>Ga0302320_10030503_pt1 | contig 10269 bp, 4 predicted proteins | sample Bog_T0_3_FD_202130 | JGI IMG/M metagenome (GOLD analysis project Ga0302320, IMG submission 202130) | Peat permafrost microbial communities from Stordalen Mire near Abisko, Sweden - Bog_T0_3 | ecosystem: Environmental > Terrestrial > Soil > Wetlands > Peat | place: Sweden: Abisko, Stordalen Mire... | reverse complement strand
ATACTAGAAAAGCCGGAAGAAGCTCGAGAGCTGCGTGACCGTAGTCTGCGATATCGAAGTAAGTTGCAATCGCTATGGGATGAAAAGACAGGCATGTTCCTCAACAAAGATCTACACACAGGTCGATTGAGTTACAGGCTGTCACCCACGAATTTCTATCCGCTGCTTGCTCGGGCCGCTACGCCTTCCCAAGCAGAGCGTATGATTCAGGAGCATCTCTTGAACCCCAGGGAATTCTGGGGTAAATGGGTAATCCCTTCAATCGCGATTGACGATCCCGCTTTTTTCGAGCAGAACTATTGGCGAGGCCGTATTTGGGGTCCCATGAACTATCTAGTCTACCTAGGACTAAGTAACTACGACTACCCCGCCGTTCGCCAAGACTTTGCCGCAAGGTCACTTAGCCTATTCCTCAAAGAGTGGGGCGACAATCGCCATGTACATGAGAACTACAACGCCGTCACAGGCACGGGAGACGACGTAACTTCAAGCGATCGGTTCTACCATTGGGGAGCATTGCTTTGCTACATTGACTATCTGGAGCGTGCTCGAACGGGAAATGCGGCGGTACCGTTGGAGTGAAACTACAGGTCAGGAAATAACGCAATATAAGCGGTCTTGGCGTGTTCAGTTTCTGCAATCCACATAACATCTGAAAGGATGCGTAACATGAGACGATTCCATATAGCTGTTTCTGTGTTTGTCGTAAGTGTGTCTCAATGTCTGCTGGGACAATCATCGCGGCCTTTGGCGATTACCCCTCCGCTGGGTTGGAATAGTTGGGACTCGTACGGGCTCACGATAACAGAACCACAATTCAAAGCCAATGTCGATTGGATGAGCCAACACCTGAAGCGATATGGTTGGCAATACGCGGTAATCGATGAGGGTTGGTATCTGAGCGATCCAGCGAGCGGTGGCAAGCCAGCGTGGCACTACACTATCTCGGGCAACGGACTATACTTTCCCGCGGTAGATCGATTTCCCTCTGCGGCCAACGACGTTGGTTTCAAAGCAGAGGCGGATTATGTACACAAGGCCGGTTTGAAATTCGGGTTCCATATTATTCGCGGTATTCCCCGCGTTGCGGCGGAAGAGAATCTGCCCATTGCGGGTTCGTCATATCACGCGGCTGAGGCCGCCGATTACACCGACACTTGCGCGTGGAATCCAGACAACTACGGAGTAAGAGCAAACGAGGCGGGCCAGGCGTATTACGACTCGATGGCCAAGCTCTATGCGGGCTGGGGAGTGGATTTCATCAAGGTCGATTGCATCTCTAATCCATATAAAGACGACGAAATTCACATGATTGCCCGAGCCCTGCAGAAGTCCGGAAGGCCCATTGTATTGAGTCTCTCTCCGGGGCCGACTCCGATCGAGAAAGCGGGCGACGTCCGCAACTATGCTCAAATGTGGCGCATTTCCCAGGATTTCTGGGACACATGGGACCACGATCCAAAGGTGGACTGGTCGCAGGGTCTGCGCGCGCAATTCGATCTGATCGGAGCGTGGGCGAAATACACAGAGCGCGGCGGTTGGCCAGATGCGGACATGCTACCCATTGGTCATCTTGGACCGCATCCAGGATTGAAATCGGAGCGCGTTACCAGACTTACGAATGACGAAGCGCGGACGGCAGTAACTCTGTGGTCGATTGCCCGCTCGCCTCTAATGATCGGAAGCAATCTTCCCATGATGAACAGCTTTACAGAATCCTTGCTCACTAATCCCGAAGTATTGGCTGTGGATCAGCACTCTTCAGGTAATCATCCAGCACTAACGACGCCAACAACAGTTGTCTGGCTGGCACAGCCCCAACGTCGAGCCGGCTACTATCTCGGGGTGTTCAATATAGGGGAGGCTCCGGAAGTTATCACATCGTCATGGAAAGAGTTGGGCATCGCGGACAAAGACTACCAAGTCCGGGACCTGTGGAAGCGGAAGAGTATTGGAAGCGAAAGTTCGCTAAGGGTCACGCTCAAGCCACATGCATGTGTCCTATATCGCCTGACTAAGAACCATGATTGAGACAGCAGGTTATGGGCAGGAATTAGACGTCGCTAGGTAGATATCCTCAGGCAGCGCCAGAGGGTATCTACCGTTCATCTCATCTAACATGCTTAGGAATAGCTTAATCACATGCTTTCTGAAAATGGGCTCACTCCCCCAGACTCGGTCCAGGCATATCGCACCTGTCCGGCGCCGTTGCTCCACTTCTCCGGCGTAGACGAAGTCATCCAATCCAGAGGTTCGCTATTTGCCTTGCCTGTCGCACAAAGTGCAAAGGCACTTCGCAGGGCACGCAGTTGCTCCTGACTTACGCTGCCCGGTTCAGGCGAAACCAGCAGGACAGTACCGCTGGCGGCAACTGCGCGTAGCCACTGCTCGGTAAACGACCAAGGCACGTTCTGCGTGATGGGCACGCAATCGGGATCGTTCGCATAAAATATGCGATGCTGGGGAAGCCGGAATGCAAGGGTATTCACGCCCATGCGGCGCGTTCGGTCCCATGCGCGTCCACTTACGTCATCGCCGGTCCGTTGCACGTCAAAAATACCTGCGGCAAGATGTCCAACGGTATTGCAGCCGACGATAATACGGTCTTCGCCAGCAGCGGTCCGGATATCGCGATAAAGCTGAGAAATAATCTCCGCGTTAGTGCGCGAGCGATCATAGAAGCTCCAACCAGCAATCGCCGGCGAGGCACCCATCTGATTTCCCCACTGCCCGAGCAATTCATAGGTCGTGTAATCGTGCTTGATAAGGCTATAGCCCCAGTCGCGCGCCTCGCGCACAACGGAAAGTGCCTCATTCAATGCGTCGGGCACGGTAGGGTCGAAGGCCGGCACATCGCTCTCCTGGAGTCGGCCGAAGCGTGACGCCGGCAACAACCATGACCTTCTCGTCGTGGAAATGGCGCGCAGTGGGCGCACCCAGATTCCGGGTAAGACGCCGCGCCCGCGTATCTGCTCTGCGAGTACCGCCATGTCGGGAAAGCGTCCGCGGTTCTGGTAGCCGTCGTCGACGACGGTGAATGGCCGCACAGGACCGGCGGGAGCGAGGCTGTGCATCAGATCAGCATCCCGCAGAATCCCGTCAGCGGTGTTTCTGCCATAGGCGTAGTACCAGTCATTGCTTCCGAACACGCACAGGGGCTTGGTCGCCTGAAACTTCTGCAAGTTCTGGGCCATCTTAGCGCAGAGTTGCCGGGCAGCATGAAAAGCGCTTTCATCGCGGTCTCCGCGATGGGTAACTACGGTTGCTAGAGCAAGTGCCCGGTCACCGAGACGAACGCCGCAGCCGCCGTTACGAACATCGAGCCAAAGCGAGATGCCGCACTCGTCTATCTGCCAAAAGGCGAACGCCGCCGATCCCGTTTGAACTCCAAATCCATGCGTGATCATGCCGTCGTTTATCAGGCAATACCATGGCAGGGGTCGTTCCGCTTGCATCGGTTGCCAAGCTAAGTCACCATAGCTTCGCTCCCACGCATCGCCAAGCACACGCACCGTTTCGTTGAAGGCGCACGCCCAACGAAGATGAACGCGCTGAATTGCATTTACGGGGGAATGTAGGAGGATAGTTGCCCGTTCGCGAGCAGGCTTGAACGTTACCTCAACTCCGGCCGCCAACCAATGCTCTGCGTTATTCTCCAACCTAAGGCGCACTGCGGACGTCTCACCCAGAAACGCTTGCACGGCATCTGGCGGCCGAAGAATGTCCGCTGTAAACGCTGAGGACCTGGCGCCGAGGGCGGAAAGTCTCTTTGCTCCATTCAGTGAAACAGTGGCAACGGCGCCCTGAATCATTGCGCGGCGAGTGAGTGCAGCTGGCTTGGCCGCAGCGGTTGATCCCAACTTCTTCGGAGAGTCGTAGACACTCATGTTTGGAAGTGCGCTCCTTGCCTTCTAATTTAAATGTGCGTTTGACGGCTCTGCTTGTTGTTATCGAGATTCTTGTTAAAGGCTAGTGGACGTCTATCGACTTAATCGTTAAGGCTGATTGCGGCGACACTGCAAAGCTGAAAGTATTTCTCTTTCCTGTGCGGTCAAGCTTCGCCTGAAGCCATACCGATGCAGTTCCCGTCCCTGTCGGCGGAAACGCTACCCGCGTTACGGTCTCTGCATTCACATGGAGATCAATCACCTGCGTGTCGCGCGACCGATTGATGTAATCGACCCTGACCTGTGCAAAGGGGAAGTAGATTTGAGCCACGCTGTTGAAGACAGTTTCAGAATCAAAGAGGGCTTGTTCTGCTACGTCCTCAGCAACTGCAGGCTTGTAATGCGCAAAGCCTCCTTCGCTGCCCCGAATAATAAGGAGAAGTCCGTCATGGGCTGGAACCGTCACTTTGAATTGTCCTTTGACTATCCCCATGTCTTTCCCCGCCCAGACATCGCGAATCGCTGCAGATTCACCGTCCAAGCCCAAATCCGCCCAGTCCAGCGACATTGGAGCGGGGAAATAGGTACGGTTCAAAAGTAATACCGCTCGTGAACCCGGCCTCGACAAAAACTTGGACCATATCTCCAGACCTAATGACAGTTCCTTCACCTTCACACACTGCAACCCGAGCGCATCCTGATCGATTGCGATAGCATCCGGATTACTTAGTGTTGCCAGTGTTTCACCATCAGCTCTAGCCACGTCGGCGCCGATGATCAAAGGAGCGCCTGAGATAGCCCATAGCGACATATGCAGACGACTTTGCTTGGCGTCGAGCCCCGGCATGCCAAGGACCATCATATCCGGGTCATTGTAATAGCCTGTATGCTGTGCTGCCGGGTGGATACCTCCATCGAAATTGAGCAGCATCTTTTCGAAAGATGCCTTGCGGCCAGAGTTAATGCTGTTGGCTACAATCGGTGCTACGATGTCGCCGCCCGTACGCCAGATGGCCTGCTGCGAGCCGCCGACTCCCGGACCCCAGGCCCACGGACTCTCTTTCCCCCAATTGCAAATCGAGTAGTATAGGCGTCTTCCTGTAACCCGTTCGGCGCGAGCAATAGCACGAGCAATTTCCCCATACTGTACAGCCGCGCTCAGGTCCTCTTTATTTCCTCCACACCAGTCGACCTTGACGTAATCGAATCCCCACTTGGCAAATTGGAGAAAATCTTGCTCGTAGTGCCCCTCGCTTCCTTCGCCGAAATACGCCGGACCGAGGTCAGGGAACATCGAACAACCATCTCTGCCTGCGTCGGTGTAGATGCCTGCCTTGAGACCAAGGGAGTGGATATAGCGCGCGATGTTGGCCATATCGCCGTCGTGTTCGCCGGGAGCGATTGCAGGCCACATCTTAGGATCTACAAGGATGTTGCCATCTGAATCGCGATCTCCCATCCACCAACCTTCATCGATATTCACAAACTGGTACCCGGATTTGTGCAAACCTGAAGCGACGAGGGCGTTGGCTTGCTGGACGATCACATTCGAGTTGATCGTGTTAGAGAAAGAATTCCAAGACGACCAAGCCAAAGGCGGCAGGGGAATTTCGGCCGCCGAAGGTTGAGGAGACTGCCCCAAAGCTGCGAGGGCCCAGGTAACCGATGAAATCATCAGGACTAACTGCCGGACAGTAACTGCTTTCTGGAATAAACTGCGCATTTATCTTATCCCCTCGCGCTGCTTGCAAGCTGACCCATTTCAATTGGTGCCCATCGTCTTACGACTGCAAGATTGTTTCAGCCGAACCAGAGTCGATGGATCCCGAAACCGCAGCACTCAAATAGGCGCAGTCCTCAGGCAGCGCTGACCCTACACAAAAACTAACTTGCACATTAACTCTGGCTTTGCTCTAGTGTAGCGCAAAGCCGACGTAGAGATCGATTGGCTTCAGCCGCACGGCGACGTTCTGCCGTCACCCACCCGCCGGCTTTCAGCCGGTGGTCGTGGAGCGAAACCGACCATGCATGTAACGCTGTAGACTGGGCCGGTAACATCGGCGAAACACGAGGCGGCAATGCGAGAGAAGCTTTCCTTTGCGGAGAAGTCCAGCTACGCCCTGGGCGACCTAGGGGCCAATTTTGTCTTCCAGGCCATGGTGGTGTTGCAACTGGATTTCTACACGCACACGTTTGGGCTGACGGCGGCGCAGGCGGGAACGCTTTTCCTCGCCGTCGGCCTGGGTGTGGGTTGCCTCAATCCGATCATGGGCATGCTCGCCGATCGTACCGTCACCAGATGGGGCAGGTTCCGGCCCTGGCTGCTATGGACGGCGTTGCCCTTCGGCATCATCTGCGTGCTCACGTTCACCACGCCGAACTTCAGCCCCACCGGAAAGATCCTCTACGCGTGGATCACGTACAGCCTGCTCCGACTCATCTACACCGTCAACAATGTACCGTATGCCTCGCTTAACTCAGTGATGACCTCAGACCCCGACGAGCGCGCCAGCATCGCATCGTACCGGCAGATCGCTGCCAACTTCGCCGGCTTTATCGTCGCCACGCTTGTCATTCCGATGGTCAAGCTTTTCGGGCACGGTGACGAAGCCCGCGGTTACCAGTACGCCATGGCCCTGCTGTCGGCTCTGGGCGTTACCTTTTTCATCGTTGCCTTCTTTGCCACCAAAGAGCGCGTCCAGCCAGACCCGCGGCAGAAGACCTCTTTCCGCCAGGACCTTGCCGATCTATACAAAAACCGGCCCTGGATCGTGCTGTCCCTGGTCACGCTGTCTTACTTCACTGCCGTCGTGATCCGGGGCAACGTCATGCTGCCCTATTTCCGCTTCGTTGCCGGCAACGTGGACCTCTATTCGTTGTTCAACGGATTCGGGCTTGCGTCATTGCTCGTGGGCGTTGCCTGCTCTACCGCGGTGTCCATCCGCGTGGGCAAGCGCCAGCTCTTTATCGTCACCATGCTCTTGTCGGGCGTCTTTACTTTGGCGCTGTTCGTCATTCCACCCACTTCCACGGTGACGATCGTCGTAACCGAAGTGCTGCGCCAGTTCATCTGCGGATTGTCGGCCCCCGTTATCTGGGCGATGATAGGCGACGTTACCGACTATGGTGAATGGAAGACAGGCCGGCGCGCCAGCGGCACGGTCACCTCCGCCGTGGTCTTCGCCCTCTGGGCAGGTCTCGCTCTCGGCGGCGCCATTGCCGGATGGCTCTTCGCTTTTTATGGCTTCATATCCGAGGCACGTGTGCAGTCGGCGCATGCGCAGTCCGGTATCGTGTTGACCGCAAGCCTCTATGCTGGACTGGCGTTTTTCACTGTGGCCGCCTGCCTGTTTTTTTATCCCCTCTCGCGCGAAGACAACCAGGAGATCGCCAACCAGCTGGCTGAACGGCGCAAGGGCTTCGAACTGCCGTCCGAGCGGCATGGCCGAGCACGCAACGTAGATAGTCATGACCTTGGTTCTGGTGAAATATAGTTGAGAGGCGCCGCAAAGCAAAAACGTCGCCGAACTGACCCCGCAATCTGGAAGACGCGGGACTTTCCGCCTAGTCCCTACTCCTCCTCTGACAGTGCGGGTACCTTCGTCCATCTTGCATTAGAACCGCATTCCGGACGTCACGATATATGAAAGCACCCAAATCCTTCGTCAGTTGTCTCTGCCAATCGATTTCCAGATTATGTCTGCCATTCGCGGTTTTGTTTGGGGCATTCACCGTAAACGGTCACGCGGCGGAGATCGCCGTCTCCCATTTACGCTGCGAAGATCTCCCTGATCCCTTGGGAATCGACGTTGCCAAACCACGACTAAGTTGGTTTCTCAACTCGGGTCGCTCTAACGAGAGGCAAACGGCATATGAAGTCGTCGTCGATGGGCAGTGGGACTCTGGCCGTGTTGCATCCGATAAGTCGATCAATGTTGAATATGGCGGCAAGGAGTTAGCCCCGGCCGCCCGCTACACCTGGAAGGTTCGAGTGTGGGATGCGGAAGGCAATCCTTCGGACTGGAGCAAACCCGCAACCTTCAGTACCGTCTTGAAAGCGTGGTCCGCGAAATGGATCGGTCGCGATGAAACTCAAGATGCCATCGGATTGGAAGGGGCGCAATGGATATGGTTTCCTGGCGGTAATCCCGCGGTGAGTGCTCCGGCTGGCGCCCGCTCTTTCCGGCGGACTATTACTTTGTCTTCCCAACCCGCTAAAGCTACTTGTGTAATTGCCGCGGCCGACGCCTTCACGCTATCTATCAACGGTGAAAGGGTCGGGCGGGGAGATAACTTCAAGAAATCGGTAACGCTGGATGTTACTGGTCTGCTGCGCGCTGGCGACAATGCGATTGAGATCGACGGTTTTCATGTCGGCGCCACTCCCGCGGGATTGATAGCAAAACTGCAAGTCGACTATGTGAAGGGAGGTGTGCTGGAAGTGGTCACAGACCAGCAATGGCAGGTTAGCACCGACCATAAGTCCTGGATCGCGGCCAAGCCCCTGGGTCCCTTGGGTATGGCGCCATGGGGGACGATCCTGGACGCGCGACGATTGCCCGCCCGCTATCTGCGCCGGGAATTCTCAGTCACTAAGAGAATCAGGAGAGCCACAGCTTATGTTTGCGGACTCGGCTTCTTCGAGCTTTATCTAAATGGAGCCAAGGTTTCGCAGGATATGATGGACCCCGCTTTGTCGGATTATGCCAAAGCTGCGTATGTAGTGACGTATGACGTAACGGATCAACTGCACACCGGAGCCAACGCGCTCGGCGTGATTCTGGGCAATGGGCGCTTCTATGCTCCGAGGCTGGGGACACCGGCGAGCACCGCCACCTTTGGGTATCCGAAACTGCTTATGCAACTGGAGGTGGAGTATGAGGACGGGACCAAGACCACGATGATCAGCGATGAAGCTTGGCGATTGACGACTCAAGGCCCGATCCGGGCCAACAATGAGTACGATGGCGAAGAGTACGACGCACGGCAGGAAATGCCCGGCTGGGATCGTGCCGGGTTCGACGATACCAAGTGGGAACAGGCACACGTTGTAGCATCTCCGGGCGGCGAACTTAAGCCGCAGATGATCGAACCGATGCGGGTGACACAGATCGTCCATCCGATAGGAATCACCAGTCCGTTGCCGGGAACCTTCATCGTCGACATGGGTCAAAACTTCTATGGAACCGTCCGTATGAAGGCGATGGGACCGCGCGGAGCCGAGGTGCGGATGACCAGCGCCTATAGCTTGAATCCTGACGGCACGCTCAAAGTTGTGGACAATCGATCGGCGCGCTCCACAGACGTGTATACGTTTAAGGGGCAGGGCATGGAGGTCTGGAACCCTCGGCTCAAAGGACAGGGATTCAGGCGAGTGCAAATCACCGGTTTTCCGGGCACGCCTACCGTGGAAAACTTCGAGGGCTTAGTTATCCACACTGCGGCGGAACCCGTTGGCGAGTTCCAAAGCTCGAGCGACTCGATCAACCGGCTTCATCAATCGCTTTGGTGGGGAATGCGAATGTTTCTGCGTTCCGCGCCCCTCGACCCAGATCGCGACGAGCGGCAACCGTGGATGGGCGATCCGGCCAAAGATGCGGAGAGCGAAGCATTCAATTACAACGTCAAGCCCTTCTACACAAAATGGATGAATGACGTGGAGAGATCGCAAAGGGCTGATGGTTCGCTGCCGGACGTCTCCATGTACTGGACTTGGGACGATGGTGTTGAATGGCCAAGCGTATTCACAATTATTCCGGACTGGATCATTGACTTCTACGGCGATCGCCACGCGGCAGAAGCGCATTATGCCGCCATGAAGACCTGGGTGCTGGCAATGCGGCGGCATGAATTGTCGGACGGCACCCTGAAGGCCACAAGCTATGCAGATTGGTGCGACACCTATTCGATGGACGGGAAAGGTCCCGACAAGGGCGAGACTCCCGGTGAGTTGGTGTCCACTGCGTATCAATACCATAACTACCGGATTATGGAGCGGATGGCCAGGTTAATGGGACACTCCGAGGACGAACGCACTTTCAATGACCTGGCGGACAAACTCAGAGCGGCGTTCAACAATAAATTCCTAAATGAACAGACCCATACCTATCTTGGAGGGACGCAAACCGGCTACGTGCTGGCGCTGGCGTTCGGGCTGGCGCCCAAGGAGCAGCGTAACGCAGTTATCGCCAATCTTATCGACGACATTATGGTGAAACATAACGGCCATTTGTCGGTTGGCTTGATCGGCATGCAGTGGCTAATGCAGACGCTAAGCGATATTGGACGGCCCGACGTTGCCTGGACCATTGCTACACAAACCAGCCGCCCAAGCTGGGGATACATGCTATCCAAGGGTGCGACCACCATCTGGGAACGATGG
>Ga0302320_10030501_pt1 | contig 10269 bp, 10 predicted proteins | sample Bog_T0_3_FD_202130 | JGI IMG/M metagenome (GOLD analysis project Ga0302320, IMG submission 202130) | Peat permafrost microbial communities from Stordalen Mire near Abisko, Sweden - Bog_T0_3 | ecosystem: Environmental > Terrestrial > Soil > Wetlands > Peat | place: Sweden: Abisko, Stordalen Mire... | reverse complement strand
CATGGTGAACGTGGTCCAGTGCCGACCAGTGAGACCGTCACCGAAGTTTGTGCCGGTGATATCGGCCACCCAGTTGTTGAACACGGTCTGTGCGGTCCCCGTATAGGAGTACACGCCACCACCGTGGAACAGATTGATCATCACTTCGTGGATCAAATTGAGATCGAAGCCGGCCTTAAACGTGTGCGTGCCGTGAGTGATGGAAAGCGTATCCGCGATCTGATTGCGGTGCTCGTCCGGCTCAGCGATTCTAGGCAGTGCGTTCGGCATGCCGTAGTTCATCACGTTGGAGAGCGTGACTCCTGGAGGTCCGGAGTTCGTGCCGGAATTCGTAATGGCGTTGTTGATGCCGCCGGCTGCGCCTCCCATTTCGGCGCTGTAGTTGGCGGCGCTAGCCCGGAACTCCTGGATCGAATCCTGGCTGTAAACGTAGGCGATGCCGGTCGCGCGGCCGCGCGTCTCCGACCACAGTTGCACGTTGTTGTTGGCGCCATCCACGGCGCTCGCGTTGTACAGGCCGGAGATTCCACGGTAGCTCACCAGGCCGCTATCGCCGTCGGTGGTCGCATTCGGCGTCAGCAGCACGAAGTTTTCCCAGCGGCGGCCGTCGATCGGCAGATTCGATACGAATCCGGCGCTGACCACCTGCGAGACGTCGGTCTTTTCGGGGTCCACAATGGGAGCTTCACCCGTCACCGTGACCGATCCGTGGTGCTTTGAACTTGCAGCGCCAGATCCAGTGCCATTGTTTGTCCAACTTGCAGGACCAATCCGCTACGCACTAGCTTGGCAAACCCGGTCTTGCTGATGTCTACTTCGTATGGCCCCGGAGGCAGAAACGCCGCCGTAAACGCGCCCGCTGCGTTGGTTTGAATCGTCCGGTCGATCCCCGTGTCGGTGTTGTGAATCACGACCGCCGCGGTGGGAATCACCGAACCACCGGGATCTTTCACGGTTCCGGCGATTGTTGCCGTTCCAGCGGTCTGGGCGAATATGTACCCTGTGCCGGCGATCAGTACGAAAATCACTCTGGCGGCTGAGGAAACAGCGCTGCTAAAGCCGAAGACATCCCTATTAGCTTATTTTTGCTGCTCTTGGTCATTTGTAACCACCCTCCCGTTAAGAGATTAGACTTGCAATGTTACGATTTAAAAACACTTTTGAGAGGTCGAACGGGGGCCCAATTTTGAAGACGGTTTGAGCGAAACGAACTGATTATTTCGAGCGTACCCGACTTTTGAAATGGAGACAAATGAATTTCATGTTTCATCCAACCGGGGAACTGCTGGTAAAATTCAGCATGAATATCCCAAGCCGGGATTTCGAATTCAGGCTCAACGGGTGCCCGGTGTGTTTCTCAGGCGAACCGCCGCTGATACTCGCCATCTCGGTTCGCGAGTGACGGAACTGCTCCGCGCCGCCATCTTTCATACGCCGCAGAACGCCTTTCATTCGGCGGCTGCGCTGCACGCATGCGCCGACGGAGGACTGGTTGTCGAGAGGGGCAAAATCCTCGCCTGCGGCGATTACGCGGCGCTACGCGTTCAATATCCCACAGTGGGGGTGCGCGATCTCACAGGCAGCTTCATCCTGCCCGGTTTCATTGACACGCACATCCACTTTCCGCAAGTGCGCATCGTCGGGGGCCTTGGATACACACTCCTGGACTGGCTCGATCGCCTTGCTTTGCCCGAAGAAACTCGCTTCGTCGATCCCGCCTACGCCGCCACGATCGCGCAAGAGTTCGTCTACGGCCTGGCCGCTCACGGCACCACGACTGCTCTGGTCTTCGGCGCACACTTCGTGGAAGCGACAGCGGCGTTGTTTGCGGCCGCCTCATCCATGGGCCTGCGCATTGTCAGTGGACTGGTTCTCGCCGACCGCCTGTTGCGGGACGAATTGCACACCACTCCGGACCGCGCTTGGCGCGATTGCCACGATCTCATCGCGCGGATTGCAGCATCCCCGCGCCTCGGTTATGCAGTGATCCCGCGTTTTGCGCTCGCCGCGAGCGATCCCCTCCTCGAAGTTTGCAAGGCACTTCTCAAAGAGAACGCGTCTCTGTTCTTCACCAGCCACATCAACGAGAGTTCGCGCGAAATCGAGACCGTCGCTTCTCTTTTTCCCTGGGCAAAGGATTACCTGGACGTCTACGAGAAATTCGATCTCGTCGGTCGCCGCTCCGTACTGGCGCACAACGTCCACGCCACCGACGCGGAGATTGGCCGCATCACAGAGCGAGGAGCCTCCGTGGCGCACTGCCCGTGCAGCAATGCGGCGCTTGGCAGCGGGATCTTTCCCATGCGCCGCCACCTGGAGCGCAACGCACGGTTCGCAGTCGGGACGGATGTGGGAGGCGGCACGGGGTTCGGCATATTAAAGGAAGCACTGCAGGCGCATTTGCTGCAAAGGCTGGCGGAGGATCCCATGATTATTACGCCGGCGCAGATGCTGTACCTGGCCACGCGCGCCGGAGCGGAAGCGCTGCAAATGGATACCTCGGTCGGCGATTTTACTCCCGGCAAATAGGCCGATTATGTTGTGATTCAGCCGCGTCTCAATAGTCCCTTGGCCAATGTTCTGAAGAGCGCGCCCGAGCCGGAGAGCGCGCTCGGAGCTTTATTCACGCTGGCCGCGGCGCAAGATATCCGCGAGGTGCGCGTTGGAGGCGATCTGGTTCATGAGAATCGCTGACCTCAACACGTTGGATCGCGCGTCGTCGTCGGCCGCTTTGTGCCGTAGTCTATAAAATTGCAGATCGGCCCGGTCTAGTCACTTAACCTGGCAAGCAAAGTTCGCCGATTCGTCCGTACTGCCGGAGCCCTTGTAGACGGCCACTTGCGGATAGGGGCACAGAGGGCGCGTGCGGTCCACCTTGCCGTTGCGCACACGCGATGCCTCGATGCGCTCGGGCGCTTTCTTCGCTTCCACCCACCGCTCCAGCGCCGCCAGCATGTCGAACTTCGACGTCCCGTCGCCCCCGCCGCAGTGGGCCATGCCCGGCACCATGAACAGCCGGTAGGATCCCATCACCTGGCTTGCGCCGCCCAGCGTATCGAGCACGCTGACGTAATAATTCACGCTCGCGCGCGGCGAAATTTGCGGATCGGCCCAGCCGTGATACTGCACGATCTTTCCACCGCGGTTCAAAAAGCTCTTGATATTCGGATCGAGCGCGTTCAACTCGCCCGCCGCTTTCAGCGTGGCATCCACATCGCTGTCGAGGTTGAAAGACTGGTAGTCCCAGTTGGGATTCTGAAAGACGACGTACTTGAATAGATCCGTCCCATATGCGAACGGTCTTTGACTCGCCATCGTATTCCATCCCATTTCGCTGCCGGGCTCGTGACCGGGAAAAAGCGCCTGCCCGGTGCGCTGGTTGGTGACGTTGCTGTAAATTTTCCGAACGGTCGCGACTTGCGCGGACGTGAGGCAGGTGGGCGCATCGGCGCCCTTGCACTCGATCGCTTGCGGATCGAAGTGGCAGCGCGTGGGATCTTCGATGACTCCGTCCTTGACGCCGTCAATTGCGTCACAGGCCGCGAGCGCCGCGTTGTGAATCGCCGCGAACTTGGTGTTCGGCACGAAGCTGGCTTCGTCCTTGTGCGTGGCTTGCGCAATCCAAATGGCCTGGATCGCGCGGCCGGTCCAGTTCACGGCCGGCGACCCCGCCACCACGCCATCGAAATCGTTGGGATACAGCTGCACTTCTTTCAATCCCTGCCGCCCTCCCTGCGAACACCCGTTCCAGTAAGAGAGCTTGGGCGCTTCGCCATAAAACGCCCTAACGATTGCTTTGCCCTCGACGGCCATTTCGTGCACGGAGCGGGTGCCGAAATCCACCAGCTTCTCGGGATGCCCCAGCGCGAAGCTCGCGCTATTGCCCTCATGGCCGGTATCGGTCATCGCCGCCGCATAGCCCCTCTGCACTCCCTCCGCCAATCTTTCCGTCAGGATCGAGCCCGCCCAGCCCCCATTGCCATTCGCCTCGAATTTTTTGTTCCAGCCCGAGGTGGGCAGCCAGATCTCCATGCGGATATCGGAGTCGCTGGTCGGCCGAATCGTCAACGCCACGCGGCAAAAGGCCGGCAAGCCCGCGAAGACATCATCGCCCGATTTCGCGGGTTGTTTCGAGGGAGCAAATGTTCCCGCCGGAAGCGTCGATGCCAAGGTGACGGTGGTACTCGGCAGCTTCAACGACGCCAGGTCTTCGCAGCTGCCCGCAAAAGCCGTGGCCGCCGTCAGGGCGATGAGCAAACTCAGGACGATCGATGGCTTCGACATGGAAGGAGCCCTTAAAATCGCCTGCCAGTATAGCAGGGACGGAGACTCAATCGCCCAGCCGGGCAGCGTCCCAAAACTTCCTGATAGGCGTTCAGTAGCTCATCGCAGATGCCGTTGCGGAACCCACGGAAGGCGTCAGGATCGGCAGGTCTTCGTTCTTTTCCTGAGGCATCCGCTCCTCTGCATCAGGTTGTTCAAATACTTTGCGAATCTCGTAGGACGTGTGCCGCTCCACAGGAATGCGCCCAATCGTGCGGATCAGCGCGCGGAATTCTCCGGGAGAGACGTACTCGCCGAAGTTCGCTCCCGCGGCTTTCGAAATACTTTCTTCCATCAGCGTGCCGCCGAAATCGTTCGCTCCCGCTTCCAGGCATGCCAGCGAATCTTTATACCCAAGCTTCACCCAAGACACTTGAATATTGCGGATATGTCCATTCAGCAGGACGCGCGACAGCGCGTGCACGATCAGATCCTCGTGCACCGAATGACCGGGACGCGCCCCGCCGTGCTGGAAAAGCCGGGTTTGCGAATGGATAAATCCCAGCGGAACGAACTCCGTAAATCCGCCGGTCTCTTTTTGGATGTCCCGCAAAAGGAGGATATGGTTCACCCAGTCTTCCGGCTCTTCGGTATGGCCGTACATCATCGTCGACGTGGACGGAATGCCCACGCTGTGCGCCGTCCGCACGATTTCGATCCACTGCTTCACCTTCAGCTTGTTCGGACTCAAAGATTTGCGGACGCGATCGTCAAGAATCTCGGCAGCCGTTCCCGGAATGCTGTTCAGGCCAGCTTCTTTCAGCATCAACAGGTAGTCGCGCAGCGGCATGCGCGTTTTCTCGACGCCGTAGGCGATCTCCATTGGCGAATACGCGTGCACATGCAAATCCGGCAGGCGAGCTTTAATGGCCCGCAGCAGTTCCACGTAATAAAACCCGTCGAGATCCTTCGGCAATCCGCCCTGGATGCAAACTTCGGTGGCGCCAAGATCCCACGCTTCTACCGATTTCGCCACCAGCTTATCCGTCGAATGAAAATACGCGTCGTGATCGTGCGGTCCCCTGCTGAAACCGCAAAACGCGCATCCCACGATGCAGATATTCGTGAAGTTGAGATTCCGATTCACCACGTAAGTAATTTGGTCGCCCACGGCGCGCCGCCGCAGTTCGTCGGCGACTCGTATGAGCGCGACTAAATCTTTATCTGCGACATTCGCCAGCGTTAGACCTTCTGCCGCGTCGAGATCTTCTCCCGCCAGCGCCTTTTCCAGCAGACCCGCCACCTCGGGACGCGCCTCTGCCAGCGCCTTCTCCCAGGGGATTTCCCGCCATTCAAGATTTGCCGGTGTCATCTCTTACGCCCGTCCTTCTTCACGCGGTCGTCACTGCGCTCATTCACGAGCATAGCCGTTTTCGCCCTGGAATTTGCGCACATGTGGTTCCATCCGCGCGGTTACGAATCCTGCCCGCGCCGAAAATTCGGGATAGATCGCTAAGCGCTCGCGCAACACGAATCCCGCGCTTGCCGATCGCGCCGCAAGCGACGATATCTGGGGCCACGCGGCTTCGGGATTAATAAAATCCCTGGTGACGGGCGAAATCCCACCCCAGTCGTTGATGCCGGCCTTTAGCAAATCTGGATAATCCTGCAAGAGCAAATTCGGCGGAGATTGCAGATTCATCTCGCCACCGAAAATCAGCCGCGCGACCGCGATCGTGCGCTCTAGCTCCTCGTTTGAAGGTTCCGGCGACCCGGACATCCGAATGTCGGGCTTCACGCGGAACGGTTGCACGATCACCTCTTGAATGTGGCCGTACTTCCGGTTCGCCTCGTGAATCGCCAGCAGTGCGTCGACTCTTTCGTCGATGGTTTCTCCGATGCCCATCAGGATGCCCGTCGTGAAGGCCATCGATAATTGCCCGGCGCTCTCTATCGTACGCAGGCGAATCGACGGCACCTTGTCCGGAGCTTTCCAATGCGCCTCGCCCACGCGCAGCAGCCTGGGGCTCGCGCTCTCGAGCATCAGTCCCACGCTGACGTTTGTTTCGCGCAGGCGTTTCAGATCCTCCAGCCCCATCACTCCAGGATTCGAATGCGGCAGCAGCCCGGTCTCCTCTAATACCAGCTCGCTCATCGCCGCCAGATATTCCAGCGTGCGATCATAGCCCAGCTTCTTGAGAAAATCCTTCGCCTCGGGAAAAATTCGCTCGGGTTGATCGCCCAAGCTGAATAGCGCTTCCTTGCATCCCGCCTTGCGGCCAGCTTCGGCCACGGCCAGGACGTCGTCCGGCGTCATATAAGGTTGCACGCCCGCTTGAGGATCCGCGCGGAACGTGCAATACCCGCAATAGTCGCGGCATAGGTGCGTGAGGGGAATGAAAACTTTCTTGGAATAGCTGACCGTGCGGCCCTTGGAGCGATCGCGAAGCGCCGCCGCGGTTTGCAGCAGCATGTCGAGCGGAGCTTCCTTCATCAGAAGCAGCGCGTCTTCTCGTGAAACACCAGCGCCCGCGCGGCCGCGTTCCAGGGTCTCTTCCACACTTCCGCCGATCGTCGTTTCAGGCACGGTCGTTTCCGGCATGACCGACCTTAACCTCGCTCCATTCACTCAGTGTATGCTTGACCTCTAGGGGTGTCAACGCGTCCGATCGGGCGCGTTCAGCGCAATGCCCCGCGCCTGTCAGTCAAATGGCTAACGCTCTCACGGCCCTCCGCCTCCTCTTAATTCTCCCATTCGCGTTCTTCATGGCGAAGGGCGATGAACGCTCGGCGATGTTCGTGCTCGCGGCTTGGATCGTCGCCGTGATCACCGATGTTCTGGATGGTCCCATCGCGCGCCGCCGGGGAACCGTCACCGCCTGGAGCGGGACCTTCGATCACACCACCGACTTTCTTTTCGTCACGTCAGGCTTATTCGCCGGAGCCACGCGCGGGGCCTTCCCTTGGATTCTGCCGATCCTCATCGTGGCTGCCTTCACGCAGTACGTCCTCGACTCTTACTGGATTCGCCGCGAGATGAAACTACGCGGCAGCAAGCTCGGCCGCTACAACGGTATCGCGTATTTTGCGCCGACCTTCATTGACGCTCTCATCCGCACGGGTCTGCATTTCCTGCAGCCAGTGCTGACGATTCTCGTCTGGCTGTTGGTCCTCAGCACGCTGATCTCGATGATCCAACGTGTGAGACTCAAACCAGCACCTGACACAAAATCAGCCGAACAACTCTCGAGTCGCCCGGCGCAAGAATAGCAATCCTACGGCCGCGTTGAAGAAGATGAAGAAGTTGTGCATGACGAAGCCGAACGCCGTCATCTGGCCCGGTTTATCGGGAAACAGCAGCACCCAAAACAGAATCGCGACGGAGTGCATCGGACCCGGCGCCGCCGCGCCGAAGAAGATCACCGGCAAATATCCCAGCATTTCTCCGTAGCTCACGTTTCCTCCGAACAGCCGCAGCGCCAGCGTGTAGACCACCACCCCCGCCAGCACCAGCGGCGCGCGCATCGCGATCACCACCGCGTAATGCCAAACTTTCGCCATGCGGAAGGCCCGGAAAATTGGACGATCGCGCAGCGCCATCTTCGGCGCGATCTTTCCGCTGAAAAATAATTGGAACACCACGAAGAATGCGAGAGCGCCGAGCGCAATCCACGGAATGCTGTGAAATGCCGGCGGGAAGCGATCCCAACTAATCAGCACTCCCACCGTGGCCCACAGAATCAGGCTGTAGATTTCGGAGAACATGATGAGCAGCATGCTCGATCCCACTTCCCAGCCCGGCACTCCGTCGCGCCGATTCAAATAAACCGCGATCGCTCCTTTGCTCACTTGTTCGTTCAGCAAGGAAAGAATATAGGCGCTGGCGCGAATCGGCAGAATGTCCGTGTAGTCGATTTTCGTGTTGAACCAGTTAATCACCTTCCACAAAACCAGGCTGTCGAAAATCAAATAACAGACACAATAAGGAACCATCAACGCGAGCCAGTAATACCAGTTGACGTTTTGGAAACTTTTCGCCAGATATGGAACCAATCGAGTGCCTTCGGCCGCAGCCCCGCGCTCCAGACGCGTGTAGAGATAGCCGAAGCAGGCCAGCGAAATCAAGAATGGCAACGCCCTCTGCCAGAGCTTGGGCTTCGCCTTCGCGGCATTGCCGGCCCCGATGGGAGCTGCGGTCGATTCGGAGGTTTCACTCATTTTCGCCCTCGCTCATTTTCTTAACCTCGATCCTTTGCCGTCCAAGCTGTCCTTGATCATTTCGTCGACGCCCGTCAGTTGGATTCCCAGCGCGCTCGCCGCGGGCTGCGGATCCAGGCGCGTGTCCGCCATGATCACTTCCACCACGTCGGCCGAAAATCCAGGGCCCGAGAACTTCCGCTTGATCCCCAGAACGAAACACAGCAATCCTTTACTGATTGAACTGATTTGCACTTCGTGACCCAGCACTCGCGCCGCGCGCTCCACCAGTTCCCGATCCGGCAAAGACACGGGACCCACAACATCCAGCGTAAGATTACTCGCAATCGTTGGTTGTGCCGCCGCGAGCGCCGCCCGCGCCAGATCGCCGACGTGCAGAGGTTGCTGCAGATTGCGGCCGCCGCCAATCATCTTGGCTCTTGCTCCACCGGCGTTGCGCCGCAGCGCCGCGCCGCCTTCGGTAACCGGGCCGAGCAGCATCGGAGCGCGCAGAATCGAATACTTCAATCCCGAGCCGCGCACGATCGCCTCGGCCTGTCCTTTACTGCGGAAGTAGCCGTTCTTCGATGTTTCGTCCGCGCCGACCGCACTGACGAAGACGAATTTTCGGGCACCACAACGTTTGGCAGCTTCCACAACGTTGCGCGTCGACGCGACGTTCGCCTGTTCGTAGTTCGAGCCGGGACTCTCGATCAAAATTCCGGCCAAATGAACAATCGCCGACGCTCCTCGAAACGCCTCGTCCAAGCTGTTCGGATCGTCGTAAGAGATGCGGGCCGCGCTGCTTCTCTCACTCAGTAGCGGGCGAATTTCTTCGATGGCGCGCTCGGACCGTACCGCGGCAACGAACGTGTCCGCGTCCGCACCCGCGCCAATACGCAGCATCGCCTGGCCGACGGCACCGTTCGCTCCGGTAATGACGATCCTCATGCGTTCCGCATCACTTTTTAATTATCCATTGCTTAGTTGTCGACTGCTTAGTTGTCGACCGCGCGGAACACCGTCACTGTTGAGTCGGTCATCTCCCCGGCCAGGTCCGGATACTTTTTCGCTTTGATTTCGTTGACGGTCGCAATTTCCGTCGGATCCGTCACCAGCACCAGCTTGCGGTCGAACAGCTGACTGCCGATTTTGATGCGCACGTGCGGATCGCGCGCCACGTTTTCGTGCCATCTGCGGCCGTGCGGATACGGGATCCCTTTCGGATAGATGGAATCGACGTAGAACTGGTTGTTGTAGATGACGAAATTCGTCGTCACCGAATGCGGGATCAGAAACGGCGTGTTCGTCTGAATCTCGATCGTCCGATACTTATCCGTGAACGACCAGTCGGTCACCGGACCCGTCACCAGATCTCCCTTGAGCCACAGGCCGGGCCGTTGGTTGCTGGGATCGAGCCCCGTGACGCTCGCCACGCCGAGCAACAGAATCAGCAAAACCACGATCCCGCCCAGGATCTTCCCAACCATCTTCATTTCCGTCTCCCACTTACAAACAACGTTATGGACAACGCGATGCCTGAAAATTATACACCTTCAACGCTAGCGATCCTTCTCGATCAACTCGCGCGGCAGCGCGTCGACGTTCTCTCCACGTTCTCTGAGAACATGCACTCGATGATGGCCATCCAACATCGTTCCGTCGGGACGAGTCTTGAGACTGTGCTCGTTGCCGGGAGCCAGCGATTCCGTCAGCGCCTCCGAAGAGAGTTTTTCAAAGACAGCCAGTTTGGAGCGGACGAGCTCGGCATGCAGCGGCTTCAGTGGTGGAAGTTCGCCCATTAGGCTT
>Ga0302320_10030500_pt1 | contig 10270 bp, 6 predicted proteins | sample Bog_T0_3_FD_202130 | JGI IMG/M metagenome (GOLD analysis project Ga0302320, IMG submission 202130) | Peat permafrost microbial communities from Stordalen Mire near Abisko, Sweden - Bog_T0_3 | ecosystem: Environmental > Terrestrial > Soil > Wetlands > Peat | place: Sweden: Abisko, Stordalen Mire... | reverse complement strand
CCAGAGAGCCGTCAAGCGCGGCCCACTATTCCCCGTCATCCTGAACCGCCTCGCGGCCGTGGATGAGATTCAAGAGGATTTTGACTGAACTTATCTTTCTCGTGAACATCCTCCATGCGCGAAATCCTAGAGGCAAAAACCGGGAGCCGGGCGGCGGGTCAAGGTGGAGATTCAAGGGCGACAGGGGAATACTACCTTGACGCGACGACCGGCGACCCACAATCAAAGCAGGATTCGCGCACGCAATACTTCCTTTGGTCTGAGCCAACGATATTTTATGTCAGCGAAGTTTGTTCGTGAATTCTTTTTGTTTTCAGCGATTGGAACGAAACCAAACGAAAGGCAAAAAGTTTGGATTGCAAACCAAGACACGACCATTGGAAATTGAAAGGGACAGCCAGAACGCGAAAATGGAACAACAATAGGGCGAGCCAAGCGACTGGAAATTTAGCCGACTGAACACACCTTGTCAGTGCGGTCAAAAGTTAAAAGCAAAAAATGCTCTTGCGAAGAAAACCGAGGAACAGAGGCGCTTGATCGTTCGTTCCGGCGATGGCTTGTTACGCCGCACGGGTAACCTATGCCTCCGCGCACTTATCGAACCCATGAACTGAATTGCCAGATGGTCAATCAATATGCTTGTCAATAATCCGCTCTGCCAATGATTGCCAGGACTCCTCATCGTGGACATTGTAAACAAACGGCGCTTGCGCTGTGCCAGGCATATCGTCAATAACGATGTCCGGTTTGGCAGCATAGCCCTCAAATAAATCGGTCAAATGGTGCAAAGCCGCGATCTTCTGCGCATACTCTTGGCCGACAGATGACCAAAGAAAAAGGTGACAGCCATTGTCACGCAATCGCTTCAACGCTTCTCGTGCTCCGTGCAGCAAACGCTTTTGTGCATCCACGAGGGTCAAATCAACATCAATGAAAATGTTCGCGTTTTTCACAATCGGTGAAATGTGTATATTTATGAGCTCTTTACGCTCTCCTATAGTCCATGCCTCCTTACTTTGACTTCCCCCGATTTTTGATTGAAGCACGGAACGACTGAAACCCAGCAAGGCAACCCAAAATCGCACCGGGGATATTTCGCCAGTCAAGTCCAATTCCCGCCATGACCAACTGCTCACCGGGGCGGGGAAAAACCATCGCCATAACCACGCCAACGAGAACAGCAACGACAAACCAAACCAGCAAAAAACCGATGACCCCTACAATAAAACGAACGATTTTCATTTCTTTATCTACTTTGGAAGCCCCAGTAATTTAATGGCTAAAACATACCGTCACGACATCAGCCGTGCTTACATTTTTGGGCTTTTCGCCAATTTCCTCGTCGAGGATGCTAGTCACGTCAATACTCAACTCGACCGTATCTCCCTGTGCAATGCTTTGCGCGAAAGAAATAATTACAGGTTCAGATGAGCGAATTGCACCTCTTGGCCAGAAACTAAGCGTCTTTCCGGCTTCTTGGACATGAAGCCATTTAAGCCAAGCGGGCACTGAAATTCTAAACGAAGGTTTCATTCCGCAGAGAAAGGCTCTGGCGATTTCCAATGGATTGTTTTTATGTTTTAAAAACAAAATGATTTCCCCGCGATAAAGTTTGGCGCTACCGGGCAAATAAATGACAGCCTTACCACCGCGCATTTCGCAAGGAGCCACGAGACTAACTGAATTCGGCAGCGAGATTTGGAAAGAACGTTGAAATTTCGGCCTTTTCCACGCCGAAACAAGCACACCCCCACTCGCCGTCGCTATATACGCGCCAATGATGCCAAACATCAAGTAGATGATCCAGTTTGCCCTCACCTGTCCTCCGGTAAGCGCCAAGAGCGCACAACAAAGAACGAGCAGGCCAATCGCAAAAATGAGCGCCGCAGCAGTTAAATGTTTTGAGCGACCGGTCATCACGGATTTGGATTCATGGTGCCATTCCAATAATCAGAATTCAGGTAGTTGCCAAGCTTATTCGCATCAAAATAAAACCCTCCACCAACAACTCCAAATCGTCCGACCTGTTGGTAGTAATATATTCCGACTTGCAACTGGCCTTGACTTCCGGGCGATACAAAGCCACCAATACCTTGACCCGCAGTTGTTTGCGGTGAATCAACTAAAACGATGGGATTAAATCCAGATTCGCCTGTCGTCCTTTCAAATCCAACCTGGACAGGGCCTGTGCCAGCAGCGCCAAGCCCCCCAGCGAAAGTTCCTCCGTTAACGTCGTACCCTCCCAAACCGATCAATTCACCTTGATACCCCCCGCCAATCCCTGGGGTAGTCGTATGCGCATCAAGTCCCCCATATACATAAGCCCCCCTCACAGGGCTGTTATCATAAACGTAACTTCCAGCTTCATTTACCGCTCCTTCCATTACGTCATCGCTAGGATTTAATTGACCGGTGTAAAGGAGATGTCCCCACCATGTGTCACCGCTCGTAAGCACATTCCCAAGCTGTATCCAGGTACTTGTGCTTTCCCCACCAACTGCGCCCAACCCGAAAGGATCGAGATAGCTGACCGGGTTACCGTTAGCAAAAGCATAGAGATTAAGACCACCGGCGAATCCGCTCGGATCAGGGTTAAGGAAGCGGCAAATGTATGGATTGTAATATCGGGAGCACATATAAAGTAGGCTGTTTGGGTCAGTCATGACCCCATACCTGCCGTTAAAGAGGAAAGGCGTGTCGTTTGTTCCTACCCGGTAAGTGAGCGTCGCATAGAGACTGTATTCCATTCGGTCGGTAACCAGGCCATTGTCGCCAGATAAGGCAATTGTGCTGCCACGGTAATCGTAATGATAGGTAAGAGTGTTGGTTGCGGTGGCTGTCTCAGTAATTTGGTAAAGCAAGCCCGCGCCATAAATGTAATAGGTCGTCACGCCATTTTTAATCCGCTCCAATACCTGAGGCAATTTTGCATTTGGATTGACAATATAGACGATGGAGTTAGTCCCATAAGTCTGGCCAATGCGGTTGTTCATCGCATCATAGACATTTGTGACACCGCCAGCGTTGAGCAAACGATTCCGAACATCGAAAGTGCAGGCAGAAAAATTATCGTTGGTCAGGGGGCCGTAAGTGAGGTTGCCGTTCAAGTCCACTGTAACATTCAACCCATCCACCGTGTTCAGTTCGTTGTCGTCGTTATAGGTCATCGTCCGTGATGCTGGTGCATTGGTATGCGGTATCGGTGCGGCAAATTCCCATTGCATTGTTGAGTTTGAATTCCAGTTATACCGACACCATGAAATTGGGAGCGAGTTGGCCATTTGTTCCCAAACATTCGTCAGTTCCCCAGCTGAATCATAGGCCAACGTACGGAACGTTCCGTTGGGTCGTGCGACAGTGGTCAGCCTTCCGGCTAAATCGTAGGTTAGGGTTGTGATGCGTCCCGACCAATCCTTGACCTGCGTCAGATGATTGTCATTATCGAAAGTGTAATAAACATTTTTACCGCCCGGATAGACAAGGTTCGTCAGGTTCCCGTTAGCATCAGATCGGTATTGAATAAGATTCCCGTAAGTATCTTTATAGGACGAAACCCGGTTGTAAGCGTCAAACGTCCAGGAATTCGTGAGGCCAGATTCAGAAACAGCAGTACGATTGCCATTTGCATCGAAGCTGTAAAGCGTTGTGGCAAGGTTGTCGGTGCGGTTGGTAAGCCTGCCTTTGCTATCGTAGTAAAAGTAGGTGGGCTGATTGGATGGGTCGGTGATGCTTCCTAAAAGTCCCTGATGATTCCAAGTCTGCGACACATGGCGCAGCGTCGGCGTTGTGGTGTTCGTCAACCGGTTAGCTCCGTCGAACTGGAATTGCCAGACTTTCCTGTTGCGGTTGGTCAGGATGATTTGGTTCCCGGCTCCATCATACGCACGTAGCGAAATGTGTTGCGCGCCATCCGTCAGCGCGATGAGTTTGCCACGTGCGTCCCACGTCTGCAAGGTGCCTTCTTGCGCTGCGTTGGTGGCGGCGGTTTGCCGTCCATCAGCATCAAATCCAAAAGCTGTGGTTCGCTGCAACGGGTCGGTCTTCGACACCGCCCAACCCGCGAGGTTGTTGGTGTAGAGTGTCGCTGCTTGCAGGGGGTCAAGTGAGTACGCCAGCCAGTCACGATTATCATATACCTGGGTTAATACCGGAGTTCCTGCCGCCACGGTCGGCAGCGTGGTCGTCAGCAGGTGGCGTGTTACACTCCAAGAATTAGTGGTGGCATTGCGGCGAGCGTCGGTGGTGCTTGCGACGTTGTCCGCCGCGTCATACGATACACTGGTAGTGAGGTTGGTAGGGGCAACGGTGTTGGTGAGTTCCAAGCGGTTGTTGTAGCTGTACGTTGTCACAAAACTGCGCCCGTCGGTGTGGCTGGTCACCTTGCCGAACGAACTGTTTACGAAACTTTCCGTGCCTAACCCGTTCGGATAGGTGATGTGGTTCAACTGCCCAAACGAATCATAACCATCATAGGTCGTCGTGCCGCCGGAGTCGGTGCGCGTATGGAGCGTGCCATCCGAGTTAAAAACATAATTTACCCAATCGCCTGCGCCGTTGGTCTGGCCGGTAAGGGAAAATTGGGCATTGTAGCCGAGGGTTGTTCGGTTGCCTCGTCCGTCCACTGAGAGATATAGTCTGTTCTGACTATCGTAAAGAAACTGATTTGTGTTGTTCAACGGGTCTATTGCCTGAATCAGGTTGTTGTTACCGTCGTAAACCGCCTGACTGATTTCGTTCAAGGGCGACACCGTCATTACAGCGTGGTCCTGCCCGTCATACACTGTTTGGGTGACGTTGCCCAAAGCGTCTTGAAATGACGTTTGTCTGGACTTGTCGTCAAAAGTGTATTGTTGCTGGCCGCCTGCCGGGTCAATCGCCACCGTGCCATAACCGGACGCATAAATTTGCCAGGTCTTGTTTGTGCTTCCCTGCGTCAACTGCGTGGTGACGTGCCCGTAAGCATCGAAGGAATTCGTGATTACCAACCGGCTCAAAGCATCGAACGTCGCAACGATTTGATGATTGGTGTCATAGGCATAACGGCTGGTTTTTCCCTCGGCGTCGGTGAAGGAAGTCAGGTCGCCGCCGGTGTAGCCGTAGGACACTGAGCGGGTGCCGTCCGAAACGGACGTGAGATTGGAACCGGTATAGGTAAACGTCAGCGTGCGATTTTTCCAATCGGTCACGGTATGCACCCAATTACTGGCATTATACGTCAGGCTCAACGACTGGCCGTATTGATCCACGATGTTGGTGAGCAGGGTGCTGGCCCCAAACTTGAACGTGCGACCATGCCGTTCCAAAAGCCAATATGCGCCGTTGGTTTTAACAAGGGACATGGTACAGTTGGCCGGAGGCGTGAACGAACCGTCTGGTTGCTTCACAAATTGAATTGTGTCTTTGCCCAAGGTGACAGATACAGCATTGTTGATGAGTTGATCCAATCCCCATTTGGCAATTAGCGCAGTAACCATCCAGCTTTTTGGACTCGGCTGACTGCTGTTGTAAATGCTGGCCGCCGTCCGTACGGCCACAATCATGGGTGCCATTTGCTGGGGCGTCGTGCCGCCCAAACTAGCGAGCGCGGCACTCGTGGGAACCGCCGTGCAATAATAACTATTCACCCAGCCAGGGGACATCCCACCCAGACTTGAATTGCGGCGGGCTGAAGAATAATAGCGCGTCAGGTTCAAGCCGCGCGGCTCAGTTTGTCCGAGCGAAAGATCGTTGGCAGAGACTTGAAAGCTGCCGTCCACCATGTTGACGGGATCGGCTCCGGTGGGTGTCGGCAATGAAACGGTGGGTGATTGCGGATTAAAATAGGTGGGCTGGTTGACATCCGTGTTGGAAATGTAAACCGGGCTCGGCACGGAAAGAGGGTCGCTCACATATCCGCCATTGTAACCGCCGCCAATAATCATTTTGCTTACCTGCGCTGCGGTCGGCAGCCCCTGATAGGCCACATATCCCGAACCCTTCCAGCTACCGCTACCAGCGATTTGAATAGAGCCGTTTGCTGGCAGCAGCAAATAATAACCTTGGCTGATATAGCTGGTGTAGAGGCTGTTAGTGTCGTAATTGGAGATATTGTGGGAAACATTCGCGCCTGACGTCCAGTTGGTGGACGTGGCCAAATAAATCTTTTGCGCGTTGGTGCTGGCCAATTCAAGCAGTTTTACGGTTGATGCCGCCACCAAGTTGCTGTTTTGCAACTGTTCAATGATTCCATGCTCCATTGCGCTGCAAAAATAGGAGCCAATCTGAAACGCCTGATTGTCGGCGTAGGTGGCGTCTGAATTTGTCGAAATATACGAGACGGTGGGAAGCACCTGCTCGTAAACGTCAATGTAATAGCCTTTGCCGGTTTCCAGTGCCATGCGCCCGAGGCGGTGGTCAAAATGGTCAATGGTTGCCGTTTGCCCGGCGAGCATTTCCTGGGCGAGTTCGGTTTGCACCAGCCAGCCTAACCCCATGACATTCAATGTCTCGGTTTTGACCTGTTGGGACGAATCGGCATAGCCCTGTTCTCGATAGCTGTCTAATTGCTGCTGCCGTTTGGTCAGCCATGCGGAGTTGGCGTCCAGACCATAGAGCACGATGTAGGTGGAGTTGGTGCGCTGGTAGGGTTGGGTCGAGACGGATTGATCGCAGCCGGCGAAGCGCGCGGGATAGAAGCCGGGGGCGGCGAAATTCCAATTTGTGCCAAAGGGATGCTGGATGCCGATGGTCGGGGTGAACGTCGCGCCGGTGCCGGTGATTTGAACCGATGTCAGCATGGTGTCCTCCTGCCAGAGTTGGGCAACGCCGCTGGCCGTGCAAACGATGGACAGACGGCTGCCGTTCAGGTTCGGCAGGTAAAAGGAATTATTCGTTCCGGGCAGGTTGATGCTCAACACGGCCATCAGGCTGGTGGGAATGTACGTCCAAGTTGATACGGGCCATTGCGCGCCCTGGGTCTGTATCGTGAAGGGTGTGGGCTGGCCCAAAGGTTGTCCAGTTGAAGGAACAACTGACTGGCCGCTGACGATTTGCTGAACCGTGGCGTTCGGGCAGGTGGTTTGAATGTAATTCAGAAGATTCGAGTTGTACGAGCCCAAGCTACTGCGCAAGTTGGCCTCATTCAGATTTTGAACGTAGTCGGCAGTGGCGGTGCTGCCAGAGGACACGGTAGAAATCAGCGTGTTCGTGTTCAACTGCATCGCGGCATCCAAACCGATGCCGCTGATGGGCTGATTCACCTTGTAGGCCGGGTCCAGCGTGTAATTGGTTCCATTCAAGGTGATTTGAACCCAAACGTGGTGAAAAAGAACATCATTGGTATCCCCGGTGAAGTTGCCTGTAATTGGATAACCAAAGCTGCCATTGATGTTGGCGGCCAATTGTGATGCGGCGCCCCCGTTGGTGTTCGGCATCGTCGCGCCCACCCAATGTTGGTAATCCTGCTGATTGGCGGCGGTATAGGGAATGGAAATCATGCCGAACTGATAGTTGGGCGAATAGCCTGCCGACCGCAACAGCGCCACAAGCAGGGCGCACTGGTCAAAATCATTGCCGCTGCGCTCCAACAGCGTCATCTCAGCCCCTTTGTGCGAGCCGAAATAATGGACGTAACGAATGTGATCGTGGACGTAGTTGTAGATGCGCGTCGGGTCGTTTTCCAAATTCCGGGCCAGTGCTGAAATATCTGGCGTGATGGCTTCGGCGATGGCGCTGGAACCTCCTGGATAGGTCGGATTGGCACCGTTCGGGTGGACGGTGGAAATTTGGGTCAACGGAGCAATTGCATTCGTGGCAAGAAACCAACCGCTGTCGTACGGTGCAGGCTGGTTATCCTGCGCGAAACTTGCGGTGGCTGTCAGGCCGAGCAAACAAAGAATATGGGAAATTTTCATATAATTGCCTTCTTGATTATTGTGAAACCGTTTGTACGTTACCTTCGTTGTCCGTAGTAATCGTTCCGCTCTTGCCTTGGACACCGGTAATGGTGTTCAGCCAGTCCGCCAGGGTGTAGCCGTAGTTGGCACGCTCTGACGGCGTATTTACGTTGCTGGTTTGCGGGTTCAATCCCAACAACACATCCCAACCGTCCCGTATTCCGTCCAAATTGGAATTTGGATTGTTTGGGTCGGTATGCGATATTAGGCGCTCGTATGCATCTGTTAAGCCATCAGAATCCGTATCGAGAGGCGTCCCCAGCATTAAGAAGGCGTTCTGGCTGGTGATATTGATGATGTAGTTCGTAAAGTGCCCTCCTTGGCCCATCCAATACCACTGAGCATCTGCCCCCAATGCACCCGTAGCGAACACATCGTACATGGAGCCATCCTGTCCTCCCTCTATTGAAAACGAAATCGCGGTCGTGCCGTTGCTCACCGCCGCTGCCGTCACGTTCGTAATCCAGACTTGATAGGCGTTGGTGCCGTAAATATGGGCGGACACCGGGCCGTTCGCTTGCAGATAACCCGCCCCGGTGATTACGTCGGGTGTCACCATGTTCGTGGAGGGGTTGGACGGGGCCGAAATAATGTCAGCCATGTAGTTTTCTGGCGTCAGGTAGTAGTCCGGCCAAAAGGAATTGAAGCCGTTGGCAATCGCGCTGGCACCGAGAGGAACATTGTAGGTGTAAAGGTCGTCAAATGAACCTGATGCTTGGTTCAGCCCGTTGCTGGAACTGCCCAAATAAAACCCGCCCGCCAAAACATTCGTCCCCGGCCAGTTGCTCAGGCCACTCCCGTTGGTGACCAGCAGTCCGTCCAAATACAACGCGGTATTGGTCGCGCAATAGGTAAGCGCAACGAAATGCCAGTAGTTGCTCGTCCATGCGATGGGTGCGGTCAAATAGGTGGTGCTTGAACCGTCGCCGGGTTGCACGCTGAAATACAAATTGGCTCCCGCCGGGTCGCAGTAAAGACTCCACCAGCCAAAACTGGCGTCGGGCGTGTAGGCTCCCACTTCAATCAGCCGTCCCCATTGGCCCGGACCGCTTCCCCCTTCATTCGTTCCGGCCCAAGTTGGCGCGAACCAGAGGAAAAATGAGCCTTGAGCCACCGTCAAATTCGTCGCCCCTGATGCCTCATAAACATGGTAATTCAACCACGCCGGATTGGTGGAGTTCAGCGTCATGGAGGTGCCATCGCCAAACCAGCTTCCGGTGATGTTGGAAAGCGAGGCAGGCGCATTGCTTGAATCACTTGTCCACGTATTCGTGTCGTTAAAACTCCATGAATTCAACGGTGTGTTGGTCAGTCCACCCCCGCCGCCGGGCGGAAGCATTTGCGCCAATCCGCTCGCGGCACCGGACAAAATGCCTGCAACAATTATTGCGTGAACCAGAAAATTACTCGATGTTGTTTTCATATCAGGTTTTCCGTTTTATTTTTCTCCGTCACATTTTCGCCTCTGCTCCGCCAGACAACGCCTTGTTGCGGCGTGCTTTTATTCCCACAAAATATTTCTGCATTGAATCAATTTAGTTTTGATTCTCTACTTGTCGCATCCGCAGGGCAATAATTCTTTTGTGAATTTTGCGCGACAGACAGTCAACATTTTTTGGCTTTGGAGGACCAAGTCATGGCTTCCCCAAAAGGTTTTCCCACGGGCAACGCAAGGATCTTTGCAATCGAATGACTGTCGTCAGCAATATATTCACCTTACCGGCTTCGATTTTTTGGATTGTCCTGGGGTGCAACGCCACCATTTCGGCAAGCCGTTCCTGTGTGATTCGTTGCAGCACTCGTTCCCGGCGGACATTGTCCCCGAACGATTTGAGATGCGATGTTTGGACCCGTTCTAATGGCACGCCCTATTGAGGCGGTTACGGGCCACTTTGAACACAGCACAACGGGGCGTGAAAAAAACATCCCCGCAATCGTTCCTGCCAAAAATATATGGAAAAGATCAGTCCGGAGCGGAAACTTGTTCCGCTTCTTTGACATAGGACAAAAGCCGCGAAACAAAATCAAATGATTCAAACGGTTTGGTGATGTAGTCCGCTGCGCCGAGTTCAAGGGCGCGTTCACGGTATTCATCGCCGCGTTGATTGGACAGAAATACAATCGGCGTCCGGTATGAGATGTGTCTTTGTTTTAATTCGCCGCAGATTTCATATCCGCTAATATCCGGTAAATTTGTTGCTAATAAGATGAGGCTGAACTTTCGTTCCTGGGCGATCTCCATTCCCCTCTTTCCCTTGGTGGCCACTTGCGCATCACACCCAATTTCTGTGAGCAAAGACACCATCATCATCGCCGTTGGCATTTCATTCTCGATA
>Ga0302320_10030499_pt1 | contig 10270 bp, 8 predicted proteins | sample Bog_T0_3_FD_202130 | JGI IMG/M metagenome (GOLD analysis project Ga0302320, IMG submission 202130) | Peat permafrost microbial communities from Stordalen Mire near Abisko, Sweden - Bog_T0_3 | ecosystem: Environmental > Terrestrial > Soil > Wetlands > Peat | place: Sweden: Abisko, Stordalen Mire... | reverse complement strand
CGTTTCTTGCACTGGGCAGGATTTGCGGCTCACTCGATCCGAATCTATAAGATTGATCTTAGGTTACTTGGTACGGACGGGATGGGCAACCGATTCGTGAGACGGGGCCCGGTCCGTCGCCGTCGCTCTGGTAGATTGGGCATGGCAGCGGGGGAATTGCGCGCATGACGGCAGGGTGGCGGGAACAGGTGGTGGCGTACATCCGCGCCGAGGCGCAGCCGGAAGACAAGTTCGGCCACCAGCCGCGACTTTACGCCCTCGCAGCCCAAATCGGCGCCGGGCTCGGCTGCGATGACGACGTCGTCTTTGCCTCGGCCTGGATGCACGACCTGGGCGTCTTTCTCGGCCATCGCCCCAGCGACCCGGAGCAGCTGGCCCGCTGGAACCACGTGCCCTACACCGTTGCCCGCTCGCGCGAGCTGCTGGCCGGGTGGGGATTTCCCGCGGCCAAGCTGGACGCCGTCGCTGAAGCCATCCGCACCCACCAGCCGCAGGACGATCCCGGGGCTCTAGAGGCCGTTGTGCTCCGCGACGCTGACATCGTGGAGCAGCTGGGCGCCATGGGCGCGCTCCGCGCACTGGCTAAAATAGGCCGGGACAGCCGATTCCCCACCTTCTCGACCGTCCTGCCGGTGCTGCGCCGCGCCGCCGAGGGGTTGCCCGCCCAGCTGCGCCTGGAGAGCGCCCGCCAGCTCGCCGCCCCGCGCATCGAGCTGTTGCTGGCTCTCCTTGCCGCCGTCGAGGAAGAAGCCGGTGAGTTGCTCTACTAAACTTGATCGGGACTCATGTGCCACGAAACTCCAGTCCCAGTTACCCGGGAGTTGCAGCCGGGCAACCGCGGGTTCACGCTACCATGGAGCTGGCGCAATCTCCTCGGGAGCAGGGAATCCGTTGCGGAATACAAACGCATGAGGCTGTGCGGAACGCGGGCAGGGCGTAACGACCCGCCTGGAAGGAATCAAGGCATGTTTTTCAGGCGTATCGCAATGAGTGTGGCCGCGCTCGTGACCATGGTGGCCATTCCCGTGTCCGCCCAGGTGGTTCCCTCAGCGGAGCAGGGCGGGCTGCCACTGACGGCCGGCGGCGGTATGTCGCGCTTCAACATGGACTGCGCCCCTTACGTCTACGACAGCACCTGCTACATGAACGGCATCACGGTATGGGTCGACTGGAACCTGAACCGGCTTCCCGGCCCCAGCTTTCTGCGCGGGCTGAGCGTCGAGCTCGAGGGCCGGGATATCCATTACGGCGTCCCTTCCTGGCTGACGGACGCCCAACAGGGCGACTCGGGCACAAACCTGCGCCAGGACACTGGCATGGGCGGCCTGATGTATTCCTGGCGGCACTTCTCCCGGGTGCATCCCTATGGCAAGGCGCTGTTCGGACTGGGCAGCATCGATTTTCCGCCGCTGCCTGCCTCGCCGCCCACCTATCGCCACGACGACCGCACCATCACCGCCTTCGGCGGCGGCGCAGACATCCGCGCCTGGCGTCATGTCTGGGTCCGGGCCGACTACGAGTACCAGCTCTGGCCGGATCTATTTGGAAACTCCCATCCCATCACGCCAAACGGAATCACCCTGGGCGCCGTCTATGACTTCAGAGAGATTCACCGGCACTGAGATTCTGGCCCCTCCGTCCCAGTTCCGCCACAGGCAGGAAAACTTCCCTGCCTGCGCAGGGTTCAACAGGGAAGGGGCATGAGCAAGGTGTTTGAGGTTCCAGCGGCGTCTGCTGCAAGAGCGGCCGCCCAGCTGGTTTACGATTGAACAAGAGCCGCGGGTGCGCGTTGGACGAGCCGCGGGCGATCGCTCTTGAGTTGCGGCTATGGCAGTTTCGGAATTACTGTAGACCGGAAGCACGAGCTAAAGCGGCTTTTTCTTCAAGAAAAGCCACCTTGCACGCCGTTTCTTGGGACCGCACAAATTCCGTAACTGCTCTAGACAGCGCAACGGAACGCGCCCCCGACAACCCAGTCTGCACAACCGTGGCCCAGCGGCTTCGGATTGCGAAAGCGCCACTTCGAGCAGTTTTGGAATTTGTGTGGTCCCAAGGAAGGCTGTGCAGGGTGGTTTTTGCCTCCACCCCAGCGACGAAGACCTGTCGCCGGGGTGCGGAGATCAAATGGCCGTTCAAGCTCGTGCTTTCGGTCTGCAGCAATTCCGAAACAGCTATTGCCCTGACGGGCTATTGCTTGCCTGGTAGATTCCGCAACTCCGGAGGATAGACCAGCATGATCGTAAAGCTGTTGACCAGAGTTCTGCTCGCAGTGTTTCTTGTCACCGCACCCATCGCCTTACATTCCCAGACTGTGTACCACGCCGAGGAGGGTAAGCTGCCCCTTTCCCTGGGCGGGGGCGTTGCGAACTTCGATCCCTACTTTGCGCAAGCACCGCTGCCCAGTGACATCAGCGTTTCCGGAAGCGGACAGGGCCGCATGTGGGGCGCTGCCGGATGGGCGGATGCGGGCATCCGGTTTGGACCCGAATGGGTGCACCCGTTGAACGTCGAGTTGCAATTCCGGTCTCTGTTTGCCGGCTCCTCGGCAACTCACCAGAACATTGTTGAGAATAACTACGGCGGCGGGGTCACCTATAACTGGTACCACTATCGCAACTTTCACCCCTACGCCAAATACCTGATCGGATATAACACCATCAGCTTCAATCCCATTCCGTACCCCGGCCATCCGCCCTATTCACAGGATTCCCGCGTAACCAACTCCCTCGGTGGTGGGCTGGAGTATCGCATCACCCCGCACATCTGGGTGCGCGGCGATTATGAATACCAGTTGTGGGGCATGTTGCTGGGGGCCCCGGAGTTCTCGCCGCAGGGGTTCACTGTCGGCGCCATGTATCACCTGAACAAGTCACCCTTCCATTGATCGTCGCGCCCTCGCCCCGGCGCTGAGCGCGGGTCGGCTTGCTTCCGTCGCTTCTCAGCACCGATCCCATTTCAAGCAGGTACCTCCTCGTCCGGCGGGAGGCGGCTGCAACTCTCGACCGGGCCCGAGGGTTGATGGCCGCCACGTGTGCGTTCGATCGTCCCGCCCTTTTTTGCCCGGGAATCACAATTTTCCCCACGTCTTTGCTCGTCCCGTCCCATTTTCCTTCGGGTCGTTGCGGAGTTTTTTCTCCTCTTGGTGCGGGCCGTTGCCGGAACTCCTGTGCTTGCCCATACTTCGGCATCAGTAACTTAGGTGAACGCAGATAAGTACCGTGGTATGTGGGTACCATTTGACTATTTTCACGGTCACTTCTGTTTGCGATACTCAGCTCTCCAGGCACGTTCGCTCCTCCCGTTTTGCCTTCGGCAAGATCGAAACAGGGAGTGACGCGCACCACGCACAAGGACTCCGTGAAGCCGCCGGAGCATTGGCGCGGTGGTTGGGGTTGAGGAGAAAGCAAGCGTGGGCCGTCCAGTTCGCTTTCAGCAGATTCTCGGGGTACGTTTCATTGTGGGCGACGCGCACGATGCGATTGATCAGGTGTCTCGCGAGGGGGGCCTCGTCGTGGTGCCTGCCGCGCCTGCTTTGAAAAACCTTACCCAGGACAAGTGCTATCGTGAGGCTCTGCTGGGCGCCGACTTTGCCATCGCCGACAGCGCCTTGATGGTGTTGAGCTGGAACCTGATCCAGCGCGACCGCATTCCCAAACTCTCCGGGCTCAAATATCTGCGCGCACTGCTGCTTCGCCCGGAGTTCCGCCTGTCCGGGTCCAGCTTCTGGATCATGCCCACCCCGGCGGCGGCCCGTCGCAACGGAGCATGGCTGGTGGAGAACGGCGTTAGCGTGGCGCCGGAAGAGTTGTATGCTGCCCCGCTGTACGGCGCCAGCGTGGAAGACCGCGAGCTGCTGCGGCAGCTTGAGGCTCGCCGTCCCCGCCACATCGTCATTGGGCTCGGTGGCGGCACGCAAGAGCGGCTGGGCCTTTATCTGAAGCAGAACCTAAGCTACAAACCGGCTATCCACTGCATTGGAGCGGCAATCGCCTTCCTTTCCGGCGACCAGGTGCACATTCCGGTATGGGTCGACAAGATGGGGCTGGGTTGGCTCTGGCGGAGCCTGTCTGACCCGCCCCGCTATGGCCCGCGCTACTGGGAGGCCTGGCACCTGGCGCCCATGATCCTGCGCTATCGTGATCGTTTGCCCTCAACGGTTTAGATATTGCCAGGCTGCGCAACCAGCGCGGTTTTCCGCTCCATTCGGAGAGGCTCGAATGGCCATCGGAGCCTCTCAGCAATCTGGGGAAAACCTGCATTCGGTACCCGCTTTGAGGGCTCGTCCGTGACCAATCTGCGTCCCCATGCTGCCGAAAGGTGTTTCCGAGAGGGGCAGTTTTGTGGAATAATCGACGCAGTTTGAAGAGATTTCGGGCTTCGTCTTTCATTCACAACGGCTTTCCAGTTCAGGCGAATTCGCCGATTCCGGGCAATCCGGCTTGCTGAATTCATACGGTAGTTGCTGGAGCATGCTCGCCTTGGTCCGCTCCAATCAGGATTGAAATACCCCTTTTCAAGGGCTGCGCAGGTTACCTCCGGCGGCTCGATGGACGCGTATTTTCCGCCCGGTTGCCGATGCTGACTTCAGAAGCACTGAGAGGACATCCCCAACGTGAGTTCGATCGCTGAGGTCCCCATTTTTTTTGCCACCCGGCCCATCCTGGGCGTGAACGTGGCAGTCAGTAGCTATGACAAGGTGGTGCAGCGCTGCATGGCTTGGGCTCAGGCGCGGGAGTCGCGCACGCTGTGCTTCTCGACTGTGCATATGATCATGGAGGCGGTCGACGACCCGGAGTTTCTGCGCCGGCTCAACTCGATCGACATTGTGAACCCTGACGGAATGCCTCTGGTCTGGGCCCTGGGCGCGCTCGGCGCCAAGCGGCCGGAGCGGGTCTACGGGCCGGACACCACGGTGCTGATGCTGGAGGCCGCGGAACGGGCCGGCGTTTCCGTGGGCTTCTACGGCGGCAGCCAGGAGGTTCTGGACACGCTTGTCGCCAAGGTCCGAGCCAAGCACCCCGAACTGAAGATCACATTCGTCGAGAGCCCGCCCTTCCGCGCCCTGACTCCGGAAGAGGACGCCGCGGTGATCGAGCGGATTGCCGACTCGGGAACCCGCCTGCTGTTTATCGGCCTGGGCTGTCCCAAGCAGGAAAACTGGGTGGTGGATCATGCCGGCAAGGTGCCTGCGGTGATGCTGGCGGTGGGTGCGGCTTTCGACTTTCTGGCCGGAACCAAGCCCCAGGCGCCGCGCTGGATGATGCGCTCCGGCCTGGAGTGGCTGTTTCGCCTGGTGACTGAGCCGCGCCGCCTGGCCCGGCGCTATTTCCGCAACAATCCCCGCTTCGTGGTCAAATTTCTCACCCAGCTGCTATTCGCGCGCGCCTGAGAGCGGGCGCACACCCGCGCCGGAAAAGCTCCTGAAGCCCTTGCGTTTCTGGCCCATGCCTATCGTAATCTCAGGCACTGAGATCAGTGTTCTTCCCGTAACCGCGTGTATGAGAAACTGAATCAGCGTATTGGCATAACATTCTTCCTCCCACGCCCACTACGTCAGGGCTGTTTGAAGGCGCCGCAAGAGCGCCGAATTTTGAGCGCGCAGGGCCGCAAGGCCATCCCCATCTTCCATGGAGCGAGGTAGCGTATGTCGGTTCGAGGTCAAAAAGTTCTGGTGTGCGGCGCGGGCGGATTCATCGGCGGGCACCTGGTGAACACGCTGTTTGCCGAGGGCGCCGCCAGTGTGTGCGCCGTGGATGTGAAGCCGCTCGACGAGTGGTACCAGGTGAACAGCGGCGCCCACAGCCGTGTGCTCGATCTGCAACTGCGCGATGCCTGCCACGAGGCCTCTGAAGGCGTGGACGCAGTGTTTCAGCTGGCCGCCGACATGGGCGGCATGGGCTTTATCGAGAACAACAAAGCCCTCTGCATGCTGAGCGTGCTGACCAATACGCACATGATCCTGGCCGCGCGCGAAGCCGGCGTGAAGCGCTTTTTCTACTCCTCCTCCGCCTGCGTTTACAACGGCGACAAGCAGACCAACCCGGACGTGGTCGCGCTCAAGGAAGAGGACGCCTACCCCGCACTCCCCGAAGACGGCTACGGTTGGGAGAAGCTGTTCAGCGAGCGCATGTGCCGGCACTTCCGCGAGGACTTTGGCCTGGCCACCCGCGTGGCCCGCTTCCACAATGTGTACGGCCCGCTGGGCACCTGGACCGGCGGACGCGAGAAGGCCCCGGCGGCCATCAGCCGCAAGGTGCTTGAGGCCAAGCACTCCGGTACCCACGAGATTGAGATATGGGGCGACGGCCACCAGACCCGCAGCTTCATGTACATCGACGACTGCACCAAGGGCATCGTCGATATCTACTCGAGCGACATCCTGGAGCCCATCAACCTGGGATCGAGCGAGCTGGTGACCATCAACCAGCTGGTCGATCTGGCCGAAGACATTGCCGGCGTGAAGCTCAAGCGGAAGTACAACCTGAGCGCGCCCAAGGGCGTGAACGGCCGCAACAGCGACAACACGCTGATCAAGAAGTACCTGGGCTGGGAGCCCTCCATCAAGCTGCGCGACGGCATGGAGAAGACCATGGCCTGGATCGAGGAGCAGATGCTGGCCGGCGTGGCCTCGAAGTAGGCCGGACCCGACAACAAGAGACAAAAAGATCGGATTTTCACGCGGCGGACATCTTTCTCCTGATGTCCGCTGTTTTCTTTGTGTGGCTCCTTGATGCACAATCAATAGCGATATGAGTATTCGATTCGTACTGCCCAACGATCTTCGCGCCGCCGTTGACTCGGGCGTCGCCGACTGGCAAGCCAACAGCAAAGTGGACCGGTTCTGGAAGAAGGACCCCACCCTGTGGACGCAGGATGGGGAAGAGAAGTGGATGGGCTGGATCGACATTGTGGAGCGCCAGCAGCACGAGCTCGGCAACCTGGCCGAGCTGGGCGCGGACGTCGAGACGGGCGGCTTCAAGAGCGTGCTGCTCTTGGGTATGGGCGGCTCCAGCCTGTGCCCGGAGGTGCTGGCCATTACCTTCGGCCAGCAGGATGGCTTCCCGGCGCTGCATATTGTGGACTCGACCGACCCGGCCTATGTGAAGGCCGCGCTCGATAAGGTCAAGCTGGCGGAGACGCTGGTGGTGGTGGCCAGCAAATCCGGCTCTACACTCGAGCCCAACATCCTGAAGCAGTATTTCTTCGACCAGATGAAGTTCGCTGTGGGCGACGACCAGGCGGGCAGCCACTTTATCGCCATCACCGATCCAGGCTCCAAGATGGAGCAGGTGGCCAAGGCCGACGGCTTCCGGTACATCTTTTATGGCGACCCGGAGATCGGCGGGCGCTACTCGGCGCTGTCGAACTTCGGCGTGGTGGCCGCAACCGCGGCCGGGCTGCACATCGGCCAGCTGCTCGACGAAGCCGGCAAAGCCGTAGCCGCGGCCAAGCTGGCGCCGGCGGAAAATCTCGGAGTCCAGTTGGGCCTGCTGCTGGGCTCCGCTGCAAACGCAGGCCGCGACAAGATCACCATCTTCACGTCGCCGGAGATCCACGATCTGGGCGCGTGGCTGGAGCAGTTGATCGCCGAGTCGACCGGCAAGCTGGGGAAGGGCATTACGCCTGTTGACCGCGAAGAGATTGGGCCGCCTTCGGTCTACGGCAACGACCGCATCTTTGCCTACGTCAAGCTGACCGGCACGGCCGACGCGAGTCTCGACGCCAAGGTTGCGGCGCTGGGCGCAGCCGGGCACCCGGTGGTGCTGATCGAGATCGCCGACCTCTACGAAATCTTTGGCCAGTTCTTTACCTGGGAGATCGCGACCGCCGTTGCCGGCTCGGTGATGGGCATCAACCCCTTCAACCAGCCTGACGTGGAGAGCGCCAAGATCGAGACGCGCGCCCTGACCGATGAGTACGAAAAGACCGGCCAGCTCAAGGAGCGGCTGCCGGTGCTTACCGACTCCGGCGTGGGCATCTACGCGACCGAAGCGTACGCTGCCACATTGAAGGCCGCAGCACCTGCATGGACGCTGGTCGGAGCGCTGAAGGCGCACCTCAACCAACTCCACCCCGGCGACTACTTTGCCACGCTGGCCTTTCTGCCCATGTTCCCGCAGCACGAGGCGGCCATTCAGGCCTTCCGCCACAAGGTGCGCGACAGCAAAAAAGTGGCCACCTGCCTGGGCTTTGGACCGCGCTTCCTGCACTCCACCGGCCAGGACTACAAGGGCGGTCCCAACACCGGCGTCTTCCTGCAGATCACCGCGGACCACGCCATCGACGTGGACATTCCCGGCCAGAGATACAGCTTCGGCGTGGTGATTGACGCGCAGGCCGCGGGCGACCTGGCTGTGCTTGAGTCGCGCGGACGCCGTGCGCTGCGCGTGCATCTGGGCGCGGATATTGCTGCCGGGCTCAAGACGATCTCGGATGCGATCGACCAGGCGCTGAGGTAGCTGAGAACAGGGAATAGGGAACAGGGACCAGGGAATAGAGGGGGCCACGCGGCCCCCTTTTTCGCGGGCTTTGGGGCCGGTCAAAGCTTGGATACTCGGTTGCCCGTACCTGGGAGTGGGGCGTGCAGTTTCTGTTTCGTCCGTCGTTGGCGAGAGAGTACTTTCGAGTAGCCGGTTATTCGCCCGGAACGCGAGATTTTGCTCCCAGCGGCGACTTCTGTGATTCAGTGAGGAAGTCTGTCATGGACAATCGGATTGTTCTTTCCGCCTTGAAATCAGAGGTCACCACCACGTCGCCGTCAAGGGCGAAGGGCATGTCCGAAGGTGTAGGCTTCTCTCCCTCAACGACGACAAAGCGTCGGAAGAAGTCCGCACTCAAAGCTGCCGCGCCGACTACGATTGAACCCCTCACAACTGTGTTCCATGAGGGGTCGTTTTCAACTGAAATATTCCACCCGATTGGCACGTTCGGTAGACGCGCAATCCTGCCAGAACGAACGTGTAGCTCAAACGCAATGACGCGCTCATTACCCTGCATGCGCAGCGCCGGTACGGAGACGAACATGGTCTGCGCATGCACTCGGAAGTCATTGCTCATGAGAGCTAGGTTGCCAAGCAAGATAATTCGCCAAATGGGCATTGCAGAACTGTGATTCATTGGGAACCGTCACTTTTGTTCTCGTCGCAAAGACGGATTGTACGCTGGCAGCCGAGTTCTGCCTGTATGGTTGCCGATCCGGAAATTACTGATCAGTAAACGTCATGCAAAGACGTGCGCTCCAGGGCATCTTCAGGCGGTCTTCTGCGCCACCGGCTGATAGCTTCCCGGTTCGGCGCGGAAGGCGAGGGCGATGCGGTTCCAGGAGTTGATCTGGGTGATCGCCAGGGTGAGCCTGGTCAGCTCGGCTTCGTCAAACTCGGTGCGCGCCAACTCGTACACATCGTCCGGCGCGTGGCCTTGCTGGATGTTGGTCAAGGCTTCGGTCCAGGCCAGCGCGGCGCGTTCCCGAGACGTGAAAAACGGCGTCTCGCGCCAGGCGGAGAGGGCGTAAAGCCGCTGCTCGGTTTCGCCGTTGGCGCGGGCGTCCTTGGTGTGCATATCGATACAGTATGCGCAGCCGTTCAGCTGCGATGCTCGTGTCTTGACCAGTTCCAGCAGCGAGCGCTCCAGGCCGCTGTCGCCAATGACCCTGGCCAGGCTTATCATGGCGTGGATTCCTTCGGGAAATGCCTTTGCATAGTTCAACCGTTCTGCCATCTCGACTTAGTCCCCTTTCCGGATTGGATGCCTGGAGAGGGAATTGTCGCAGACCGGGGCGCAAAACGAAAGATTGTGGTGCATCCTGATTCCGGACTGTCGCGCGATGCATCTTCAATGTATGGAAGCGGCCCGGGACAGGATGTTTTCTAGTGGCCTCTCTCGAAAGTCTGTAGATTGAGTTTCGAAGTACAGAAGCAGGTCCTTCGACTCACCACCCCCAAACTGAAAAGCGTTTGGGGCCCCTTTCGCTCAGGATGACAGGGGGCATTTTATGTTATGTGGCTTGGAGGCAGGATGTTGGCATTGCAGGCAGAAATCTGCTGCGAGCGAGCAGCGAGCGTCTGCCCCACGCAGTGGTGCGGAACTTTTTGGCGGGGATGGGGTTCACAGTTGTGACGGCTCCCGCGAAAGACCGTCTAACCGGATGACGCTGCTGAGGTAAGGTGAGGCGATCCGGCCATTGGAACCAGGCAGACAGAGGCGGGAGCAGCACCTCAGGCAGAGGAGAGAATAAAAGGATGAATGGCTCATTTTACAAACGAATTTTCCC
>Ga0302320_10030498_pt1 | contig 10270 bp, 10 predicted proteins | sample Bog_T0_3_FD_202130 | JGI IMG/M metagenome (GOLD analysis project Ga0302320, IMG submission 202130) | Peat permafrost microbial communities from Stordalen Mire near Abisko, Sweden - Bog_T0_3 | ecosystem: Environmental > Terrestrial > Soil > Wetlands > Peat | place: Sweden: Abisko, Stordalen Mire... | reverse complement strand
ACGGCAGAGAAATTCACATGCCGCGCGTAGCCGCCGAGCGTCCGGCGCAGAACGGTCAGCGGTTCATCCTGCGTCATGCCGCAGCCGGTCTTGTGGGTCAGCGCCACCACGCCATCCACATTGGGAAAATCCGCCAGCGGATTGTCATGGGTGAACGGATTCTTCTTGAAGATATCCGCGACCATGCCGGCGACATGGGCGCTGCAGTTTACCGAAGTGAGGATGCCGATGTAGTTGCGGGTGGCGACGCGGCCGTCCGGACGCACGATGCCGTCGAAACTCGCCGGCAGATCGAAATTCGGCGTCGGCGTGACATCGACGCCGAACGCATAGTCTTTTGCAAAGTCGCCCATGCCGCAATTCTGGGTGTGGACGTGCTGGCCCGGCGCGATCGGCGCCGTCGCAAAGCCGATGATCTGGCCATAGCGGCGGATCGGCTCGCCCACCGCGATCGGCCTGATCGCGACCTTGTGGCCCGCCGGAATCCGCTCCAGCGTCGTCACGCCGTCGGCCACCACCATGCCCGATGGCAGGCTCGAACGCGCGATCAGCACGCCGTCGTCAGGGTGCAGGCGGATGACGGGGGCCGGGGTCATGGGTGGTCTCCTTGGAGGGGCGAATAGCGAGTAAAGGGGGCGAATAGCGAATAGCGAGTAGCGAGTAGGGCCTTCCTTCTATTCGCTTCTCACTCTCACTCTCACTACTCACTATTCACTATTCGCTATTCGCTATTCGCTTCTTACGCCTTGCCGCCCGAGTCCTTCCGGGTCTGCACCACCTGCATCTTGGCGTAGGTCGCCATCAGGCCGCTTTCATTCGACAGCGTCACGAGCTTGAAGCCCATGTCGATCGCGCGCACCGCGCCGACCGCGCCGCCGCAGTGAATGCCGGGATAGAGCCCGCGCTTGCCGCACTCTTTGACGATCTTCTCGTAGATCTTGAGAATTTCCGGCTCGTCGCGGTCGAGCTTCGGCACCAGCCCGTAGGAAAAGCCAAGATCGGAAGGACCGACATAGACGCCGTTGATACCCTCGACATCGAGGATCGATTCCATGTTCTCGACCGCGGTCTTGGTCTCCATCATCGGCAACAACACGATTTCGTCGTTGGCGGTCTGCTGATAGGTGCCGGCCGAGCCATACATGCCGGAACGGATCGGGCCGTTGGAACGGGTGCCGCGCGGCGGGTATTTGCTGTAGGCGACGAGGTTGGCGGCCTCCTCCTTGGTGTTGATCATCGGACAGATAATGCCATAGGCGCCGCCATCCAGCACCTTGCCGACGATACCCGGCTCGTTCCAGGGCACCCGCACCATCGGCGTCACCGGATGGCCGTTCATGGCCTGGAAGCATTGTACCATCGACTGGTAATCCTGCACGCCATGCTGCATGTCGACGGTGACGCTGTCGAAGCCGCACTGCGCGATCACTTCGGCGGAAAATCCCGACGGGATTGCCAGCCAGGCGTTGACCACCGCCTTGCCGGAAGCCCAGACCGTTTTCACGTTATTTGCCATTCTTCTTTCCTTCCCTGTGTTTAGACTCACCGTCATTGCGAGCAGCGTTAGCGACGAAGCAATCCATTCTATACTTGCAGCTATGGATTGCTTCGCTTCGCTCGCAATGACGAATTCAAATTACCGCGTCGCCCGCCTGGATGTTCGTTGACGTTACCGACTATCGCTGCCCAGCCACCATCCGGCAAGGCTACACCGCTTTTATCGCCCGCGTCAGGCGCATGTCACGCACTCGCCTTGGCATGACCGCCGAGATAGGCGGCCGCGATCGCTTCATTGCCCCATAATTCGTCGGGCTTGCCGCCGAGCACGATGCGGCCGGTTTCCAGCACGTAACCGTGATCGGCGACCGAAAGTCCCATCCGTGCGTTCTGCTCGACCAGCAACACCGTGGTGTTGCGCCGGATTTCCGAAATAATCCGGAACACCGCCTGCACGATCACGGGCGCAAGGCCCAGCGACGGCTCATCCAGCAGCAACAGCCGGGGCTTGGCCATCAACCCGCGCGCCACCGCGACCATCTGCAACTGCCCGCCCGACAGGGTCCAGCCCAGCGAATTCGAGAACTGCCGGATATCCGGAAACAGGTCGAACATCGCGTCGGCCTCGCGCGACAGTTCCGATTTCGACGCGCGGCGGTTCGACCCGCCGAGCATGATGTTTTCCTTGACCGAGAGCCCCGGAAAAACCCGCCGCCCCTCCGGCACATGGGAAATGCCGAGCCGGACGATGGTTTCCGGCCCGAGGCCAGCGATCGATTGGCCGTCGAACAGGATTTCGCCCGCGGCGGGCTTTGCCAGTCCCGAGATCGCCCGCAGCGTGGTCGATTTGCCGGCGCCATTGGCGCCGAGCAAGGTCACCACCTGTCCTTCATCGACACTGAGCGAGACCCCGCGCAAGGCTTCGATCTCGCCGTAGAGCACGATCAGATCGTTGATTTCAAGCAGCGCCATCAATCGCTCCCGAGATAGGCGGTGATGACATCGGGATGGCGCAGCACTTCCATGGATTCGCCGTCCGCGATGCGGCGTCCGAAATTGAGCACGGTGATGTGCTGGGCCGCCTCCGAGACCAGCGTCATGTCGTGGTCGATGATCAGGATGGTCAGGCCCTGGGCGGCAATGCGCCGGAGCAGTTCGTGCAGGTCCTTTTTCTCGCTGGAATTCAATCCGGCCGCGGGCTCGTCGAGCAACAGCAGCGTCGGATTGGCGGCGAGCGCGCGCGCGATTTCGATCAGCCGCTGGTGGCCGTAGGAAAAGCTGGAGATCAATTCGTTGGCGCGGGCGCCGAGGCCGACGAAGCCGAGCGCCGACATCGCCCGTTTGATGAGGGCATCGCCGCCCTGCCCGATCAGGGCGTTGCCGGGCCGCTCGGCGCCGATCACCACGTTTTCGAGCGCGGTCATCGAGCGGAACAGCCGGATGTTCTGAAACGTCCGTCCGAGGCCCGCCGCGGCGCGCAGATGTGGCGGCATGTCGGTGACGTCGGTACCGTCCAGCACTACCTTCCCCGCCGTGGCCTGGTAGAGACCCGACAGCACATTCAGCGTCGTGGTCTTGCCGGAACCGTTGGGGCCGATCAGCGCGTGCACGCCGCCGCGCCGCACCTCGATGTCGACGTCGTCGACCGCCTTGAGGCCGCCGAAATATTTCGAGAGGCCTTTGACCTGCAGAACCATGTTGCCGCCGACGGTCGCAGGCTTCAGCAGCAGCGCCAGGCCGGCGGCATGCACCTTGGCCTTGGCGCGCCAGCGCTGGGTGGCGATATTGACAAAGCCCCAGATGCCGTCGGGCATGTAGCGGATGATGAGGATAACCGACAATCCGTAGATCGCGAGATAGAGGCCGGGCACGCTCTTGAGGAACCGCAGCCATTCCGGGATCAGGATCAACAGGCCGGTGCCGATCGCCGAGCCGATCGGCGAGGCCACCCCGCCGAGCAGCGACATCGTCAGGAACACCACCGACTCCGCAAACGAGAACTGATCCGGGCTGACATAGGCGAAACCGCCCGCGAACAGGCCGCCGGCGAGACCGCCCAGCACCGCGCTCAGCGCAAAGGCGGAAACCTTGGTGCGAAACACGTCGATGCCGACGACGCCTGCGGCAAGCTCGTTGTCGCGTACCGCGCGCATGGCGCGTCCGAGCCGCGTATCCGGCAAATGCCAGACCAAATAACCGACCAGCGCCAGCATGGCGACGCAAAACGCCAGATAGGATTGCGCCGACAGGAACAGATCGGGCCGGCCGATGCGGGGAACGCCGTCCGGGCCATGCGTGAGCCAGATCGTGTTGATCATGACCAGCGTGACGATCTGCTGAAACGAGATCGTCACCATCGCCAGATAATGCCCGCCGAGCCGCAGCGTCGACATGCCCAGCAACGCGCCGGCCAGCAGCGCGATGATGCAGCCGCCGGCGAGGCAGAGCCAGTAGCTGAGATGGTAGTCCGAAGTCCCGAGGCCGACCGCATAGGCGCCGAGGCCGAAGAACGCCGCCTGCGCCAGGTTGATCTGGCCGCACAGGCCGAGCACGACGGAGAGACCGAACACCGCGATCGCAAAGGTGGTCGCCTGCATCAGGATGTTGTGGACGTAGCCGTCAAACTGCACGGTGGCGGTGAGCCCGACCAGGATCGCCGCGCCGATGAAATACGGCAGATGGCGCAGCAGCAGCGGCCGGGTGTGCGACGCCGATCCGGCGATCGGCATGTTTTCGCTGGGCGCGCTCATGCTTTCTCCGCGACGCGCTCGCCGAATATGCCCTGCGGCCTGAACACCAGAAACGCCACCAGCACCAGGAAGGCGAAGCCGTCCTTGTACGGCACGGAAATATAGGCCGCGCCAAAGGTCTCGATGATGCCGAGCGCGAGGCCACCGATGATCGCACCGGCGACATCGCCGAAGCCGCCGATGATGGTGGCGGCGAAGGCCTTCAGCGCAATCGTCGAGCCCATCTGGATCGAGACGAACAGCACCGGCGCCACCAGGATGCCGGCCAGCCCGCCGAGCACGGCGGAGTAGATGAAGGTGATCATGATCATGGTGGAGACGGAAATGCCGAGCAGCGAGGCCATCTCCTTGTCCTGCGAGGTCGCCTGCAGCTTCTTGCCGAGCATGGTGTGTTCGAAGAACCAGTAATTGAAAATCACCAGCACGACGGTGACGGCGATGATCAGTAAATACTGGCTGTCGAGATAGACCGGGCCGAGCTGGATGCCGGGGGTATCGAACCAGCCCTCCAGCACCTGCGGCTGCGGGCCGTAGATCGCCAGCACGGAATTGGACATCAGGATCGAGGCGCCGATGGTGGCGATGATGACCGGCAGAAACGTACGATGCCGCAGCGGATAGTAGACGCCGAGATTGAAGATCGCCCCCAATAGCGCCATGCCGGCCAGCGCCAGCAGAAAGGACAACCAGTACGGCCAGCCCAGATCGACCGCGAACACCACCATCAGATAGGCCGCCACCATCGAGAACTCGCCTTGCGCGAAATTCACCACGTTGGTGGCGCGGAAGATCAGCACGAAGCCGAGCGCCACCAGCGCATAGACGGCGCCGATGCCAATTCCGGTGAACAGCAATTGAAGTGCGAGATCCATGAAACGCGCTCTAAATGGAAAACATGAGTGGCGACGATCCCTTGCTTCACCCTCCCCTGGAGGGGGAGGGTCGGCTCGCATCGCGTAGCGGGCGAGACGGGGTGGGGTGACGGTCTCTCAGCTCGGGCAGCGTTTGCTGGGAGAGACTGTCACCCCACCCCGCCGCTCCTTTCAGTCGCGTCGACCCTCCCCCTCCAGGGGAGGGTAAGGAAGATGCGGCGACGCCTACGCTCAATCGTTGAAGTCGATATGCTTGTCGTAGACGATGGTGCCCTTTTCGTTGCGCACGACGTTGTAGCCGTGCAGGCCATCGCCGTTCGCGTCGAAATTATATTCGCCTTCCGCGCCGGCAAACTTTTTCAATCCGAGAATGTTGTCGCGGATCTTGGCGGGGTCGGTCGAGCCGGCCTTGTTGATGGCGGCCGACAGGATGGTGATTGCATCGTAGGGCCAGGAACTCTGGTTGTCGGGCGCGGTCTTGTAAGCCTCGCGATAGGAAGTGCCGAACGCCTTCGACGCCGGGCTGGAATCCTCGGCATAGTCAGCGACGCCGTAGGTGCCGAACAAAGCGGGGCCGGCCAGCTTGGTCGAGGAAACCGCCACCACCGAAGGCGAACCCACCCAGGGAATGTTGACGCCGAGCTGGCGCAACTGGCGCGCAAAAATGCCGAGATCGTTCTCGAACGTGAAGTAGGTTCCGAGCACATCGGCGCCGGACTGCTTCACCGCCAGCACCACCGGCGTGAAATCCTGGCTCTGGTTGGCATAGCCCTGGTCGAGCACCGGCGGCGCGCCGAGCTTGCCCAATGCGTCAGACAGCGCCTTGCCGCCGGCAGAGCCGAACGCGTCGGTCGAATGGACGATCGCCCATTTTTTCTTGCCGAGCGTGTTGACGCCGAAATCGGCGATGACGCGGCCGGAATAGTTGTCATTGGGACGAAAACGAAACAGCCACTGATTGCCCATATGGGTCAGGTCGGGATTGGTGCCGCCGATCATCACGGGCTTGCCGAGCTTGAGCACGTCGGGGGCCATCGCCATCACCTGGGTCGAGCGGATCGAGCCAAGGAAGGCAACGATGTCGGACTGCGCGGCCAGTTTCGAAAACGCCAGCACGATGCCGGGATTGGTGGTCTGATCGTCTTCGATCACCAGTTCGACCTGCTTGCCGAGCACGCCGCCGGCCTTGTTGACCGCCGCGAGCGCCAGCTTGGCGCCGTTCTGCGCCCAGAGCCCCTGCTCGGCCGCCGGCCCCGTCACCGGCACGCACATGCCGATCTTGATGGTCGCAGCCTGCGCGCGGGCGCTGCCGATCACGTAAGGTGCGGTAATACCAACGGCCAATCCGGCCATGAAGTCACGTCGGGTAAGCTTCATCATTCCTCCTTGCGAGGCCAGCTTCAGCGTTGGCCTTCTTTAAGTTTATGAGTTCAAGCGAAAATCCGTCGGCGTGTCTACGGCCTGTCGGGCTCAGAGTAAATTGGTATCGCGTCTACTCGGGCGCTTACGCTCCCGAGCTTGGCCAAATTGATAAGTGCGTAGCTTGCCCAAAGAAGCGGCAATTCCCCAGTTGTGCGGTGCGTTCACGGCATTATGCAAATTTGCGCTCACTCGCCGGCCACCTCGGCATTTGCGTCGTCCACCAGCCACAGTTTCGACAGGCTGGCCTCGAGCGCGTGCAGCATGTCCTGCAACTCCGCAAGCTTGCGCGCGCCGTAACGCCTGGTGATGGCGGCGTAGATCGCCTCCGAGGACGGCGCGACGGCCTCGATCAGCCTTACACCTTTGGCCGATATCGATACCACGCCGCGGCGCAGATCGGCCTTCGCCACCTTGCGCTCGATCAAATGACGCGCTTCGAGGTCGCGCAGGATCCGCGACAGGCTTGGGCCGAGCAGAAAAGCGACCCGGGCCAATTCGGTGACCTCGATGGTGTCGACCGAGGCCAGCGCGCGCAGGATGCGCCATTGCTGTTCGGTGAGGCCGTGCGCGCGCAGCGAGGCGCGAAAATGCCGCATCACCGCCTCGCGCGCGCGCAGCAGCGACATCGGCAGCGAACGGGAGAATTCCCGCATCGGCAACTGCCGCACGGGGTTTTTTCCCACCGAATTCGTGTTGATATCTCCAGACGATTTCTTTCGCGCCATTCTCGATCGTCCCAATCGCCGCCGGCGTTTTGTTTTGCGCTGCAGCAACCGCAATTCGGTTTGATCGCGTAAATTTAACATGTTAATCAGATTTTCGCACCCGCCTTTTCACCGAGCCCGCGCGTGGCTGAAAACAGCATGGCATTGACCGAGGACGATATCCGTCTGGCCGCCGAACGATTGCATCGCGCGGAACGGACCAGGCAACAGATCCGGCAGCTGTCGCAGGATTTTCCCGATATCACCATCGCCGACGCCTACGCGATCCAGAAGGCGTGGATCACGATCAAGCTCGGCGAGGGGCGCGTGGTCAGGGGTCACAAGATCGGCCTGACCTCGAAGGCGATGCAGAGCGCGCTTGGCATCGACGAGCCGGATTCCGGCGTGCTGCTTGACGACATGTTCTTTGCCGATGGTGGCCTCGTGCCGGCGGACCGCTTCATCGGCACCCGGATCGAGGCGGAGCTCGCCTTCATCATGAAGCAACGGCTGGCCGGGCCCGGCTGCACGATGTTCGACGTGCTCAACGCGACGGATTTTGTCGTGCCCGCGCTGGAAATCCTGGACACAAGGATCGAGCGGGTCGACCGAGAGACAAAGTCGACGCGCAAGATCTTCGACACCGTCGCCGACAATGCGGCTAATGCCGGCATCGTGCTCGGCGGCCGACCGTTGCGGCCGCTGGAGGCCGACCTGCGCTGGATCGGCGCGCTGTGCTATCGTAACGGCCAGCTGGAGGAGACCGGGCTTGCCGCCGGCGTGCTCAATCATCCCGCCACGGCCGTGGCCTGGCTCGCCAACAAGATCGCACCGAACGGGCTGGCGCTCGAAGCGGGGCAAGTCGTGCTGGCGGGATCGTTCATCCGCCCGATCGAGACCCGCAAAGGCGACACGATTCAAGCCGACTATGGCCCCTATGGCACGGTGAGCTGCTACTTCGCGTGAGGCTTTTCGTAACAGGAGTGAACAGACATGCCGCATTTCACCCTCGAATATTCCGCCAACCTCGATGCATTGGTCGATATGGGTGCGGTGGTTGAAGTCGTCCGCGAGGCAGCGATCGAGACCGGGGTTTTCCCGGTCGGCGGCACCCGCGTACGCGCCGTCAAATGCGAGCATTACGCCATCGCCGATGGCAGCAAGGACTTCGCTTTCCTCGCCATGCTGCTGCGGCTTGGCGAGGGCCGCGATCTCGCCACCCGCAAGAAGGCCGGCGAGCATGTGTTCAAGGCGCTGTCGACTTACCTCGATCCGGTGTTCGCCAACAGCAAATTCGCGCTGTCGTTCGACATGCAGATCAACGACAAGGAAGTGAGCTGGAAGCGCAACAATATCCACGAGGCGCTGAAGGCCGGGGCTTTAAGCAAGGAGCCAGCGCATGGATAAGGTCACGCCCGATCTGTTCAAAGCCAACCGCGATCGCGCGGCACCGCTGCTGGCAAGACTGAAGGCCGAGGGCATCGGGCATTTTATCGACGGCAAGACGGTGCCGTCGATCTCCGGCAAAACCTTCGAGACCCAATCGCCGGTCGATGGCGCCGTACTGGCAGAGGTCGCGCGCGGCAATGCCGAAGACATCGACCGCGCCGCGACCGCGGCGGCGCTGGCCTTCAAGGGCTGGCGCGACATGCCGGCCACCATGCGCAAGAAGCTCTTGCATCGCGTGGCCGACGCCATCGAGGATCGTGCGGACGATATCGCGGTGCTGGAATGTGTCGACACCGGCCAGGCCCATCGCTTCATGGCCAAGGCGGCGGTGCGGGCCGCCGAAAATTTTCGCTTCTTCGCCGACAAATGCGCTGACGCCCGCGACGGCCTGAACATGCCGGCGGAAGAACACTGGAATGTCTCGACCCGGGTGCCGATCGGCCCGGTCGGCGTCATCACGCCGTGGAACACGCCGTTCAGCTCTCGACCTGGAAGATCGCCCCGGCGCTTGCGGCCGGCTGCACCGTGGTGCACAAGCCGGCCGAATGGTCGCCGGTCACCGCCGATTTGCTGGCGAAACTGGTGAAACAGGCGGGCGTACCCGACGGCGTCCTCAATACCGTGCACGGCATCGGCGAGGAAGCCGGCAAGGCGCTGACCGAGCACCCCGCCATCAAGGCGATCGGCTTTGTCGGCGAAAGCTCAACCGGTTCGGCGATCATGGCGCAGGGCGCGCCGAGCCTCAAACGCGTGCATTTCGAACTCGGCGGCAAGAACCCGGTGATCGTGTTCGACGACGCCGATCTCGAACGCGCGCTCGATGCCGTCGTGTTCATGATCTATTCGCTCAATGGCGAGCGCTGCACGTCATCGAGCCGGTTGTTGATCCAGCAGGGCATCGCGGAAAAGTTCATCGAAAAACTGACCGCGCGGGTGAAGGCGCTGAAGGTCGGCCATCCGCTCGACCCCGCAACCGAAATCGGTCCCCTGATCCACGAGCGGCATCTGGCAAAAGTCTGCGCCTATTTCGACGTTGCGCGGCAGGATGGCGCCGTGATCGCGGTCGGTGGCAAGCCGCATGACGGCCCCGGCGGCGGACATTATGTGCAGCCGACGCTGGTCACCGGAGCCCATGCCAAGATGCGGGTGGCGCAGGAAGAAGTATTCGGGCCATTCCTGACGGTGATTCCGTTCCGCGACGAGACCGACGCCATCGAGATCGCCAACGCCGTTCGCTACGGCCTGACCGGCTACGTCTGGACCGCGGACATGGGCCGGGGCTTGCGGGTCGCGGACGCGCTGGAGGCCGGCATGATCTGGCTCAACTCCGAAAACGTCCGCCATCTGCCGACGCCGTTCGGCGGCATGAAATCCTCCGGCATCGGCCGCGACGGCGGCGATTATTCATTCGACTTCTACATGGAAACCAAGCACGTCTCGCTGGCCAAGGGCACACACCGAATCCAGCGGCTGGGGATACCCTCATCCTGAGGTGGATTTTCTCCCGTCATAGAGGAGCACTTGCGACGAAGCAATCCATTCTACCCATTTAAAGAAAGTTGGATTGCTTCGCTTC
>Ga0302320_10030493_pt1 | contig 10271 bp, 15 predicted proteins | sample Bog_T0_3_FD_202130 | JGI IMG/M metagenome (GOLD analysis project Ga0302320, IMG submission 202130) | Peat permafrost microbial communities from Stordalen Mire near Abisko, Sweden - Bog_T0_3 | ecosystem: Environmental > Terrestrial > Soil > Wetlands > Peat | place: Sweden: Abisko, Stordalen Mire... | reverse complement strand
CCCACTCGGCGCAAACCGTTCTGGTGGTCGAGACCATGCTGGCGGTGTACTCGATGGACCGCACCAAGCGTCGCGATCCGAAGAACCGCGATCACAAGATGAGCCGCGACGAGGCTGTCGCGCTCGGGCCCAACTTCTATCTCAATCGCTATTTCACCGCGATCGGCGCTCCCAACTTCACCCAGCTCAATGTGACGAATCCCGACTTCTTCAAGGAGGTCAGCGGCGTCCTGGAAGCCGAACCTTTGGACGCGCTCAAGACTTACGTGAGTTGGCACGCGTTGAGCGCCGCCGCTCCGTGGCTTTCGCAGCCCTTCGTCGATGCCCAATTCAAGTTCCAGCAGAACCTCACCGGCCAGAAGGAAATTCGGGCGCGATGGAAGCGTTGCGTCAGCCTCACCGATAACGAACTGGGTGAGGCGCTGGGGCAGAGATACGTGGACCTAACCTTCGGCCCGGATGGCAAGCAACGCATGCTCAAGATGGTCGACGCTCTCGAGAAGTCTCTCGCGGAAGATGTTCACGATCTCTCCTGGATGAGCGACGAAACCAAGAAGCAGGCCAAAGTTAAACTTGATGCCATTCGCAACAAGATCGGCTATCCCGATGTCTACCGCGATTACAGTTCCGTGGTGATCAAGTCCGATGACCTGCTGGGCAACTTGGCGCGCGCCAACGAATTCGAATCGAAGCGCGACATCGCCAAGATTGACAAGCCGCTCGACCGCAAGGAGTGGGGCATGACTCCGCCCACGGTGAATGCCTATTACAGCGGCTCGTTCAACGAAATCGTTTTTCCGGCCGGCATTCTGCAGCCACCGTTCTTCGATAAGACAATGGACGACGCCGTCAATTTTGGCGGCATCGGCCTGGTGATTGGCCACGAACTAACGCACGGCTTCGATGACCAGGGCCGCAAGTTCGATCCGCAAGGCAACCTGCACGACTGGTGGACAGAGAAGGATGGCAAAGAGTTCGAAAAGCGCGTCAGTTGCGTGGCCGACGAATACTCGAGCTTCGTTGCTGTCGATGACCTGAAGCTGAACGGACGCCTCACGCTTGGTGAGAACACCGCCGACAACGGTGGCGCGCGCATAGCCCTGGCGGCGCTCGAGCGTTTGATCGCTGAGGATAAGACCGGAAAAGAAGGCCAGAAGATCGACGGCTTTAGTCCCGAGCAGCGTTTCTTCCTGGGATTCGCGCGGGTGTGGTGTGAGAAGCGGCGTCCAGAGTTGGCGCGCACCAGCGTGCTCACCGATCCTCACTCGCCGGGCAAATACCGCGTGGATGGCGTGGTGCAGAACATGCCGGAGTTCCAGAAAGCCTGGGGATGTAAAGCCGGCCAACCCATGGTGGCCGAGAACGCCTGCCACGTTTGGTGAGGCCTTCGGTTTCAAAGAGAAAAGGCCCGGCTCAATGCCGGGCCTTTTCTCACTCCGAATCGATCGAAAGATCGTCGACAACAGATCGTCGAAGAAGCGAAGCCTTACTGGTCGCTAGTAGTTATTCTGCACGATCAGGTGATCGACAATGCGATGCGCTTCATCAATGTGATGGAGGGCGCGATCGCGCAGGCCGCGTACGGATGGATCATCCTCTTCCCGTGCGATGTCGTTGTGTGCCTTGTCCAGCAATTCCAGAGCGCGATGAAAGCGGCCGCGGCGATCCATTTGCGCATCGACTGGAGGATGGTCGTTCAAATTCTTCCCGTCGTCGATGGAAGCCCGCTTAATCTCGTCGATCGCCCTATCGATCTCTTCGATGGCGTGCTGTTCTTCTTTATCCATGTGATAAGTGGGGGCAAGGTTCTCCAGATGAGCGCGCGCATGCCGCAGGTCGGTAAGCGCGTGCAGGTATGCCGGATGCCTTCCCGGCTCGTCAGCGAAGGTGAGCGCGGCGCAGACAGCCACAAAAAGCGCGAGTAGGGCGCAATGTCGTACAGTTTTCATAGTCTCCTCAAGGCCTTTCGGCCAGAATGAACTCCTTTGGTAGTGAACCCGGAACTGTAGGTTTTGACTCGCCGAATTGTATCCGAGACCGCCGCACCGCGGAGGTTACTTCAGGACATGACCGGCTAAGGTCCATATCTGCCAGGCGATTACGGTGATTCACGATCCCCCATGGACGCCGTGAAAGTGATCGCGCGGAGAATCTCTTCGGAGAGTGACAAAGTCGCCGGCGAGGATGACGACAAAATGACAAGCGATTGACGGCGCGATGACAATCGCTCTTCGCGCATCCAGTACGCTCGACCCATCTCGAGCGAATAACCCCTGCGAACTGAACCAGTGAATCGACCGCCGATTGTTTTGCGGTCAGGCCGGGGGACTGCCCTGCGCAGACATCGGCTAGCCCGTCAATCGAACAGGAGTTAAAAACATGAGCAAACTTTTCACATACGCATTGGCGATCGCCGTTTGTCTGGGCACGACGGCCATGCTCGCCAACAACAACCGCAACCTAAACCCAACCACCAACGCCGAAGCGCTGCTTGCCGCCGATGGAGCTTTCCGGGACGGACTCTACCTGGGCAAACTCGCCGCCGAAAACGGTGAGCAGTTGCGTCCTGCCGTCGGCCGCTGGTCAACCGACAAGGACCGCGCCACGTTCGTAGCTGGATATCGCCGCGGATATGACGAATCGCTTGCCCACGTACAGCCATAGAAACAAAGTTTGCCAACCCAGAATTCTGAATTGAGGTGAAGTTGTCATGCACGCCAACAAGTTGGTTCCCCTATTTGCTCTTGCTGTGGCCATTTGCTTTTCCACGCCTTGCACGGTCAATGCCGGAGGCGCTCCTCCAGCCCCAAGCACCAGCGGCGCTAACGTAAGAGGCAGTGTCAGATTTGAAGGGGCTGTACCGAAACCCAAGCTGATCAGCATGTCTGCGGATCCGAGCTGCGCCAAGCAACATCCATCTCCCGTGTTGGTTCAGGAAGTCATGACGGACGCGAAAGGCGACCTGCAGAACGTGGTCGTGTTCGTAGCCGAGGGTCTGGGCGATCGCACATTCGACGCTCCCACGCAGCCGATTGTCGTCGAGCAGAAAGGTTGTATGTACGAGCCGCATGTGCTGGCGGTGCGGGCGAATCAGCCATTGCACGTGGTGAACGACGATCCTACATCGCACAACATCCATCCCACGCCGGCGAACAATCGGGAATGGAACAAGGCGGAGCCGCCAGGAACCAGCATGGACGAGTCGTTTGCGCGGGAGGAGATTGCGATTCCCGTGAAGTGCAACCTGCATCCCTGGATGCACGGTTACATCGCGGTGTTCAAACACCCGTATTTCGCTGTTACCGGCAAGGACGGCAGTTTCGATCTCAGCAGTCTTCCTCCCGGAACTTACACCATCAAAGCGTGGCACGAGAAGTTGGGTACATCCACGCAGACCATCACCATTGGCGCGAACGAGACGAAGGAACTCAATTTCGTGTTCAAGGGAATGTAAAGGTAGGCGACCGATGCCCACACTTCAACCCAGGCGGCTGCCGATCCCGGTAAACGAGGCGCAAGTGCTGATCACGATCTGTGACGACGACGTTGCACTCGCGCGCAGTGAGGCGTCATACAACTACCGGCGCGCCGAAACCGAGAGAGATGCGGCTTTCTGGTTCGGAGTGCTCGAAGCGCTCACACCGGACCGAAGGCCGCCAGCTTGAAGAGTGTATTTCGCGTCAGTGCTTGTCTTCAATGTTTGTCGGCAGTCTTGAAGCCTTTGCGGCGTTGTTCGCTGTAGCGGTGCAGCGCGTCGAGGATGATGGGATAGGCTTCGCCCGCGGGGCGTATCTCATCGACCTCGACGGCTTTGCCTTCGAGTTGTTTGTAATCCTGAAAGAAGCGGCGCAGCATGAGCAAGCGATGCGGCGGCATTTCCGCGGCCTCGCGATAGGAGTTGAATTCGGGATCTTCGGTGGCGATGGCAATGATCTTGTGATCCTGTTTGCCGGCGTCGATCATGGTCATCAGTCCGATGGAGCGGGCGTGGATGATGGTCAGCGGCACGACGGGCTCCTGGCAGAGCACGAGCACGTCGAGCGGATCGTCGTCTTCGGCCAGAGTCTGCGGGATGAAGCCGTAGTTCGCGGGATAGTAAACCGCGGAATACAAGATGCGATCGAGCTTGATCAGTCCGCTCGCTTTGTCGAGTTCGTACTTCACACTCGATCCGAAAGGGATCTCGACCACGCAATCGAATTCCTGCGGGAGTTTGTCGCCGGGTGTTACGTCGTGCCAGGGATGAATCATAGGAATGTTGAACTGATCTATTCTAACGGACGATGTTGGGAACTCGTTTGTGGGCTGCTACCGCAGCATCTTCCGCCGGATAATCGAATTGCGCGAGAGGCGCGTCGGTTGGCGGATTTTCTTTTTCCCAGCTTATTGTTCGCTGGATTGCATCTTCGATTGCTACCGGTTCCTGGTATTCGAGTTCGCGGCGGATACGTGCCGAACTGGCTGTCCAACGCTGTGCGGCATTGCCGGGCCTCAAGAGATGCGGCGGCGTGTGCTCCACGGGCAGGATTACGAATTCACCGTTCCAAAAAATGGCCGAAGCGATCTTGCGCGCCCATTCGAGTTCGCTGAAGGATGGCTGCTCGCACACATTGTAGATGCGCCGCGCTGCGCGTTCGTCGGTTGCCGCCAATGCAATGGCTGCGGCAACATTTTCGACGTAACCGCGGGGCGAGCGCCATGCGGCCAGCGTCTCGGGAAAAATGATGTGGCGCTGCTTGTCAGAGATGCGCTTCACCACCGAATAAAAGCGATGCAGCGGATCGCCGGGGCCGTAGACCATGGGCAGGCGCAGTACGGTCCCGGGAAGTTCGCGGTCGTTCATCACGACGCGCTCGGCGGGAATCTTATCGTAATCGTCGGTGACCCAGGCGAAGGTCTTGCGCAGAATCTGCAAGTTCTCGGGCGGATAGGGATGTAAGTTGCGTCGCAGCTCCGACTCTTCGGTAAGCGGCAACTCTTGCAGCGGCCCGGTTTCGGTGCCGTGGGAAATGCCTATGGCGCGGTAGACGTCCATGCTGCTCAGCATGACTACGCGTTGGGCTGCGCCACGGAAAATGTGCATCAGCTCCTCCGCCTGCGGAGCTGAACTTAGAGTTAGGTCAATTACAACATCGGGAGCGAAGCGTTTAAGTTCGGGAGCGCTGGCGGTGAGCTGGTTGCGGTCGCCGTGAAGCTCTTCCGCGCCGGCGGGGGCGGGCTTCGTGCCGCGGTGAAAGACCATCACGGCGTGGCGCTGCTGAATTAGCCGAGCGGTGACAAATCGTCCGATAAAGCCGTTCCCGCCGATTAGCAGAATGCGCATACGAGGTAATTATGACAGGGGGCTGGGTAAAATCGAGGGTTGACAACTTCACAAATCGTGAAGTATCATAAGTGAGTGCATATCGTTACGCGGAGGCATCTGAGCGAGGCGATGGAGCGCTACCCGGATGCGGCGAACGAAATCAAAGCGTGGGTGGGAATCGTCGAGGCGGTCCGGTGGCGCAATTTTACGGAAGTGCGCGGCACGTTTAAAGATGCCGATTTTGTGGACGGGTACGTGATCTTTAACATCCGACAGAACCGGTACAGGCTAATCACCGTCGTACACTATGCAAAGACAACGGATAAAAGGCGGACCGAAGGGCACGTCTACATCCGATCTTTCTTGACGCACAAGGAATACGACAACCGCAATCACTGGGACAGAAGGTTTGGAACATAATGAGCACAGGGCTGGCAAGACCTGCGGAAATGATTGCGAAAGGCGCTCCCCGCGTCATCCACAATGGCGCGGAGCTCGAAGCCTATACCAACGTTCTCTTCCAACTGACGGCGCTGGAAACCCCTTCCCGTTCGGAAGTGGAGGCAATCGAACTCCTAACCTTGCTGGTGGAACATTATGAGCGGGAGCATTACTCCATTCCCGCGGCTGATCCGGCTTCGGTGGTTCGGTTTCTCATTGAACAGCAGAACCTGACGCAACGGGACCTGATTCCTGAATTTGGCACGGAGAGCGCGGTTTCAATGTTCCTATCGGGGCAACGGAATCTGACCCTAGAACAAGTACGGAAATTGAGCGCTCGATTCAAGCTTCCTGCCGACATTTTCATAGGTAAGAGGGCTGTGAGTTCAAGGGCATAGGGCTTTCTTATATTGAAGGAGTATCTACCTCTGGAATCTTGATTCTGGACTGGGGGAAGATTAGAGTCTTAGGAACGCGGCAACTGTGGGGTAGCTTCTATGTCCAGTCAAGGCAAGACTTATCTGAAGTTCGGCGCGGCTACGGTCGCTATTTTTTTCCTGCTCGGCTACCTCGCTTATACCGGGGTGCAGGACAGCAAGAGCTACTACGTCACCATCGGCGAGCTGCACAAGATGGGGAACGGGGCTTACTCCAAGCGGCTGCGGGTGGCGGGGAATGTGCAGCCGGGATCGATCAAGCGCGTCGGGACGCATGTGCAGTTTGTGCTGATGGAGCAGGATCAGTTGCTCTCGGTGGATTACACCGGAACCGAGGCGCCTCCGGATACTTTCAAAGACGACTCGCAGGCGCTGGCCGATGGCAGCTTTGGACGGGACGGCGTTTTTCACGCCAAGGCGCTGCAGGCCAAGTGCGCTTCGAAGTACGCGCCCAAGCAGCCGGGGAATTCGATGCAGGCCGAGCCAGCCAAGAGCTGAGCGGGGGCTGCCCGCGTCGCCACCGCACGCACTAAACCGAGATTCCTCACGGCGCGAAGAACGCTTGTTCGGAATGACAAGCAATCTGGCAGTACGCTGGTCTGGCGTCCTCGTCCTGGCGTCCTCGACTTCGCCGCACGCTTTCGCTATCTTCTACCTTTACCTTTCAACGTAATCCCATGACTGTGAGCGCTCCAGAAAGCTCGGTCGCCGCATCCATCATCGTGGTTAGGAACTTAGTCAAGCAGTTTGGGCGCTTTGCGGCGCTGCGGGGAGTGAGCGCGGAGTTTGCTGCCGGAAAGTTCCACGTGATTCTCGGCGACAACGGGGCAGGGAAGACGACGCTGTTGCGCGCGCTTGCGGGATTGGCTCATCCCACACGCGGCGAGATTTCCATCCTGGGTAAGACTCCGCACGAGGCCTGCCGCGAGATCGGCTACATGGCGCATCCGTCGCTGCTTTACGACGAGATGAGCGGCCTGGAAAACCTGCGCTACTTTGCGCGGTTGTATGACATTGCCGGGGACGGACGCTGCGATGAGGTGATTCGTCTCGTGCGGCTCGATCCGGAGCTGGCGCGGCCGGTGGGGAAATATTCGCAAGGGATGCGGCAACGGATGTCGCTGGCGCGGGCGATTTTGCACGATCCGAAGATTCTGCTGCTGGACGAGCCGTTCTCGAACGTGGATGTGCACTCGGCGCGGGAGATGGTGGGCTTGCTTAAGGGCATGCGCGATGCGGGGAAAACGATTTTTGTAGTGACGCATCAGGCTGCGCTCCTGGAAGGCGTGGCCGACGAATTTGTCTGGATGCAGGGCGGGCAGATCGTCGAGCGGACGAGTCATCTTACGCCGGACGCTCTTACCCAGCGCACTCCCGGAGCGGGGGCGCAATGAGTTCGCTGCGGTCCATTACCCTGGCGACGTTGACGAAAGATATACGGCTGGAGTGGCGTTCGCGGGATGCGATTAACTCCATGCTGTTTTTCTCGCTGCTGGTGGTGGTGATCTTCAGCTTTTCTTTCGATCCGAACGCGGAGGAGTCGCGGGAAATCGCAGGCGGCCTGATCTGGGTCGCCTTCCTGTTCGCCGCCGTGGTCGCTCTGAACCAGACGTGGGCGCGCGAACTGCGCAATCAGGTGCTCGATGCTTACCGCGTGTCTCCGGCTCCGGCGAATGCGTTGTTCCTGGCCAAGGCGCTGGGCAACTTCCTTCTGGTGAGTGTGCTGGAAGCGGTGATGGCGCCGCTGTTCGTGATCTTCTACAACCTGCGTGCACTTGGTCCGGCATGGCAGTTGATTCCGGTGGCTTTGCTGGGAACGTGGGCGCTGGTGGTGAATGGAACGTTTTTTGCGGCGATGTCGCTGCGCACGCGCAGCCGCGAAATCATGTTGCCGCTGCTGCTGTTTCCCATCTCGATTCCGGCGGTGCAATCGATGGTGGAAGCGACGCGCATCCTACTGGCGGGTGACGGTTCGGCGCGTTTCTGGATCGTATTGCTTCTCACCTACGATGTGGTGTTTACTACAGCTTGTCTGGCGTTGTTTGAAACCATCCTGCAAGCGGAATGAAAAGGGCTTTCCCCATCCTCGCGGTGCTTACGGCGTTGCTGCTGGCTTACGCCTTCTATGAAGCGATCTGGGTCGCTCCCATGGAGCGGACGATGGGCGACGTGCAGCGCATTTTCTACTACCACGTGCCTTCGGCCTGGACGGCATTCCTGCTCTTCTCGGTGAACCTGGTGGCTTCGGTCATCTACCTGGTCCGGGGAAATGCCAAGGCGGACGCGGTGGCGCTGGTGTCGGCTGAAGTGGGCGTGGTGTTCTGTACGGTTGTGCTGGTGACGGGGCCGATCTGGGCGCGGCCGGTGTGGGGCATCTGGTGGACCTGGGACATTCGCCTTACTACAACTCTGGTTTTGTGGCTGATTTATGTGAGCTATCTGGTGCTGCGGAGATTTTCCGACAGCTCGCAGACTCCGAAGCTCGCGGCGGTGCTCGCAATCTTTGGCGCGCTTGACGTGCCGCTGGTATATTTCTCGATCTGGTTTTTCCGTACTCAGCATCCGCAGCCGGTGATTGGCGGCGGCAGATCGATCGATCCTCGGATGTTGCATGTGCTTCTCATCAACTGGCTGGCGTTTTCCTGTTTCGCCTTCCTGGTGTGCTGGTCGCGCTACCGCTTGGAGCTGTTGCAGCGGGAAGTCGAAGAAGCGGAAAGCCTGGAATCGCTAAGCGGAGCGTCGCAATGAACTCCATCAAATTTCTTTACGCGGCCTATATCGCCACCTGGGTGATCCAAGGGCTTTATCTAGGTAGCCTGGTGCGGCGCTACGGCCGTCTGCGGCAGCGGATGAAGGATCTGCCGAAGTAAAAGCGGCATCCGGCATTCCGGCTCTTGGCTTCCGGCGCGCTCAACTGGTTTGTCCAAGGCGGAAGCCCGGAGCCGGAAGCCGGCCTTCAGTTCGTCATGCCCCGCTGTAGTGCGCTGAGGAAATCTGTGCTGCCGCTGGAACGCAGGAATTCGTAGTCTTCGATCATGGCGGCGGTTCCGATGCGCAACGAAGGCAGTGGAGAATCCACGCGGATCACGCGCGCCGTAAAGCGTACCCGGACCGCGTCGGTGAGCGTGATGTGCGGTGGAAACGTGAGCGTGACTTCGCAGCGGGTTCCCGTGGGCACGGACCGGTCAAGGTAAAAGAAAACGCCGCGCGCGCTCACATTCTGGGTTTCAGTTTGGAATTCGTTCTCTTGATCGGCGTTCGTTCCACCCAGGTTCGTTCGATCCAGACGGACCAGTGCCGGCAAGCGCATATCGAAGCGCCGCATCATCCGCCGTTCCTCCGGTTGAGTATTTTCCGAAAGCATTCTTCCCCAAGAAAAAACAACGTCAAATGCGGAACGGAATCAACAGCCCGGCTGGGAGGCAACCTTCCCGCCCTCGCCTGGGGGCAGGCCCTGATAGAACCCAACTCTATCGAATTGCCAGCGGTTTGCAAGAGCAAAAAGACTCATGGAACTCATTCTGTAACCCATTCGAGTGGTTGCGGGGCAGCCTCGCGCGAACCGATAACCGCTTAGACTGCCGATAGGACTTAGCAATCCCGCTGCCATCCAACTTGGTCAGCACCGTTGTATCTGCGAAGAGAATCAAGCGTTGCTTGCCTACCGGCGGACGCGCTCGCCCTCCGGCATGCAATGCTTTGCGGGGATCGGCCCTGCCGCGGTGATCTGCAATCCGCTTCATTCCACTTTCGTGCCATGGTCCGGCATCTTTCCACGTCCCCAAACGCATCTCACAGCACTTGGAGCGTGCGGAGAAGCGGAGCCACGCTTGACTTGGCTATCCGCCAGATGTTTAAGTAGTTGTTTGTTTCCGCTAAGTTCCTAAGTGACATGTCAGCAGCGGGCGGTTTCGCCGGCGCCGAGCGAGAACTCGTGCGTCGTTTCTACTCTCTCCAAAATGATCAGTTGCAGCGGAGGAAAAGCGTGATGGGAAATGGCCGTGCGTCGTCGGCAAGAAACTCGGAAAGCTCGAGAGGCAGCTTGGTTTGGGTGCGTGGCTTGGGAGCTGCGTTTGTGCTGCTATTAG
>Ga0302320_10030489_pt1 | contig 10272 bp, 6 predicted proteins | sample Bog_T0_3_FD_202130 | JGI IMG/M metagenome (GOLD analysis project Ga0302320, IMG submission 202130) | Peat permafrost microbial communities from Stordalen Mire near Abisko, Sweden - Bog_T0_3 | ecosystem: Environmental > Terrestrial > Soil > Wetlands > Peat | place: Sweden: Abisko, Stordalen Mire... | reverse complement strand
GATTATGCACGATGGGTGCCAAACGAGACTAAGAGAAGAAAAAACATTGGAGGCTGCAACGGGGACTTGAGGAAATGTATCGATAATCCTTTCATTATCTATGTGATAATTTTCCATAAGGTACTTGAGAGCATCTTTGTTTAAGCGGATGAATCCTCACTAGAGCGGAATATCTGTAACTCAGTCCGTGCGGCGGACACGAAAACAGTTCATAGTTGTACAGGAATTCCGCCAAATGTGCGTTTCCGTCCAACTACCATAACTTCGCGCTGTGGCCCTGATCCTATTGTGTGTATCGAAGTATTGTGCACCAGAAATTCGCGCGAAATATCCTAGCGTACTCGATGCGTCAAATTAAGCTCTGATGGACTTATCTTGCGTGGCTGCTGCTTTCTTTTCGACGACTCGAAAATCTTTATAACTGATTCCGAGTTTCTCCATACGAAGGCCAAGTATTCTCCGGGTAATACCCAAATCTCTAGCCACATCGGTCATGTTGCCGTCATTCGCCTTCAACGAATCCACAATGATTTCGTACTCGATCGCTCCAAGCCTGGCGTTGATTCCACCTTTTTGCAGAGTTCCGGACAAGACGGGCGTCTGAAGAGAGGGCGGCAGGTCATACCCGTGAATCACGCCACCTTCAGAGAGAATGGTAGCCCGCTCAATAACATTTTCTAACTCGCGAACATTCCCGGGCCAGTGGTAACTCATCAGCATATTCAACGCTGGCGTTGAGATTCTCTTTACGTCTTTCCGGCACTCCTTGGCATAGCGGGCAACGAAAAAATCCGCCAGCGCAATCACATCGCTCTCTCGGTCACGAAGCGGAGGAATCGTAATAGGAAATACATTAAGCCGGTAAAAAAGATCTTCTCGAAACTCGCGATTCTTGACCATCTCGGTAAGATCGCGATTCGTAGCTGCCAGAATGCGAATGTCAACCTTGATCGGCTTGTTTCCTCCAACCCTCTCAAGCGTTTTCTCCTGCAAAACACGCAATAGCTTTGCTTGGGCCGGCAGCGTCAACTCGCCTATTTCGTCCAGAAAAATGGTGCCGCCATCGGCCTCTTCAAAGCGCCCTTTGCGAAAATTTGTTGCTCCTGTAAAAGATCCCTTCTCATGACCGAACAGTTCGCTCTCCACAAGGTTCTCTGGAATAGCTGCGCAATTGAACTGAATCAGCGGGGCTTCAGGGCCCATTCCCGAATAGTGAATTGCGCTGGCCACCAACTCCTTGCCCACTCCACTTTCGCCAAGAATCAAAACCGTGGTTTTAGTTTTGGCAACCTTCTCGATCAAACCGTACACTTCGCGCATGACCTTGCTGTTTCCGATGATGTTTGAAGGGCGAAAGCGATCTTTAAGCGCATTCTGCAATCGCCGGTTTTCATTCATCAGAGATACTTTTTCGACGTTTTCAATCAGATATAGTTCGACCGCCTGAGCCATCATTGAAGCGACAATGCCCAGCAACTCGGCGTCGAGTTTCAATAGAATGTCGTTGTCATAAATACGCTCGGCGCTGATTGTCCCCAAGACCTTGTTTCCGCGTTTGATCGGGACGCATAGGAAGGACAGATCATCATCCTCTGCGGTCCGAGTACGCGTCAGATTCAAGAAGTCCTTATCCTCTCCAATTTTGGGAACAATCATTGCCTGGCCGGATTCAACAACCTTGCCTGTAATACCTTCGCCGAATCGATAAATGCCGCGTGCTTCCTCCTCTTCAGACAGGCCGAAGCTTTGATGAATATAGATAGTGCCAGCTTGCCGGTCACAGAGGCTCACCGTGCCTCGCACGACACTCATGTACTGTTCCATGATTCGCAATAGAATTTGCACGGTATGCGATAAATCCGCGCTCTCCGCTATTACCTGACTCATCTCATGAAGCGAAGGCCATGCCTGGATGCGACACTCCCCGGCTAGGCAAGTCCAATCGTCATTCCTTTCACAACCCATTTCAAACTCCTCAACTCGACCCGATGACTTACCCGATCGTTCAAACTTCGTCTTGCGTTGGTTTCATGGTACTGCACTTTGAAAGTACGACTCGCCCCGGTGAATTTTCATGTTGTGCTTTGGAGTGAGCGGAGTCAGAGCTAGCGGTCACTGATCGACAGTGCGGTCGAAGCCTATTGCCAAAGATGACGGCTGGAATAAGCTAGGGAAACCATAAGATGCTTATCAACACTGATTTTCGCGCCCATATCTGTGTCTGACGCTCTATCCAAATTCATGACGCACGGTTGATTTGCACTGGGAACTACAGCCTGCTGGCGTTGCGCCCTGGCTTGCGATCTTGCACCGCAGTTCACCCGGCATTGATCTAATTGATGCGGGAACATAGGTAAACTTATCATGAAATTGTAAGGGGGGTCAATGATATTGTGGCACTTGACCTATCAAAATCGCCAATCTTTATGCGAACTTTATACCATGCACCTTATCTCGTGCTTATGGATAGCAACGAGAGAAAAATTATAGTTACAACCTGATGATAGAAAACTGATGCATACACTTTTCCGCGTATAAACGAATCCAGCAAAAAGAATTGCCGTCTGTTTATGACGCTAGTCCAAGCATTGAACCGCAGTCGACGGACAGCGTCTTAGATCGACTTTTGACCAGGCTGTGAAAGCGCCATAGCTGTTCATGCGAAGGTGGCAGTTTATTGGTTACATAGTGTTCACGAACGTACGAAAGAATCTCCTTGCATTCGATGTCGTCCAGTGTAATGCCGAGATTACTGAAGGCCCAACGAACGGTAGCAGCGCCCGAGTGCTTCCCAAGCACGATCTCGTTTGAACGTCCGAATTCTGCGGGATCAAGAAACTGGTAATTCTTTGGATCGCGCAACAAGCCACTTACATGTATGCCTGACTCATGCGTAAAAATTGCAGAACCCACCACTGCCTTGTTTACCGGGATTGGCCGACCCGACGCGTTGGCAACCATTGTTGACAGTATCTTGAGCGTCCCAGGACAAACCGGCGTATCTCTACCCTCCAGCATACGGAGTGCCATAACAACTTCTTCAAGAGGAGCATTTCCTGCTCGTTCGCCCAACCCGTTGACAGTTGTGCTCACATGCGTCGCCCCGCCTCGAACAGCGGCCAATGAATTTGCCGTAGCCAATCCGAGATCGTTGTGCGCATGGATTTCCAACTCCATTCCTGTGGCTTGGCGCAGACGCGTAAACTTTTCTAAAGCTACGAACGGGTCCAAGACGCCAAGCGTATCGGCAAAGCGAAACCGCGTCGCACCGGCGTTTTCCGCAGCATTCAAAAGCTTGAGCAAAAAATCCATATCCGCACGCGAACTGTCTTCGCCACCCAGAGAAACAGTCAATCCATGATCTTTTGCTTCTTTGATGATTCGCACTGTGTGGTGCAGAACCCACTTACGATCACGCTGGAGTTTGCGAGTGATCTGCTGATCGGACACAGAGATCGATAGGTTCACCACAGAAACATTGCAAGCAAGCGCGGCGTGTAGATCGTCCGTGTGCATGCGGCACCAAGCAATAAGTCTGGTGGGCAATCGAAGCGCTACTATGGCACGAATCTCATCCTGTTCGCGCGCGCCCATTGCAGGAATTCCAACTTCAATCTCAGAAACGCCAGCCGCCGCAAGTGCGGAAGCGATCTGCAAACGCTCTTCCAGCGTGAAGGCCACGCCCGCCGTCTGTTCGCCATCACGCAATGTCGTATCGTTGATGACCACTTGAGGCATTGCATCTTGTGAGTTGGCTTGCGCTTTCATATCGGCAACCTCCGTCGTTCACCTGGCCCATGCTGGTTACGCGTATGCGAGGTCGTGCATTAGTCCTTCCAGGCCGGAAACACGCGAATGGGTCTACCAAGAGTCTCCGTCAGATGCCGGCGGATTCCACCAAGAGTTTGACCAGCCATATGGCATCCGGCACAGGCGCCGCCTAGCTGAATCCGGGCGATGTCATTTTCAAAGCTAAGCAACTCCAAATCGCCGCCATCACTCTTTACGCCCGCCCGGATAACTTCCAAAGCGTTATGAATTACGTGAAGCTCCTGCTCGCTAGTTGGCATGTCGTTCCTTTCCTGTTTGGCTGAATCGATCGAACTTATGCGCAGCCGTCTGCTTCTCCGCTGCACGATGTTCCGCACACAAACTTTGGTTTCACCATAAACATCAGGTCGCTTCCCTTGGCTGTGGCTCCGAGTGCCTCTTCTATGACCCCTTCAACAATGGCCACCGTGATTCCCTGATGAGCGAATATCTTTCTTGGTGTAGCTCCGGCTCCACTCACCAGAATGCCGCAACAATCCGAAAGTTTCTCGATCATATTCAGCCAGCGAGCAGCTCCACCAGCTTCACTGGCGATGTTTCGAATATCAACCAGTGTGGAGCGTTTCTCCGAAGGCTTGTAAATTCGTACCTGCGTTGCCTCGCCCAGATGCTGGTTAACAAAGAGTCCGTCGCGGCTTGCAACAGCAACATACGGCCGATCCGGCGTGGTTAAAAGCTTCAACTCGGAAGAGAGCGTCATCGGCAATCCATCGCCTGCATCCAGAGCTGTTGCGCTAACTGGCGAGGCACTCGTGCTGAATGTTTTGGCCGAAATCTGAAGCAGATCTATGTTCTTCTGAGTGTTCTCTTGGCCGATCAATCCCACCGCATCAGCACGGCATCGTGAGCAATGCGTCATTTGCGGAAGATACTTCACTGCCAGCGCGCGCGCTTTTTGAACATCTTTCTTGTCAGGTTCCTTGATCGTTGCGAACGGCGTATTCGCAGTGGGAAGCAACGGCATGATATTCAGAATCGTCGCGCCGAGAGATGCCACGGTTTGTGCGACTTGTTCAATGTGTGAATCGTTAATTCCCGGCACATAGATGGTGTTGATTTTGACGATGACACCCTTGGCGGCGAGGGCCTCAATCGATTTTCGCTGTCTATTCCACAGCAGCGACGCAGCTTCGATACCCTTATAACGATAGCCATCCACCACCAACCACTCATAAAACTGTGCACCAATCTTCGGATCGACCGCGTTGACAGTGACCGTGATATGCGAAAGTCCGACGTTTGCCAATTCATCTACATACGGGAAAAGATTCAGCCCATTCGAGGCAACGCAGAGCAGAAGATCCGGGAATTGGGCCTTGACCATGCGCAGCGTCTCAAGCGTTTCATTGGCGCAGGCAAAAGGATCTCCCGGCCCTGCAATACCTACGACGCTCAGGTTCGCGACCTTCGCCGTATACTTGCGCAGATATTCGATCGACTGCCCCGGAGTGAGAATGGCACAAGTAACTCCCGGCCTGCTTTCATTCACACAACTATACTTGCGGTTGCAGTAGTTGCACTGCATGTTGCAGCGTGGAGCTACGGGAAGATGGATGCGTGCGTTGGTGTGGCGCGCCTCTTGATTGAAACAAGGATGAGTCGCCAGTTTGGAGGAGCTTTGCCGGGTTACATCTGAAAGGATCGGGTTCATGTGACCTCCTCTGGATCTGCACGACACGGTAGAGTTGCTCTGGCTGGCCTCTATGATGCAATCGCTGCTCCATTCTTCAACTTCGACAAATCGATCGGGACGATAATTTACAAACCGCACGCTATTTTCAACAAGAAAAAACGATCTTGATTTGCCAAAATAGAAAGGCCGCCGCGAAAGCCTTTTATCTTGAGGAGGTTATTGAATTAGTGCTGGAAATCGAAGTGATGCGAATCTGGCTAAAGTTTTCGCCGGGTAGCACCACACTGAGACGAAGAGCAACGTTGGTGTGTACATCCCCGTCTTCCTGCCAGTGTTTTTGTACGAATATGTTCCAGACCAGCGAGTTAAACGATGGCTGAATTACTTAGAAAACCAGCTTGGCGGCCAGTTGCAAAAGTCTCGGCGCAGCGGCGCTCACCACAGATCCAAATTCCTGGATGTCGGTAATATTGCCGTTGATTGCCTGAGGCCCATAAAACTGGGCATGGTTGAAGACATTGAATCCCTCGACACGTAGAACAATAGAACGCGATTCGCTTAAGCTGAGACTCTTTTGTAAGCTCATGTCGTAGTTGTCAATCCCTGGCCCAGAGAAAAAGCGGCGGCGTGCGTTCCCAGGATCGCCCAGAGACGGCATGCTGAACAGAGCCGTATTGAAGTAAGGCTTCCCACTGCGAGGGTTGCGATTCAGATGGAGCGAACCAATCTGATAGCTTGGCTCATCAACCGGAAGATTATTAATGCCGTTTGATTGAGTACCCCATAAGGACGTGTCGCCAAAGTTCGTTAGAGTAACGGGAAAGCCTGTGCTGAAGCGGGTGATCCCTGACAAGTCCCAGCCGTTCGCCAAGCGCTTCGAGACCTGAAGAAGTCGTGCCATCTGAAGATGTGCTGTATAACTCACTACAAGATTGTGACGCATATCGAAGGAAGAAAGAGACCGGCTCAAGCGTGGATTGATTGGGTCCACTTGATCGCCAAGATTTGAGGACTGATCGATGGATTTGCCATAGGTATAACCTGCAAATATCTCTCCTTGAGCATTGGATTGGCGTATGCTGGCCTTTAGTGAGTTATAAGTCGAGTTGCCGATACTGCTCTGATTGCTTACACTTCCAAAAGCCGATCCAAGAGGCCCGCGCGTGCCATTGATCGTGTCTCCCACTGCGTTTGTGTAGGTGGTGCTCTCGCCAAATGGCCCGCAAGTCGGGCTATTCTCCGCTACCTCGCTTGTCTCGCTTAAAGCAAGACAGGTTGCCGGATTTCCCGGATTTGCTGCTTTCAACACAAGGAGCCGATGAGCCTGGTTCCCCGTATAAGTCAGACTGACTAGCGTCCGATTTCCAATCTGCCGTTGCCACGAGAGCATATATTCTTCGGTATATGAAGTTTTGTTTCCCGGCGCATAACCGGGAATTGCACTGATCGGCTCGAACTGCGACCAATCGATATTTGCGTCGGGACTATTTCTGCTGACGTTCAGCGGAGCGAGCATAGCCGGGAACCGCTGGCCTTCCGAGTGCCCTGTTGCGGCATCCATAAACGGTGTCTTAAACAGCGGAGGGGCGGGACTGGTATAAGTAAACCCATAGGGCGCATTGTCGCTGATCAATCCGAGGCTCTCTCCCGGAATGCCCGTATAAAAAATGCCAAAGCCCGCATGGATACTGGTTGTTCCTGACTCACCAATAACCTTACCAAGCAGAGAATCCTTCGCAAAGGATGGCGAATACGCCACTCCAACGCGCGGAGCAAGGTTCAGATTTTGCGCTGGCGCAAGAGTCCGTGCAATACCAGGATCGCCCGGAAAAACAATGCCCTCGGGCGCGTTAGGAAAAACAACGGACTGCTCGCCCGCAACCAGTGTCATACTGTTGTTGTACTTCTCCGACCATGGCTCGATCCGCTCCCAACGCAAGCCGATGTTCATTGTAAGAGTCGATTGAATGCGCCAACTGTCCTGTGCATAGGCACCCCAATAGATTCCGCGCTCGTAAAATGGTCGCAGCGCATTCTGGTTGTATTGGCTGGCAATGCCCAGCAGAAAGTCTGCAAAGTCTACTCCTGTCTCAGTCCCATAAAACTGAAAGCTGCCATTCAGTTGAGCGTAAGGGAATGTATTGATCTGATCGTAATCTCCATGAATTCCGAATTTAATAGTGTGCATCTTCCATATCTTTGAAAAGTCGTCTGTTGCCTCGTAAGTATTATTGATCTGTCGATACTGGTTTGGATCGCTACCTATTGTGTAGTTATTGAAGACGATGTTTTCGACTCCTTCGCTTGCGGGTTGTCCGGCAACGATGCCAAGCGATCCATCTCCTGTATCAAAGCCTTGAGACGCGAGGCTCACGCCGATGCCGCCAACCGGCTTGCCTAAATCGTTTGCGACGCGCGTGTAACTCAAATGGAATTGATTAAATGCCGTTGGCCCGATTGTTTTGTCATGTTCCAGGACAACAAGTTGCGAACGACCCACCGATAGTGCATTAAACCCCGGAACGTTTGCCCCGCCCTGTGAAGTAGGGTAGGGGTTATCCATGACGTAGTTATCCAGCGAGTAATACCCTGAGAGCTTTCCCCAGGCGGTGTCGGCATCTACGCGCATGGCGCCCTTGTTGTCGTGTAACTGTTGGTTGAATGCCGACGTGGAGTACTCACTATCTGAGAAATTCGACTTGGGAATGTAATGCAAGAGAGCATTGGCAGGGGCGGACCAGGCTTGTTCAGGAATCGACGCATTTGGAAACACGCACTGTGAATTGCTGATGCAACCAGGTTGATAATACGGTTCGCCTTGAGTGACAGTGTAACCAAGCTTCGCCGTCAATTGATCAGCCCAATAGGAACCTCCAACTGAACCCGTTAGAGAATCAGCTTGATCCATCAGGTTTCCTCCGCGATCTTGCAGCGTTGGCACCGGAATCAGCCCGGTATCCATCCCTTGTATCTGCCGCGTTCCCTGATAGTCCGCAAAATAAAAAGCTTTACTGTGCTTGATCGGACCGCCCAACGTTGCTCCATATTGATTCTGTTCAAAAGCGCTCCGTACAGGCGAAAAATAGTTTCGCGCGTCCAGCGCCGTGTTACGAAAGAACTCGAAGGCATCGCCGTGAATTGCATTGCCGCCGGATTTGGTGACGACATTTATTTGCCCGCCACTATATCGCCCGTATTCGGCGTCCAGGTTATTGACGAGAATTCGAAACTCGGCAATGGAATCAAGATTGGGAATAATAGCTGCCGTCATACTGCCGGTTTCCTCGGCATTGGCTCCGTTCACAATGTAACCGTTGGCGGATTCGCGCTGTCCATTGATCGACATGACTCCTGGGTTCAAATCTCCGGAAGGCGCGAATACGCTTTGTCCAAGTCCTTGAAAAGTAGCGGAGGTCATGGTCGTGATCGGCGCGACGCCCGCTTGCAGCGCCAGCAAATCGGTATAACTTCGGCCATTCAACGGCAGCGCTTCGACTGTGGAATGACTCAGTACTTCACCCATCTGCGTGCTGGCCGTGTCCAAAGAAACCGTTGCTTCTTCGACGGTAACGGTCTCTTGATTTTGTCCTACTTCAAGAACCGCGTCGGCCCGAACAACACTGGTTACATTGATTGGAATGGCAGTCCGTCGATAGAGGCGGAATCCGGGGGCAAAGATGCGCAGCTCAAATGTTCCAACCGGAACGCTGGCAAAATAATATAAGCCGCTCTTGTTCGATATTGTTGTCAGCGAAACGCCAGTGCTGGGATTGGTCAGAGTTATCTGGGCGCCTGCAATGACGGCGCCGCTCGGATCTTGTATTACTCCAGACAAGCTGCCCCCGATGTCATTGGCAAAAGCGATGGAGGGAAATGATAGCGCAAAAAAGCAGCACACGATGAATCTTGTGAAAATGCAAGGAGTGTGAGCTTGGTCATCCTGCTTATTGACTTTCATTTGTCCTCCCTCCTCAAAAAGCGAGTTGATCCTTACCCGTTTGCGTGCGGGTTAATAGTCGTCAAATTGATATTGACTACGCGGCCGCGTCTTGCTGGGTATATTTCGCAAATTCGGCTAGCTTGTTGACCGCCTCGCCAGTCAGTCGCATATTGCGCCAAACGTCGCCAAACTTTGCTCCCAAAGATTCATAAAAATCAATTGCACTGGTGTTCCAATCCAGAACTTCCCACTGCAAACGCTGCCCACCTACGCTGACTGCAATCGCTGCCGCGCGTGCCAACAATGCCTTGCCAATTCCCAGGCCGCGCAATTCTGGAATAACAAACAAATCTTCAACGTGAATCGACGGACGTCCTTCAAAGGTCGAGTAGTTGAACAGATAGATGGCAAATCCAGCGGGCATTCCATCCTGCTCGGCAAGCAAGCAATAGTAGTAAGGGCTTTCTCCGAAAGCATCGCGTTCAATTCCTTCCTTTGTTACATGCAGGTTGTCAGGCGATACGTGCTCGTACTCTGCCAGCGCCCGGATGTAGGCGTATATTTGCAAAACATCGGATTTGGTCGCAATGCGAATCGTTGTCATCATGAACCTCTTTTCAATACCGAATTATTTGAGTTGTACTACTCATTGACCGCTTTCTGAAATCGCGTCATGTAACATACTGCGATTTCTCTTTTGATGTTTTCTGTTGCAGTTTCACCCTGGAGACCCGCGATGTGCTTGGGTGTCCAGGGTGAGAGTCAGCTAGATGAATCTTGTGCCGTAACGCCTTATTTCGTATCAGTTACTCTGCAAGCGCTGCAAACATCTTTAAGCGATCAGACACGAGACGCCACCGATTAAGGC
>Ga0302320_10030488_pt1 | contig 10272 bp, 9 predicted proteins | sample Bog_T0_3_FD_202130 | JGI IMG/M metagenome (GOLD analysis project Ga0302320, IMG submission 202130) | Peat permafrost microbial communities from Stordalen Mire near Abisko, Sweden - Bog_T0_3 | ecosystem: Environmental > Terrestrial > Soil > Wetlands > Peat | place: Sweden: Abisko, Stordalen Mire... | reverse complement strand
CGTCGTCTCGGAGGAGCGACACGACGTCTCGGCGCTCCGAGCCGGGTCTCTCCGCATGGCGAGACGTCATCTCGGTGCTTCGAGCGAAGCTGTGGGAGCTCCGAGAGGACGTCTCGGCGACGCGAGACGTCGCCAGCACAACCCGAGACGTGCTGTCCTCGAATCGAGCCGTCGTCTCGGCTCTTCGACACGTCGTTTGCGAATTCCGAGCCGACGCCCCGGCACCTGAAGCGACGTCTCGCTTGTTCCGAAGCGTCGTCTCGGCGCGTCGAGCGGACGTTTCGGTCTTCCTCGCAGACGGCTCGCTCCTTCGAGAGTGCGTCGAGAAGATCCAGGACGCTCGAGCGACACTTCGAGAGTGCGTGTACGCACTTCGCGCGAAGGGGCATTCGGCAGCGTGTTACGGGCACTTCTTCACGGTGAGCGGGACGATGCCCTGCGCCGTGTCCATCTGCCCCGTGGCGATTCCCTCGCTGTTGAAGGCCGAAAGCACGAGCTTGCCGTCGGGGACCGACTGGTAGGAGCTGTCACCGGTGGCGTACGTGTAGACCTGGGTCTGGTAGCACGGCGAGGGCCCCCCGCCGCTCTGCGCGCACACGGGGTGCCCGAAGGGCCCGCGCTGGTGGGCTTGAAGAGCGCCACGTACGAGTCACCATAGGGTGGGACGGCAGCGCAATCCGGAGTGGCGAACAGCGGGCGGAAGATCCATCCCTGGCTTGGTGTGTTGAACGGATTCACCGCCCAGATGGCATTGTATCCCTGCCTGCCGAGCGACGGCGGGATGGGCGCATAGCCGTCCGGAAGCTCCCCGGCGTCATTCGGCAACCCCGAAGCGTCCGGACAGTCGCACGACCCGTACCCGCTCCCCGCATCGTTGCAGACCTGAGACGATGAGCATCCGAACGGCCCCCCGCACGCGATCGATTGCCCCGGGATGCAGATCCATGACGTCCCGCCGTCGCCCTGGCATACGCATGCGCCGTAGCCTGCGCCATCGCTGTTGCAGACTTGCCGCGAGACGCATCCGCCCGGCCCCGCGCACGCGATCGACTGACCCGGGGCGCACGGACTGCCGCTCGCGTCTGGCTTGCTGGCGCAGGTGCATGCGCCGAAGCTCTCGCCGTCGCTGCTGCAGACCTGGTTCGTGGAGCACCCGCCCGGGCCCACGCATGCGACCGACTGGCCAGGGATGCACGAGGTCGCGACCGAGGCGGAGTCCTTGACCATGGCGTCGAGGTGCTCGGCGGGCCCGCCGCCGAGCGTGTTGCCGCCGCAACCGAGCATCGGTGTCACAAGGAGTATCCATCGAGCCGCACGTGGTTTCATCGGACAAACGTCCTCCCCCACGTTAGAGCCGCAAGGCTGCCGAAACGGCTCACGGGCGATCGACATTCGAGGCGGCGGACCCGGGCTCGAGATAGTGCGGGGGGAACGCGCCTCCGGGAAGGCTCCGAAATCGTTCGTCCGGCGTGCGGAGAATCTTCATGAATGACGAGCGTATAGGATAATCGCTCCATGCCCTTCGATGGTCGCATCCTCAACGGCATCGGCGTCCTGGCCGCAGTCGTGGAGACGCGAAGCTTCGCGCGCGCTTCGAGGTCGATCGGACTCACGCCGTCGGGGGTCAGCCGCGCCATTGGCCGGCTCGAGGAACGCCTCGGCGTCCATCTCCTGCAGCGGACGGCGCGCTCGGTGACGTTGACGGACGAGGGACGGCGCTTCTACGAATCCGTGAGCCCGCTGATGGAAGGCATCGAGGACGCGGCGACCGAGGCGGCCGGCTCCCGGGCGCAGGCGAAAGGAACGCTGCGCGTCGCGGTCGACTCGCTCGTCGCCCGGGTGGTCATCGGCCCGCACATCGGCCCATTCCTCCGCGCGCATCCGGCGCTCGATCTCGATCTTGTTGTGCGCGATCATCTCGGCGACCTCACCGGCGACGGCTTCGACTGCGCCGTCCGGTTCGGCGACCCGGAGCCGTCGTCGCTGGTCGCGAAGAAACTGATCGATACACGCGTGGTCACGTGCGCGTCTCGCGGCTACCTCGAGGAGCATGGCCGGCCGCGGCACCCGCGTGATCTCGCCGGGCACGACGCCATCCAGTTCCGCGATCCGGCGACGGGGCGCCCCTTCGAGTGGATCCTCGTACGGGGCAAGCGGGTGCTGAAGGTCACCCCGAGAGCACGGATGATCGCAAACGACGTCACGACCGCGCTCGCGGCGTGCGTCGCCGGCGTCGGGATCGTACAGAAGCTCGAGATCGAGCTTCAAGCTACGCCAGGGCTCGACCTCGTCGATCTCTTCCCGGAGTGGAGCGACGAGCGCTACCCGCTCTACGCCTACTTCCCGTCTCGCAAGCACAGGGCGGCCAAGGTGCGGGCGTTCGTGGATTTCGTGGTGGCAGCGTGCGCGCAGGCCGCGAGCGTGACGTCCGGTCACCATCACGTTGACCCGTAGTCGCTTTCCCGCGCTGGCTCGCGGACGCAGGTTGTTGCGCGGAGGTCGCGATGAATACAACCGGCAGACTGAGTGGGAGATGCGTCTTGGTGTTTGGCGGCACGTCGGGCATCGGCCTGGCGACGGCGCGCGCGGCGGCGGCGCACGGAGCCGCAGTGACCGTGACGTCGCGCAGCCGCGAGCGCAGCGAGCGCGCGGCGCGGGAAATCGGCGAGGGCGCCCGCAGCGAGGTTGCGAACTCGCTCGACGAGGACGAGGTTCGAGCGCTCTACGACCGGGTGGGCGCCGTCGATCACATCGTCTACACGGCGGGGGACGATCTCGTTCTCTCGCCGGTGGGGAAGCTCGACCTTGCGGCTGCACGGCGCGCCTTCGACGTCCGTGTCTTCGGTGTGCTTGCGGCCGTGAAGCACGGAGCCACGCGGGTGAGGCCGGGCGGGTCGATCGTGTTGACCCACGGCATCGCGGGCGCGCGACCGAGCGCCGGCTGGTCGGTAGGCGCCTCGGTGTGTGGGGCGGTGGACTCACTCACGCGAGCGCTTGCCGTCGAGCTCGCGCCCATCCGTGTGAACGCCGTAAGCCCCGGCTTCGTGCGGACGCCGCTGTGGGACCCGATCCCGGAGGCGGAGCGTGAAGCGCTGTTCCGGGATGCGGGCCGCAAGCTCTTGACGGGGCGCGTTGGCGAGGCACCAGAGATTGCCGAGGCCTATTGCTTCCTGATGGAGAATCCGTTCACGACCGGCCAGACCGTGGTCGTCGATGGGGGCGGAACGCTGGTCTGAGGACGTGACGCCTTGCTACGAGCAGACGGAGCACGGCGACGCGATCCCCCGAAACGACCCGCTGACTTGCCGCGGCCGACGAGTACACTGCTCCGGCCATGCCCACCCTTGCCATCCCCGAGAGTCGCCACCTTCCGTTCGTCGGTGCGCTGCCGTTCTATTTTCGCGACCCTCTGCACTACCTGGAAACTGAATCGCGGAAGGGGGACATCGTTCGGATGCGGACCCTCGGCAAGTCTGCCTGGCTCGTCAGCGAGCCGACGCTCATCGATCAGGTCCTCGTCAAGAGCGCACCCCTGTTCCAGAAGGACGTCTTTCTCCGCGGGCTCAAGACGGTTCTGGGCGAAGGACTCCTCGCCTCGAGCGGCGACTTCTGGAAGCGTCAGCGAAGGCTGATTCAGCCCGCCTTCCACAGGGACCGCATCGCCGGCTACGCGAAGGTCATGACGGATCATGCGAGCCGGGCCGTCGCGACGTGGAGGGGGGGTCAGTCGCTCGACATCCATCACGAGCTGATGTCGCTCACGGCCGAGATCGTCACGGCATGCCTGTTCGGCACCACCGCGGGGGACGTCTCGGAGGTCGCGGCATGCATCGAGATCATCATGCAGCGCTTCTCGAATCCGCTCTACCTGGCCCTGCTGAAGCTCGGAACGCTCCCCCTCCCTTCGAATCGAAGGTTTCAAGAAGTGGCGCCGCGCCTCGACCGCATCGTGCGCGGCTTCATCGAGGAGCGCCGCAAAGGAGACCTCGGTCATGACCTCCTCGGCATGTTGCTCGCGGCGCGCGACGACGACGGCTCGTCGATGAGCGACCAGCAGGTTCGCGACGAGGTGCTGATCCTCTTCCTCGCGGGGCACGAGACGACGGCGCTGTCGCTCTCGTGGACTCTCCACGAGCTCGCATTGAACCCGGAGGTCGAGCATCGCCTCCACGAGGAGCTCGCGCGAGTGCTGGGCGGCCGCGAACCAACGTTCGAGGACCTCCCGCGCCTCGAGTACACGGCGCGCATCGTGACCGAGTCGCTCCGGCTTCATCCGCCGGCCTGGTCGGTCGGGCGCGAGTCGATCGAGCGCTTCGACCTCGGCGGACACTCGTTCGAAAAAGGGGCCTGGATCTGGATCCCGACGTGGGCCATCCACCGCGATGCCCGATGGTTCCCCGAGCCGCTCGCCTTCCGCCCGGAGCGGTGGGAAGACGGTCTCGCCAAGAAGATCCCGAAATTCGCCTACCACCCGTTCGGCGGGGGGCCGCGCATCTGTATCGGTAACCAGTTCGCCCTGATGGAGACGTCGCTTCTGCTGGCGACCCTCTGCCAGAAGTTCTGGCTCCGCGGCGAGCCGGGACACCGCGTTGTTGCCGACCCTGCGATCACGCTCCGCTTCAAGCACGGTCTTCGGATGACGCTGACCGCGCGCGACTGAGCGATTCCGGAGTCGCGGCGACTATCGCTGCACGTGCGGACATGGCGCCCCGGAAAGCGCTAGAGTCGTCACCCGTCGGCGAAGGTCGAAGCCCCGACGTGATGAATGAACCGCCTTGGAGACCTCCGATGAGTGAAGAGCAGTCGAGCGGCAGGCTCGAGGCACTCGACGGTCTCCGGGGCATCGCCGCGCTCGGGGTCGTCGTCTGGCACTACCAGCACTTCGGCGGTGAAGGCGACCTCTATCCGTACAGGCACGCCTTCTTCGTCGAATGGCTGTACGAGAAGGGCTGGCTCCTCGTCGACCTCTTCTTCGTCCTGAGCGGGTGCGTGTTCACTCACCGGTACCTGCGGCCCATTTCCGAGCGGCAAGTGCGGCCGCGCGAATTCTTCATCCTGCGCGTGTCGCGGCTCTACCCGCTACACGTCTTCACGCTTCTCATGGTCGCGGGGCTTCAGTGGTACCGGATGGCGCACCACCGACCGGCGCTCCTCTACCCGATGAACGACCTCTACCACTTCGTGCTGAATCTCACGTTCCTTCAGGTCTCCGGCCTGGAGCTCGGGGCGCAGTACAACAACCCGTCGTGGTCGGTCGCCGTCGAGGTCTTCGTCTACGTGATCTTCTGGAACCTCGCTCGTACCACCCGCTACGCTGCCGCAAGTCTGGGTCTCGTCCTCTGGGGCCTCGGCGTGTATCGCATGGGATGGACCTTTCCGTTCGCGAACGAGTACGTGGCCCGCGGTGTGATGGGGTTCTTCCTCGGGTCGCTGCTCCTTCTGGGGCTCCGGCGCGCGGGGCAGGCCGGCCTTGCAACGCGGACAGGGATCGTCGCGCTCGTCGCGCTCGTGGGCGTGGCCGTGGTCGCGAGGTGGATCGGGTACGACGCGTTCGTCCTGGGCGCCTGGGCGCAGGGAGGACGCATCGTACCTCCGCATGTCGTCGTCGTTTTTCCGCTGGTCCTCACGGTGGCGCTCACGCTCGGGCCCGTTCGCAGGATCCTCGCACTGAGGCCACTTCGCTATCTCGGCGATATTTCGTACACGGTCTACCTGTTGCACGTGCCATTGCAGATGGTAATCCTGGCCGCGTTCGACTGGCGCGGCACGAAGCTGCCCACCTCGGACCCCCGATTCTTCTGGAGCTTCGTCGCGACGACCGTCGTCCTCGCCACGGTGACGCACCACTACATGGAAGTCCCGGCACGGCGACGGATTCGCCAGCAGTTTCTCCAGACGAGAACGTGACCCTCGTCGAGCGCTGACCTACGGCCAGTAGCGCACGACGGCAAAATCGTAGACGCTGTACGACTTGTACGTCGCGACGACGACGACGATACGCCCGTCGGGTTGAACCGCGACGAACTCTCCCTCGCTGATTTCTCCGGCCCCGCCGATGGGTGTCGTGACCACGCCAGCCTGTCCGAACGTCGTGTCAGGCAGGCCGCCCGCGGTGACGCGTTCGACCCAGATGTCGTTGGTCGGGGCCCCCGCGTCGGTGGCGGGCGACGGGTAGCCGACCGCGACCACTTCCTCGTCGCTCTGCTGCGCAATCGCGAAGACGTTACCGGGGGTGACCGTCGCCACTCCGCCAGAGCCGAACGTGATGTCGAGAGTGCCATTCGCGAGATAGCGTGCGATGAACCCGCCGGGCAGCTCGTTACCTGCATTCGAAAAAGTCACCCCGCCCGCCACGAGCTTCCCGCTCGATTGGATGAGAAGACCATAGGGGTTCCCCGGACCGGTGGCCGGGACGACTCCGCCCGTCCCGAACGTGGAATCCAGGTTTCCAGCGCTGTCTGTACGAACGAGCCCCATGGCGTAGGGGGCCGTCGTCGACGCATACGAAGCAACGATGTGTCCGTCCGGTTGGATGACCGTAGGGCCCCCGGGCCCTGGAATCGTGGATGTAAAGGTCGCGTCGAACGTCCCGTCGTGCGGCCCGGCCGCCGTCCTCCGTGTCAGCAGGAAACCTGCCGCGTTCCCGGTGAAGCCTGTCTCGACGACGCGACTCGAATCGTCGAGCGTGTAGGTATAGGGCTGGCCGTCGGTGCGGACGATCGAGTTGCCGATTCCACCGTCTGGTGAAAACGACGAGTCGATCGATCCGTTCGTCTTGAGACGGATGAGCTCGTCTGTCCACGGCGAGCCGTGCTGGCTGAGGCAGCTGAGCTCGAGCTCGCCCGTCGGGAGGGAAAAGAGTGCGAACCCGACGGTGCCCGTGTCTGGAACGGTGGCGATTCCCGAGGTTCCGAAGTTGGAGTCGAGGGTGCCACTCGGCAGGATGCGAACTACCGAGATCGGCCCCCCTCCAATCTCGGTGTCGATCGCGAGAACCACGTTTCCGTTGGCGTCGAGCACGGCACCGGCAAGCGTCCCGAAGTTGGTGGTGGTCAGAAATCCGGAGACCACGCCCTGGTTGCCGAAGAGCGTGTCGAGTGAGCCCGGCGGTCCGCGAACCACGAGGTCCATATTCGCGCTCGCGCTGATGCTCCCGCCCGCGGCGATTCCGTTGATGGCGAGGTGCGAAACGCTCTGGGGGGTCGCGTCCCCCACGACGAGGGTGAGCTCCCCGCTGCTGCTGCCGTTCGTGATCGTGAGCGGGTTGAACGTGGCCGCGGCGGGGAGCCCGGAGACGGTGAAGCTGATGGCGTCGGCGAATCCGCCGAATCGTGTCACCGTCACCGTGACCGGCGCGCTCGCCCCTTGCTGCAACGTCAGGGACGGCGGGGCACTGACCGTGAACCCGAAGCCGCTGTCCGCACCCGAATCACTGACGGGGATCGACGCGTCGCGCACATTCTTCGGGGCGCCCGAATCGGGCTTCGGGCCGGTCGCATCTTGTCGCGCCGCGTCGACAGCGGTCCGACCGGTGTCGCGGCCACCATCGGTTTCTCCACCCTCGAGCCCCCCGAGCGACGCACACGCCGCGAACGCGAGCGGAACGAACAAGGCCAGTCCACGGAGGTTCACTGGCCGCATGGCGTTGATCGTACGGGGTCAACACCACGCCAGCAACGTGCTCCCGCCCCGCGACCCACTGGCTCGGGATTCAAGCTCAAGGGTGGCGGCGCGTCGTCGGCGTTGCAGGTCGGGCCCCCTCGGCCGCGGTACGGCCGCGCCCGATCGCATGTCCTGGTGGCCATTGGCGACCGAGGACGGGAAGAGCAACTGCGGAAACCCGTTCAAGGCTGCGTTCCAGGTCGTCTCGGAGAGTGACGAGCCCTCCCGACCGCTGTCGATGCGACGCACCACTGTACCGTATGGCTCAGGCGCGCGGAATCCCTTCCTGGACTCCCCCCCGCTCCGTCGCGGCGTACACCCCATGTGCCATTTGGTGCCGCACCGGGCGTGCACGTCACGTCCACATCCTTTGAACTCTTGGCCTGCGCTGCGCTTTCGCGTCCGGCACGGCTGCTGCACGCGGGCCGCCATGCCTGTTCGCGATCGGATGTTTCACGTCATCGTGCTTGGGGGGATCGGGCTGGTCGGCCTGTCGGGGTGCGGCAAGGTCGCCAGCGGTGCGGCTGAGGTCGGCGACGGCGGAAGCCACGGCCCCGACGGCGCGCGCGGCTTCGACGCATTTCCCACCGAAGGACTGGTGGTGTCCGTCGACGCCTTCCCGAGCGAGACGGGAGTCGGCCCGTCCGACGCGTTCCCCAGCGAGACCGCCACCGCCGTCGACGCATTTCCCACCGAAGGACCCGCCATGCTCATCGACGCAGGCTTACCGTCCGACGCGGCCGCCGCGGACAGCGGCGTGGACACCGGAACCGACGCTGCTGACGCGGGTTGCTTCCCCGAGGAGACCGCCGTCGCCGACGCCGGTTGCGCGAGGTAGCACGTGGCCCGCGCCTCGACCGTTCAGCGCTCCCGGCGTCGCCCGTCGAAGGTCCACCGCGACGTCGAGACCGTCGACTGGAGCCGCTTCGAGACTGGGCGCCTCGCCGCAGACAAGCGCGCGCGCGCCGGAGCCTCGTGGCGTCTGCGTATGGAGCAGGAGTTTCTCGCGGTGGGCGCGTTCGCCACGCTCGTCCACGAGGTCGCCGCCGAGGGATGCGACCCCGTGGTGCTCCAGATCCTGACGCGCGCGTCGTCCGACGAGGTCCGGCATGCCGAGATCTGCAGGAGGATGGCGCAGGGGATCCTGGACGCGGAGCTCCCGACCCGGTGGAAGGGCGTGCCAAGTATTCCGAAGCACGCGACGGCTACAGCATCGACGCGTGTGCTGCTGCACATGGTCGAGATGTGTTGTCTATCCGAGACGCTCACGGGCGTGTTCCTCACCGAGATGCTGTCGCGTATGCCGGCAGGGTCGCCCCGGAACGCGGTCGAGTCGCTGCTGGAGGACGAGATCGACCATGGACGCGTGGGCTGGGCCTACCTGGCCGCGCGCGCACAGGCGAAGGAGCTCGCAGGTCTCGACGCTGCACTGCCGGCCATGCTCGAGCGGACGGTCGGCCATGTGATGACGTACGCGGCCACGCGACCCGAGGCCGATGACCCGGCGATGGAAGCGGTAGGGTACCTGGGCCTGTCGGCGAGTGAGGCGGTCTACCGGCGGACGCTCCGCGACGTGATCCTTCCGGGGCTCGACCAGTGCGGCGTCGACGTTCGACGGCTCTCGCGGCTCGCCGCTGAGCGCGGGTGGACGTAGCGCAGCGAGGTCGTCAAGTCTGCGGCAAGCAGCCGGGTGGGGGAGGTGTCAGCCACTCCGCAAGCCAGGCTTCCTTCGAGGATAGCGGCTCTCCTGCTTCTTCGTCCGCGAACGTCGGTTCCGATGGCGTGAACGAAGCGCTCCCGATGGAGCCCGCGGTGACACCAATGATGGCATCGAGCTCGCGCGTCCTCATGCTCTTCGATCCGTCTTCCTCGGCCAGCACCAGGCCGGAGATGAAGCCAATCGCCACGCCCGTGAAAAGGCCGACGATGAGCCCTACCGGCCCGGCGAACATGCCAAGCGCAATGCCCGCAATGACCCCGCACATCGCGCCCGCGACCACCGGCCTTCGCGGCTGGCTTGCGACCCTGATGACGGCTGCCTGTAGCCGCGCCCCTCGTTCTTCTCGCATCATGACTGCTCCCCGGTGTCCGGCTCGCGCGGAGGGTTCCGCGTAGGGAGAAGCGTACGTGGGCCGACCGGGGCAGTTAAGTTTTCGGAGGCGAGGCGGCGTTGCGGACGACCTACACGAAGTAGTGCCCTTCTTCGAGGTCAAGGACGAGCCCAGCGTGCGTCGGCTTCCAGCCCATCTGCGCCTGGGTGGTCGCGCTCGACGCCGGCTGGTCGATCGCGAAGAAGCGGCCGATCCAGCCGAAGTGCTCGCCCGCGGCATCGGGAGTGACGGACGCCGCGGATAGGCCGAGCTTCTTGCCGATCACCTCGGCGATCGCGCGCGTGGAGATCCCCTCCTCGCCCACTGCGTGAAGTATGGCGCCCGGCGGCGCCTTTTCGAGCGCGAGGCGGAACAGGGGTGCTGCGTCAAGGCGGTGAACCGCGTTCCATCGGTTCTTCCCATCTCCGATATATCCGGAGACCCGCTTCTCGCGTGCGATGTCGACGAATCGTTTGATGAAGCCGTGATCGCCCTTCCCGTGAACGGTCGGCGAGAGCCG
>Ga0302320_10030486_pt1 | contig 10272 bp, 8 predicted proteins | sample Bog_T0_3_FD_202130 | JGI IMG/M metagenome (GOLD analysis project Ga0302320, IMG submission 202130) | Peat permafrost microbial communities from Stordalen Mire near Abisko, Sweden - Bog_T0_3 | ecosystem: Environmental > Terrestrial > Soil > Wetlands > Peat | place: Sweden: Abisko, Stordalen Mire... | reverse complement strand
TACGAGAGTCATAGATTGCGCGGCGATTCTCAGCGTGAAAGCGGCAATTAACGCTGCGCCCCGCAAGATTAATGCAGATATCTGCGCCTTCAAGGTGCTCGGTCCATGGGCCTGTATGTTCGCCATCCCAATGTACCGTCTGCCAGGCCGCGGCATAGGGACCGCGCGTCAGCACCGTCACGTAGTGGCCCCGTTCCTGAAAGTAGCGCGCGAGCATTTGCCCAACCTGGCCGCTGCCACCGGGCATTACGATGCGCAATGGCCGCACATCCGCGCTGATCCTGCTCATGGATTCAGCCTATCGCGTCTGGCGTGATTCCTGCTCGCAGGCCTGCCGCTATTGTCGCGGCGGGAAGGGATACCCACGCAGCAGAAGGCGGCGCCGGTAGGAGCGATATTCGTGTACCACCAGGATGACGACGAGGCCGATTAGAGCGAGCGGGCCGAAGAAAATCCATCCCGGCTGCACCACGCGATCCTGGCCCACGGAGACGGATTCAGGAGCGTGAAGCGAACCAAACATGGCTACCAGGTCCTCGCCGACCGATACGTTTTCTCCCAGGCGAATGGCGCCGAATATGCTGACGAGGTCGTGGCCGATGCGGGCATCGTCAGCGGCAGTCACCCGGCCGAAGAAGTTCACAACATCATGCTGGGCCTCGCTGGTCACGTGTACGTTGCCGAAGAAAACCACCACGTCCCCGGTGGCCTTGCCCTCTAGGTTGACGCTGCAGAAAAAACAGACAGCGTCGTGTACGGTGTCGTCGGGGCCTACATGGATGTTGGAGAAGAACTGGACGGCGTCGTGATCGGCGCGTGCAGGCGTCGAAGCGGCCAGAAATGTGACCGCGAGCAGGCTAGTGACAAGGATTCTCTTGATCATGAGCACGTCCCTTCCACCGGTACGCAAAAGGTTGCTTGCTGGTTCCACGCAAGGGGGGGGAAGCCTTGCAGGCATGCCAACAGTTTACGACGGAGCAGATTCGGGCTGCTGAATTTCCGGGTTCTAGAATTCGAAGCGCATGCCTAGTTGGATCCGGCGGGGAGGGGCGACGGATGTGACCTGGCCAAAGGACGACGAGGTTTCAACGGGATCGATACTGGCGGCATTCTCATGGTTGATCACGTTGAACGCGCCGGCAGAGAAGCCGAGGCGCGGCGCTTCTTCGTCCTTGTTGGCGGTGATGGCGAAGTCGTGGCCCCAGCGCAAATCAAGGTCCACATAGGAAGGATTCGTCTCGGTATTACGTCCCACTCCGTCCGGGCGCGTATTGAACAAATCGTCCCCGTAAGCGTCCGTGCCGGTGATCTCGGTCCATGGCGTGCCGGTATTGGCGAACACGCCCGCGGAAAGATTCAGCACGCTCTCCGGCTGGAACATTGCGTACATGCCGAGGCGATGACGGCGATCGAAGCCGGCATTCGACCATTCATCATTGGGCGCGTACTGGTTCTGCGGAAACCAGCCAATTCCGCCGGTGTTCGACTCATAGTGAGAAAACGTGTAGCGACCAAAGCCGGTGAAATATTTGTTGAGGCGGCCGCGGTAGGAAATATCCATCCCATCGCCTTCCCAGAAGCCCGCCGGCTGCATCTGGCGAATGCGGCTATAGGCTGGGTTCGGGCGCTCCGTGTACCCGGATTGCGGCGTGGGTGCGTTGATATCGACAGAACGGAAGCTGTCAATGCCGCGGGCTGAATAGACGCTGACGACGCCGGTCGCCTTCTCGCCCAACTGCCGTTCGATCGAAAGCCCGTACTGAATCTGATAGGGAATCTTGGCGTTGGGCTCAAGCTGGGCCAGCGCTGGGGGCGCAGTGGCGGCGCAGGTTGAAATGGTGTCGAAGTCCTGAAAGCACCCCGTGGCTGGAACGGCGGGATTTTGCGAAAGCAACACAGAGTGACGCCGCGCGCTCTCGTATCGAACCAGGTCGAGCAGCGGGCCAGAGCCGAAGCGATCGTAATAAATGCCGCCGCCGCCGCGAACCACGGTCTTGGTGTCCTCATTCACCAGCCATGCGAAGGAAACGCGAGGAGAAAAACCGAGCCGGCGCGATGCAAGAAAGTTTTGCCAGTCATAGCGCAAGCCGGGCGTGATTGAGAAGCGGCTGTTGACCTTGAACTGGTCCTGCACAAACCCGCCCATCTCCTGCTGGTGATAAATAAAGTGGGTATCGCCTGTGTTCTTCGAGTAGCCGGAGAGCAGGTTCGCTGTGTAATTCTGCAATGCCGATTGCAGTACCGTGACGCCGTCCGACGCGAGTGTGGGGCCATACGTATAAGTACCGAGTGCATTGGTATTGTCGTCAAATCCGCGGCGGCTAATGTGTGGCGTACCGACGCCGAATTTCAGCAGGTGGCGGCCGTGGGTCCACGTCACCATGTCGGAAACGCGGAAATTGTATTCCGTGCTGAGCGCATCATTCTGCGCCGAGCCGGACAAAAAATCTCCCTGCACGCTCACCCGCGGAGCTTCAGCAACATTGGTGTTCCGACTCGAATCATGCTCTGCCACCAGCGACAGCTGATTCAACAGCACCGCTGACAGGGTCGAATCGACGTGAGCCGTAATATCATCTTCTCGATATTCGTTATTGAAGCCTGCCGAGGCCAACGTCTGGCCGCCGACACCCTGGTTCTGCCCGGTCCAATCCTGATAGCTGTACTGTACGTAACCGGAATGCTTCTCGCTCAACTGGCGCGCGGCTCGCATGCTGAATTCGGTATCGCGCGTCGGTGCCGGCACGTTGGCCTGGAACTCGCCGCTGGGATTGGATGGAGTGGGCACCAGTGTCGCGCTCACCACCTGGTCGATATCTTCCTCCGCGCGGTTGAAAGATGCGAGAAAGCTGCTTTTCGCGGCATGAGGGACGGGGCCGGTCAGGTGTCCCTCGTAAACGCGGCGCTGCTCAAAGGGCTTGGATGGTGCGAGCGCGTTTTGAGCGTTCAGTGCGGAGTCCCGAAACAGAAAGTTGAACTGGCCGTGGTAATGATCGGCGGCAGATTTGCTGATGATCTCCATTTGTCCGCGGCCCGGATTGTAATATTGCGCCGAGTACGGATCTTGATTGATGCGAACTTCCTGCACCGCGGATGCTGAGACGGTTGCTCGATTCGCTTCAACGCCGTCGACAATGAGGCCGCTGCCGCCGGTGGCCGTGACGTTCTGATCGAGAAAAGCGCCCATTGCACTGGCGTAATCATTATCAAAAATAGGAAGCGACTTGAGGTCATTCGAACTCAAAACCGAGGTATCGTGATTGGCGTCCGGGGCGGTCAGGTCTTCACTGTTTTCTGCGCTGACGCGGATGTTGGTGGCGAACTGCGCGATGGGAAGAACAATATGCAACGCTGCGATGGGCAACGTGGCAGGCGATGCGGCCGCAATGGCGGGCGCCGGAACTACCACCGGTGTCCGCACAGTTTCAAAGCCGGCTTCAGAAACCACCAGCACAAAATTCCCGGCATGAGGTGCCAGCACCTGAAAGTTTCCATCGCCGTCAGAGTGGTACGTGGCGGCCACAGAGCCGTTAATATCCAGCAGATCGATTTCCGCGCCGGGCACAATCCCCCCTGCAGGATCCGCAACCACGCCGTACAATGCGGACGGAGCATGCGGCGACGCCGCGGCTGGAGTAGCGGAAAAAGTGGGTAGGGATGTAAACGTTACCAGGGCGAAAACAAGTACTAGCAAACGCATGCGATTCTCCAAGGCAAAACAAAATGGTGCGCAATCGGGCAGCGAAGAAGTCGTGCTTAAAACAATCAGGATCGCCTGTCGGGTTACCGCCTTATATCAATTTTCGCAGGATTGAGAGCGTCCGTCCAGTCTTTTGCCGAGTCGACAAGCACGTCCGGTTGAATCGCCGACAGCGTATTTGTACCAAAACCGAACGCGCAGCCGATGGACCAGACCCCTGCGTTGCGCGCCGTCAGCACATCCACCTGGCTGTCTCCAATCATGACGGTTTGTTCCGGAAGTGCCCCGGTTTCATCCATCAGCGAGCGCAGGCCAATCGGGTCGGGCTTCTTCAGCGGGAAGCTGTCGCCACCGTAAATATGCGAAAAATAGCCGGATAGCCCCAGGCCCTCGCAGATGCCCCGCGCCGGTCGAACCGGCTTGTTCGTCAGCACAGCAAGCGTGCGCGGCGCGTTGCGAAGCGGATACGCCTTATCGGCCAGGTGCAGATCGCGCAACGCCTCCAATGCCTCGAGAACGCCGTTATAGGCATAAGTGAAATCGAGCTTGTGGGCACGATAATAATCGAGAAAGAAGGCATACGCGCGCGTGTGCAGGTCGATGTCCACCTGCTCCGGCCGTATTCCCGCGCCTACGGCCAGTGACCGGCGCACCAGCATGGGCGCGCCGTTGCCTACGAATCCCGCAATCGTGGGGTCGGGAAGCGGCTCGCGGCCAAAGTGGCGCAGAGTCTCATTCACGCTGTTGCAAAGATCCTGCGCGGAGTCGATGAGCGTCCCGTCAAGATCAAACACAAGCAGCTTGAGCGACTCCACCGGAAGTGGACGAAAAACCTGCAGCATGACTCCAGTTTAATTGGCCAGAGCGCGTGTGCAATGCAGGGGTCTGGCGGTTGGTTTGCGGACCCGTCACGTGCCGGGAGGGGCTGCGAATAATTCACACTTGGGAATTACGGTCAACGAGTGCGATGATGTTTGCGCGGCGAAGACCCGCCGCCCTGGCATCTTCAGTTGAAAGGATCTTTCCCGGTGAAAAAGGTATTCGCATTGCTCGCAGTTTTCTGCGGAATTGGCCTGGCTTCCTTCCATGCGGGAACCCAGGAACCAGACGCGCAGCAATCGTCACGCAGGTACAGCAGCAACCAGTCCGCCGAGCGCATTCTCAACCTCGACGACCTCAAGAAAGAGTTGAAGGATTACTACGCATGCACCTGTAAGTGTGGATGCTACAGCAAAGATGTTGACGTGCAGGCTGACCGGGCGATTGCATTCTTGCAGGAACGTGTGAGTCGCAAGAAAGCGTCTGAAAAACTGGCGCTGGTGCTCGATATCGACGAGACCACGCTGTCGAATTATGAAGAAATGCTGAATGCGGATTTTGGGTATGACGCGAAGGAATTTGCGGCTTGGGTCAACTCTGGCAAAGCCCCGGCTCTTCCGGGAACGCTGCGGCTCTATCAGCAGGCGCAACGGCTGGGCGTGAGCGTCTTCTTTATCACTGGTCGGTCCGAAGACCAACGCGACGCAACTGCGCGCAATCTGCATGCGCAGGGGTTTCAGAATTGGCAGCAATTGATCCTTCGCACTCCGGACCAGGCTCATCTCACCGCTGCGGAATACAAATCAGGGGCGCGCGCCACCGTCGAAGCGCAAGGATACAAAATTGCGCTGAATGTTGGAGATCAGTGGAGCGACCTGACAGGCAAGCCCGAAGCGGAGTTTTCCGTCAAGTACCCGGATCCGTTCTATTACATTCCCTAACAAAGGGGACTTATATATAGTTTCCTAAAAAAGTGGGGGGGGAGGGCTGGGGGAGGGGAAAAAGGAGGCGAAACCACCCCATGGAACCGTTCTGGTTTCGCCCAAGGAAGGGAAACTTGTGAGCAGTGGCCTGCATCGGGCCGCCGCGAATATTTAGTGAATGCGAACGTCGCCCGATCCGGTCTCGATGCGAACCGTGGGACCGCCGCCGTTGAGCTTGCCGGTGATGTGGTGGCGATCAGACGAGCCTTGAGTTAGCATCTCGCGATCCGTGTGAACCGAGCCGGAACCCGTCGAAGCGTCCAGCGTAAGCGGCGCATCGCCGGACCACAATTCGATGGAGCCGGAGCCAGTCTCAAGCTTCCAGTCTGAAGTCGGCGCGCCGGTGATCTTGATGTCGCCTGATCCGGTGCCGGCGCGCAGGCCGCCACGCAGATTCTTGAGCTCAATGTTTCCCGAACCTGTCTGCGCTTTCACGTCGCCCTGGCCGGTTTGCTCCGCGTAGATGTCGCCTGAACCGGTGTCGACAGAAAAGCCGCCATGCAAGCCGGAGGCGTGAATATTGCCCGAGCCCGTGTTGAGCTTGGCATTTTCTCCAACGCCGTCATCGGTCACATTGCCTGAACCGGAGCCGGCGTCAAGATAGGTGTTTTCCGGTGCCTCGATCTCGTAATCGATGCTGATGTTGTGCAGGTTCTCGTGATGATTGCCCACGCGAATGATGTTTCCGGTTTGTTCGATGGGAGGATTCGCGGCAATGTCCTTTACCTTTTGCTCGTTGCCGCCCCAACTCGACTTGACCCGGCCGAAGACGTGAATCTGTGTGCCGGATCCGTGAGTAATGTGAATGTTGCCCGCGCCAGTCGCGACCGAAAGTTCTACACGGCCGTTGACAGACAGGTTGCGCTCGAAGGTAGCCTCGGATGCCAGCGCAGGAATCGTTGCAAGCGCAAGAGCCGCCGTTGCTGCAAGAATTAGTTTCATCGTGATCCTCGTTTCGAATGCAGTTTTTCCGTTTGGAGTGACCTGCTTTTCATTGACTGCCGGCAGAAGCCGGGTATTGCAGTTCGTTTGATTGCGGGGCTTCCTCAATCACTCGAAGCACCCATCATGCCAAAGCCAAAGCTTACATAACCGCAATGGATTCTTAACCGAACAGGGAAAGCGGCAATCTTCCACCGTGCCGTCTTGTTCGAAATTGAACGCCACTGTGCGCGTTCGAACAGTCTTACTGCTGCAACACAACCGGGTCGCCTTCCTTCAGTCCGCTTACAATTTCAGTAACCGACCCATTGGACAAGCCAACCGTGACCGGAACCTTGCGCATTCCATCTTTCTGGCTCTTGTCGGGAATGTCAACCGACGCTTTCTTCTGGTTGTCATACATGACCGCGTTTTCGGGAACTGTCAAAACGCCCTTGTGCTCGTCCAGCAAAATCTCGGCATTGGCGGTCATCAGCGCCTTCAACTCGCCCCCTGGATTATTGATGGAAACACGCACTTCAAACGTGGTGACGTTGTCTTTTTGTACCCCCATCGGCGCAATCTTGGTGACCTTGCCGCTGAAGAAGCGATCGCGAAAGCTCTCTACCTTGATGCGCGCCGGCTGCCCCATGTAGACGTGCGCGATGTCCGCTTCATCGACTTTGCCCTGCACGTAAACCTCCGTGGTATCGCCTTCGGTCATCACCAGGGTAGCCGTTGAGCCAAGGACGAGAATCGAGCTCACTGCATCTCCAATTTCCACGTCGCGCGAAAGAATCACGCCATCCATTGGGGCGACAATAGTGGTGTAGCTGAACTGTTCTTCAAGCTGTTTCAGGCTCGCTTGGCTCTGCATGACCTGGGCGCGCGCCTGCTTGAGCTTGGCTGTGTCCACGCCTACCTGCGCTTTCGAAGAGTCGCGCCGAGTAAGGGCGGCCAGGTAATCTTTATTGGCGTCGTCAAGCGTCTGGCGACTGACGATGCCTTCCTTCTGCATTTCAAGATTGCGGTCGAGTGTGACCTTATACATGGGCAGGTCAGGGGCGGCGGCGTTGACCTTATCCTGCTCAATGTTGGCTTCGTAAGTTCCTACATTGGCCTGCGCGGCGGCCAGTTGTGCGCGCTGCGCCTCAACCTGTGCGACGATTTCCTGCTGATCGAGCTCCGCGAGCTTCTGGCCTTTATGCACATGGTCGTTGATGTCGACAAATAGTTTCTCGACGATTCCCGAGGCCTTGCTTTTCACTTCAACCTTGGTGATCGGCTGAATCTCGCCTGTAGCCACCACGGAGCGCGCTACGTCTCCGCGCTTCACGGTCTGGATCCTGTTGGGGTCAATGCTTGAGCCTTTGGCGAGCCGTGCCAGCCCCAAGCCCAGGCCGACAACAATTAAAATTCCAACCGAACCCAGCCAAATCCAGAACCGTTTGCTCTTGCGCGACGCAGCCACGTTTTGAAACCTCTCTGTAACAGCAGGAAAGCCGGAGCCTTCCGCAGATGAATCAATAAAGAAAGCAACCAATTGTACGGACTACCGGAGCAAATGTTCGTCACCCGCTGATTCTCCATACGCAGGCGGATGCGACTTGGTTCCAAAGGTGTCTCGCCCACCGAAACAAGAGAGCAGGGGAGTAAGCGCAGGGCGGCTGCCGGATAGGGACGGGAACGGCAAAATGCTATTCTCCAGAGCGAGATGCACAGTCTCCCGCTGTTGCAATTCGTCGCCGTAGGACTGCTCATCCTGGGCAATGGCTTCTTTGTGGCTGCGGAGTTTGCGCTGGTCAGCATTCGCGACACGCGCATTGAGCAAATGCTCGTCGCGGGGGTGCCGGGTGCGCGCGCCGTCCGCCGCCTCCAGCATGACCTGGACGATTTTCTTCCCGCCGTACAGCTTGGAGTCACGCTCTGTTCGCTGGCCATCGGCTGGATCGGCGAGCCGCTTGCCGCTTCGATCTTCCAAGGCTGGTTTGTTGCTCTTCCGTACGCTCGCATCTACGCGAGTGTGGCCGCGGTGACGGTTGGTTTTGGGTTCATCACATACTTCCACGTGCTGGTCGGAGAACTGGTTCCCAAGTCGCTGGCACTGCGCCGCGCCGAGGCGCTTGCGGTTGCCGTGGCCCCGGCCATGCTCGTTTTCATGGCGATGGCCCGGCCCGCCGTGCATTTATTGAAGCGCTCGGCAGCACTCATCCTGAGCGGATTTGACGTGCCTATGACCGAGCGCGCTTCCATCCACTCGCCGGAGGAACTCAAGCTCATTGCCACCGCGGCGCGGCGCATGGGCGTCCTGCCGCCGTTCCAGGAGATCCTGATTCATCGCACCCTGGAACTGAACGATGTTTCCATTCGCGAGATTATGACGCCGCGCCAGAAGATCTTCTCGCTCCCGTCGAACATGTTGCTTGAGGAAGCCAGCGCAAGAGTGATTGAACGGAAGCATTCGCGTGTGCCTGTCTACGATGAAACGCGCGGTCCGGAACATATTGTGGGCGTTGTCTACTCGAAAGACCTCGCCCGGCTCATGTACTTCCGGCCATCCGCACAGCAGCGCCGGGCTGAGGCCGTGGTGCACGGGCAACACCCGGGGGCGGTCATCGGATCGGAGACGTGGGAAAATACATCCGCACGCGCGCGCCTCGGGACCACTCCATTTGTGGAACTGAAGCTGGCGCAGGTGATGCGCGATGCTTTGGTAGTGCCGGAAACAAAAAGTGTGGTGGATCTTATCCGCGACTTTCAGCACCGCCGCCGCCACATGGCAATTGTTGTGGATGAGTATGGATCCACAGTCGGGCTGGTAACGGCAGAGGATGCGATTGAGCAGTTGACAGGCGAATTGGACGACGAGTTTGATGACCCCGCATTGCCGGTGCTGACCACCGCAAGCGGAGCGCTCCTGATGGATGGTGGCGTGAACCTGCGCGATCTTGAAACGCAGATGCAATGGCGGCTTCCGCGCGAAGGCGGAATCGAAACGCTGGCCGGATTCCTGCTGATGCGGCTCGGTCATATTCCCGAGGTAGGGGAGAGTGTCGAGTTTGAAGGGCGAAAACTGACCGTCGTTGACATGGACGGTCGACGCATCAGCACCATCCGCGTCGAACCTGTGGAACAGGAACACCCAAGCAATGAAAACTGACGCGCAGGCACTGCCGGCGAAGATAGGTCTCATCGCAGCCACGCATGAGCATCAAGCGATCATTGCCAATCTACTCCAGCTCTACGCGCATGACTTCAGCGAATTCCACGAAGTCGACTTAGGCGAAGACGGCAGATTTACATACCACGACCTTCCGCTTTATTGGAGTGAGGCAAATCGATTTCCATTCCTCGTCACAGCGGATGGCAAGCTCGCCGGCTTCGTCCTGGTGAAGGAAACCCACGGTGGGGAAGATCAGAAGTCCTGGGACATGGCAGAGTTCTTTGTGCTCCGTTCTCACCGGCGCATGGGACTCGGCACCGACGTTGCGCACCGCGTTTGGAGGCTGTTTCCTGGGCCATGGCAAGTTCGAGTGATGGAAGCGAACGAAGCCGGAAGGAGTTTTTGGGAGCGGTCGATTGCTGCTTTTACAGGATTGCCCGTGGCCTCAGAGCGCGCGAAAAAAGACGGCCACACCTGGCACATTTTCTCGTTTGTTTCGAGTTTGCCCCTCGTAAGCTGACGATCGCGCCTTCACGCCTGCGTGCATCTTGGCGAAACCTTCAATTCGCTTTCGGCTGCTGACGGATCGGGGTTCGCGCCTGCAGGATTGCCAGTCGACCCCGCAGCGTTGCCGCGAGTTCTTGTTTGCCTTGTTGCGTCGCAAGATCAGCCGCATGCTGCTCGGT
>Ga0302320_10030484_pt1 | contig 10273 bp, 10 predicted proteins | sample Bog_T0_3_FD_202130 | JGI IMG/M metagenome (GOLD analysis project Ga0302320, IMG submission 202130) | Peat permafrost microbial communities from Stordalen Mire near Abisko, Sweden - Bog_T0_3 | ecosystem: Environmental > Terrestrial > Soil > Wetlands > Peat | place: Sweden: Abisko, Stordalen Mire... | reverse complement strand
GTCTCAGACTGAGCTTCTCCTCTCACCAACAGGACCAGTAACAGAAGAGAACGTAGAGGCAGGGTCACGCTTCCAGCCTCCTGCGGAAAACATCGGCCAGATGCCCCACGTTCGCACGCAAGTCGTAACAGCCGAGCACGCGCTGGCGGCCGGCTTCTCCTAACTTGCGGCAAAGGTCCGGCTCTTGGATGAGGCGCTTAATGGCTTTGGCGAGTTCTTCCACGTCCGACGGGGTCACTAGAAGACCGTCGATCCCATCGCGAATTAATTCCGGAATACCGGTGATTCGCGTTGTGATGCAGGGAACCTGGATGGCCATCGCCTCCATCAGCACCACAGGAACGCCTTCGGCGAAGCTCGCGAGAACAAACACATCTGCCTGACGGTAAAACTGTTGAATCCTGTCCTGGTTGACCGCTCCTTCAAAATTTACGCGGTCTGTTAAACCCAGCCTCTCGACCATGGCCTGCAAGGACTGCCGGTCGGGGCCATCACCAACGACTCGTAGGGTTACGTTCTGGCCGTCTTTTGCTAACTGGGCGAACGCCTGGATCAAGACGTGCTGGCCTTTGGCGGGAGCCAGCCTGCCGACGCAGAGAATTTCAAAGGAGCCGTCACGCCCGCCCGAGGGTCGAGCGGGAAAGTTTTCCGGGTTGACGCCGAGCGGGGTGACTTCGAATTTATTCCACTGCTCCACCGGAGACAGTTTCATCAGTTGGCTGCGAGCGAACTTGCTGATTACGCACAGAAACTGACAACGATTGATCTTTTCGGAGAGTTGATAGCGAGTCACATCGTAGAATTCGTCGGGTCCGTGGACCGTGATGGAGAGGGAAGCACCTGTCAGCTTCGAAGTGATCATTCCGACCGTGGAGGCCGGCGTTGCGAAGTGCACATGCAGGTGGGTTAAGGTGTTTCTCCGCATCCAATCCGCGATCAGGACGGCCTCTACGAAGTAGAAAAAGAACATCAGCCTGCGCTCGCGATCGGCGCGGCCGAGCCGTAACGCGAAAGCCAGAGTTTTGGCGTAGCCCGAAGGGTTGGTCGCGGCGGCCCGAAGATGCACAGAGAGAACACTGTGCCAGGAGGATCGTTTGACGTAGAGAGTCCGGACAGATTCCTCGCGCTCCTCCGCTGTAAGTTTCTCTAGTTCGCGGTCGGGAGCGTTAATCGAAGCCACTTTGATGTCAAAGCCCAGTTGGCGTAGGATGAGCACTTCACGGAGAATGAAAGACTCCGAAATCCTGGGATACTGGCTGACCAAATAGGCCATGCGCACTCGGCTGGCAGTCACTACCTAGCCTCCTGTGCGAGCTGTTTCTTCGCGGGTTTGCTGAATGTGTCTGTAGCAGCGAAAACGCGATTTCGACGGAACCGGAAGTCGTCGCCATTCGCGACATCCTGCTCGTGAGTTGACAATGCGGCCGCTGCTGCCCTGATCCGAAACAAAAACTTCCCCCGTCGCATCCACCCTGAACCTTGAGGGATAACTGTGTACCTTCTGCATTCGCACTGCCACGCTAAATGCTGGGACTGCAACGAGAAGATGGAATGGTCGCGTCTGCTATTAGGAATCGCGTCCGGATTCGAGACGCGTTCTAGATTCAGGTCAGGTCGTTTCGTACTGAATCGGAGGACCTTCCGAGTGGAGGGCCACTTGCAGTCTCCCCAACAGCGCCCCGTTCTCGTGCGGGTTTACGGTGTTCACTCGTTAATTGCAGTCACGCCGAGGTTTTGGGTTGGGAGCAGGTACTGATGAAAGCAAAAAAATGACTTCGAAGGCCAACCCAGAGACTTGGTTCCTTTTGGGCATCGTGGAAGAAACTCGAGTGAATTTCGTAGCGGCTCTAGCATGTTTGACTTGGCGCTGCCCAGAGAACTCATGGACGATGTGCGGTATGGCAGGACGGCGGATCACAAGAACTGTATTCGTCTCGGGAAGATTGTTCGTTCGGGAGAGGCACTGAATCATGATCGTACTTGAAGAGGAGGTCAGCGGCACGCTGATCGTGCAAGTCTCAGGTAAGGCGCTGGATGCCGGGACGAGTAAGAGCTTTCGGAAGGAGATCAAAGACAAACTTGAGGGACGAAAGCGGGTCGTGCTTGATCTTTCGAAGGTGGGTTTTGTGGATAGCTCCGGACTGGGAGTATTGATCGCGTGCCTGCGCCAAGTGACCGCCGCCGGAGGAGACCTGAAATTGTATGGACTTAGCGCGCAAGTCCGCGCACTTTTCGAACTGGTCCGAATGCACCGTCTTTTCAGCATTTACAACACACGCGACGAGGCCGTACGTGCGTTTCAGTAACCGGTCACGCACGCGCAGGAGAACCGCGTAAATGTCGGCACCCTCCGTCTATCCGGGAATACACACTCCGGCGAGGACTCGCGTCGATCTTATGGACGAGTTGACCCGGCTCTACAGTGCGGAAAGCATGGGCATCCCGGGTTCCCGTCGATTTCGGCTGCTGCGCAAACGCTATGCGTGGTCTGCGGTGGTTTGGGGTGCCGGCGCACTTAAGCGCTTCGTCGACATTCTCGTCTCTCTGGTTATGCTATGCATGCTCTCGCCACTCTTCTTTGCGGTGGCTTTGATGATCAAAGTGACTGACCGAGGGCCCATTCTTTTCTGGCAAAAGCGAGTCGGAAAATGGGGACAGGAGTTTCCGTTTCCCAAATTCCGTTCCATGGTCGCAAATGCCGAACAACTGAAAGACGCGCTGCTACAACAGAACCAGCATGAAGACCAGAAGACTTTCAAAATGAAAAGCGACCCTCGCGTTACCTGGATCGGCCGCCTGATCCGCAGGCTGAGCATCGATGAGCTACCCCAACTGTGGTGCGTTCTTAAGGGGGACATGTCTGTTGTCGGACCGCGTCCTCCCGTGCCTCGCGAAGTCGCTCTCTACACTTTGTCTGATCGCCGAAGGTTGGATGTAACACCTGGACTGACCTGCATCTGGCAAGTCAGCGGACGAGGCGACATCCCGTTTCCGCAACAGGTAGAGCTCGATGTCCAATATATTCAGAGCCGATCACTTCTTGCGGATCTCCGAATCCTGCTCATGACCGTGCCCGCCGTTCTGCTGGGCAAGGGTGCGTATTGAGCCGATGGCCGTGACCCAAGATCCTAAAATTATTTCCGTCGATGAGGCAGAAGAAATCGCTGCACTACAAGCGCAATTCTCGCGGACTGCGTTGCTTCATCGAAGGATTCGCCATCGCACCTTGACCCGAGTGTGGCAGATTGCACTGGTCGTCTCCGCGTGCGGTAAACGTCTCGTCGATGTCTTGGCTGCGTCGCTTTGTCTGATTCTCTTTTCCCCGGTGATGCTGGTCACCGCCTCGCTACTTGGCCTGAGCGCGAGTTCCGTGTTTCGTTCCGAGCGCAGGATGGGGCGCTGGGCTGTTCCATTTGCGCTGGTCGAATTCAGTACCGACGGAAAATGCGGAGGCGCGATCCGGGGCCTTCGTCTGCACATTCTTCCCTCGTTGATCAACGTCGCGCGCGGAGACATGTCGCTGATTGGTCCTCGTGCGGCACGGCCGGACGAGATGAATGCGCGGGAGCGCGCCGCCCGAAAGCGATCGAGCGTGCGGCCTGGCCTGCTCTCGCTGTGGTGGTTGCGCAAGAAGGCCAACATCCATTTCGGTTCCGAACTTGATATCGACCTGGAATATATCGATGGGCATAGTTTTGCGGGCGATGTTGGCATCGCGTTGCGTGCCATTCCTTCTATGTTATACGGCGCTTCATCGGCTACCGCGCCGGCCAGGATCGATGTGCTGGGCGTTCCCATCGATAACCTCACCATGGAGGAATCGGTGCAGTACATACTGGAGGCCGCCACTGGCAAGGTCGCGCGACAGCTGTGTTTTGTTAATACCGATTGTGTCAACCAATCTCTACGCGATCCGTCATACGGCCAGCACCTTCGCAAGGCCGATCTCGTATTGGCTGATGGTATCGGGATTCGCCTCGCAGGCAAGATCACGCGCCGCGAGTTTCGCCAAAACGTCAATGGAACGGACCTGTTCCCGCGTCTCTGTTCTCGGATGCAAGATTCAAATCTTGGGCTTTACCTGCTGGGAGCGCGCCCCGGCATCGCAGAGGCCTTTGCTGGCTGGGTGAATGCGAATTATCCCGGCGTTCGCGTGAAGGGATACCGAGACGGCTATTTTGACGCTTCGCAGGAAGCGACCGTTCTGCGCGAGATTCGCGAGTCTGACGCGGCGATCCTTCTCGTGGCCTTCGGGTCTCCCCGCCAGGATCTGTGGATAGGCGACCATCTGCCGGAACTCGGTGTGCGGCTCGCGATGGGAGTGGGTGGCCTGTTCGATTTTTATTCCGGCCGCATACCACGCGCTCCGCAGTGGATGCGGGAACTCAGCTTGGAGTGGATCTACCGCCTCTACCAGGAACCGCGGCGCATGTGGCGCCGTTACCTAGTCGGCAATGCGGTCTTTCTTTCCAGAGTAATCGTGTGCGCGATTTTACATCGCTCTGAAACAGCGCCTTCCGTAGAGGCAGTGAGGTGAAGATCAAGATGAGAGCTCTGATCATCGTTGCCGGTACTTTTCCAGTCCTGCGAGGTCTGACCTCGCATAGGCCCGCCGCCTTGGTGCCTTGCGTCGACCGGCCTATTCTCCAGCATTTGGTCGAATCTCTCGTTGACGGTGGCATCGGGGTCTTCGATTTTGTTCTCCACGAATCACCCCGCGAGACTGAGAACTTCTTGGGCGACGGAACACGCTGGGGAAGCCGTTTCACCTTCCACCTCGTTGGCGATCCGGATGTGCCCTATGAACCGTTGAAACTCTTGCCCAGGGATGGCCAGCCGATCCTGCTGGTGCATGCTGATCGGATCCCGGTTCTGCGCGAGGGGAAGATTCTCGACGACTGGGCGGGCCGCAACACTCTCTTCTACACGGCTCCGGAAAGCGATGAAGGAAACGTTGCAGCGTGGACGGGTTCGGCGATCTTGCAGCCTGATGCTGTGCAGGAGATTCCCAGTGATGTCACTGAAACTCAGCTCCAAGAGAACTTGCTGAGGATTGCCGGGGTGGCTGCCGTGGATGTTCTCGACTTCCGCAGCTTTGAGACATTTCTCGTGGCGCAGCGACAGATTCTCAACAATTCGCCAGCCAATACTCATTTGTCTGCGCGTGAGGTAGAACCGGGGATCTGGATCGCTCACAATGTAGTGATCCATCCTACGGCTCAACTCACAGCTCCCGTTTTCGTTGGCGAAAATTCACGAATCGGGGCCGGTGCGAAAGTTGGTCCTAACGCTGTGGTCGGGCACGATACCATCATCGATCAACACACGCTCATCGTCGATTCCGCGGTTCTGCCAGGCACCTATTGCGGTGAGCGCCTGGAATTGGACCATGTCATCGTGGATCGGAACCGGCTGGCAAGCAGCCGGCTCGGCACCGTAGTCAACGTGTCCGACTCCTTTATCCTGACCGGTCTGCGAGCGAGGAATTCGACACACTCGTTGCGTTCTATACTCTCGCGTTCCCTCGCGGCGTTTCTTTTCATCGTGACGCTCCCCGTGGCTGCAGCTACAGCACTTGTTCTTTTAATTGTTCGCTCGCAACCCCTTTTTTATCGCAAATCCGTAGTGCGAATTCCTGCCATGGATGGGAGTGAGTCCTCGCGCACGTTTAACCTCTATAGCTTTCGGAATCCTGCTGCGATGCTACCGTTCACGAAGTTGAGTTGTGTTCTGCTGGACTTTCTTCCTGCATTGCTGCAGATCGCGACAGGAAAACTGCACTTCATCGGCGTGTATCCGCGGACGGAAGCAGAGATTGAAAGTATGCCCGACGATTGGCGAGCTTTGTATCTTCAATCGCGCGCGGGTTTGGTCACCGAGGCGTTTGTCATTCACGGATCGGAAGCGACCGAAGACGAACTCTATTCATCGGAGGCCTACTACTCGGCCGTCAACGGGGTTGGGCACGACTTGGCGTTGGCGGTTCGCTTTGTGACCGGATCGGTATGACGGGACTCCGGCCGGTTCCGCGATCGGGGCGTGCTCCGCGGAGAGGAGATTGCTTTTCACTCATTGATACGGACTAGCAGCTGAGGTAAAGAAGAGTTTTTACTCGGCATTGCGCAAACCTCTCGTATGGTGACAGGCAACATCCAAAACCATGGAGTCGATCGTTCTCATCCCCGGCATAATTGCCGCATTATGGGGACTGCGGTTTGGTCCCGTCCGCGTCTTTTTGAATTTCTATCTTCCGACGTTGTTCCTGCTGCCCGAATATTATCGCTGGACGGTTCCGGGAATTCCTAAGGTAACCTTCAGCCAGCCGGTCATCCTGATCACGGCCTATGCCATCTGGTCGCACGGAGGATTCAAGCGCTGGAAATTCACGCTGACCGACGTCCTGGTTTTCTGCTTCGTCGCCAGTTTTTCGATTTCCGAGTACGTCAACAAAGGGTACAAAGAGTCTCAGAATCTAACGTTTGACATGCTCACCTGGTTCTTGCTGCCCTACATCGTGGCCAAGGCAATCATTGAGCCTATGGAGCAACGGGTCGCATTCATGCGCCGGGTGGTCCAACTGATGGCGGCCATTGCGGTGATCAGTCTGTTCGAGTTCCGCATGGGAATGACGCCGTTCCAGCTTCTGCTTGCCCGATTCTTTCCTTATCAAGGAACAGGCTGGGTGACGACCTTCCGCTGGGGATTTGCCAGGATTGCCGGTCCCTATGGCCATGCCATTTTATGTGGATTGATCTTTGTGATCGCCTACCGCTTGCAACGCTGGCTGGAGTGGCACCACGGCTGGGAAGATCGGTTCCGTCGGATTCCTCTGCCTTTCGATAAAGGTTTCTTACTTCGGCTCGCTCTTCTAGCGGGCTCGCTCATGAGCATGGTGCGTGGCCCTTGGATCGGTGGCATCCTCGGTGGCACGTTTGCCATCATCGGGAATTCTGTCAATCCCCGGCGCGCCTCGGTCCGCGTCGGTCTGATTGTGCTAGCCATAGGGATTCCAACCGGGACTGCGTTTTATTCTTACGTCTCGGTAGGCAGAGCGAACGCCAAATCGGTTTCGCAGGAATCGGCCGCGTACAGAAAAGAGCTCGTCGATAAGTATTTAACAATCGCCGAGGATCATGCGTGGTTCGGCTACGGTCGCAGCAATTTCCCGATCGTGGCCGGAATGACCTCGATTGACAACTACTACTTGCTTTTGTCTCTTTGGCACGGTTTCATCGCCAGTGGACTACTGATCTTTCTCTTATTTGGGACGACCATCCGACTGTTCCGGCGAGGACTGCGCGAAACGGATTTGGGCTTCCCACGTCCATCCTTGGCGTTCACTTTGGCAGGGATTTTGGTTGCCGTTATTTTTACTCTAGCCACTGTGTACATGGGCACTCAGGTCATTCCGATCGTCGCGATGCTGCTGGGTTGGTCAGATGCTTACCTGCTGGGCCCCATGTGTTCAGAAGTCTCAGAATCTGCTGCCTCCGCGGAATTAATAGCTAACCTGCGATTCACAAGAGTTGTGACTTAGGAACAAAGTATTGTCGGGGTCGCACGAAGCTGCCATGTTTGCCTCAGTGGACTTGCCGGACGACGACCATCCGGCGCGCCGAGACGATGCAGATCTTCTTTCAGTCCGTGCCAGCGTCGCTGGCCAGGTCGCGTCGTGCGGAATAACACAACCTCCTTTCTGGAGTGTACTTTCAGGGTGTGTTGGCCTGCGGTAATCGACCCAAGGCGGGGCGGTTCCATGTTGGTACGCGACTAGAGGTGTCCAGAATCTGGATCTCATTCGCGAACTTCCTAGCAGACTCCGTGACCGTCCGGGTGATACGAAGCGATCGTTTGGCTGGTTCATAGCGGTATTTCGTTTTCGCCGTTCTTTGCCGCCCTCAGATGGTGGCGCAAACTCCCGGCGTAGAAGAAACAGTCATTGGGATTCCGTTTGAGTTTATCTGGGGAGCGATTGTTGTGCAGGCGACTGTGAACGGAAACGGCCCGTTTTCGATGATGCTCGACACCAGAGCCGACCCCTCCATCGTGGAACTCGGAGCCGCGAAGAGTCTCGGCCTCAAGATTGCCGCCAGCGGTGAGCGAGGATCCAGCGGAGGCACGGACAAGAGCCTTGCTTACGAGACATCGTTGCCGCTGATGCAACCTGGCCGCTTGACCGCAAGCAACGTGGACGCTCTTGCAATGGATCTCTCAAAAATCAGCTCGGGATTGGGACGGCCCGTTAGTGCCGTCCGTATCGTTGGAGGTGTCCCGTTCAAAGCAGTGGTAACCCTGTAAGTAGGCATCGAAGGCTTCAGGATCGACCGAGTGCGGCCTAGATAACTCTACCTGTTGCTGCGAGGTCAAACGGAGTTTGATCTCGCGCGCTACCGCCCTGGCTACTCCCTCGAAGAGCCCCCCATTAGCTGTTGTTCCGAATTGCTGCAAACCTCCAGAAGCGTAAAGTCTCGATCCTGGTGGTCGTTCCAGCGCCGCGGAGCATTCAATGTCCACAAACCGGAAATCCGTGTCCACGCTAGGCACAATCGGGTGACTACAAACTGAACCCACTTTAATACAACTATTAGATTCAATAAGTTACCGGCGAGTCTAGTCTGGCGGTCAGGGTGCGCTGTTCGCAGGGCAAGGTTACGAAGCTCGCGGCATCAACACAGTGATCGGTTTTAGCGTTTCACTCTTAGCTTTGGAATCGGCGTTGTAGAAGCTTGAGGAACCGGGAGCGCTTCGGCTGTCCCCGTGCAGCAAGTCGATGCGCTGGAACCTCGCTTGTGTTCGTTGTCAGCATGACTGTTCACTGGAATCGAGCCGTGAAGGTGGCGCTTCGACTCGTCGGTTGATTGCTTGTCTCCGTCCGCGCCGCCGATAGCACGACAGAGTCGCCACTTGATTCGAACGACGCGCACCTAATGCCCAAAACGATAAGAGAGACAAAGACTAAAGTGAAGATGGGGCTTCGTAAGTCAGCAGAGCTAGATCGTCATAGAAGATTGGACGGCTTCCGTGAAAGCCGCCGTTAACTGGAACATGGATACCTATGACAGAGCAGCGGAAAATGTTCGAAGCACGGATTGAGTCTGTACTCCGGCGCAGGGTGACCGGCGGTTTTATCGTAGCTGTGCTTGTAACGATCCTCTTGAGTTGCGTGTCATGGCGCATCGCCCGGCGTGCGGAACAAGATGCCTACTGGGTATCCCACACCTATGAGGTGATGGCGACGATCCAGGAAACGTCCCGAGATCTGCTCGAAACAGAAACCAGCGCGCGGGCATTTGCCTTGAGTGGGCAGGAACGACAGCTAGCCCACTATCAGGCGGCTCGTGCGAATGCCTACCGAGACGAGGACACGTTGCGCGGTTTGACCGCGGACAATCTGAGTCAGCAGCGACGATTCGATGTGCTTGAGCCGCAAGTGCGCACGGCGCTCGAATTGGCTGAGAGCATCGTCGCCAAACGCCGGAAGCTGGGAGCATATGCGGGCGGCAGCGACGCTCTAGAAATCGAGGGGCTCATCGATGCGGTGCGCGCAACGATCGGAGACATGCATGCCGAGGAGAGACGACTATTGAGCCAGCGCACCAAAAAAGCAGGAGCGGAACAACGATTGGCGAGGATCATTGCTATTGTGGGTGCCTTTTTCAAGGTAGGGTCGTGGACACTAGCCTTTCTCGTGATAATCCGCGAGATTAGCATCAGTGCTCGCGCACAGTCACAACTTGGCAACCTGAACGCCGAATTGGAACAGCGAGTGAAAGAGCGCACGTCGGCGCTGCGATCGGAGATTGCCAACCGTCGGCGCGCCCAGGAACTAACGGAGCGTTTGGCGGCGATAGTGGAATCATCTGACGATGCCATTATCAGCAAGACGCTAGAGGGAACGATCACGGCCTGGAATCGTGGGGCGGAGAAAGTATTTGGCTATTCGGCGGCGGAGGTAGTAGGTGGGACGATGATGCTGCTTTTCCCCCCGAACCGTGCCGAGGAAGAAGCGGACATTCTGGCACGCATTACACGCGGTGAGAGCGTGAACCATTATGAGACGATCCGACTGCGGAAGGACGGCCGCAAGATTAACGTTTCGGTGACGATTTCTCCAATCAGGGACAGCTCTGGTGTAATTACGGGCGCTTCAAAAATTGCGAGGGACATCACAGATCGCAAGGCTGCGGAAGAAAAGTTGCGCGAAAGCGAGCACAGTTTCCATGCGATGCTCGACGGGATTCCTCAACTCGCCTGGACGGCCGAGTCCGATGGG
>Ga0302320_10030482_pt1 | contig 10274 bp, 2 predicted proteins | sample Bog_T0_3_FD_202130 | JGI IMG/M metagenome (GOLD analysis project Ga0302320, IMG submission 202130) | Peat permafrost microbial communities from Stordalen Mire near Abisko, Sweden - Bog_T0_3 | ecosystem: Environmental > Terrestrial > Soil > Wetlands > Peat | place: Sweden: Abisko, Stordalen Mire... | reverse complement strand
TTACGGTAATGCAGCCGCTTGAGCCGGGCGAATACGCGCTTGCCGAGATTGTGCCAGGCGGAGGAACCAGTCTGTATTTTTGGGACTTCGGGATCGATGGAAACAAGGGAAGCGCAAAAAAGTGACTGAAAAGGAAGTCTGGATTCTAGTCGACTTTGACGAGTTGAGGTTGAAGCAGTTCGACGAGCAACGTGGCAAGAGCGGCGATATGGAACGGCTTTTGTAATACGTAGGCGCCCTTTTCTTTGAAATCAGCCGCTGCGGCCGGATCGAGCATGGCGCCGGTCATAAAGACGAATTTCGTGTTCGCGGCGAGGTTGCGCGAACGCAGGGTCTTGAAAAACTCCTCGCCGTTCATACCGGGCAAATTGAAATCGCATAGCAGAAAGTCGTAGGAATGCGCGACCAGGTGGACGAGAGCGTCTTCCGAGGTGGCAGCGCCCTCGACCGCCATGCCGCGCGAAGAAAGGCCCTCCTGAACGATTTCACGGATACTTTCTTCGTCATCCACAACGAATACCGTTCGACCCTTGAGCGCGGCATTGCCTGGAGGCGGAGCGACGGCTGCGCGTGGCGAGGGAGCCGGTTGGGCCGGCGCCGGCAGCAACTCTTCGAAAGCAGGAAGCAATACGGTGAACTCGGCGCCGGCGCCGGCGACCGATTGGACTTCAATCGTTCCGCCATGCTCCTTGATGATGGCAGAGCAAATGGTGAGTCCGAGTCCCGTGCCACCGGCCGGACGCTTCGTGGTAAAGAACGGGTCGAAGACTTTGCCGAGGATATTCGCCGGAATTCCAGGACCGTCATCCAGAAACTTGACTGCCAATTTTCCGTCAACCGGCTGAATGGAAACTCTGATCGTGCCGGTGCCGGAGCCTGACAGGATGGACTGCTCGGCGTTGGCCATCAGGTTGAGGAATACCTGATTGAGAAGCTTGGCATCGCCCTGGGTAGGAGGCAGCCGAGGAGGGGCGGAGAACTGGACGTCGATATTTTTTTGTTTCAGCAGGATTTGTTGCTGGCTGAGCACGGAGCGAACGACGTCTTCGACGGCTAATTTCTTGCTGACCAAGGCGGAAGGCCGCGCGAACGACAAGAGATTCTGGACGATGGTGGCGGCACGACGGGCTTGCTTCAGAACCAGGCCGATCTGGCGCTTGCTGACTTCGTCGTTGGATCGCTCATAGAGCAGATCGCTGATGCCGAGAATGGCAGTGAGCGGATTGTTCAGCTCGTGGGCGACGCCAGACATCATTTCGCCCATGGCAGCAAGTTTTTCCTTCTGAGAAGCTTGTTTTTCGGAATTTTTCGTGTCGGTAACGTCGCGGATGGAGGCGACGACGCCGTTGATTTTACCTGCGCCGTCGAACAGCGGGCTGGCGCTGGCGCGGAGAATGCGCCAGGTGCCGTCGCCATGCAGGGTTCGATACTCGCACAACACGCTCGTCGTCTCGCCGGTCGCTACCTGACGAAAGGTCTCTTTGATGCCGGGCAAGTCATCGCGGTGGATGGCGCTCCCGAAGTTTTCGCCAACCAGCTGTTCGGCGGAATAGCCCAGGACTTGCTTGATGCGCGGGCTGACGAAGGTGACGCAGCCGTTCATATCCAATACCGAGATCATGTCCGGAAAACTGGCGACCAGCTGGCGGACGAATTCCTGTTCTTTCTGAAGGCGTTTTTCGATTTCGATGCGCTCGGTAACGTCCACAATGGTTCCCTGCAGACGAACGGTCTTGCCAAACGTGTCGCGAATGGCGAATCCGGAGGCCAGGGTGTGCAGCTGCGACCCATCTTTGCGGCGGAAGATGATATCGACGTCCTGAATGGCGCCCTTCGCTAGCATCTGATTGACGAGCTTTTCGCGCTGGTCCACATGAACGTAGAGCGACGAAAAATTCTGGCGGGTCAGCTCGTTTTTGTCGGCGTATCCGAGCATTCGAACAAAAGCGGGATTCGCATCGAGCAGTTGGCCGTCCGGAGTCGTAAAAATGATTCCTTCCCGCAAGGACTCGAACAGCTCGGTGAAGCGGAGTTCGGATTCATTCTGAGCGGTCACGTCGCGAGCCCAGCCGCTGACCGACGTGGTTTCGTCGTCCTTCAAGAGCTGGAGCCAACAATCGTAGAGACGCAGCTGATTGTCTTTACGGCGGCGGACCGAGATGCGGCCGGACCAGGAACCCTGCTTCAAAAACTCGGGGATGGCGCGCTCGACATCGGCAAAAGCGGGCTCGGCGATGAATTCCTGTAGTCCATGGCCAATCAGGTCTTGGAAGGACGTACCGACAATTTCGGCGAGACATTTATTGGCGACGCGAATCTCACCATCGAGCGTAAGAGTGAATACGGCGTGATCGAGATGATCGATCAACTCCCGGTAATTCAACTGCGATCGGGAGATGACTTCGACGAGCTTCTTGAACTGCGCGGCGGTCGGTGCGCCGTTTGAGGCAAGTGCGGCTTCAATAGCAGCCAGGTCGTCATTAGGATCGCGTGGCATTCGTAGTCGTCCGACGCTTGTTGCGATTGGGCGCCCGGTAAACCGAGCTCTCCCACTTAAATCTTACCGATAGCTCGACAGAAGTTCCGAAGAAAGCTTTGGGCTGATGCCAAGATGTTTACTACCGGGAGAAATGCGCAGCGACTGAATCGCTCAATACCGAGGGGGGATGCGACTACCGAACCGGTTTGCAGGGCACACGCTAGCGATCAAGTAAGTAGGGTGCGAAACGGGAAAACCCAAGCCCGATGGCGGTCTATCGGTTGAAATAGAATCGCCGACGGAAAATAAAAAAGGCGTCCCGATGATTTAGGACGCCTTTTTATTTTTGATAGCGACCGAAGCGTTGCGCCCCAGCCCGCTACGTTAGTCGCCTTCGACGATCGCGTCGGTGTCTTTGCGAAGGAAATCGAGAGCGGCTGCTTCCTCCGGGGTGAGTTCCGGTTCGAGCTGCTGCGGCTCTTCCTTCGGGATTTCGGTGAGCAACTGGATGTTGCGGTAACGCTCCAGTCCAGTACCCGCCGGAATCAGACGGCCCATGATGACGTTTTCCTTCAGGCCGCGGAGGTAATCGACCTTTCCCGAAATCGCCGCTTCGGTGAGGACGCGGGTGGTTTCCTGGAAGCTCGCGGCGGAGATGAACGAATCCGTCGAGAGCGAAGCCTTGGTGATGCCGAGCAGGAGCGGACGACCCGTCGCCGGGCGACCACCGTCTTTGATAATCCGGTCGTTCTCTTCACGGAAGCGGAACTTGTCCACCTGCTCCTCCAGAAGGAACGTGGTATCGCCGACGTCTTCGACTTTCACCCAACGCATCATCTGGCGAACGATCGCTTCGATGTGCTTGTCGTTAATGTTCACACCCTGCAACCGGTAAACTTCCTGAATCGAGTTCACCAGATAGGCCTGGGTGTACTTTTCTCCGAGGACGGCGAGAATATCGTGCGGGTTGAGCGGACCGTCGATCAAAGGTTCGCCGGCCTGTACGTGTTCGCCTTCCTGAACGTTGATGTGGACGCCGCGCGAGATGGAGTATTCCTTGATCGTCTTGCCGTCTTCGCTTTCGACGTAAATCTTGCGCTGGCCCTTGGCGATTTCGCCGTACTTCACGACACCGTCGATTTCGCTGATGACCGCGGGATCCTTCGGCTTGCGCGTCTCGAACAGTTCGACGACGCGTGGCAGACCGCCGGTGATGTCCTTGGTCTTGGTGGTTTCGCGCGGGATCTTGGCGAGCACGTCTCCCGGTTGCACTTCGTCACCGTCCACAACCATCAAGTGAGCGCGCGACGGCATCAGGTACTTCTTGCGGACGCGGCCTTGCGGGTCGCGGACAAGAATGGTGGGCTGATGCTTTTCATCACCCGGCGGCAGCGTGACGACGAGCTGCGAAAGACCGGTGACTTCGTCCACTTGCTCTTCGATCGTGATACCCGGCTGCAAATCCTTGAACTGGATGGTGCCGCCGGTTTCGGTGAGGATCGAGAACGTGTACGGATCCCATTCGACCATGGTGTGCCCGAGCGTGACCGGTTGGCCGTCTTCGACCTTCAAGCGCGCGCCGTACACAACGTGGTGGCGTTCTTTTTCGCGTCCCTTTTCGTCAACGACGGCAATCAAGCCAGAACGATTCATGGAAACGATCTGCTTGCCGCGGCCCTCGACGACTTTCAGGTCGATGAACTTCACGAAGCCGTTGTTGCGCGCTTCGACTTTCGACTGTTCGGTGACGCGGGTAGCGGTACCGCCGATGTGGAAGGTACGCATCGTCAACTGGGTGCCCGGTTCGCCGATGGACTGAGCGGCGATGACGCCGATCGCTTCGCCCATTTCGACGAAACGTCCGGTGGCCAGGTTGCGGCCGTAGCAGCGGCCGCAAACTCCGCGGCGAGATTCACAAGTAAGCACGGAGCGAATCTTGACGCGCTCGATGCCGGCCGACTGAATCGCGTTCGCGAGTTCTTCGGTGATTTCCTGGTTAATCTCGACGATAACGTTGCCTTCGTAATCTTTGATCTTTTCGAGCGAAACGCGGCCAACGACGCGGTCGCGCAACGGTTCGACTTCGACGCCGGCTTCAAGAATCGGTTCGACGTAAATACCGTCGGCCGTGCCGCAGTCGAATTCGTTGATGATCACGTCCTGAGCGACGTCCACGAGACGACGAGTGAGGTAGCCCGAATCCGCAGTCTTCAAAGCGGTGTCAGCCAATCCCTTTCGGGCGCCGTGAGTCGAAATGAAGTACTGGAGCACGGTGAGGCCCTCACGGAAGTTCGAGGTGATAGGCGTTTCGATGACTTCGCCGGAAGGCTTGGCCATCAAACCGCGCATACCGGAGAGCTGGCGGATCTGCTGTTTGGAACCGCGGGCTCCGGAGTCGGCCATGACGTACACCGGGTTGATGACGCCCTGCTTATCCTGCTCTTCGAGCGCCTTAAACATTTCGTCAGCGACCTTTTCGGTGACGTCGGACCAAATGGCGATGACTTTGTTGTAGCGTTCGCCGTTCGTGATGGCACCGTCGAGGTACTGCTGCTGCACTTTAACAACTTCGTGTTCGGCGGAATCGACCAGCTTGAACTTGACGCTGGGGATAACCATGTCGCTGATGCCGATCGAGACGCCGGACTTGGTTGCGTACAGGAATCCGAGTTCCTTCAGCTTATCGAGAGCGACGACCGTTTTTTCCAGGCCGAAGCGCAGATAGCAATACTGAACCAGAGCCTGCACGCCCTTTTTCTTGAGCAAGCCATTGATGAACGGCATGTCGTGCGGCAGGTGATCGTTGAAGATCACGCGGCCGACGGTGGTCTGCAGGAACTGCTTGTTCAGGTTGACGGGTTCGGTGTGCGAAACGTCCTGATCATCGTACGCGTTGGTGAGGTCGATCACCTCACCGGTGTGACGAAGGCGAATCGGAGTGAGCAATTCCACTTCGTTCGCTTCGAGCGCCATCACGACTTCTTCCGGCGAACCAAACGCGCGACCTTCCCCCTTGGCCTTCGGCTTCGACTTAGTCATGTAATAAATGCCGAGGACCATGTCCTGGGTCGGGATGGCCAGTGGATAGCCGTTCGCGGGCGACAGAATGTTGTGCGAGCTGAGCATCAGGACGGATGCTTCGACCTGCGCTTCGGGCGAAAGAGGAATGTGAACCGCCATCTGGTCGCCGTCAAAGTCCGCGTTGAACGCGGTGCAGACGAGCGGATGGATACGGATCGCTTTTCCCTCGACGAGCACGGGTTCGAAAGCCTGAATACCCAAGCGATGAAGCGTGGGAGCGCGATTGAGCATGACGGGATGTTCTCGAATGACGTCTTCGAGAATGTCCCACACGACCGGTTCCTGAGCTTCGACGAGTTCTTTGGCCTGCTTAATGGTGGTGCAGTGTCCGGCGGCTTCAAGCTTGTGGTAGATGAAGGGCTTAAAGAGCTCGAGCGCCATCTTCTTCGGCAAACCGCACTGGTGAAGCTTCAGTTCGGGGCCGACGACGATGACGGAACGTCCGGAATAGTCGACGCGCTTGCCGAGCAGGTTCTGGCGGAAACGGCCCTGCTTGCCCTTGAGCGTGTCGCTCAAAGACTTCAGCGGGCGGTTGTTCGTTCCGCGGAGAACGCGGCCACGGCGGCCGTTGTCAAACAAAGCGTCCACGGCTTCCTGGAGCATGCGCTTTTCGTTGCGAACGATCACGTCCGGCGCGTGTAGCTCCATCAGCTTCTTCAACCGGTTGTTGCGGTTGATGACGCGGCGGTACAGATCGTTCAGGTCGGAGGTGGCGAATCGGCCACCATCCAGAGGAACAAGAGGGCGCAGCTCGGGCGGCAGGACCGGGATTACGTCCAGGATCATCCACTCGGGCTTGTTGCCGCTCTTGCGGAACGCTTCCAAAACTTTCAGGCGCTTGGCGAACTTAATGCGCTTCTGAAGGCTGGCGTCGGTCTTCATCTTTTCGCGCAGTTCTTCGGAAAGCTTGTCCACTTCAACGCGGCGAAGCAATTCCTTGATAGCTTCGGCTCCCATGCCGGCGCGGAATTTTCCGGGGAACTCTTTTTGGAGTTCGCGGAGTTTTTCTTCCGGCAGGATTTCCTTTTCACGGAGCGAAGCGACTTCGCCGGGATCGATGCAAACAAAGGTCTCGAAATACAAAATGTGTTCGAGGTCGCGCATGGTGATGTCAAGGAGGTAGCCGATGCGGCTGGGCAGCCCCTTGAAAAACCACACGTGCGAGCAGGGCGAAGCAAGTTCAATGTGGCCCAAGCGCTCGCGGCGGACTTTGCTGAGCGTGACTTCGACGCCGCACTTATCGCAGATCACTCCGCGATGCTTCATGCGCTTGTATTTTCCGCACAAACATTCCCAGTCCGTAACGGGGCCGAAAATCTTGGCGCAGAACAGGCCGTCGCGTTCGGGCTTGAAGGTGCGGTAGTTGATGGTTTCGGGCTTGGTTACCTCTCCGTGCGACCAGGACCGAATTTTTTCCGGACTTGCCAGGCTGATTCGAATGGAATCAAAGTCCGCAATCTGACTGGCGCGATCATATGGGCTCGATCGATACAAGGGCTGATCCTCCTGTCCGGTAAGACCGGACAATGCAAAACAGGTTCAGAAAACTGGGCGGCCCGGCGGGCAGATGCCGGGCCACAGAAGTTAGTCGGCCGCTTCCAACTTTTCAGGCGCCGGCTTTTGACGCTTCATCAGTTCGATATCCAGGCAGAGCGACTGCAACTCGCGGACAAGAACGTTGAACGATTCAGGCACGCCGGGTTCGATTCCGGGTTCGCCCTTCACGATGGCCTCGTAGATTTTCGCGCGGCCGTACACGTCGTCCGACTTTGCGGTAAGCAATTCCTGGAGAATGTGTGCGGCGCCGTATGCCTCGAGCGCCCACACTTCCATTTCTCCGAAACGTTGACCGCCGAATTGCGCCTTGCCGCCCAGAGGTTGCTGGGTAATCAGTGAATATGGACCGATGGAGCGAGCGTGGATCTTGTCGTCCACCAAGTGAGAGAGCTTCAGCATGTAGATGTAGCCGACGGTGACTTGCTGCGCGAACACGTCGCCGGTCATGCCGTCATGCAGAGTGATCTTGCCGCTCTCCGGAAGTTCGGTGAACTGGAGCAAGTGGCGGATGTCGCCTTCGCGAGCGCCGTCGAAAACCGGCGTTGCGAACGGTACACCGTCACGGAAGCCCTGGGCCATATCGAGAACCTGTTCGTCGTCGAGCCCGGCAAGTGTCTTCCAGACCGACGTGGGACCGAAGGCGTCCTTAAAATATTTACGGACGCTTTCCGCTCTGGATTCTTTATCGAGCAGCTTGCCGATTTGCTCGCCCAGTTCCTTCGACGCCCAGCCGAGGTGCGTTTCGAGAATCTGTCCGACGTTCATACGGGACGGAACGCCGAGCGGATTCAGAACGATTTCGACCGGAGTGCCATCCGGCATGTAAGGCATGTCTTCCTTCGGGACGATGCGAGCAATGACGCCCTTGTTACCGTGGCGGCCTGCCATCTTGTCTCCGACCGAGAGCTTGCGCTTCATGGCGATGTAGCACTTCACCAGCTTGATCACGCCCGGAGGCAGCTCGTCGCCCTTCTTCAGCTTGCCGATGCGCTCGTCGGTGATCTTGCGCAGCACATCGATCTGACGCGAAGTCATTTCTTCGACTTCGTCGATCTTTTCGATGAGCAGCGGGTCTTTGTCGTTCAAGCGAAGACGCTTGAGGTTGCGGGTGGAGATCTTTTCCAGGATGTCCCGGGTAAGCTCAGTGCCCTTGATAAGCAAGCGCTTGTTGGTGCGCTCGTCGTGCAGGTCCGCGGTCAGTTTCTGGCCGCCGAGCAAGTCGTTCAAGCGCTTCAAGCGTTCGTCGGTCAGAATGCGGATTTCGTCGCCGAGGTTCTTTTCGAGCTTGGCGACTTGAGCGGCTTCGATTGACTTGTGCCGTTCGTCTTTTTCCGCACCCTTGCGGCAGAAGATCTTCACGTCAACGATCGTGCCTTCAATGCCCGGCGGGCAGTAGAGAGAAGCGTCGCGAACGTCTCCGGCCTTTTCACCGAAGATGGCGCGCAACAGCTTTTCTTCCGGAGTCAGCGTGGTCTCGCCTTTCGGAGTGACTTTGCCGACAAGGATGTCGCCCGGTTTTACGGTAGCGCCGATGCGAATAACGCCGCTTTCGTCCAGGTTGCGAAGGAAGCTTTCGTTGATGTTGGGAATATCCCGCGTGATTTCTTCGGGTCCGAGTTTGGTATCGCGGGCTTCGATTTCGTATTCCTCGATGTGGATGGAGGTGTAGTAGTCCTCTTCCACCAGCTTTTCGCTGACGAGGATGGCGTCTTCGAAGTTGTAACCGCGCCAGGGTACGAACGCTACGAGCACGTTGCGTCCGAGAGCGAGTTCGCCACGATCGGTGCAAGGACCGTCAGCCAAGACCTGGCCTTGCTTCACGCGGTCGCCCGCGCGAACAAGCGGCTTCTGGCTGATGCAGGTGTTCTGGTTCGAGCGCTTGAACTTCGTCAGCAGGTAAATGTCCGATCCGACTTCGCGGCTCAGAACGCCGGACTGATCGGATTCGACACGGACGATGACGCGCTCGGAGTCCACCTGGTCGACGATACCGTCGCGGCGGCACACGATGACTGCGCCTGAATCACGAGCGGTGACCCGTTCCATGCCGGTGCCGACAAGAGGCGCGTCGCCCTTAATCAGAGGGACGGCCTGGCGTTGCATGTTCGAACCCATCAAAGCGCGGTTCGCGTCGTCGTTTTCAAGGAACGGAATCAAGCTGGCGGCGACCGAGACGAGCTGCTTGGGCGAAACGTCGATGTAATCGACTTCTTCGCGGCTCTTCAACACAAAGTTACCGGCCTGACGGCAGTTGACGAGTTCGGTCGTGATGCGTTCTTTTTCGTCGAGCGAGGCGTTGGCCTGCGCGACGACGTAGCGGTCTTCTTCCCATGCGGAAAGGTAGAAGCAATGCGCATCCCAAACGACGCGGCGGCGCTTCAGCTCTTCGTTGGCGTCTTCGACTTTTTCCTTTTCGACAATTTCGCCGGCCTTGAATTCGCTGTCTCCGGCGTTGACGATTTGTACGAAGTCGATGACTCGACCGTTTTTCACTTTGCGGTACGGCGATTCGATAAAGCCGAACTCATTGATACGCGCGTAGGAAGACAGCGAGCTAATCAAACCGATGTTCGGACCTTCCGGCGTTTCAATCGGGCAGATACGGCCGTAGTGAGTCGGGTGAACGTCGCGGACTTCGAAACCAGCGCGTTCACGGGACAGACCGCCGGGACCAAGAGCCGAAAGGCGGCGCTTGTGCGTGATTTCGCTGAGAGGGTTGGTCTGGTCCATGAACTGCGAGAGTTGCGAACTGCCGAAGAACTCGCGAATCGCGGCCATAACCGGCTTTGCGTTCACGAGGTCGTGCGGCATGGCCGTGGACATTTCCTGGTACACGGACATCTTTTCCTTGATGGCGCGCTCCATGCGGACCAGTCCGATGCGGAACTGGTTCTCAAGAAGCTCACCGACGGCGCGAACACGGCGGTTGCCCAAGTGATCGATGTCGTCGACTGAACCGATATTCTTACGCAGCTTCAATAGGTACTTGATCGCGGCGACGAAGTCGGACGGATCGAGCGTGCGTTTTTCGAGCGGGGTCTCAAGGCCCAGCTTGATATTGAATTTCAGGCGTCCGACTTTGCTGAAGTCGTACTTGCGCGCGTCAAAGAACATTCCATTGAAGAGCGCCGTAGCGGTTTCAAGGGTCGGAGGATCG
>Ga0302320_10030481_pt1 | contig 10274 bp, 8 predicted proteins | sample Bog_T0_3_FD_202130 | JGI IMG/M metagenome (GOLD analysis project Ga0302320, IMG submission 202130) | Peat permafrost microbial communities from Stordalen Mire near Abisko, Sweden - Bog_T0_3 | ecosystem: Environmental > Terrestrial > Soil > Wetlands > Peat | place: Sweden: Abisko, Stordalen Mire... | reverse complement strand
CTGGCCGCACAGACCCATAAGCGCGTACTGCTCGACTTTGGCGGCAACTGGTGCGGCGACTGCCAGGTGCTCGACCTCTACTTCCACGACGCCAAAAACCGCCCGATCCTGGATGCCAATTACATCCTCGTCGACATCAACATCGGCCACATGGACGCGAATCAGGACATCGCCAAAGAGTACGACATCCCGCTGAATAAGGGAGTACCCGCGCTGGCCGTGTTGAGCGACAAGGGCACTCTGCTCTATAGCCAGAAGGGTGGAGAGTTTGAGGACATGCGGCATCTGGAGTCCGCCGCGCTGACCACCTTCCTGATGCAATGGAAGCCGGCAAAGGAAGGCTGCTCGGCGGTGGCCGTGACCTGCTAGAGCAGCAGCAGGCCGCACTCAGCCGATCGGCGCGAGGTGCTTGGTTTTCGAGTAGGTATAAGTAATGCGATGAACCACGGTGATGGTCGATAGCGCAGCCAGCACCCAAAGCACCGGCGCCATCACGCCCCAATGGTTGAACAGCGCTCCGAGCAGAATCAGCACCACGCGCTCGGGGCGCTCCATGAAGCCCACCTTGCATTGGCCGATCAGCGCCTCAGCGCGGGCGCGCGTATAGCTGACCATCAGCGAGGTCACCATCACAAACGCAACCAGCACCACATATCTGAATCGATTGATGCGACCGTAGTAAACCAGCAGCCCAAAGAAAAGCACCACGTCGGAGTAGCGGTCGATCACAGAGTCAAAGAATGAGCCGAAGACGGTGACCTGGTTATTGCGCCGGGCTACGCGGCCATCCACCATGTCAAAAATGCCTGCGCCGAAGATGACCAGGCCGGCGTAAAAAAACATGAGTCCGGAGTTGCTTGCGTTGGCGTGGCCAAACAGAACCGCGGCAACAATGTTGATCACCAGGCCAATGAACGTGAGCACATTGGGGGAGATGCGAGTCAGCGCCAGGCCGTACACTATGCGATCGAGAAGCCAGCCGCAACCGCGGCCAAATGCGCTGGTCCAGGTCATCTAATCTTCCTTACTTTTCCAAGCCATCGGCGCTTCCAATTTTCGCCTCGGCTGCTGCTGCTTCATCGTGAATCGTAGTCAGTTTCAATACCTCAAGCTCGCGCTTGCCGTTGGGCGTGACAATGGTGGCAACATCGCCAACCCGTGTGCCCACCAATCCGCGGCCAATGGGCGAAGTCGTCGAGATAAGTCCCTTTGACACGTCCGACTCCTCGCTGGTGACTAGGCGATAGACGATCTCTTCGTCCTTGGTGGAGTCGAAGACCACAACCGTCGAGCCAAAGCCCGCCTTGTCCCTGGGAATGTTGGTCAAATTGACAAGAGATAGTTCCGCCATGCGCCGCTTCAGTTGACCCAGCCTCGCATTGACGAATGTCTGGCGCTGCTTCGCCATGTGATATTCGGCGTTTTCCGACAGATCTCCCATGGCCACCGCCTTCTTGATCTCGGCGGGCAGCTCGTGTGCGAGCTCGTGTTCCAGAATTGCGATCTCAGCCAGAAGCTGTTTTTTGATGTGCTCGGGCATCCATGGTCCATTGCGGTGAGCGGGGGTGCTCAGTCCGCGAAAGTTAGAAAAGCTTGACTATTCATTATACGCGGAGGGGAGCGAGGGCAGGGAATGGGGAATAGGGATCAGGGAAGAGCCAATGCCAAACAGTCAGCTGCCGGGGTAAAATCAGCGTTCGAGGTGCGCAAAATGGCCTCCTCTGGAATTCTCGAGGTCCGATTCGCGAGCATCTACCCGACGCCTCCCTCTTCCCGGTTCACTATTCCCTATTCCCTGCCCTTCCCTGCTCTTCCATGAACGAACTCAAAATCAACGTCGCTGCAACCTGGTCCACCACCCGGCGGTGCTCCTGGCGGGCGTGGCCAGCTTCATACAGAATCTGGTGGGCTTCGAGCGTGGTCAGGCGCTCATCCCAAAGGTGAATGGGCAAGCCGGACAGTTTGCCGAGTTCCGCGGCAAAGGCCTGCGTCTTGAGAGCCTGCGGGCTGACCTCGCCTGAGATATGCAGCGGATTGCCCACCACAATGCCCATCACGCCAAACCGCCGCGCCAACCGCGCCAATGAACGAAGATCGTCCCGCTGGTTGTGACGGCGCTCCAGGGTCAGCACGGGCTGCGCAGTCAGCCCCAGCTCGTCCGTCACAGCGACGCCAATGCGCCGATTGCCAACATCGAGACCGAGATAGCGCCCATGCGTTTCCACTTTTCAGCTCCAGCAACGATCCTAATGCTCCTGCCTGGGGAAAGAAATGCCCAACTCCAGCGATTCCAGCCCGATACAATCAAACTTACGGAATCTTCACGACGTTTCCCCGCGTCTCTAACCAATGAAGGGCTGATCGCAACCGCATGGCTGGTCGCAAACGGAGGAGCAGGAAAAAGAAGGGCTCTGGCGCGGCAGGTTTCTTGCTGTGCCTTCTTCTTGCAGCGATTCTCGCGGTTTGTGGCGTGGCATGGGTGGTTGTGACACCATTTGGGCCGGAAAGCGAGACGTTTGTTGAAGTTGCGCCGGGTTCTTCGACGGCCCGCATCGGCCAGCAGTTGCAGGCGGCGGGCATTATTCGAAACCGGTTTGCCTTCGATCTCATGCGCTTGTGGAAGCGGGGAACCCTGAGGGCGGGCGAGTACAGGTTCGATCATCCCGCAGCAGTGACTGAGATTTATTCGCGCATCGTGCGCGGCGATGTTTTTACCCGGGCAGTCACCGTGCCTGAAGGGGCGAACATCTTTGATATCGCCGCACGTTTGCAGCAAGCAGGGTTTGGCGAGCCTCAGGGATTTCTGGACGCGGCTGCAAATCAAACGGGGCTGGTAGCAGATCTTGATCCAGGCGCAAAAAGCCTCGAGGGTTATCTGTTTCCAGACACTTATCGTTTTGCACGCAAGGCCACACCGGCGCAGATCGCAGCAATGATGGTTCGGCGCTTCCGGGCTGTCGCCGGCCAAATTGGATTGAAAGGGAACATGCACGCAGTGGTGACCATGGCTTCGCTGGTGGAACGTGAGACAGCCGTGGATGCGGAGCGGCCGATGGTGGCGAGTGTCTTTACTAACCGCCTGGCGAAGAATATGCCGCTCATGACTGACCCAGCCGTGATCTACGGGCTGGAGCTTGAGGGCCACTGGCGCGGCGCGATCCACAAGAGCGATCTGACCCGAAAAACACCCTATAACACCTATCTTCACGCCGGACTGCCTACGAGCCCCATTGCAAACCCCGGCATTAAATCCCTCAGGGCCGCCATGGAGCCGGCGAAGACGGATTATCTGTACTTTGTTGCTGCGGGAGCCAATCCACAGGGACAATCCCTTTTCTCCCGCACCCTTGAAGAGCAAAACCGTAACGTGGCCGGCTACCGTCACGCTGTGAAGAAGGCGGGGGGCAGATGAGCCGAAAACTTCGTCTGGCATCTGCTGTTACTCTGTTTCTTCCCATTCTGCTCACTGGCTGTTCGCTCTTCCCCACCACACGCAAGCTGCCCGTCCCGCAGGCGCCATTGATCACACAAACAGCCACCCCAGAGGAGCTGGTTACGCGCCTCAACGAACGCTGGCAAAGCCTCAATACGTTGACTGCCACCGTCGATATTCAAGCGAGCGTCATCAAGACCAAAGAGGGTGTGGCCAAGGACTATCCTTCGCTGCACGGGCACATCTTGATGCGCAAACCCTCCATGCTGAGGGTTCTCGGACAGCTCTACGGTGTCAAAGCCTTTGACATGGCAAGCGACGGCAAAGACTTCACTCTATCGATTCCCACTCTGAAGAAAGCCATGAAGGGCTCGAATTCGCTGAAGAAAAAGTCGGGAAACGCGCTGGAGAATCTGCGCCCTGGATTCTTTCTCGACGCAATGGTAGTGCGTGGGCTCGACCCGAGTGAAGAGTATTCAGTCATTGCGGATACAGTGACCATTGAAGATGCGGCCAGGAAGCACCTCTATTCGGTGCCGGAATACGTCTTGAATATCGAACGCCGCAAGCCGGGGAGCCAACAGAACTCCATGGTGCGGGTGGTCTACTTTCATCGCGACGACTTACAGCCCTACCAGCAGGATATCTACGACGAAGATGGCAACAAAGAGACCCAGGTCATCTATGACGCTTACAAGAATTTTGATTCCTCGACCTATCCGTCCAAGATCACGATCAAACGACCTCTGGAGGAGATTCAGGTCATCCTTACAGTTGAGGCAGTCACTGAAAATCAGAAGCTTGATGACAGCCAGTTTGTCATCAAGCTTCCCGACGATACGCAGATTCAGAATCTGGAGTAGCTCGCCTCCATCATTTTCATTGCAGGTCTGTTCAGATTCCATGGAGCGGCGACGCTGTTACGCGCCTTATCTTTTGCTGCGAAAGACCTGAGTAAGATTTGATCTTCCCCAGCCGGAGGCATACCAGGCAGCCCAGTAGTAGGGGTGACGATAACGGGGATCCTGCATGAGGGACTGGCGCGCCGCAGTGAGTGCCTCGGGGACAGTAAGCCCGCCGGCCAGACCGTTATAAAAACTATCCATCATGGGCACGGCTGAAGCGGAGTCGATCTGCCATCGCGTCGCTACAACATCGGGGACGCCGAGCGAAGCCAGCGTGGCCACGATATCGCCCATGCCGTGATTCCATCCTTCTTCCTTCTTTCCGGTGGAACAGGCAGAAAACACTGAAAGCCGCGCGGCGCGCGGCGGATGGAGACGGAGTAGTTCGCTGTCGAGCCACGGCTTGTCTGGGTTCTCGTCGCCTTTGAGCGGCCTCTCTGGAACGACGGTCGCCGAGGCGAGCAGCAGGCGCGTCTCGCCATCCTGTTGTGCGGCATGGCCGGCAAAATGAATGGCAGTAGCCGTGGCCAGGTGCGCCGCCACCTGGGGCTCCGTCGCCTGATCGGCCACCAGTAGATTCGGCTCGGATTCGAATCGCTCCACGGCATGGGCCTCGCTCAGCACCTCGGGCAGCAACTCGCGGTCTGAAGAAGCGATCGCAGGCGTTGAAGCGCCGACAATAAGAGCTTTGCCATGGGTCATGGCATGGTCAGGCGGTCCAGAAGTTGTGAATGCTGAGGTCTCCGCGTCGCGATCCCAATGCGTAGGTTCGAGAGCCAGCGCCGGCAGCTCTTCCAGGTTGAATCGTAATCCGATAGCGCCTGAGGCGGTTTCAGCGGCAGGCCATGGCAGATTCCCAAGCAGGGGATCGGATTCGAGCATCAGTTGGCCCGTTCGGAATGCCTGCGTTTCAGGATCGAGCAGCAGCGCGCCCACCCGCCGCGCGCTTCGATCAACGAAATCCATTGGCGAAGCGGGTGAGCTCACCGCCTGCTCCAGCGTTGCGGCCGCCGCCAACACGTCTCCTCTGCGCACGGCAGAGGAAGTGAAGGCGACACCCCGCGCGCTGGCCCGGTAAAGCAGCAGCCGATCCGCCAAGACAATCTGCCCCAGTAGCTGGTCGGGGCCGAGCAGCTTGAGCGCTGCCGATATTCTCGGCTGCAGGCAATCAAGCCCCTTGCCGGGGCAAACCGGCGCGAGCTTGCCAAGAATGCGCAGCCTGTATCTCTCCCAAAGAGCCAGAATCTGCTCTCCGGGCCGGCTTTGCGCCAGCCATACCCCAGCCAGAACGGCATAAAGCTCGCGATCCTGCTGGGCAAGTACGATGCTCTCCGCGCCCGCCTTGCCAGCCAGACGCTCTTCATCCAGAATCGCTTTGGATAGCAATGGCTCAGCCGTGTCAGGATGGCCCAGCGCCAGTTCCAACCGCCCACGCGCCACAGCATAGTCGCGGCGATGATAGGCATTGTCTTCGCCAGTCATGTGCCGGTTGGCGGCATCGAGCAGGGCTCCCGCGGCGGTCAGGGCGTCGCGGTCCAGATAGAGGTCCGCCATGGCAATCTCATTTTCAGCCAGAAGGCCCTGCACCGACTTTCCGCCGCCAATGGCTACAAGTTCAGTCTGGGCAAGCGCCATTTGCTGCTCAGCTTCCGTCACGGCCCCAGCGCGAATCGCTGCCGCTGCCAGATTGAACCGCTCAGTGGGAATCAACTGCCGGCTTTGAGTAAGTTCCAGAACCTGAACGACCTCTCGCTGCGTCAGCAGCCCGTTACGAATGCGCGGCGTGCCTTGCTCGACCTGGGCCAACCCCGCAAGCGTGGCGTAAAGCCGCATCGGCGGATAATCGCCAGAGTAAAACCTGCGGACGGTGGGCAGATAGATGCGCCAGGCAGCCTCGGTATCCCCGGCATCCACAGCCGGCGACCCGAGCAGGTTCCGAGCCCTCAGCTCGAGAAGCGTGTAGCCGGCATCATGCGCCAGACCCACGGCACGCAGAAAAGACGGGTTGTTCTCGGCCGCGGTTCCTGGGGCGGGATCGCACAGCGTGTCCTGCATCAGGGCCAATATCTGAATCCATGCAAATTTGGGGTTGCGGCCAAGAACCGGGTGTATCGCCTGGTAGCATCCGGAGTGATTTGACCCACGCTGCTGGGCATAAGCCAACTCCACCTGGGCGCGATCTTCGCCGGCGGCATTCCGCAGAACGTGAAAGAGCCGGCCGGCCTGCGATGCTCGCTGCCGGGCGACGAGGTAATCCCCTTGCCCGTCCGCAGCGATGGCCTGCGAAAGAGCCTGTGTTGCAGCAACAAAATCCGGGTCGATTGGGTAGGAAGCCGAGGCAAGAAGCTGGGAGAGCCAAGAGTCGCGATGGATAAGTTCGAGAGAAGCGGCGAGGGAATGAAGCAAGGTGAGTGCGGACTGGCAATTCTCAGGACAATCAGCCGCATTTGGAGATCCGCGCGACCTATCCACCGGCATGGGAAATGCAGCGTCCAGCAGTCGCGGCAGCAGCGTGCTCGATAGTTCCTCGTCGATTGCGGCCAGCGCCGCCGGATCGGAGGCGAGCGCGCGCATCGCGACAGGCGTGGCCAGGTGCTGCTCCATGCGCCCCTGATGAGTCTTCATCTGGTTCAGCTTGTCTTCTAATGCCTGCAGGCGGCGGCGGCCGTCGGCCAGCCAGCGGGGATCGCGCTCGAACTGCAGGTAACGGTTCCATGTTTCCACGGCATTCATCAACTGACCGCGATCTTCCATGACGATGGCTTCATTGAAGAGCACAATGGTGTCGCCAGGGGCCAGCTCGTCGGCGCGCCGCAGGTAATCGAGAGCGGTGGCGCGATCGTTTTCGCTGCCGGTTGCTGTGCCCCGTTGGAAGTAGGCAGCCCCATCGTCCACCAGCAAGCTTGAAGTTACCGGTCCAGCGGCTACCAGGCGATCGAGAGTGTCGATGGCCGGATCGAACTTTTCTTCCATCAATTCGGCGCGGGCTTCGAGCTGCAACCAGTGAGGATCCTCCGGCGCATTTTCCAATTGCCGTTCAATGCGCGAGCGGGCGTCAAGCAGGCGGGCCGATTCGCGGCCTGTTCCGCTGCCGCGAAGGTGTGCGTTGGGGGTGACTTCGGCAAAATCCGAGCCGGGCATGCGCAAGTCGAAAATCCGCGAATGGCCATAGGCCTCGGCCAGCAGCCGCTCGGGAGTATTGGCCATGCGCCACCACCCAATCAGGCCAGCCGCCAATATCAGCGAAGCTGCTACGCCGGCGCCACACCAAACGTAGAAGTTGCGCGGACGCTTGCTCTTGGCGCCATGGCCCTTAAGCAGCTTCACCTGCTCGTGAGAGGTGCGGGCAAGCTCACCGGCAAGCCTGCTCTGCCAATCGCTCGACGCCAAAGCCAGACCGGCAACCTCAGTGGCTTCTTCCGGTGAGGCGTCCGCGGAGAGCGTGCGGAGCTCGATCAACTCCTGCAACGCCTTCACTGAGGCATCGTCCTTGAGTTCCTCGGGCCGTTCCGGGTTCAAATCATCCTTCATATGTGCACTCTATTTAACGGGTTTGGATACAACAATCCTTTCCAACAGGCACTTGCGGCCTCAGGCTGATTCGGCTGTTTCCTCCAGTTTTGGCGGTTGCATCTCTCCCCGGAGCCAAATCGTCACCCGGCGCAGCGCGCTCTCGACGCCTTTGGCGGTAAGCGCCGCCCCCGGCAAACCGGCAATCTCCTCGGCGGTAAAACCCTCCCGGTAATAAAGCCAAAACAACGCCCGGTCTCGCTCCCCAATCGTCTCCGGTTCCGACCGCAGCCTCTGGTCCAGTTGCGCCAGCAGCGCTGAATGCTGCATCTGCTCAGCGGAATGAGCGCTCGGACCCGACGAGCGAGTCTCCTCTTCGCCGAGCGCAATTGTAACGACTTTGCCACCCCGTTTCGCCGAATAGAGCCGGCGGAAGTGGTCGTTCGCAACGGATGCTGTAACGGTGCGCAGCAGCCCCAGGAACGAATCTTCGCCGCGCGGCTCAAAATCGGCAAGAATGCGGCGGTTCCTCTCACAGAGTTTCAAGAAGACTTCCTGCACAATATCCTCCACCACCGCAGGCGTTGGGCCGCTGAGCCACAGCCGGGAAACCCGCAGCGCCACCAGCGCGGCGAGGGGCGAGCAACGGCGCACAAACTGCTCCCATTCCGCGGCATTGGCGGAGCGAGAGCAGGACTTGGCGAGATCGTTGACCGAGGTTTGAATTCCATCCATCTGCGGGAGACCAGTTTAACTCAAGCGCAGGCTTCCAGAAGCTGGTTTCGATATTGCATTTGCACTTCGAGTAACCAACTCACCGCGAAATGAATTCAGCCTGTGCTAGTATCCCGGCAAGCGTTCATCGTCTGTTTCTGAGGAACCCAAAATGGAAGTCAACCTTCGCCCACTCTCACTCGGCGAAATCCTGGACCGGACGGCCCAGCTTTACCGCGAAAATTTCGTTCTTCTTGCTGGAATCGCTTCCGTTTACGCCGGGGTGTTGCTGGTGCTCAACCTTGGGCAGATTGGGCTGACAGAACTGCTGAACGCACACCACATGGGCCAACAAAAGCAGTGGGCTACGCTGGGCTTTCTGGGTCTGATCTTCCCTGTCATCGTCATCTGCTCCGGAGCTGCCATGGCGGCCAACAACCGCGCCGTGGCGTGGATCAATCTGGGCCAGCCGGCTACGATCCGGGGCGCCTACGCCAGCGTGTTGCCACGCCTTTGGCGCTATTTGTGGATCATGTGCATCGCCATGTTTTTTGCTTACCTTCCGTTCCTGGTGATCTATGGCGGATTGGTCCTGGTGATTCTTCTCTTTGTTGCTTTCAAAGCCGGAGCGGGTCATCAAGCCGGATCGGGCGATCCCTATGCAGTTGCCCTCATTGGCATTGCCTCGATTGGCGCTCTCCTCCTTTCTATCCCTGCCGTGGTCTACGCCATCTGGATGGCGATCCGCTATTCGCTCGCCATCCCCGCCTCCGTTGTAGAAGACCTGGAGGCACGCCCGGCCATTCGCCGCAGCATCGCATTGACCGAGGGCTCCCGTGGACGCATCTTTCTCCTCGGCTTGCTCATTGCGGTCATTCAAATCGGGCTCGTGGTCGTAACTCAGATCGTCTTCATCGTCATGGCATTCAATGAACTCAAACACCATGGCCAGTTACCCGTCTGGGTGCAAATCGTGCAGCAGTTCGTGGCCTTCCTCACCAACACCTTCATCGGTCCCATGTATGCCACCGGATTCACGCTGTTCTATTACGACCAGCGCATTCGCAAGGAAGGATTCGACATCGAGTGGATGATGCAGGCCGCCGGGATGACGGTCCCTGCGCCGCCCGCCGCCTTGGACGCACCACAACCTGAGCAAGCCGCGCAGGCTGAACAATTCGCGCTAGCCGCGAACGCTGACGCTGATGGCCTTCCAGAGCCGACGGCGCCGCCCGATCCACCAAACCCTGGGAGTCCCGATGAATGAGCCGATGAACGCGCCAAATCAGGACGCAAACCCAGCTCTGCACCATCTTGAGCCGCCCCGCCTGGCCCCGTCCTCGCTGGGCGAGATTCTCGACCGCACCGTACATCTCTATCGCTCGCGGTTCCTCGTCTATCTAGGTATCTCCCTGGTACCAACCGCGCTGATCATTGTGCCCGCCTGCGGCTTTTTTCTCTTGCTCGCAGGGCTCGGCTCGCTCGGCGCAGGCTCCGCGGCCCCTGCTGCCGCCGGGGTTCTGGGCATTGTCATCCTTTGCGGAGTAGGGCTCCTGGCTCTCCCGGTCCTCATTGGGGCCACCGCCTTGTCTTCCGCCGCGATGAACCACGCCGTCTCCCTCGCCTATCTTGGTGAGCGGACCACCATCCGCGCAGCCTACAAGGCAGTCTGGCGCCAGGGCTGGCGTTACAGTTGGCTCCTGGTGCTTGAA
>Ga0302320_10030478_pt1 | contig 10275 bp, 9 predicted proteins | sample Bog_T0_3_FD_202130 | JGI IMG/M metagenome (GOLD analysis project Ga0302320, IMG submission 202130) | Peat permafrost microbial communities from Stordalen Mire near Abisko, Sweden - Bog_T0_3 | ecosystem: Environmental > Terrestrial > Soil > Wetlands > Peat | place: Sweden: Abisko, Stordalen Mire... | reverse complement strand
AGTTGCCAGCTCGTCCGGCACTCACGCCTCAGATCCGGTTCTTGTACATCGGCTCGCGTGTTTGCCTCCGGCTTCTTTCAGACCCCGCCTCGCGGCGACGCCCTAGCCCTTGGCTAACCCTACGCCTCCATCAGGCTGGGTAAAGGACTTGCACCTCCAAACGGTCGAACATGCTCGGCACACAACAACAAGGCCGCGCACTGTGCGCGGCCTTGTATGATCCATTACCCTTCAGAGAATCCATCAAGCATGTCACATGCCGGGCATTTTGGGCATGCCCGGCATCGCCGTCTTGGCCTTGTCAAAAAGGCTCCGCAGTTCGTCTATCTTCCCCTGGTATTCCGCCGGGAGGCTCGCCTTCATGCCTTCAAGTTGCTTGATCGTGGAGTCCGCCAGGTCGAGCTTGTTATCCTTCACATACGCCGTCGCCTGGTCAATCAATTTCTGGGCCTCCGCCGTCTTTGCCGCGGCGACGTTCTTCGCCGCGTCCACGGCCGGCTTGACCACATCAGCCGGCTTGGGCGTGCCCGGCGCGGGGGCCGGTGTCGCCGCCTCGGGTTCCTTGGTGCAACCCACAAGAATCGCCGCACCCAAAGCACCAGCCACCAGAACAGACTGCATCTTCATAATTCACCTCATAAAAAGAAACGAGACATGAAACAAGTGGGCGATGAGGGGCTCGAACCCCCGACATCCGCGGTGTAAACACGGCGCTCTAACCAACTGAGCTAATCGCCCGTGGAAAGCCAGAATACCCAACCGCCCCTCTGCGGGCAACAGGCTTCCGCCGCCCCGGCGATATAATCCGCCCCATGACATCATCCCCCCTTCGCCACACCCTCTGCCTTCTGGCCACCATCTTCATCGGCCTGGGCTCGCGCCGCGTGTATACCGGCGTCTTCCTCTTCGATAAAAGTCTCGGCGACATGGCCTACGCCGCGGCCGTCTTCTGGCTCCTGCGCCTGGCCCGCTTCCCCACCGCCTGGGCCGCCACCGCCTCACTGGCCGTCTGCCTGGCCATCGAAACATTCAAAATCACCGGCCTGCCTGCGGCATGGAGCGGCATTCCCGCCAGCCGCCTGCTCCTGGGCTCCACCCCCTCCTGGCACAATGTGCTCTGCTACGCCGGCGGAATCGTCGTCGCCACCTCGCTTGATATCGCCCTTGGGTACCCGCGCAACCCGGCGTGAGACGCTATACTATTCCGCCTGTTCTATGTTTCACGGAGACCACCATGCCCCCCCGCATCACCACCCTTACCGACCTCCAGCGCAACCGCTACGCCCGCCACATTTCCCTGCCGGAAATCGGCGAGACCGGCCAACTCAAACTCCTCAACTCCAGCGTGCTGATCATCGGCGCCGGCGGGCTGGGATGCCCCATCGCCATGTATCTGGCCGCGGCCGGTGTCGGGACCATCGGCCTTGTGGAGTTCGATGCGATTGACACCTCCAACCTCCAGCGGCAGGTGCTCTATGCCACTTCCGACGTGGGCCAGAAGAAGCTCGACGTGGCCGAAAGAAAGCTCCGCGACCTCAACCCGGATGTGAAAGTCGTCAAGCATGATGGCCGCATCGATTCCTCCAACGCGATGGAATGGATCGCCCCCTACGATGTGGTCATCAACGGCACCGACAATTTTCCGACGCGGTATCTGGTCAACGATGCCTGCGTGCTGCTGAAAAAAATAAACGTGGACGGCTCCATTTTTCGCTTTGAGGGGCTGAACACGGTGTTTGCCCCGCACATCAAGGAGTTCGCCGGCAAGCCGGTGTCGTCGGGGTGCTATCGCTGTCAGTATCCCGAACCGCCTCCGCCGGGGATGGTGCCAAGCTGCGCCGAAGGGGGCGTGATGGGTGCGATGTGCGGCATTGTCGGCAGCGTGCAGGCCAACGAGACAATCAAGATTTTGACGGGCACCGGCACGCCCCTGTTTGGCCGGTTGCAGGTTTTGAACGCGCTGGACATGCAGTTCAAAACGCTCAAACTTCGCCCCGACCCCAAATGCCCGGCGTGCGGCACCACGCGCACCATCACCAAGCTCATCGACTACGCGATGTTCTGCGGCCTCCCCGCCACCAACGCCAGCAAGCCCATTGTGACCGCAAAAGGAATAACCCTGAACATCGACCCGGCGACGGAGGTCCACCCGGTGCAGGTGAAACAATGGATGGACAACAAGGAGGAGGTGCTGGTTCTGGATGTCCGCCAGCCGCGCGAATGGAGCACCTGCCACATTGAAGGGAGCAGGCTGATACCGCTGGACCAGCTTGAATCGCAGATCGAAAACATCGATGAATGGGAGGACCGGCGGGTGGTGACACTGTGCCACCACGGCGCACGGAGCTTGGCCGCGGCGATGATGCTGCGGAAAAAAGGTTTTAAGAACGTGCATTCCATCGCCGGCGGAACCGACGCATGGAGCTTGCTGGTGGACCCGTCATTGCGGCGGTATTGAACCGGAAACGACACCAGCGCCGGTAAAAAGAAAAAACACTCGCGTGGGCTTGCATGGCCTTCATGTTTCGCCGTCAGCGAGGAAATTGGCGGCGGAGAATTGCAAGAATCGGAGCCCAATCGGCCTGCGCTGTTTGGCTGCATGTTTTGGGAAGGGAGATTTCCTCCGTTTCTTGGGCATTTTGAAGTTGGCTCAAGTCAATTGCGATTTCGGGTCTGGACCAACTTTGACGGACGCGGTCAACACGTTCACGCATGCCGGTGATGAAACGATTGCGAAAGTCGCGAATCTCCGCCATAAATCCCTCAAGAGGGATTTCAATGCATCCCGCTTCGGCGGTCCAGACTGGGTGTCCATCGATCGAGTGTTGCCGGTTTTCCCACGCAATGTGAGCGATATCATCTGTGGTCCAAATGTTGATGATGGGGTTGTATTTCAGGTGCATCACCTGCATTTGGCGGGCACGCCACCAGTCAGTCGCGATGTCAAATTCTTCGTCACCAACATTTGTAGATACTCCGTTGGCCGCATCTAGCCCCCGGATGACTTCAGCGGGAATAGGCGGTGAATTTCTGCGACGCCGCCACTGGTCCACTTGGGGAATGAACTCCGCTATTTCTTGGGGGACCGGCTCGAGCGCGTGGAAGGCCAGTTGGCCAAGGTCGGCATCCAGACGTCCGACAAAATAACGGTCATAGGGTCCCTGAAATTTGAAATGATTCAGAAAGAAATCTGAATATCGAAAAAGTTCATTCTCGCCCACGCGAATCCAATAGCAGCCGTCGGTTAGGGCGTACCAACCCAACGAAAGATGTGGAGGCTCGCCCCAGGGAGTTACTTGCTCAATCGGAGTAAACACGAAATCGAAGAGCGGAGCGTGTGACATATATACTTCTCTATCATGCAAAGGCAATTGATAGCCCTTCAAGGTCACTGTACCGCGTTTGGATATTTTGTGCCAGCCGGCAAGAAGCGTGCGCAAAAAGAAAGCCCACTCGCGTGGGCCTGTATGGCCGGCATGTTTCGCGGGCCATCCTCGTTTCCCGCCTTCGGCATGTTTCGCCGCAGCCGGAAGTGCCTCGCTGGTCCGATGGCTCACATCGGGTCCGCCTGGCTCACCGTCTTCTTGTTCAGCGTCCGTATACGGTTGATCGCCGCCAGGTACGCCTTCGCCGAGGCCTCCAGAATATCCGTGCTCACGCCGCGGCCGCGCACCTTGCGGTCGGAGTGGACCAGCTCCACCACCGCCTCGCCCTGCGCATCCTTGCCGCCGGTGACGCTCCGCACCTCGTAATTCGCCAGCCGCGCGGAGATGCCCGTGATCCGCTGGATCACCGCGAACATGGCGTCAATGGGCCCGTCCCCCGTGGCGGCATCGGTGATCTTCGCGCCCGACGAATCCACCAGCGTCACCGTCGCAGTCGGCACCCCGTGCGTCGCGGCCACCACCTGCAACGCCTCCAGCCGGAACAACTGCTCGGCGTGCTCCATCTGGTCCTCCACAATGGCCTCCAGATCGCCATCGTAGATTTCCTTCTTCTTGTCGCACAGCGTCTTGAACTTCTCAAACGCGAGGTTCAACTCCTCCTCCGACAGCCGCAATCCCAACTCCTCGAGGCGCGATTTGAACGCATGGCGGCCCGAGTGCTTGCCCAGCACGTTGGTGGACCCCGCCCACCCCACGTCCGCGGGCGTCATGATTTCGTACGTCGATTTGTGCTTCAGCATCCCGTCCTGGTGGATGCCTGATTCGTGCGCAAAGGCGTTCTCGCCCACAATCGCCTTGTTCCGCTGAACGTGCAACCCGCTCAAACTGGAGACCAGTCGCGACGTCGGCACAAGTTTCCGCGTGGCGATCCGCGTGGAATACGGATACACGTCCCGCCGCGTCTGCAGCGCCATCACAATCTCCTCCAGGGCCGCGTTCCCCGCCCGTTCGCCGATGCCGTTGATCGTGCACTCCACCTGCCGTGCCCCGCCCTCCACCGCCGCGATGGAATTGGCCACCGCCAAACCCAAATCATTATGACAGTGTGACGACCACACCACACCCTTGGCCCCCGGCACATGGGCGATCAAATACTCAAACATCCGCCGGTACTCATACGGCGTCGCAAATCCCACCGTGTCCGGGCAGTTGATCGTCGTCGACCCCGCCTCGATCGCCGCATGGCACACTTCCGCCAGGTAATCCAGCTCCGTCCGGCTCGCATCCTCCGGCGAAAACTCCACATCGCCCGTGTACTCCCGCGCCAGCCGCACGTTCTCGGCGGTCATGCGCAAGATCTCCTCCTTTGCCTTTTTCAGCTTGAACTCGCGGTGGATTTTTGATGTGGCGCAGAACACGTGGATGCGCGGATGCTTGGCGTGCTTCACCGCCTCCCCGGCCCGGCGTATGTCCTTCTCCGTACAGCGAGCCAATCCCGCCACGGTGCACTGCGTGATCTCCGACGCGATCGCCGCCACCGACGCAAAATCCCCCTCGCTGGTGATCGGGAATCCCGCCTCGATGATGTCCACGCCCAGCTGCTCCAGCGCCCGGGCGATCTCCAGCTTCTCCTTGAGGTTCATCGACGCCCCCGGCGACTGCTCGCCATCGCGCAGCGTCGTATCAAATATCCGGATGGCCGACGGCTGGCTCGTGTGGTCACTCGACATGGAAAATCCTCCGAAACCGTGGACTCGACTCTTCAATTCAACCAACAAAAAAACCCTGCGAGGGTCACTCGCAGGGTTTTTTCAAGATCAGACAAACAGGAAGACCCTACGAGCAATAGTCGTTGCCAAGAAGCAGGCTAACCAGCAGGGTCTGAATATGGCGCTCTGGGCTCTTCATGATGATCTTTATATCGCCACGACGCGGCCGAGTCAATAGAAAACCATGGATTTCACTCCACTTCAAAACTCCGCCCCGGCGAACCCCCCGCCCCAATCCCCACCCGCACAGGCTTGGCACACCGCGGACAATGCCCCGCATACGCATCCCCCGCCGGGTTGCGGTAAATCCGGTTGTACACGCCGCAACATTTGAAATGGATGCTCAAAAACGGCCGCCGCGCTCCCGACGCCGCCGATCCCTCAACCGCCGCCTGCCGGCCCCCGGCCCCATCGGCCGGCTCCCCCTTGGATGACAAATCCAGAATGTAATCGTCCGGATCAGTGAGAATGTCGCGCGGCAAATTCATGCTTGCATTATCGGCTAACCGCCCGCCGCCCCTGTAGCCCCCTGGGATCGCGAATCTCCTGATTCGCAAAGCCCACGCCGCCCCGTCACAGCACGGAATTCATATGGGCCCGCACCTTGCGGTACAAAACATCCGCCCGCAGGGAAATTTCCGCCGCCCGCCGCCGGTGTTCCACCTGCTCCTCCGCACTGGGCAGCAGCTTCAGATTGGCCAGCACGCTGTATTCCGCCGCATCCACCGTCGCCCGCGCGTACGCCGCCGCCGCGCCCAGGTCGGAAATAATGATCGGATTGGTCTTGTCCAGCAGATCATCGCAGATTTCCAGAATGTGCAGCGCGCACCCCCCCACCGATTGCGGCGCCCGGATCGCCCGCGCCACCGCCGATAGATAATCCGCATGTCCCGCCCGCTGCTCCGCCGGCACCTTCAAAAATCCCCCCAGATACGAATACGCCGCGATGTCCTCCGACACCAGCTCCTGCATCAGCGCCGCCGCCTTCCGCAGCTTGTCGATCGCCGCCACCAGCGCCTCACGGTGCGTCTCAAACGCCTTCTTCCCCACCGTGTACTGCAGCGCCATCTCCGCCAGCGAAGCCGCCAGCGCCCCGGCCACCGCCGCCACCGACCCCCCGCCCGGCGTGGGGCTCTTGGCCGCCGTCGCATGGATGAACTGCCGCACCGTCGACCCGAGAATATCCTCGGGGTCCTGCGGCGGGGGCGTCTGCGGTGTCTCGTCAGCCATCGGCTTCCCTCTATCTCTCATTCACGCCGCCGCCGCTCACTTGGCCGCCGGCGCATTGGGCGTCGTAATGGTGATCACCGGCTTGGTCAAATACTCGTTGGCCACGCGGATCATGTCCTCCCGCGTCACCGCCTTCATACGCGCCGCAAACGTCTTGTCGTTGTCGTACCCCAGACCCATCAGCTCGTCGAGCGCCTGCGCCGTGGCCTTGTCGGCAATCGTCACCGCCTGCAACTGCTGCCCCGTGATCGCCTGATCCCGCGCCTTGGCAATCGCCTCCTCCGTAAACAGCTTCCCGGCCTTGGTGTCATCAATGATCTGCGTGATGATCCTGACGATCTCGTCGGCGTTCCCCGGCTCGCCCAGCGCAATCACCATGAACATCCCCTTCACCGGCCCGGCGCTGTTGCCCGCCTGCACCGTGTACACCAGCCCCTTGCCGCGCAGCGTCTCAAACAAGGGCGAACCCAGCGCCGAACTGTATCCCCCCAGCACCGTCTGCACCATCATCATCGCGTCACGGTCCTTCGAATCCACCGTCATCCCCGGCCCGTACCCGATGATCACCGTCGCCGACTGCTTCTTGGTCGGGTTCAGATACGTCCCCGGCGTACCCTCCTCGCTCACCGTCGCCAGCTTCGCCTCGTGCCTGGGCATCTCCCCGAACTTCTGCACCGCCGCCTCCATCTTCGCCACGTCGATGTCCCCGTAAATCGCCAGCACCGTCTTCTGCGGGTTGCGGAAATACATCTCGTAATGCTTGCGGATGTCCTCCGGCGAAAGCTTGCTGATCACCTCGCTGCTGCCCACGCCCAGCAACTTGTACGGCGACTGCGCGTAATAAGTGCTCCGCGCAAACTTCATCGCCTCCCCCGCCCAGTCCTCCGTCGACCGGTCCACCGCCGCCAGCAGCAGCGGCCGAATCCGCTCCAGGTCCCCCTTGTCAAAAGCCGGGTTCAGCGCCACGTCGGAAAAAATATCAAACGTCTTGTCCGCGTTCTCCTTCAGGCATTCCGCGCTGACCGAAAAGGAATTGTTCCCCGCGGAACACCCGAACGACCCGCCCGTATTGTCAAAATACGTCGTGATATCGTCATACGGATACTTCTTCGATCCCCGGTCCATCAGCCGCATCATCGCCGTGCCGATGCCGTTGTTCGTCGCGTCCTCCGCCAAAAGCGCCCCCAGCGTGTACATCTGCATCGACACGATCGGCGCCGACGGATTGCGGCACAGCAGCACCGTCAGACCGTTGCCCAGCACCACCTTCTTCACATCCTGCTGCACCGCCGACTGCGACGCCGAACCCGCGCTGGCAATTTCCGCCGCCCCCTTGGGCAGCAAAATCGTCGTGATCAACTTGTTGAACTTAATATACTTCCGCGCCGCGGCGTTCACCTCCTCGGGCGTCACCGCCTTGATGCGCTCCACGTAATTCCGCGAAAAATCAATCGACCCCGTCGCCAGAAAATCCGCCCCGTTGCGGTCCGCCTGCTGCTCGGCCGTCTGGTTGCCAAACACCAGCCCCGCCGCCGTCTGCTGCTTCACCTTCTCCACTTCCTTCGGGTCCACCCCCTTGTCCAACACGTTCTGCAAAATCGCCACCACCGCCTCCTTGGCCGCATCAATCTTCGAGGGCGCAAGCGAGGCGCTGATCTCCAGCGACCCCTCCACATAATGCGGCGTGTCATTGCCCGCCCCGATCCCCGTCACCAGCCCCTTCTCATCACGCAGCGTGCGCACCAGCACCGACGAATCCCCCGACGACAGCACCCCCGCCAGCACATCCAGCGCGTACATGTCCGGGTTGTACAAATCCACCCCCGGAAACGCCCACGCCACCCGCGCCTCCTTCACATCCGCATGGGCGATCGCCGTCCGCGGAGCAGTCACCTCCGGCTCGGCCGCCAGCGATATCGACGGCGTCTTCTGCCGGTTCATGTGCGAAAACCCCGCGGCGATGAACTTCTCCGCCTCGTCCAGGTCGATATCCCCCGCCACGCACACAAACATGTTGTCCGGCACATACATCCGCTTGTAATAAATCCGCGCGTCCTCGCACGTCAGCTTCTGAAACGCCGGCTTGAACCCGATCACCGGAAACCGCGCCGGATTCACCAGGTACCGGTTCTCCATCACCACCTTGCCAAACGTCCGCCCCGCCTCCGCCTCCCCCATCTCAATTTCGCGCTGCACCACCTTGTACTCGCGGTCAAAATCCGCCTGCGTGAATTCATTGGTCGTCGTCCACCCCGCCAGCAACGTCATCGCATCCTTCCACTTCGCCGTGATGGTCGTGATATGGAAGCACGTCTGATCATAACTGGTAAACGCATTCGCATCGCCCCCCAGCGATTGCACCATGCTCATGTTCCCTCCACCCTCCACCTTCCGCCCCTGCGTGCCGGTCACCAGCAGGTGCTCCAGCACGTGGCTCAGCCCGCACCCCATGTACTCCTGCTCGGTCAAAGATCCCGCCTTGATGTACACCTGGCACGCCACCACCGGCGCCGTCCTGTTCTGCTGCAGAATCACCGTCAGCCCGTTGGCCAGCTTCACCATCCGCCGCGTCGGCTCGTTGACCATCCGCTCCACCACCACCGCGTTCGCCGCGACCGGCGCATACGAATTCACAACCGCCGCCGCCGCGGGAGCCGACGGCACCTTTGCCGGAATCCCAACCACCGGCGAAGCTCCGGCCTCATGCCCCCCATCCGCCGGCCGATACGTCGTCGATTGGCAAGCCGCCAACGCCAGCAAAGCCGCCGCCACCAACCGCGTCACGCGAAATCGAATCATGTGAAATTCACTCCAGCAAACAAGCAACCGATATGTCCCAGGCCCACGCCCGCGCGTCGGCCAACATTCACTTTCTAACCTGTGCGTCGCAACGCCCCCTCGCCGCACCCGCCGCCACACGCCCCACTCACGCCATCCTCACCGCGGCATCGGACCAAACCCGCCATCGGGCAAACCCGGCACCGCCGACGGCTGCGAACTGGGCACCGGAGCTGGCGCAAAGGCAATCTGCTCCCCAAATGCCGGCAAATCCGCCAGCCGCATCTCCGCCGACTTGCCTATCGCCAGAAACCCCGCCTTCTGCGCCTCGGCCGCCACGTCCGCATAAATTTTCTTCGCCGTCTTCCAGTCCGCCTTCGCCGCCTCCGAGTCCTTCTTCGCCGTCTCCCAGTCCGCCCGATCCTCCGCCACGCGCCCCAGGCCGATCTTGGCCTTGAGCACAAACGGCGTCTCCTCCGGCAAATCGCTGATCACCTTGTTGAACGCCGTCTCCGCATCGCGCAGCGCCTCGGGCACATCCACCTGCTCCACCTGCCCATAATGCCCGATGTTCACCGCGTTGAGGTAATACTGCCCCAACGCCAGATACGCCGTCGCCCGCACCCCCGGCTGCTCCGACGCGCTGGCCACCGTCCGCAGCGCATTGGCCGGGTTCTCATCCGATAGCCCCTGCGCCGCCATGTTCACCTTGCTCTCGGCGTCACTCAGCGTGGCCCAGTCCTTGTCCTGTTCCAGCAGCTTGTTCTGCTCATGGCGTTTCCAAAGCACCCACCCCAAAATCACCAGCGAAGCCACCAGCATCAGGTGCGATCCATACTTCCGCGCCAGGATCGGGACATGGTATATCCATCCACCCTTCTCCTCCTCCGGCTTCTCCACCTCCTCAATCTCATCGTCTTCATCGCGTTTCATCAACCAGCTCCGGTAAAGGGACCAAGCCCGTAGTATACGCGCCCCTCCACAAATCCGGAAGTTCCCACAAACCCCACATACCCACAATGTTCCATCCCCCAAAACCTCCCACCAACGCTTGCGGCGTCGCGAACCCCCCCGCAAGCCCACAACGTTCCATCCCCCAAAACCGCCCCCGC
>Ga0302320_10030477_pt1 | contig 10275 bp, 14 predicted proteins | sample Bog_T0_3_FD_202130 | JGI IMG/M metagenome (GOLD analysis project Ga0302320, IMG submission 202130) | Peat permafrost microbial communities from Stordalen Mire near Abisko, Sweden - Bog_T0_3 | ecosystem: Environmental > Terrestrial > Soil > Wetlands > Peat | place: Sweden: Abisko, Stordalen Mire... | reverse complement strand
TGCTGTTTCTGCTGTCTATGCTTTGTCTGCTGTCTATGCTGTTTCTGCTGTAATATATGTATTATGACCCTCCGCCTCAAAAAATTCTTTCTCGCGCATGAGGTGGGGGGGACGTCTCTACTAAATTTTTTAGAAATCCCAAAGTGTGTGATATCGTAGTAGAATTTATAAAACTTGTACTGTAGGAGTGTGAACTTATGCGCCCACGCGGGGCTGTATGCGACGGCCAAAGCGCACACATGTGCATCTTCGGCGTCTGAAATACCTCCGCATGTGCCTGCATACACTTGACGGTCACATGAGAAAATGCTAAACTTTAAGCATGTACCCGAAGCAACAAAACGCCCAAGCGGTAGAGAACTCAGCCACTACTTTACGAAACAGTGAAGTAGTGGCTGAAACTGAACGTCAGTGGCAGGGTGATCCTAGTCCTTTGCGGCGTGCACTGTATGCGCATTTTGAGCGGTACAATCTTACAGCGCCGCGCACACAAGAAAGTGAAAACGCGTAAACTATGGCATCCTCGGCAAATTTTGGACACTTACACTATGGCGGCTCACTCAATCCAAAGAGCGGGCGTCTTGGCTCCAAGCCAGCGCCAAAAAATGCTTTTAAAAAGCTTCAGCGTCTAGAAAAGATTGTACGTCTTGAAGCCGCCGGCTTTGGCGAAGGTGCTATAGCTTCAATGCTCTGTGTTTCTGTCCCACGCTTACGCTACATTAAGAAATCTCCAGACTACCTTAATGCACGTATTAAGATCACTCATGGCATTATCGTAGATATGGACTCGAATCTAGACATGATTAAATCCCAGCGCCGCGAGATGCTTACTCAGATGCTTCCCGCGGCGCTCCAGGTTTTGGCGAATGAAATCCAATCGCAAGGAACCACTCTAGCAGAGCGCAAGCACAAAGTTGCTTTGGCTCAAGACATCCTTGATCGCGAGGGTCAGTTCGCCAAAATATCTAAGACTGAAATCAAACCTGTGGATATGTTTGATTTTGAAAAAGCAGACGAGGCATCGCGTAGCATTATCAATGCTATTCGTAGTGCAGCGCCGCCGACACATGGAGAACATACTTCTGCCGCAGTACTGGCGAATAAGGAGTTCTCAAATTCTCATACTCTCAGCGCCGTCGATCAAGAAGAAGCGTTAGCACAACTTGAACTTGATGCGGCATTGCTGGACTCACTACCTACAGATGGAACAGTGAACTAGGAACAGAAAGCGTACTCGATGAGATCTTGGCATCTGAATGCATGGCCTCATACTATTGAATGTATCGAGGTTGAGTTAGGTCTCGACAACTTCTACAGTTAACGAACTCTAAGGAGCATCAAAATGAGTTGGCTTAGCACACTAGGTAACGATGTGAAGAAAGTCTTTAAATGGCTTGGTTCTTCTAAAGGACAAGCTATTTTGAGTACAGGAGAGGGTGTTGTAGAAGCTATAGACCCTGCTCTTGACGGAGTTGTTAATCTCACGAATACTTGGTTGCAAGAGATTTTCAAGGCTCAGGCTCTTGCTACAGCAGCCGCAGCCAACGCCACAGGCGGCGCGCAGAAATCTGCAATAGTGCTCAATACTGTAACACCGCAGGTTATCGCCTTTGCCACGGCGCAGGGACTTCCAGTTCCTACAGGCGTTGAACTACAAAATGCGAACAATGCGTTGGTAGCTTTTTTGAACGCTCTTGGAGCAGGTTCTATAGCTGCTACCACGACAACGTCTACATCAACAGCGCCTTCTGTCCAAGCCCAGGTTTCTACTAGCGCACTGCTCTAAGGAGAAGCACATGGCTCTTCAAATGCAAACATTCACCAACGTCACCGAGCCAATGTTTGACGCTTTGATTGTTAAGATCAAAGCAGACACTGGTCAGGATATTGCTGCGACAGCGAACGAAACTGTGACAGTTACTCATGGTTCATTCGTTTTCACCTACAACTACAATCCCGCGACAAAGACGCTTCAGGTTCAATGCTTGAAGAAGCCTTTGTTCATTCCTGCTTCCACGATCATCAATGGTCTGGCTGAGGAAATTGCGGAGATCATTGCAACCACTGTGACACCACCCGTGGCGTGAAGCGCCGTCGGAAGTTGAACTCAAGTTCGGTCTAACCAGACCAACGAAGGTGAGGGCCACGGCCTACGAAAGTAGAACTGAGGGGTAGGTACTGGATGGGACAGCTTCCCTCGGCCCGTGGCCTGATTCCCAATTAGGAATTTTCATGAGTCAGCGTGAAATAGAACAGAAGGTACGAGATGTACTCCGGACTCTCGAAGTAGGAGAGACTGGGGATACTTTCGTACCTCGTTCTACTGTGTTGGGTTATAATCTCATTCCTATAGACTTATGCAAGACGCCAGCGGAGAAGAAGCAGGTTTATCGCGCAAACTCTTTTATGGACTTATACTACCTTAGCACCGTCGTAATGGGCAAAAGTCGCTTCTCCAAGAATCCTGACAAAGCCTCTAACTTACATTATCAGATGTGTCTTACAGTAATGAAAGACGGCCTTAAAGAAGGCATCGAAATTCCCCGTGATCATTTCAAGAGCACAGTCTATAGCGAATGTTTTCCTATTTGGCGTGCTTTACCTTTTGGCAAACGGGAAGAAGATTTTTTCACAAGCGTTGGCTACTCTGATCTCTATATCGAGTGGATGCAACGAACCCACAGCCAGGACATACGCATCCTGCTGGTTAGTGAGACCATCACTAACGCAATCAAGTTGGGTAGTAGAATCTCGAACCACTATGAAAACAACGCATTTTTCAACCATCTTTTTCCTGAGATAATGCCTACATCAAAGGAGACATGGACAAATGAGAGTTTGCACCAGCGTCGTACTGCGAGTGGTAGAGGACAAGGAGAAGGCACTTTCGATCTTATCGGAGTCGGAGCGGCGCTACAGAGCCGACACTATAATGTGGTTGTCGAGGATGATCTCGTTGGGCGTGAAGCCCGTAAAAGCTCAGTCGTCATGGCAGATACAATCGACTACCACCAGATTCTTGTCGGAGCAACTGACTCAGACCCGAATAATCCTGGAAGAGATTTCGACGAGATAGTTGTTGGAAATAGGTGGTCCCACGATGATCTAAACTCACACATTCGGCAGGAAGAGCCTTATTTTAGTTGGACTACTCACTCTGCTCTTGGTGGATGCTGTTCTCTGCACCCTTTCGGAATTCCAATCTTTCCAGAAGCGTTCACGAAGGAAAAGTTACTTAGGTGGAAAAAGCGTCTAGGTTCGTATCATTTTTCTTGCCAGTTTCTCAACTATCCTATTGATCCGTCTAAAGCCAAATTTAACATGGCGGATTTTCGCTATTTTAACTTTGAGAAAGTTACTGGTGCGCTGGCGATTCCGAAAGAGTCTCCGACACTTAGCAGGTACTTTGAGACCTCGCATCCTCAGCAATATCGCATTGTCATCCGTCATCACGTAGCAGCTGGCGATGTAGAAAAAGATGTCTTCCCACGGAATCTTGATCGGTACATGACAGTAGATCCGAATCATGGTGGCTCGCACTTAGGTCAAGAAGTTGGTAAAGACGGTCGGTGCCGTCATGCTATTACGGTGACTGGTGTAGAGCGTGATCCACGCAGAGTATACCTACTCGATCAGTGGGCAAAGGCTTGTCCTATAGATGACTTTGTCAAACAGATTTTCTTTCTTGCTGTGAAGTGGAAGCTTCGTGTTGTCTATGTTGAAGCTGTAGCAGCGCAGAAGTATTTGCTTTATCATCTGAATTACTTTGTCGAAGAGCACAAGCACTCGCATCCAGAGCTTAGTGGTATTCAATTTCTTCCACTTAAGACTCCGCAGAATGCCAATGCTAAAGCCGAACGAATCGAGAACTTCATTCCTCTTGTGGAACGGCATGAACTCTGGTTAGATGCGAATAATTGTACTGAGTTCAAGGAAGAAGTAGAACAGTACGGTCAGCGCAAGGGTCTGATTGACTTGCTTGATGTCCTATCCTACGGTCCACAAATTTGGAAGTTTGACAAAATTTCTCAGGAGCATGTTGATGAATTCATGCTTAAACAACGTGCACAGTTTGTAAAACGTATGAAGGCGGCAGCAGCGTAAGGGGAACAATCTATGGACTGGGCAGCGTGGGGACCGACAATCGTGAGCATCATCACTTGCATCTTTTTTGCAGGTGTTTTGTATTCTAATCAGAGCAATCATTCTGTTCACTTAGCAGAACACGACAAGCAACTTGAAGAACATACTAAAGACATTACTGCACACGCTGTCGCGATTGCAGTGTTAAAAGCTTTTCAAGAAGGTTACGCCGCTGCAAAAGCAACTTATGACAAAGCAAGAGCACAGGAGGTAAGATGAACATTCCAGTGACTATGCAATTAGTTCTTTTGTTCTATGTTGTAAACTCTGTCGCCTCGGCTTTGGTACAGGCTTTACCTGTACCAAATGGTAGTGTGGGTTACACATTCATTTATAAGTTTCTGAGTCTGCTGACGGCGGATTTCAAGAGTTTCAGCTCCACAATGCCTATGCCAGTACCCACAATACAGAGTTCTACTGGTCAGATTGACACAGTGTCTAAGCCAATTAACACTTCAAACACAGCGAACACAGGAATTCTCTAATGCCATATCAGCCGCCTACTGAAGTAACGCCGAAGCTCATTGGAGAAGATAACTACAATGAGATCTGTGACTTTGTCAAGGACAAGATTGCACACCTTGATCGGCGCTTGCAGACTTTCAGAACTGAGAAATTGCCCGAGTATGTGCGGTTGTATAAGGCTCGCCCGAAGAACAAAGAAGCCGACTGGCCCTGGTCTGGTGCGGCTAATTTAGTGATTCCTATCATTGGCACTGCCTCGGATGAACTTCTTGCTCGCATCATGGGTGGAATCTATATGTATGATCCACTCTGGGCGGCGACAATGAGTGGAGGATTGCCGAGGAAGGATGGGGAAGAGCTAAAGCAGGTTGTTCAAAACTTCTTAATGGACATGGCCTATGCGCCAGATGAACTTGATTTGTACAGAGTAGAGCAGAGCGCATTTCATAGTGCGATCAAGTATGGCACAGGAGTTATTTACACGCCTTATGAGTATGAGACGCAAGTAGTGCGTGAGTATAAATCTGGCGGAACTTCGGCAGAGGATGGACCTGTAGTTTCAGAAGATTGCATCATCACTAAGCGTGATGGGCCTCATCCTGAGTTACTGCCACTTAACAGATTTATCTTTGATCCTTCAGTGCCAAAGCTTGAGAATATGAAGCTCTTTGGGCATATTGACCCACTTGATATGTGGGCGGTGCAGGATCTCAAAGCAAAGAGTCCTTATTACAAGCAGTCAGATATCGAGAAGTTGCTTAGTAATCCTGATGCTGTTCAAGAGACAGAGATGGAACGGGAGATCAATGAGCAGTTTTCGATTGATTCCTCTGGTGTAGATACTGGCGCAGCGCGGTGGTATGTTTACACAGTTTTCTTTACATACTATCTCAGCGGCAAGGAGTATTCTTTCCAGGCAAAGTATCACAAACGTACAGAGAAGATTCTGTGGATAGCTTTTAACAACTATCCTAAGAACATGCTTCCATATCAGGACATGAAATTAGCCTACGATGATGAGTCTTATCTTGGTACAGGTTTTGCTGAGATGATTCACATGATTCAGAAGGAATTGTCGAACAATAACAACTGGCGTACAAACAATCGTAACATGGCGATGCTAGGCGTATGGCGTGCTGATCCTGAATCTAAGCTTAGTTCTATGCTAGATGTATTTCCTGGCGTCGTGCTGCCGGGTCATAAGGATGAGATTGAGCATATTAAAGCTGGCGCTGACTTGGGTTACAGTGATGGGCCAGACCAATTTCACATGGCAATAGCTAAGGAGCGCACGGGTGTTGATCCGGCCTCTGGTGGCACAGGCGGTGGGATTGTAAATCAGAAGCGTGGCATCTACAGCGCTTCTGGTACTTCTATGGTCATGGCGCAGCAGAATAACAGGAATAATCTTCGTACTGGAGATATGCGCTCAGCACATGTAAAATTGGGCTGTAAGTTTCTTACAATGTACTCGAACTTTGGTATTGGAGAAAAGCTCAAGAAATACGGCAGCGATGCTGAGAAACTAAAGAAGGCGCTTGATCTCTACCGCGATGGTACACTAGGTCTGCGTCTTCGTCCAGCTTCAGCGTCTGCTAACAAAGAACTCGAGAAACAAAACGACATTCTTATTTCAGATAGGTTTGATCGCTACTATCAGAGCCAAGCACAGATTATTCAAGCGATCAATTCTCCGGGCATTTCACCAGATTTGAAACAGTATTACTTGGAAATGCTTCTTGCGACAAGAATATCAGCTATGACCTTGGCGCGTAACTTTAACCGTGATAATCCAGATGCATTGTTACCCGATGTGTCAAAGATTATCGAAGCCGCGATGCAACCGCAAGCAGGAGCAGGAAATGGAAATCAACAAAATCGAGGATCTGATTCCATACCGAGTGGCCCTTCAGGAGCTATGGCTCAAGGAGGAGTTCCAGCCGGTGATGGGATTATTGGCTAGTCTCAAAGAGGAGGCGCTTTCTTGGGCGAGGTATGATACAACTAAGGAAAGCGCCGATACTGTGAAAGCGATCTCAGCCAGAGTTAGTACACAGCTAAGAGTGACTGAGATACTCCTTGAGTTGCCACAAAGATTGAGAACTCTCGAAGAGCAACTGAGACACCAAGAAGCTCAAACATTGAAGATGAGACACTCACAAGAAGGAGGCGAAGTCTAATGGCATTGTTTTCATGGCAAAAGAAGGTTAGGGAAGATGGAGCTGAGGAGTTCGCTCTTCCTGATGAGTTGACCACCAAGATCGAAGCTGGCGCTAACGCGGCGGCTGATCTTACTCCCAAGGTGACGCAGATTCTGGCGTCACTTGAGGGAATTAACAAGTTCGTAGAAAAGCAAACAGAGAAGGAAACAGCGGCTACTCGTGCAGCAGCGGCGAAGACTACTACTGAGTCTCAGTCTGAACTTGAGGAACGTATCGAAACACTCATGCTCGAAGGTAAGACTAGAGAAGCCGTTGCTCTTGCTAGTCAGCCAGTCACAAATGAAGTATTGCTGCTTCGTGCGGATCGGATTAAGCGTGAAGTTTTCGAGGATGCTGAGAAGTATCCTTATTACTCTGGTGACATCAAGAAAGAAGTCGATGCGCTTCTTGAGAATCAGTCAGCGGCGTTCAGAAACAACGCGCAGAATGTTGAGAACTGTTATCACACGATCTTGGGCAAGCACACACCAGAACTTGTGGAAGGTAAGCTCAAGAATCGTTTCGCCGGTTCAGAAGGCGGTCGTGGTACAAGTTCAGGTTCTGCTGGTAACACTGCTGTAGCAGATGATAACAAGAATCGTCTTGCCACGTTAGAAGCAGATGAAAATGTCAAACGCGCTGCTAAGCATCTTGGGTTTACGCCGAAGGCTTATGCTGAAATCTTAGATAAGGAAGGAATCGGTTATGCCTGAGCTCAATCACAAAGATATAACAGCAGCATTAAGTGGTTCTACTGTCTCTGCGGCGGCGCTTGAAGAAGCTATCAAGCGTGTACTAGCCAAAGGAAAACAAGAGCGCATCGAAGCAGCGCAGCCAAAGGAGCCGAATTGGGCTACTATGACTGAGCAGGACGCGTACAAGTCTTCAACTTATATCCCTACAGTTGAGCACGAAGTGCCTGATTATATGAATATCAAGTTGAAAGATCCTGAGTACGAGGTTGTATGGGCCTCGAAGGATCAGAGAAGGATCGGACAGCTCATGGCGGAAGGGTACGAGTTTCTGATAGCAGAGCACGTACATCCTAATTTCAAACTTCCTCTGGTGTTCGATTCGGACAAGCACTATTGCTATGTGGATGTTGTTGCTTTACGTGTCCACAAGCGTATCCTCTACGGCAAACGTCGCGCAGGATTAGAACTTTCACAACGTCAACTTGGAAATAATCGTAGACCGCCGGCGGCGAGGGTTTCAGGTACTTTCGATCTTCAGGAAGTTCCTATGAATCCAGAAGTAGGCTCATTCTACGATCCAACAGCTTAACTTTAACCCCGCGGTGTAGCAGGCATCGCCCAAACAGCAAATGAGGAGAGCGTATGGCAGCGGCAAATCTTACTACACATCTGCCGATTCTACAAGTGCTGGAGAAGGCGGGTACTACGCCGTATACCAGCTCTCAACCCGAAGCAGCGGGACAAACCTTCTTGTCAGGATCTCCTGTGCAGTTGAATGGCTCAGGATTCGTACAAGCTTGGGATGGTGCGACAGTGACGGCTGGGATTCTTGGAGTATCGGAGTCCTTCGGTTCTAACCTTGGTAGTGCAGGTCTTGGTGCTCCTGTAGCACCGTTTGGTGGTGTGACAGGAAACATAGCAATTCAAACCTGGGGTAGTGTGGTTAATCAGCCTTCGGCTGCAAATATCGCACTTGGTACGCCGGTTACTGATGGACGTACTTTGTATATTGAGCCGAATCAGGATAATATCTTCCAGGCTCTGTATGACAACTCCACTGGCACTGTGACCGCCAACTGGACCACCACACAAGCAACTGTCGGCGCTATTCTTGGTCTGACCAAAGATGCTAACGGTTACTGGTATGTTGACGGTGGCAAGACTGGTGCTTCTGCTGTCGTACAGGTCGTTGGTCTTCCAATGGGACCGGGACTCAACTCTCTTGTCAACTTTGTTTTTCTAAACGCAGCGATTCAAGTAGCTTAATCGAAGGAGATTTCTATGCCTCAAGTTAGAGCAAAATTCGCACAACTGATGCAGCCGGGGCTGAAGAAGATTTACTTCGATTGCCTTGACAGTCAGTTGAAATCGTCAGACTACCCCAAGGTGTTTCACGAGGTAGATTCTGACTCTGAATACGAACAAGAGCTTGAGATGGCAGGCGTCTCTGTGCTGCTTGAAAAGCCTGAGAATGCCTCAACCTCTTATACAGAGATGAAGCAGGGTGCTTCTAAGAGAGTCGAGCCTCTGACATACTCCCTTGGTATCAGGACTTCCAAGGAACTGTATGACGATGACAAGTATGGCCTTGTCGGAAAAAAGGGTCCGACACTGCTGGCAAGATCTGCGGCATTCACTAAAGAGATGATTGCGTGGAATGTATTTAATCAAGGCTTCACATCCTCGGTTACTACATTCGACGGCAATCCTCTCTTCTACAACGCTCATGCTCTGCTTGGTGGTGCACAGGCTACAGCGATTGGTCCGGGATTAGCTGGCGTTGTTTCTGCGCCGGGAACTTATCCTAACCGACCTCCTGTAGATGTGGATTTCTCAGTAGCAGGTCTTCAACTTGCTACTAACCACGCTGCTCGCATGGTAGACAACATGGGCTTCCCGATTCGTCTTAAGTGGGCAAGTCTTATTACTCCTCCTGAGCTTCGGTTCTTGGTTCGAGAGATTCTCGGTTCTCCGGGTAAGCCTTACACAGGGGATAATACGATCAATTCTCTGTTGCCTGAAGATTACAAGAATCTTGAAGTTCCTTGGCTTAACTCACCGTCTGCTTGGTTTTTGGTTGCAGAAAAAGCAGATCATGCCCTACAAGTGATCGATCGTGAAGCTCCTACAACGGATTTTGACGATGACTTCGACACTGATGCTATCAAGCAGAAGACGAGGATGCGCGTTGCTGCTTGGTGCCCACGGTGGCAGGGGGTATGGGGGACTCAAGGGCCGTAAAGTTTCACAACAGAACATTGTTGTGATAGTAGCTGGGGGGCGCGATCCTGCTCCCGCCCCCCGACTACTCTGAGGATTCAAAATGAGCTTCTTCGCACAGACCGGATTACGACACACGCATTTTACAGGTCCGTGGCATTACTGTGATCGGTGTGATAGTAAGACTAAGATCGCACTAATGAAATGGGAACGTGGAAAACTTCTTTGCTCGAAGTGTCAAGACTCTAATGGCATTCCGGGATTGCTTGGTGAGCGCGATATCAAGATAGCGCAGGTACTCACTGATGGAAAAGAAGAATTTGCACCTGTAGAAAAACTTCGTAATCCAGACTTTGCAGAAGAAGTAGAAGATTTCCTGATTTAAGAGCGCGAAGGCGCTGGAAAAGGAGATGTTATGAGTATTACTGAAGGAAGGTTTGAAGGAAACACGTCCTATCCAGACCTTCAGTTTTTCCTAGGATTTGACGATTTTATTGACACGTCAGCACATGCTCTGAACGCGACGCAGGGTGTTGGACTTGCTGGTCAGA
>Ga0302320_10030475_pt1 | contig 10275 bp, 9 predicted proteins | sample Bog_T0_3_FD_202130 | JGI IMG/M metagenome (GOLD analysis project Ga0302320, IMG submission 202130) | Peat permafrost microbial communities from Stordalen Mire near Abisko, Sweden - Bog_T0_3 | ecosystem: Environmental > Terrestrial > Soil > Wetlands > Peat | place: Sweden: Abisko, Stordalen Mire... | reverse complement strand
ACTACGTGACTGCGTTCGGCAAAGAAGTCATCACCACTGCTCTCAAACTGCGAGAGCTTGTCATCATCCCGCAGCTTGCCCTCGGCCCCGCGTGGCCACTCCGTTTTCCTGCCGGAAAACGTCTGCACCTATTGGATTGGTTCTAAATACAGTCCAGGACGAGAAGGAACTCTCTCAGTTGAATAACTATAAGGTTTCTGCTCTTTCTTCATCGGCAACGGCGTCGGTGGGACGTAGGGAGCCTGAGCGTAGCGAAGGCGACCGGAGTGCCACTGACGCCGTTGCCGGATTCGCCCAGGATGCCCGCGCGAATCCGGAGGTGGTGGCACAGGCGAAACGCCGCCAGTTCACCGCCGAGTACAAACAACGCATTTTTGGCCGAGGTCGACCGGACCAAAGGCTCCGGCGGTATCGGAGCCCTGTTGCGCCGCGAAGGTTTGTATTCTTCGCTGGTGACGACATGGCGCCAGGAACAAGAGGCCGGAGCGCTCCAGGCTTTGAATCCACAGAAGCGCGGTTCCAAGTCCCGCCGAGATCCCGTCGCGCACGAGAACCAGCAGTTGCGTCGGTCCAAACCGAGCGAAGCGTGAAGTTGGCTCTTACGACGAAGTTGGTCTCGACCTTACCTTGGCTGAACTCGAAGCCACACACAGCGGGCCCGACTATCTCATTGAGCTGGAACCATTGCGTCGCCACAACATTTAGACTGCCCGGCTGAGGACCCGGTTAAGGCACTGCACGAAGCGGCCCGGGTCGTCCAGAGTCAGACCTTCGATCAGCATGGCTTGTTCCAGCAGCAGCCAGGACGTGTCATTGATCATAGCGTGGTCGGTGACGCCTTCGAGCTTCTTCACGATCTCGTGATCCGGATTGATTTCCAGAACAGGCTTGATATCGGGGATCTGCTTCTGGCCCATGGAACGCAGCATCTGCTGCATTTTAATGGAAGGTTCGTCTTCATCCAGAACGATACACGACGGGCTATCCGCCAGCCGCACCGATGCCCTCACGTCTTTCACGCTGGCACCCAGAGCCGTTTTAATCTTCTCGATCAGCGGCTTCAGTTCTTCAGTCTTGTCCGGCGCCGATTCATCCTTGAGATCGTCGCTGGCGGAAGTTTTGTTCACCGCCTTGAGTTCGATCTCCTGGTACTTTTCGATACCGGAGAAAACGATCTCGTCCATGTCGTCGTCGAGGAGGATAACCTCAATGTTCTTCTTCCTGTAGATCTCAAGCAGGGGCGAGGTTCGAAGTATGCTGGCCGATCCGCCCATGATGTAGTAGAGGCCTTTCTGGTCTGCCTGCATGCGGGATTTCACGTCAGCCAGACTCGTCCATCCTTCGACTTTGGTCGACTTCACGCGCACGAGATCGAGCAGGGTTTCGCGGTTGGCGAAGTCGCCGTAGAGCCCTTCCTTAAGAGGGCGATTGAACTGTTCGACGAATTTCAGATAATCTTCCGGCTTCTCCGCTGCGATGGTTTTCAGTTCCGACAGCACTTTCTTCACGCTGGCGGTGCGGATACTGTTCAGGATCTTGTTCTGCTGCAGGATCTCCCGGCTCACGTTAAGCGGCAGGTCCTCGCTGTCTATAATGCCGCGCAGGAATCGCAGATATCCCGGCATCAGTTCTTTGGCGTCGTCGGTGATAAAAACGCGCTTGACGAACAGCTTCACTCCGGGTTTGTAGTCCGCGTGATACATATCCATGGGGGCGCGGGACGGAACATAAAACAGCGTGGTGTATTCGAGTGTCCCTTCGGCTTTTGTGTGGAACCAGAAAAGCGGATCTTCCCAATCGCCGGAAATAGTCTTGTACAACTCCTTATAGTCTTCTTCCGAGAGCTCGGCTTTCGGGCGTCTCCACATCGCGCTGGCTGAATTGATCTGTTCGGTTGTGCGCTTCTTAACCGATGTTTTCTCTGCGCTGTCCCATTCCTCTTTATCCGCCGTGAGGAAAATAGGGAACGCGATGTGATTGGAATATTTCTTGACGATTTCGCGCAACTTGTAGCTGTTGGCGTATTCCTTGCCCTCTTCGTTGAAGAAGAGCCGGACCGTAGTACCCGCGGAGGAGCGTTCGGCGGGTTCGATTTCGAAACCGGACTTGCCGTCGCTGGTCCACTTCCACGCAGTATCTTCGGCAGCCTTTCGCGACACGACCTCGACTTTGTCGGCCACCATGAATGCGCTGTAGAAGCCGACTCCGAACTGGCCGATGAGATTGGAATCGCGTTTGAAGTTGCCTGAGAGACTGGCCAGAAAGTTTTTGGTGCCGGACCGGGCAATCGTGCCCAGATGGGCAACCAATTCGTCATGATTCATGCCGATTCCGGTATCGCTGACGGTCAGTGTGCCCTTGTCTTCTTCAAGCTCAAGGTCGATCCGCGGATCGAAGAGCAGCGACTTGTATGGCTCCTCCATCAGGTTCAGGTACTTAAGCTTGTCCAGCGCATCCGAGGCATTGGACACCAATTCCCGAAGAAAGATTTCGCGATGGGAATACAGGGAATGAATAATCAACTGGAGCAGTTGATTTACTTCAGTCTGAAATTCGAGTCGTTCCGCCGTTTGTGCCATAAGAAACTATCTTACGCAGAGGCACCTTTCCATGAGTCTCCGGGTTACCCGCGTGCCTGACGGACATCGGCTACCGCGACATCGCCCGGACGCGTGCGCCCAGTGCGACGAACTGCCGTGCGAGCACTAATCGAAGCTGGCTGGCCGCCAGGGCAAAGGCGGACACTTCGCATCGAATGGCGGGATCGATACCCGTAACCACGGCGGGGCGCCATTCGGCGAGAGAGCTCACGGTCGTGAAATTCGCTTTCCATTCGGCTGACATGTCAGCCTGAAATTATCGTATAATCGGTGCTGCACGCCGGGAAAGACCCGGAAGACTTGGGTGCGAAGGAGCGGGAGCTTTGAAGTCACGTTTCGCGTACGTCGCGATACCCCTGTTGGCGCAATCGTACCTCGCCGTTGCCGCGACGACAACCTCCGTTACCGACGCCACTCTCGAACAACAGTTCGCGCAGCATGTGCGTCCATTCGTGGCCGAATACTGTTCAGCCTGCCATAGCGGCGCAACGCCGGCCGCCAGTTTCGACCTTCTGCAGTTCTCCGGTCTGGGCCCGGTGGTGGCCGACTATCCCCATTGGGCGCTCGTGCGCGAAAAGCTCTCCGCCAAAGCGATGCCCCCCGCCGGCATGCCACAACCCCCGGAAGTCTCGCGGCAGAAGGTGATCGATTGGATCGGCGCCATGCTGAATAATCAGGCGCTGAAGCATGCCGGAGATCCGGGGCCCGTACTGGCCCGGCGCCTGAGCAACGCCGAGTACGACAACACCATTCGCGACCTCACCGGAGCGGATCTCCGTCCGGCAAAGGAATTTCCGGTGGATCCGGCGAATCAGGCAGGCTTCGATAACTCGGGCGAGTCCCTCACCATGTCGCCCGCGCTGATGTCCAAATATCTGGAAGCTGCGCGCCAGGTGGCGGATCACATGGTGCTGAAGCCCGGCGGGTTCTCGTTCGCTCCCTACCCCATGCTCGTCGAGACCGATCGTGAGAAGTACGCCATCCAGCGGATTATCGATTTTTACGCCCGGCAACCCACCAGCTTCGCCGATTATTTCGAGGCCGCGTGGCGCTACAAATACCGGGCGGCTTTGGGTAATCCGAATGCGACTTTGGCGAGCGTCGCCGCAAAGACGAAGGTGAGTCCCCGGTACCTGGCGATGGTCTGGCAGGCGCTGGAGCGGACGAAAGAGGACGTCGGTCCGCTTGTGAAGTTGCAGGCGATGTGGCGTGAGTTGCCGGCGCCGAAGGGCAATCAGCCGACGAAGGGTAATCAGACAAAGCCGGGTAATCAGACAAAGCCGGCCCACGATGGTTGCGTCCTTATGAGCGACCTCGTGATCAGAATACGGCGCCATACCGAAAAACTGTTCGACCCTCCGGCTATCCCCGGAATGAACGCCAACTTCCAGCCGTTCGTGGTCTGGAGAGACCGCGAGATCGCTGCACACCGCCGCGATTTCGACCGGACCGCGCTGCGCGTTGAAGGTGAACCTCCGCCTGGAGACTTCATCGTGACTCAGGGGCCCACGTTCGGCAACGGCGAGCAGGTCGCCGTGAAGAAAGCGATCGCGGACTATATTAAGGACCGGCAGACCGATCCCGATCTGCTCGTTCCCGCCGGAGAGCGCACCCGCTATGAGGCCGCATTCGCGCGCTTCAGTTCGGTTTTTCCGACTGGTTTTGCCCTGCCTGAGCGCGGGCGCTTTTATCCAGTTAACACGATCGATCAGGGCAGGTATCTCGGCGCGGGCTTCCACAACGTGATGGGATACTTCCGCGACGACGCGACGCTGCGCGAGCTCATCCTCAATGAAGCCGGGAAGAAGGAACTCGACGCGCTCTGGCAGGAATTCGATTTCATCTCCGACTGCACGATTCGGACCTGGCAGCAGTTCATATTCAATGGCGGCGGAGGCGGCCGCGGCATCGCCATTGAGCGCCCGTCGTTCGCGGACTCAACTACCCAACAGGTCATCTTCGGGTATCGCGACCAGTATCTGAAGACGGTGCCGCCCGAGCATCCCGAGGTCGTACAAGCTCTCAAAGTTCACTTTGAGAGCATCAACTCCGAAATCAGATGGGTGGAACAGGCAAGGCTCGGTGCCGAACCGCGCCATCTGGATGACTTACTGAAGTTTGCATCGCGCGCCTATCGCAGACCGCTTGCGAACGATGAAAGCGATGAGATCCTGGCCTACTACCGCGAGCTTCGCGAGAAGAGCCATCTGACGCATGAAGATGCCATCCGGGGTTCCATCGTCAGCCTGCTGGTCTCACCCGATTTTCTGTACCGCGTGGATCTCACCGATAATCTCACCGATACCGGCGCGCCCGCAGCCGTCCGGAAGCCGGCGCACTCCATTACAGCTTCCACGATTTCCAAATCCAAAGCGAGGTAAACCAGATGTCCGATAAAGCGAAATCATCCCCGGCTAAAATTGCACGCCGCGTCGTCCTTCGTGGCGCCGGAGTCGCGATGGCCCTGCCGTATCTTGAGTCTTTCGCCGCGAAGGCGGGCGTCGCGGACCCCGCCTTTCCGAAACGTTTTGGCGTGGTTTTCCTCGGCTGCGGCGTGAATGAAGATCACTGGGGCTCGGAGGGTTCGGGCGCCGACATGAAGCTCAGTAAGTCCCTCTCGCCCCTGGAGCCGCTGAAAAGCAAGATCAACGTGATCCATGGCCTGTTCAATAAGGGTGCGATGGGGCTGGGGATTCACCCTCCGCAGACTGGCAGTCTGCTCACCGGCGCGCCGCTGCTAAAGGGCTCCGTCATCCATTCCGGCATCTCCGTGGACCAGATGATTGCCAACCATGTGGGGCAGGATACGCTGCAATCGAGCATGGTGCTGGCTTGCGAACAGCCCATCACGGGCTTCCACGAATCCAATTTTTCGCTGGCTTACAGCTCGCATATTTCCTGGCAAAGCCCGGACTCGCCGGTTCCCAACGAATGCTATCCTTCGCTGGCGTTCGATATGCTCTTCGAAAATCGCGGCAGCCTGCTGAACGTGAGCATCCTCGATCGCGTGAAGGAGCGGGCCGACCGGTTGAGCCGCAGGATCAGTTCCACCGACAGAGCGAAGCTGGACGAGTATATGACCAGCGTCCGTGAAGTCGAGAAACGCGTCGAGGGGATGCGCAAAGCGAAGGAACAGGCGGACGATTCTGCGAAAACGAAATCCCGCCCGGCGTGGACCATGGAGCGTCCCGCGAACGGCTTGCCGGAAGATCTGCGCGAGCACACGAAGCTGATGTGCGATCTGATCGCCTTTGCGTTTCAGACTGACAAAACCCGCGTCGCGTCGCTGATCATTTCACGCGATCTCTCCGCCATGTACTATCCTTTCCTCGACGTGAAGGAAGCCCATCACGGAGCCTCGCATAATAACAATTCCGAGGGCTACGAAAAAATCACGCGCTTCCACGTTGAACAGTATGCCTATCTGGCTTCGAAGCTCGATTCCATGCCCGAAGGCGACGGCACAGTGCTGGACAACACCTGCCTGATGTTCCTGTCCAACCTGTGGATTGGCAGAACCCACAACAATTCCAGATTGCCCATGGTGCTGGCTGGTGGCCTGGGCGGCACGCTGAAGACCGGGCGAACCCTGGACTATCTGAAAGCCGGCGATGAGAATCGCAGGGTTTGCAGCTTGTACCTTTCGCTCATGGACCGGATGGGACTGAAGCTCGATCACTTTGGCGACGCCGAGCACCGCCTGGAAAACATCTAGGCAACGGCAACTGGCGAGCCTGAAAGCAGAACCACGTCTATGAAAAAGTTTGTCTTGTTATTGCTGGCAACCGCGTTCGCAGCCAGCGCGGCCCCCAAGAATCTGGAAATCTACTGGATCGACGCCGAAGGCGGCGCGGCAACGCTGATCGTGACTCCCTCGGGCGAGTCCATGCTGGTGGATACCGCCAACCGGACTCCGGATGACCACGACGCGAAACGAATTTTTGCGGCGGCGCAAAAGGCCGGGATAAAGAAAATCGACGTCCTTCTCACCACGCATTTTCACGGCGACCATATTGGCGGGATGCAGGCACTGGCCAGGATGATTCCGAATCGCGCGGCCAGGCCTGAGCGTTTCGCAGTCGTACCTCTACGACGGCGCGAACCGGCTGACGTCGGCGAGCGAGAGTGGCGGGTGGTCGCAGAGCTACGTGTTCGACGCGGTCGGGAACCGGGCGGTGAACAGCGGGTACGTGCCGGCGACGACCTTCACGCCGCAGACGTCGAATTCGACGGTGCCTTACAACGCGCAGAACCACTGGGTCGCGGCTGGGTATGATGCGGCGGGGAACATGACGTCGGTATCGACTCAGACACTGACGTACGATGCGGAGGGCAGGCTGCTGACGCTGACGGATGGGACGAACGTCACGGACTCGTTTACCTACGATGGGGATGGGCGGCGGGTGACGAAGACTTCGAACAGCGTGCTGACGATTTACGTTTACGATCCCAACGGGCAATTGGCGATGGAGGTGGGTGGGGCTTCGCCTGCGGTTTCAGGCACGATGTACGTGACGCGGGGCCGGATGGGTTCGACGCGCCTGACGACGAATGCGGGCGGGGCGGTTGGGTGCCACGACTACCTGCCGTTCGGGGAGGAGATTCCGGGGGCGGTTTCAGGGTGGGGGCGGAACACGGTTTCGTGCTACGAGCAGGCGCCGGAGACGGACGTGAAGTTCACGGGGCAGCTGTTCGATGCGGAGACGGGGCTGGCTTATTTCAATGCGCGGTATTTGCGTGCGTCAATGGGGTCGTATATCAGCGCGGACGGGCCGCTGAACGATCAAGGAGCGGATGATCCGCAGAGCTGGAAGCTGGATTCGTACGTGAGGAACAATCCGCTGGCGTACTCGGACCCGACGGGAATGGACTGCCAGGACCCGAGTAATTCGAATCCCTGTTTTACGGCGGGAGTAACTGAAGCTATTGGCTATCTGGGGTGGGATTGGTTCGTCCAGAATTTTCCGTATTATTTCAATAGCGCTGCGAACAATGTGCTGCAACCGGTGCTGCAGACGGCGGCTTCTGTGGTTCGGTACCTGAGTGCGCCGCGGAGCCAAGGGTGCATGAACGCGCTTTTCGTAGCTGGAAGTTCGGTTGGCTTCTGGGTTGGCGGAGGCGTGGGTTCATTAGGCCTCGCAGGCGGTCCGGCCGCCGCGGTCACGATTCCCGGCGGCGCGGCGGGCGGTGGTGCAATTGGAGGTGGGGTCGGCTGGGGTATAGGCATGATCGCCTGCACCACCGGCGGCGGAGGCGGAGGCGGAGGCGGGCGCCCAAATGAAGGCCATCCACGCCTGAATAATGCCCAACAGAGACAGACGGCCAAATACTTGGGTATGAAAGAAGTGAAGGGCCTGAGACCGCAAAATCAACTTGTATTCGAAAAGAACGGAAGATATTTTTCGTTTTCAAACACGAAGCATATCGCTGGTGAAGTCTTCAAAGAAGTTAACCGAGACGGCGTCCGATTCGCCACCACTGATATAAACTTTAACGTGCTTAAGAATTGACCGCCATGTTCTGTATAAAGTTCAATGACGAACCCTTGGAGTATCCTTTCGATGACGTCAGCATTCCTGCCGCGTCTGGCACGTTGGTGCTGGGTAAGGCCATAGAAGATTTTTTGGCTAATTTGTCATTATGGAATAAGTCAGACTACGAATCTCATTGGACGCGCGAATTGAAGGCGCTATTCGAGGGACGCTCGAAGGTTGCACTCATTGTCTCCTACAATGATCCGAAAGCCTCTTGGAACATGGAAATTTGGCGTGTATATCGTGACGGAGAGTGGGTTCATTTTCAAAATCAGCTTCTTTGGTACGACTCCCTTCCCAACGGATTCGAGGTTTCGAAAATGAGCGACTACATTGACGATCATTCGATTACGGACGAAGAGGGGAACCGGATCTCCGAGTGGGATGTGTCAATTCGGGACATCGAGTTGTTTCTTCATCGTTGCAAAGTGATTTAAGGCAGTAGCGCGCTGAACCGGCTCATTCACGGGGATCGCGTGGACGCCGCAGGGGGACGTGAAGTCGATCACCTACCCTTCGGGCCGGACGATCACGACGACGTTCGACAACGCGGACCGGCCGGTGACGGTGGCCGGGTCGCTCGGCGGCGGGACGCCTACGAATTACACGTATGCGGGGACGCGCGTGCAGTACGCGGCGCACAGCGGGATCAGTCAGCTGAGCACGGGCGAGGGCGTGACGCGGTCGATTGGCTACAACTCGCGGCTGCAGGTTGCTTCGCTGGCGGCCACGGGCGGGTCGGGCACGCTGCTGTCGCTCGGCTACTCTTATGGCGTGACGTCGTCGCAGAACAACGGAAGCCCGTCGGGCGAGACGATTCGGAATATATATGGACCATGGCGAATCGGTTGAGATTGCGCGGCCTAATGTGGCCGCGGCCTACAAGGCTTATACGGACCTGGCCGGGACGAACCGCCGCATTCTGAAAGCGGGGGATAAGATACCGCTTAAGGGTGTCGACGTCGAGGTAGTCATTTCGGGCGGCCAGGCGATTACAAAACCGCTGGCCGGCGCAGGCGAAAAGAATCCGACGTGCGCCGACTACAAGCCGCATCCCGACGACGTGGATCCCGATAACGATCAGAGCGTCGGCTTTGTGCTGAAGTTCGGCAAGTTCGATTTTCTCGATCTCGGCGATCTGACCTGGAACTATGAGCCGAAGCTGGTTTGCCCGTCGAATCTGATCGGGAAAATCGACCTTTTCCAGACAAGCCATCATGGCCTGGATCGCTCGAACTCACCACAGCTCCTGACTGCAATCAAACCGACCGTCGCAGTGATGAATGACGGTCCCCACAAGGGTGGCCCCGCCAGTGTATTTGAAACTCTGCGCAAGGTGGGTGGCGTGCAGGATATTTGGCAGAAGCATCGGGCGCTCGATACGCCGAAGGAAATCAACGCTCCGGACGATCGCCAATTTCGAGGCCAGTGCCGATTGCAAAGGCAACCTTCTGATGGTGTCCGCGGAGGCCAGCGGCAAATTCACCATTACGAATTTGCGGAATGGTTTTTCGAAATCTTACCAGGCGAAGTGAACCTGTCATGCTAAAACGAGTCTGGGTTTTGCTGCTCGCCCCTCTGATCCTGCTCGCACAACGGCCCTGGCAGGAGATCGTTTCGCCACGTCTGCAGGACGCCGCTGCAAACTTTCGCACACCGCCGCGAGAATACGACGCGATCCACTGGGCGATCTGGGGTGGCGAACTCACGCGCGAGAGAATCGTGCGCGAATTCGATTCGCTCGAAAGGACGGGAATCCATATCGTGAATTTTGGTCCGGCGCGTGGAATGAATCCCCCGTATCTTTCACCGCAGCATCTGGAACTGACGATGTTCGCGGTAGCCGAGGCCGCGAAGCGCGGTATGAAGGTCTGGCTGGCCGACAAGGGCAGCTACCCGAGCGGCTTCGCTGGTGGCAGGATTTCGACGGATTACCCCGAACTGCGGATGCAGGGACTGGTCGCCGACGTTCGGGTTTCCGTGGCCCCGGGTCAGACAATTTCAATGCCTGTTACGCAGGACACGCTGGCAGCCATGATCTCGACGCAAACGGCGCCTGGCAGAACGGGCGCGCCGCCGGCTGCGCCCGCGCCGAATGAGCCCGTCGCCATCCAGGATGGCCGAATACAATGGACCGCGCC
>Ga0302320_10030474_pt1 | contig 10276 bp, 8 predicted proteins | sample Bog_T0_3_FD_202130 | JGI IMG/M metagenome (GOLD analysis project Ga0302320, IMG submission 202130) | Peat permafrost microbial communities from Stordalen Mire near Abisko, Sweden - Bog_T0_3 | ecosystem: Environmental > Terrestrial > Soil > Wetlands > Peat | place: Sweden: Abisko, Stordalen Mire... | reverse complement strand
ACCGGCTTTCCCTACCTCTACTCCTTCGCCATCTGTGCCTTGGGCGGCGTGCTCGGCGTGATGTATTCGATTCCGCTGCGCCGCGCCCTCGTCACCAATTCGGACCTGCCGTACCCGGAGGGTGTTGCCTGTGCCGAGGTGCTGAAGGTGGGCGGCCACGGCGACGGTGAGAGCGGACCGTCGCCGGCCGACATGGCAGCCAGCCGCAACGGGCTCCTCGGGATCCTTATCGGCGTAGCGGTGTCGAGCGTCTTCGCGGTCGTGATCGCGACGCGGGTCTTCGCCAGCGACGTGGCCGAGTATTTTCGGGTGGGCGGCAGGAACGCGATCACCGGTTATGATTTCAGCCTATCGTTCGCGTTGTTCGCCGTCGGTCATCTGGTGGGGATTTGGGTGGGCGTCGCCATGCTGCTGGGCGCGCTGATCGCCTGGGGCGGCGCGGTGCCCATTCTCACCAGCCTGCACCCGGTCGCAGGCGCCGCCGCCGCCGTGGGTCACGCGGTCTGGAGTCATCAGGTGCGCTTCGTCGGCGCCGGCGCCATCGGCGTTGCCTCCGTCTGGACGCTCATCAAGCTAACTCGACCCTTAACCGTGGGTCTGCGCGCCGCCATTGCGGCGTCCCGCCTTCGTAAAACCGCCGGCGGCGCGGCGCTGCCGCGCACCGAGCGCGACATCCCCATCGGCATCGTCGCGATCGTGACGCTAGCCTGCATGGTGCCCATCGCGTGGCTGCTCGCCAGTTTCGGCGTGGCCAGCGGCCTCGGCAGCCAGATCGTGGTGCTCGTCATCGGCGGTGTCGTTTATATCGCGTTGATGAGTTTCTTCGTCGCGGCGGTGTGCGGCTACATGGCTGGACTGATCGGTGCGTCCAACAGCCCCCTGTCCGGCGTGGGCATCCTCGTGGTGCTGGGAGCGGCCTTAGCTTTGGTGTTAGTGGTGAAGCCGTTCCTGCCCAGCTCGGCGGGTCCTGCCCTGGTTGCATACGCCTTGTTCGTCACATCGGTCGTGTTCTGTGCCGCGACCATCTCGAATGACAACTTACAGGATCTGAAGACCGGACAATTGGTGGACGCAACGCCGTGGCGGCAGCAGGTCGCGCTCATCGTGGGTGTCGTGGCCGGCGCCATCATCATTCCGCCTATCCTGGATCTGTTGAATCACGCCTATGGATTCGCCGGTGCACCGGGGGTGGACCCCGCTCGCGCGCTGGCCGCGCCTCAGGCCACCCTGATATCGGCCCTGGCCCGCGGCGTGATTCAGAATGACCTCGACTGGAATTTGATCGGCAGCGGCGTCCTCATCGGTGTCGGGGTCATCGTGCTGGACGCCGTGATTCGCAAAGTCAGCCCCGGCTCGCTGCCGCCCCTTGCCGTCGGCCTCGGAATCTACCTCCCGACGGAAACCACCTTGATGATCGTCGTCGGCGCCATCGTCGGATGGGCATATGACAGGCGCGCGGCGCGCACGGCGAATCCCGAACGCACCCACCAGCTCGGAGTTTTGATGGCCTCTGGTTTGATCGTCGGCGAAAGCTTGGTCGGAGTGCTGCTGGCCGCCGTCGTGGTGTTCTCGGGAAAGGCCACGCCTCTGGCTTTGGTGGGAGATGATTTCGCCGTTGCTGCGGTGTGGGTGGGCGGCATTGTATTCGCGATCACCATCATCGCTCTGTACTCCTGGCTGAACCGCGTCAGCGGACCCGCGCCGCCAGGCGCAGGGCGTACGCTGGCGGCGCCCTAGCCGGAGCGCACCCCAGGCTCGACTCCGTTTGCGCGATCCACGTCATTCCGCCAAGCTCATGCTGGCCTTGAGCACCATCTACCTGGTGTGGGGCTCGAGCTTTTTGTTCACCAAGATCGCGGTCGCCAATTTGCCGCCGGCCTTGTTCTCCGGGATTCGATTCTGCACGGCGGGCGCCTTGCTGGCGCTCATATCCCGGTATGGAAACGGCAGCGCCTGGCCGCGCCGCCGGATCGAATGGCGCCACGTCATGATCGCGGGATTTTTCATGGTGTTCGTCAGCAATGGCCTGAACACCTGGGCCATGCGCTATCTGCCGACCAATCAAGCGGCTTTGCTCAATGGCACCGCGGCGTTCTGGATCGCGGGACTCGGCGTGTTCGGGCGCCGCGGGCACCCGTTGACCCGCTGGTCGATCTTGGGGTTAGGCGTTGGCTTTCTCGGTGCCGCATTGATGCTGATACCTAAGGAGCCTTTGACTGCCAATAGCTTGCTGGCTCAGGCCGGTGTCCTGACCGCGTGTTTCTCGTGGTCGCTGGGCACCTTGTACTATCGAAGCATCGATAGCGAATTGAGTTCGCTCATGTTCATGTCGCTGCAGATGCTCATGGGCGGATTGATGTTGCTCGGCGTGGGTCTCGCCAACGGCGACGCGGTTCGCTGGGTTCCGGACACCTCCGGATTGGTCGCTCTGTTCTATTTGACGTTCTTCAGTTCCTGCCTGGCCTATACCGCCTATGGCTGGCTGAGCTTGAACGCCCCTCCCGCGCTCATCGGCACCTATGGATACGTGAATCCGGCCATCGCCTCGTTCCTCGGCTGGCAATTCCTGCACGAACATTTATCCGGGTCGCAGCTTGCCGGCATGGTAGTCATTATCATGGGCGTGAGCATTCTGACTTTGCCCGGGGGCAGTCTCACCGACCCCAAGACGCTCGCGGAACCGAAGACTCAATAGCACGCGCAATGCAGGGGCGCGTATCGTCAACGGCGCTTCACGATCACTTCGACTTTGCCCTTGCCGCCCACGAACCAGGAGCCGATGAAGCTGACCAGGCTGACGAGCACCGATGTCCAAAATGCCGCCCAGAAGCCCGCCACATGCATGCCGGGCAGCATCCACGCCACGAGAGCCACCATGCCGGCGTTGATCACCAGCAAAAAAAGACCGAGAGTGAGTATGGTCATCGGCAGTGTGAGCACGATGGCAATGGGCCGAACGATGGAATTGGCGATGCCGAGCAATACGCCGGCAAGAATCAAGGTGGCCGGGGTATCGATGGACACGCCCTTGACCCAGGCGGTCGCCAACCATAAACCCAACGCAACGATGCTGGCGCGAATCAGAAACCCAAGCATGATAATCCTAGGCGTTGAAACGCCTACGATACCACCCTGGCGTCAATAATCGAGCCCCGGCAACGGCGGGTCCTTGGGGACGACGGCCTTGGCTTTTTTAGGAACCGGCGGACTCTCCAGAGTCACCTTGATGCGCGCCATGAAACGTTCCCAGCCCATGCGAATACGCACGTAGCTCGAGTCCCATGCAGTGGCCTCGGGAACCCCGGAGCCCAACAATCGCAGCGAGGTGGTTCCTTCACCCTTGCGCACGTCCAGCAAGAAATCATCCACCAGTGCGGCATCGCCCGCGGGCCAATCGCGGCCTTTGAGATAAATGAGCCGCAGACGCCGATTGACGTCAAAAATATCGATGTGCGCTTCACGGCCGCCGGCATTGCGTTTACCGAGCAAGTACGAGCCCCCTTTGCGCGGATCGATCTGCGCTTCCTGGCCGGACCAAATCCGAATCAAACCCGGATCGGTCAGGGCTCGCCACACCCGTGCCACCGGCACGTCGATTTCGACCAGGTGGGCATAGCCACGAGTGCCATTTCGGGTGGATTTACGGGGTGAACTCATGCCAATCGAGCCTCTCGGCCAAGTAATGCCCGGATCATGACGGAAAGCCGCCGCCGACGCAGTGCTAGAATCCATCAACAACGAGGGAACATCCATGGCTTATGTCGACATTGTGACTGCGCTCGCAGTTCTGCAATTCCTAGTGTTCGGGTTCAAGGTCGGCAAGGCGCGCGGCCGCTACGGCGTGAAGGCGCCGGCCGTCACGGGAAACGAGGTTTTCGAGCGCCATTTCCGTGTCCAACAGAATACTTTGGAGCAGTTGATTGCTTTTTTGCCGGGACTATATCTCTTCAGTCATTACTACAGCCCGCGGGTGGCGGCCGGGCTCGGGCTGGTTTACCTGATCGGCCGTGAGATGTACGCCTTCACCTACGTCAAGGATCCCGCCAAGCGCGAGATCGGGTATGCACTGACCTTGCTGCCCATAGCGATTCTGATCCTAGGCGGATTGTTCGGGGCCGCTCGTCAGCTGTTCTATTCCTGATCTTGGCGCCATTCCTTCTCTCCTAGGCGGTGTGCGAGTCAGGTCGCAGGAGCGCTGGGCGTCGCGGGCGGGACGGAGGGCTTGTGCGCATCCACCGGTGCCTCAGCCCCCAATAGAAAAGCATCAAGAACTTTTTGCGCAATGGGCGCTGCCGTCGCACCGCCGAAGCCGCCATTCTCCACCAAGACCGCGATGGCTATCTTTGGATCGTCAGCGGGCGCATAGGCAATAAACCATGCGTGATCTCGCCGCCGTTCATCCACGATTTTCGCGCGGGTGTTTTCGGTTTGTTTGATGGTGAACACCTGGGCGGTTCCCGTCTTACCGGCTAATTTATAACGAATCGGTTTGGCGAGGAACGGATAGGCGGTACCGCCCGGCGACACCGCTCCCACCATGCCATCGTAGACAACATCCCATTGGTCCGACGTTGCGATATCGATCGGCTTCATTAGCTGAGGACTGCGGCGCACGATAACGTTCGAGCCCGCAGCGCGCGTCGCCGACACCATGCGTGGGGTAGCAATCACCTGTCCCCGTTCGGCAATTTCCGCGGCGAAATGCGCCTGCTGCAAGGGGGTGACGGTAATCGGTCCCTGGCCGATCCCCATGCTGATGGTCTCGCCGGGAAACCAAACTTGATCCGCCGTGCGCTTATATGCGTGCCGTTTCCATTCTGGCGACGCGTAAAGCCCCGGCTTTTCACCGGGTATATCGATACCGGTCAATGCGCCATAGCCAAAAGTTTTCATGAACTCGTCCATTCGACCGATACCTAGTCGCTCGGCTACCCTGTAAAAGTACACGTCGCACGACTCCGCAATCGCCTGACGCATGTTCAAAGAGCCGTGCTTTTTGTCGTCGCGGTATTTGTTGCTGCTACCCGGCAACGTAAAGAAGCCAGGGCAGAATTCAAGTTGTAGCGGAGATAGAATGTTGTACTTCTGTGCAGCCAGCGCGTAGAGAGGTTTCACCGTAGACCCGGGCGGGTAGGCGCCACGCAACGCACGATTCAAAAGCGGGATATCGATATTGTTTGCCAACGCACTGTATTCGGCTACCGATAGTCCGCGCACGAAACCATTTGGATCGAAACCTGGCGTGCTGGCCATCACGATGATGTCCCCGGTTTTGGGATCGAGCGCAACCACGGACCCTCGTTTACCCGCCAGGGCTTCCTCTGCAACTTTTTGCACCCGCATGTCCATGCCAAGCACCAAATCTTCGCCGGCAACAGGTGCGCGAGTCGTCATTTGAGGCACGTAATCGCCCTGCCGATCGACCGGTCTGCCCGCCGCATTCACTAGAATTTCTCTAAATCCGGGCTTGCCATGCAGCTGCGCCTCATAAGCGGCTTCGACACCCAGCTTGCCAATGAGACTGGTGCCTGCATATTCACTGGTATCGATTTTTTTAAGATCCTCCTCGTTGATTGCGCTCACGTAGCCGATGGCATGAACGCCAATCTCGTTGAACGGATAGTGGCGTGCCAGACGCGGGCGGATGTCTATGCCCGAAAACTGATAGCGATGAATGGCGAACCGCGCCATCTCTTCCTCGCTCAACTGCAGCTTGACGGGCACACTCTCGTACACCTTATGCGAAAGAATGCTGCGGCGGATGCTGCCAACATCCTCTGCGCGAAGCACTCGTATATCAACTAGCTGAGCCAATGCTGCATTGACAGCTTTGACGTCCCCCACTTGCTCACGCACGAGTTCAAGATTGAAGGCCGGTTGATTATCCGCGAGAACCACGCCGTTTCGATCGAGAATCAAGCCGCGGCTGGGCGGTATGGGCTCCGTGCGAATACGGTTACCCTGCGAAAGAGTCGAGTAGTAGTCATGCCTCAATACCTGCAAATAGAACAGGCGGCTGGCAACGGCCACGAGCAATACCCCCGCAAGGACCCCGGCCACGATGCTGCGGACCGCAAACAAGCGGTTTTCGGCGAAATAGTTCTTGATCCGCGACTGGCGACTTCTCACCATGGCGGCCGGCTCCTAATCAGGGGTGACATGGGGCTTCATGATAAGCCATTTGGCGCCTGCCATTACCCGCCGATGGGCTGCGTTTGATAGCGAAGCGTCACAGTTTCGTGTGCCGGCAGCGTCAGCCGAAAAATAGGCCGCCCACTCTTCGTGCCCATGGAACGATCCGCATGAACCACGCGTCCGCCCTCCGGTAACCGTAGCCGCAGTTCGAATCGAACTTGCGTCGCCCGGGCGTTGCTGATGTCGACTCGATTCACGTGGTTGACCTGGGCCGCCGTGACCTGCACATCCGGCGCATCGCCCAAATTGATTTCCAGCTCTTCGTCGACCGCCAGGTCGCGCACTCCCGATTCATTCAGCAGCAGGCTCTCGCCCGCCCGATCCGCGAACACCGCAATGTGCCCCGACGGCAGCGGCAGTCCCAGGTGATTCGACCGACTGTTCATGGTTCGCAGCAGCCGGGACGCCGCAGCCGGCGCCCGCGTTTCCCCGGCCGCTAGATCGGCGCCATAAATCAGAGTCACCGGAATGCCGGTCCGATCGAGCAGCCGCACCTGCTTGGATTGGCGGCTGGCCATGGTGGTGCGGTCGGGTACTCGGTAGAGCTTCAGATCGCCGAGCTGCTCCTGTGCCACTTTTTTGCCCGCCGCCGCCGTGATCGCTTGCAAGGCCATGGGCGCTGCCATACGCGCCGTTTTGGCCATTTCGAAATCGCCGGCCCCCGCTGTCAGCGAGTCGAGGCCCATTTGAAGAATGGCGGCCCGATCGCTGGTAGTACCCTGAGGCCAACACTGCGCCAGAATCGCTCCGCCGAGATCGAGCGGTTCCACTTCACCGCTTTCGCGGTTGACTCTTCCGGCCACCATCTGAGCATGCGCCGCAGGAAATCCGACGCCGTTGCCATTGGCCAAGGTCACCCAGCCACCGAGATCCAAGGTCTTGCCGTCGGCCGACACGGTCGCCCGATAGTCCGCTGCCCAATCGAAGCCGCGCGCGAGATACGACAGCGTCACCGTCCGCGTCACCGGCTCGGCGCTGCGCACTTGCACCGACAAGGTGGGGGTGGCGGCAAGATCGGTAACGCCCGCGAAGCTGAAAGTCTCTGCCAATCCCGAACAACGCAGCGCCTCTATTCCTTCCGCGGTTGCGAATACCACCCCGCCTCCGGCGTCCGATCGTATCGTGCCGGCCACGCGACTCAACTTGCCTGTTTTCTTGTCCGTTCGAAGCAGGGTCACGGGCTTGTCGAGTGCCGCGCCTAGCAATGAAGACGGGCTGAGCAATGCCCCTTCGCGATTCTTTTCGATGATGCCGTCGGGTAATCCCGTCACGATGACGCTGGCCGGCTCGATTCCATCGGCCACGCCTTCGAAGCGCAGCCGACTCGTGCCCGCCGGCAAGTGTACGGTCCGGGTTTCGCTGATCAGGGCGAATCCGCCCAGCGCGTCGAGGACGATGGAGCCTGAGCCGCGCTCGGGCGCCCGATATACTGTAACGGACAAATCGGTTGGACTCGTCGCCAAGATGTCGGCGGCGGTAGCAGGCGCGAGCGCCAGCGCCCAGAGCAATGCGCATTCCAATGACCCACCGAGCCTCATCGAACGTCGGGCGCGCATGATCACCCTCCGTCGTCTAGTATCGCGTGTCGAAGCTGGCGGTGACACTGGCCTTGCCGTTGGCGGGCACTGTCACCGACCATTCAGCCGTATCGGCACTGCGCCGCGTGCTCTTCTGACTCTCGGCGGTAATGCGCGAATCACCCCATAGCCCGTCCTGAAGCAGCTTCACCGTGACGGGTCGAGGCAGGGCGTTGCTGAGCTCGTAGCGCATGTCCGACTGCCAATCGGCGCTACCGAGGTGCGTGCGCTTGTCCACCACGGCACGCACCTTCACATCGAAGGCATCCCCCGTGGCAAGCGACAAGGTCGATCCCATCGGCGTATGGTCTATGCGGCTTTCGCCGATGAACTGCGGGTCGCCGCGTTTGTCGCGCAGGTAAAAACGCAGTACGCCCGCGGGCAATTGATCGCCCAATCCCGCGTGCGTACCGGTGGAAAAGCTATAGATGGTCTTCGCGCTCTGTGCGGTCTCCGAGGTGCCCAGCCAGCGGTTGCGGAATTCATAGCCGTGTTCCGCGGGCACGTCGTGCACGTCCAGGAAGCTCACCTGCTTGGTTTGCAGATTGGCGATGGTGGTGCGTTCCGCCAGCGGATAGAGATAATAGTCGCCCAGACGCTCGCGGCTGCCGCTTTCCGTTCCCGGCTGCTGCAATGTCGGGCGAGCCTGGGGAACGCGATAGTAATTCTGCGGCCGGCCTTCCCCATCGACCAAGGTCGGCGAGCCCGCCACCAACAGGGTTTGCGCGTTTTCATAGGTGACGCCGCTGGAGTTGGTCAGCGTCACCCAGCCTTGAACGTCGATCTTGCTGTCAGCCTCGTTGTAGAGCGCAACGTAATCGGCTCTCCAGCCGAGGCCCGGAGTCAGGTAGCTCAAGGTTGCGGGTCGTGTGCCCGCGTGGCCGCCGACGACGGTGACAGATAACGTGGGCCGGGCTCGCAGGTTTTCCGGTACCTTGTCAAAAATGACCCTGACCGGCAGGCCGTCATCCCGCAACACCTCGATGCGCTGTCCGATCTTCAGCACGACCCCGCCGTTGGTGGCCAGAACCTCGGCTTTCTCGCGGGTTTCGGCGCCGGTGGCGGGATTGACCCGGACCACGGTGATCTCCTGACCCAAGGCCTTTTCCATAAGCTTGGCGGGAGTCAATAGATCGAAATCGAAATTCTGCTCGACGATGCCGATGTCGGCGGCGGTCAGAGAGACGGTTTCCGGGCCCATTTGCGCGGACACGTCTTGGAATTCGATGTGTTGCCGTCCGCCCTTGACCTCGATGTCACGCCGGTCCTGAATCAGCGCCAGATCGCCGGTGTAGATCGTGACGGATAGGCTTCTGTCGGCGGCGGCAGATGAAAAAGAGATCGGTAACCACAACAGGCACCCGACTAACATCAGACGTATAGGCATGACTCAACTCCGACCACCGATGATGTGGGGGAGAGGCGGCGCGGGGTCAGCGCATCGACACCCGGACATGTGCGACCGAGCTCGCCTCCATCCAAGTCTTGATCCGTTTGGCATCTGCAACGCGCGTGTACTTGCCCAGCGAGTCCAGCAGCACGATGACCACCGAACGACCTTCGATGACGGCCGCCATCACCAGGCACTTACCCGCCTCGGTAATGTAGCCGGTCTTCTGCACCACGATGTTCCAGGTCGGGTTCGCCACCAGGTTGTCGGTGTTGCGAAATTCGACCAGGTGCCGGTGTACTTTGACGGTGTAGTTCTTGTCGGTCGAATAGGTGCGAATGGTCGGATTGTGCGAGGCGGCGATCACCAGCTTGGCCAGATCCTCCGGGCTCGCCACGTTCTCGCTGGACAAGCCGGTCGGATCGACGAAGTGGGAGTGAGCCATGCCGAGCGTGGCGGCCTTGGCATTCATGGCGGCCACCATCGCGGGCATTCCGCCGGGATAGTTGTTGCCCAAGGCGTGCGCGGCCCGATTTTCCGACGACATCAGGGCCAGATGCATCAGATCGCCTCGGCTCAAGGTCGTGCCCAGCGTCAGGCGGGACCCGGCACTTTTGGGTAGATCCCGGTCGGATTCGGTTATCTGCAGCGGCTCGTTGAGGGGCTGCTTGGCATCGAGTACGACCAACGCAGTCATCAGTTTGGTAATGGACGCGATGGGCATGGCGACATCGGCGTGCCGCGAATACAGAACGGTCGAGTCGTTTTGATCCATGATGAGCACTGAACTGGACTTCAATTTCGGGTCGCGGAGGGGCTGCGCTGTGGCTGTCAGGGCTACCAGGGCCAGGAACAGGCCGGCGACTCCCCGCATCGGCAGGGACAGTTCTCGAGGGGTAAATGTCATTGACTATCCAGATATGCCGACTTAGGGCGGCACGCTGACATAGATCAGGCGCGCCGTGACGTGATTCATAGCTAACTTTGACATTATTTTTTGGAAAGTCCAGCACATTCAGCGCTTTGCCACGATTACTTCAGGCACTTGCCTCGCTACCCGGCGCGCGCCTGAGTTCCTTGTCGCGGCACATCTTGCGATCCGCAATGCTGAGCA
>Ga0302320_10030473_pt1 | contig 10276 bp, 6 predicted proteins | sample Bog_T0_3_FD_202130 | JGI IMG/M metagenome (GOLD analysis project Ga0302320, IMG submission 202130) | Peat permafrost microbial communities from Stordalen Mire near Abisko, Sweden - Bog_T0_3 | ecosystem: Environmental > Terrestrial > Soil > Wetlands > Peat | place: Sweden: Abisko, Stordalen Mire... | reverse complement strand
CTTCACGGTAAGCCGCGCGGGCGTCTGTCCAGCTATCCCATACTATATGCATTTTCGCTGAGGATCTACTGAAGGCGAGTTTCGGAGATGGGCGTCACATCTGCTGCTTCGGCCGTTGCCTCGATATCCGGCAAGCCGCTCATCCGTTCCGTAGCGGTTCGAGAATTCGCTCCCGTATCATTCGCTCCCGTATCACTCGCTCCCGTATCGAGGGACGCGCGCAGGTTGAAGACCACACGGAACGTCGAGCCCTGCCCTTCCGCGCTCTTGACTTCGATCGCCGCATTGTGCGCCCTCGCGATGGTTGCCGCCAGAGGCAAACCCAGCCCGTGACCTCCGCCGGCACGCGCCTTGTCGGCGCGGTAGAACCGCTCGAAGATGTGCGGGAGATCCGCTTCGCCGATGCCTGTCCCGCAATCGCGAATCGTCACGGCCAAGGATTCCGGATGCACGTCTTCGAGGGTCATCAGCACCGTCCCGTCCGCGAAGGAATACTTCAGAGCGTTATCGAGCAGCAGCACAAACAAGCGATGCAGCGCCGGACGATTGCCCGCCACCACTGCCGCCTGCTCGCCCAGTTTCAATTTCACTTCGATGTGGCGCTGCGCGGCTAACCCAGCCATCTCGGCGTGAACATCGCCGAGGATTTCGCGCAGATCCACCGGTATGCGCGGCATTCCGGCAACCGCGGTATCGCTGCGGGCCAGCGTCAGCAGATCTTCCACCAGTTGCGTCATCCGTTCCGCCTCGGCCACCACCGACTGCAGCGATTCGCGATACGATTCGGGCGTTCGTCCGCGCCGCAGCGCCAGTTCCGCCGTCATCCGGATGACCGCCAGCGGCGTTCGCAATTCGTGCGACGCATCGGCCGCGAATTGGGATAGCGTCTTCACCGCCGATTCCAGGCGTTCCAGCATGGAGTTCAACACGCGGACCAGGCGGGCTATCTCATCTCCTGTCTCTGGGACGGGAAGCCGTCCCGAGAGATTCTCGATGCTGATCATCAGTGCGGCGGCCGTGACATCCTGCACGGGCCGCAACGCCCGGCCACTCAACCAGTAACCGCCGATCCCGGCGATGGCCGCCACGACGGGCACCAAACTCCAGAGCAGGATGCGCAGTAATCGAAGGACATACACAATGTCCTCGGTGGGCGTACCCAATTCTAAAAAGAAAGTTTCGCCGTTCAGCAAGAACTGACGTTCCAGCGTCCGCGATCCGGCGGGCTCCGCCGTGGCGTTCGCCGGAAATTGGAAGGAAAATCCACCGGACCCCCGCAAGCTCACGTAACTGGTTTCCGGCAGCGCCTGGCAAAATTCCCGCAGCTCAATGGCAAGATGCTCCGGCGTCATGTGGCCGCCCTTTTCCGCGGCCTCACTGCGGTAAAACGCTTCCAGGCGGCTCGCACGCCCCATTAGGTCGTTGTCGGTATCGGCCAGCAGCTGGTGCCGCAAGGAAAACCACAGCAATCCGCCGAACAGGCCGAGGCCCGCCGTCAGGACCGCCGCGTACCACACCGTCAAGCGGAAACGAATGGATTGCCGATGCATCACGCCGCGGGCTCCCGCAAGATGTAGCCGAAACCTCGCACGGTTTGAATCAGCTTGGGCTCGCTGGTGTCCACTTTGATGCGCAGTTGCCGCATGAAGACCTCCAGGTTATTTTCGCTCACGTCGTGATCGAAGCCCCACACCGATTGCAGGATCGCGTCGCGGCTCACCGCACGTCCGCGATTGCGCATCAGCAACTCCAACAGCTTATATTCACGCGGGGTCAGATTCACGATCTGTCCCGCCCGTGTGACGGTGCGGCTCGCGGGCTCCAGCCGCAAATCCGATATTTCCAAATAGACGCGCTGCGGAACCGCTCCGCGACGGCTCACCGCCCGGAGACGGGCGAGCAGGACGTCGATGGAGAACGGCTTGGTCAGATAGTCGTCCGCGCCGGCGTCCAATCCATTGACGATATCGGCGGACGTATCGCGCGCCGTCAGCAGCAGCACGGGCGTTTGATTCCGCTCGTCGCGCAACTTGCGGGCCACCGCGATGCCATCCATCCCGGGCAGCATGACGTCCAGTACGATCACGTCGAAGGGCGATGTGCGGGCGATCTCATAGCCCACCCGTCCATCGCGCGCCACAACGACCTGATGGCCCTCTTCGGTGAGCGCCTTCTGGAGAAGATCCGCCATGCGCTGCTCATCCTCGATAACCAGGACCTGCATGGTTCTGATCGTAACAAAGTTTTCTAAAAAATAACTTATTTGTGCCAGGAAAAATATGCGAAACTATCCAACTTGGAGCTCAGTGATTCTTCAGGAACGAATGATTGACTAGTAGGGAACACCCATGCATTACAGATTGAATCCGCGTCTTTGCGCCTGTCTCTTTTCAAGCGTCGCAATCGCCAACTTTGCGACGGCTCAAGTTGCCACGCCTTTGCGGCCTCCGAATATCGCCGCTCTTCCGGGCCTGGCCGCGCAGGCCGCGGCATCGGCTGCGGTTCCTGCCGCTGCAACACAGGCATCCCAGGCAACGCAGGTGGCATCGCAAGCGACGACGACGGCTCCTTTGACGCTGACGCTCAAAGACGCGTTGGAGCGGGCCCAAGCGAACGCCCCGCAAATTCTCTCGGCGATCGCCGACGCGAACGCCGCCCATGAAGATCTAACGCAGGCCAAGGCCGCCCGGCGTCCGTCGCTCAGCGCGCGTTCGGAATATCTCGGCACGGAAGGCAACGGCGTATTTGCCAGCGGCCGCTTCGTCACCAACGACGGTGTGCACGTCTATCGCGACTGGGCGATTGTCCACGAGGATTTCAACGCCGCCGTTCTGAAAACCGGCCTCAATCGCGCCGCCGAAGCCGAGGCCTTGGCAAGAGCGAAAACGGAAATCGCGAAGCGCGGATTGAACGCGGTAGTCGCCAAGGCTTATTACACGCTGCTCACGTCGCAGCGCAAATACGCCGCCGCGCAGCAGGGAATCGATCAATCCAAACAGTATTTGGATATCAGTCAAAAGCTGGAGCGCGGAGGAGAAGTCGCCCGCAGCGACGTTGTCAAATCGCAAATCCAGTTGAACTCCCAGGAGCAGGCGTTTCGCGAAGCCAAGCTCGCCATGGACACGGCGCGGCTCGATCTGTCGGTTTTGCTGTTCCGCGATTTCAATCAGAACTTCACCCTCGTCGACGATCTCGACACGCCGCAGCCGCTGCCCGCGATGCAGGAAATCACCACCATGGCGGAGCGCGAGAATCCCGATCTGCGCGCGGCCAATAGCAGTCTGCGCGCCGCCAAGCTCGACGTGGACATCGCCCGTCAGGGCTACTTGCCGACTTTGACCGCCGATCTCGCCTACGGTATTGAAGCGAACGCCTTCGCGCTACGCAGCACCGTCGCCGCCGATCCATTGAAGGGACCGCAGAACAATCTCGGGTATTTTCTGACGGTCTCGTTGAACGTCCCCGTGTGGGACTGGGGCATTCGCGCCAGCAAGGTCCGCCAGGCGGGGCTGAAGAAGGAACAAGCCAACGTGGATCTGACGGTCACCCAGAAAACGTTGATGCGCAACCTGCAGGGGTACTACTTGGAGGCGCAGACCGCGCGCGAGCAGTCCGACTCGCTGCGCGCGTTGGTCGATCTCTCCGCCGAAAGTCTGCGGCTCAATGTACTGCGCTATGAAGCGGGAGAAGCTTCCATCCTGGAACTGGTGGACGCGCAAACTACGTTGCTGCAGGCTCGCACGGCCTACGTCGACGGTCTGGTTCGCTATCGCCTCGCACTCACAAATCTTCAAACCTTAACGGGTGCGTTCTAGTTCTGATCGCACCGGGAAATTAATAACGCCATGTTGGATTTACGAAAGCAACACTTGAAACATCAGGCACCTTACCGAGCCAGGACGATTGGTCGGCTCGCCGTCGCGCTGCTCGTCGCCAGTTTGTTCCTGGCGGGATGCGGCAAGAAAGCCGCGCCCAAGGAAGGGGGCGACGACGAAGGCGAAGCACCCACGCCGGTTACGGCCGAGCCCGTTTTGCGCGGCGCCATCGATCATGTGGTGGTGGCCGATGCGGTCCTCTATCCGGTGAACCAATCGAACGTCACGCCCAAAATTTCCGCGCCCGTGAAGCGCATTCTGGTGAATCGCGGAGATCACGTGAAAGTCGGCCAGGTGTTGGCCGAGCTCGAATCTGCGGATCTGGCTGCGGCCCTGGAAGAAAGCAAGCACCAGGTGGATCAGGCGCAATCGGCGTATCAACTGCTTGCCGGCGCAACCTCGCGCGACGACCAGAGCAAAGCGCAGGCCGACGTCCAGACCGCCCAGCAGACGTTTGACGCCGCCAAGAAAGTGTACGACGCCCGCGTGGCTCTACAGAAGGAAGGCGCGCTGCCGCAAAAGCTGGTGGACGATTCGAAGCTCGCGATGGTGCTGGCGCAAACGCAACTGGAGGCCGCGCAACGGCACATGGAATCGCTGAGCCAGGTGGGCCAGCGCGAAGCCCTGCAAGGCGCGGATGCCGCGGTCAAGACGGCCAAGGCGCACTACGATAGCCTGAACGTTCAGCTTTCCTACGGCATCGTCAAGAGCCCCATCGCCGGAGTCGTCGCCGATCGCTCCGTTTATCCCGGCGAAATGGCGCAGCCCGGCATGCCTCTGATCTCGATCGTCGATATCTCGAGCCTCATCGCGCGCGCCAACGTTCCGGTGAAGGATGCCGTCGCGATCAAGCCCGGCCGCCCCGCCCGCATCGCCGGACCCGATGGCGATCTTGCGGGAATCGTAACCGTCGTCAGCCCCGCCGTCGATCCCAGCACCACCACCGTGGAGGTGTGGGTTAAAGTCGACAATCCGGGCGAGAAGCTCAAACCGGGCGGCACCGTGCGCGTTTCGATCATCGCCGAAACGATCACGGATACAATCGTCATCCCTGTTTCCGCGTTGTTGAATTTCGACGAGGGCGGCCAGAAGGTCATGCTCGTGGTCGGCAAGGATAAAAATGCAGTCGCCATGGAACGCAAGGTGGTACCGGGCGTGCGGCAAGGCGCGCGCGTTCAAATCACCAGCGGCTTACAGGAAGGCGATATCGTTATTACCTCCGGCGGTTTGGGCCTGGACGACAAAGCCAAGGTCGAAGTCCAAGCTCCCAAGGACGAAGACGAGGATGATGACGACGACGCCAAATGAGCAAGACATCTGGGCCAGCGAACTCATTTCAGCTGAACTTATTTCAGCCGAACTTATTTAGGAAAGCTAAGTAATGAACGATTACGAGAATCCGCACACCCCCGAAGGGGATGCACCCGAGCATTGGACCGCGCGCTTTTCGCGGCCCATTATTTTTACGATTGTCACGCTGGTGATCGTCGGCGCGTACCTCGCGCTTTCCATTCCCGTCGCCGTTTTTCCCGCTACCGATTTCCCGCGCATCGTCGTCGGCATCGATAACGGCGTCGCGCCCATCAATCAAATGGAAGTCACCGTGACGCGCCCCATCGAAGAAGCGATGAACAGCGTCCCCGGCTTGGAAAAAGTTCTCTCCACCACCAGCCGAGGATCGGGCGAAGTCAATCTCTTCTTCAACTGGAACGTGGATATGTTCCAGACCTTGCAATCGGTCGACGCGGCGATCGCGCGCGTGCAACCCAGCCTGCCGGCCACGGCTAAGATGACCGCGAACCGTCTGACGTTCGCGGCTTTCCCGATCCTCGGTTACAGCCTCACGTCGGACACCATGTCGCAGACGGATTTGTATGAGCTGGCCAATTACACCATCAAACCGCGCCTGAATCGCGTCAACGGCGTTTCGATGGTGGTGCTGCAAGGCGGCAAGGTTCCCGAATTTCAAATCGAGCCCGATCCCGCCAAGCTCCTGCAGGCGCAGGTGACGGTCCCCGGCATTCTCGATGCGATCTCCAAGTTCAACATGATCGATTCGCCGGGACTGATCGAAAACAATCACGAGCTCTCTCTCACGCTGGTCAGCGGGCAGGCGAAGGACATGTCGGATCTCGAGAACATCGTCGTCCGCACCACGCCCAACGGCAATCCGATCCGCGTAGGCGACATCGGCACGGTGCATACTTCCGTGATGCCCGTGTACACGATGGTCACGGCCAACGGAAAGTCCGCGGTTCTGCTCAACGTTTTCCGTCAGCCCGAAAGCAACACGGTCACCGTAGCGGACGCCGCATCGCGGGAGCTCGAAACGATTCGCAAGACGCTGCCTTCCGGCGTCCACGTGCAAACCTTCTACGATCAATCCACGCTGGTGCGCGACTCCATCGACAGCGTGCGCGACGCGATTCTGATCGGGCTGATTCTCGCGGCCATCATTCTCGTGTTGTTCCTGCGGGATTGGGGCAGTTCGCTGGTCGCTGCGCTGGTGATCCCCGCGACTATCGCGATCACGCTGGTCGTCATGCGCCTGCTCGGCGAGAGCTTCAACCTGATGACGCTCGGCGGGTTGGCCGCCGCCGTTGGACTCGTCATCGACGACGCGATCGTGGTGGTGGAGAACATCGTGCTGCATCGCGATTCCGGGCAAAACCGCGCCGACGCGATTCGCAGCGCGCTGCGCGAAATCCTGACGCCGCTGATTGGCTCGACCATCACACCCATCGTCGTTTTCCTGCCGCTCATCAGCATCACGGGCGTGACCGGAACATTCTTCCGCGCGCTGGCGATGACCGTCGGCACCGCGCTGCTCACGTCTCTGGCGCTGGCACTCACGTGGACGCCGACGCTGAGCCACTACCTGCTGAAGCGCAAGGGCGGCGCGCATGCTGAAACCGCGGACGCCCACGGTCACGTTTCGACCTCCGGCTTCATGGGACGCGTCACGTCGTTTTATGTCAGCGCGCTGCGCTTAGTGCTCGCGCGGCCGCTGGTGCTCGCTCTGGGATGCGTGGTCCTCGTCGGTGCTTCTTATGCCTGCTACACGCAGCTCGGCAGCGACCTGCTCCCGGAAATGGACGAAGGCGGATTCATTCTCGATTACCTCATGCCCGCTGGATCCTCGCTCGCCGACACGAACGACGTGCTTCTCGGCGTCGAAGAAATCCTCAAGAAAACGCCCGAAGTCGAAGGTACTTCGCGCCGCACCGGCCTGCAACTCGGACTCGCCGCCGTCACCGAAGCCAATAACGGCGATTTCTCGGTGCGGCTGAAGAAAGATCGCAAGCGTGGTATCGACGAGATCATTTCCGAACTTCGCGCCAAGGTCACCGACGAATATCCGCAGCTGGACGTCGAATTCGTACAGGTGCTGCAGGACATGATCGGCGATCTCACCAGTTCGCCCGAACCCATCGAAATCAAGCTCTTTGCCGCCGATCCCAATCTGCTGAAAACCTGGGCGCCGAAAGTGGGCGACCGGATCAAGAAGATCGAAGTGAATAAAAAGAAGGTCGTCGCGGACGTAAAAAACGGCATCGAAAACACCATCAGCGGTTCGGCGATCGTCATGAACGTCGATCCCGTGGTGGCCGCGCGTTCCGGATTCAGTCCGCAGGAGATCGAGCTCGACGCGAGCGCGGTCCTGCAAGGCGAGCCCGCCACCACGCCGCTGGTCATCAACGATCATTCGTATACCATTCGCGTCCGCTTCCCGGACAGCGCGCGCGAGTCGATCGAGTCCATTCGCAATACGATGATTACCAGCAGTGCCACCGGCAAGACGGCCACGTTGGGAGCGCTCGCCAGGTTCGACGATGAAGCCGGGCAAACCGAAATCGAGCGCGAGAATCTGCAGCGCCGCGTCGCCGTCACCGGCCGCTTTGAAGGCATCAGCCTGGGCGCCGGCATGGACCTCGTCAAGCAAGCCGTGGCCGATATGCACCTGCCCCCCACGATTCGCGTCGTCTACGGTGGCACTTACGAAGAACAGCAGAAGTCGTTCCACGATCTCGCTCTTGTGCTGGGCCTCGCGATCGTGCTGGTGTTCATGGTGCTGCTGTTTGAATTCCGCAACTTCGCCGCGCCGACCGCAATCTTGGCGTCCGCGCTGTTCTCCACGTCGGGCGTATTCCTGGCGCTGCTCATCACCGGCACCACGTTCAACATTTCGTCGTTCATGGGATTGATCATGGTCATCGGCATCGTGGCCAAAAACGGTATTCTGTTGCTCGACGCGGACGAGCGTTTCCGCCGCGAGGGATATTCTCCGCGCGAAGCGATGATCGAAGCCGGTGAGCGCCGCTTGCGTCCTATCCTGATGACCGCCATTGCGACCGTCGCCGGTATGATTCCGCTTTCGCTCGCGCTCGGCGCCGGATCGCAGATGCTGCAACCGCTGGCCATCGCCGTCATCGGCGGTATCGTGGCCTCGATGGTGCTTTCGCTGCTCGTGACGCCCGCCGTGCACTACTATCTGAGCGGCAAAGAATAGGCCGATAAACTCCGATCGCACCACGGGCCCGCTAGGGCCCTTTACGCGGGTTTTAAAAAGCCTATACTAAACTGGTTTGCGGGCTTCGAAAAGTGCACAGCGAGCGTTTAAAAGCGAAGTCTTTTTAGGAAACGCCATCTGGTGATTTCCTTGGACTTAAGCACGAGGCCCGCAGGAAATTGGCAAGTGCGCGTTGACGCGAGATGGAGAAATCTTTTCCCCGGAAGCTCAATCGCTTAGCGTATGGGGACGTCTGAACGGTCCACCACGCGTGCTGCGCTCGGCAATCAAAAACTACATGGACTGATGGGCGGTCATTTCGAGCTGGCCTGCTTTTCCTTCGCCCTCGCCCCCGCCAGGATTCCGTACAACCCGTAGTTATCCTCGTGGCACGCGTATTCGTACAGCGTGCCCGTCTTGTTCCACGGAATCATCGCCGACCACGGCTTGCTCCACGTATCCGGATCGCTTACCGTGAAGCGATAGTCGATGTGGCCGTCCGCCAAGCGCGTCCAACGCTCGACAAGCTTCATGTTTTTCGACGCGTTCTGGAACGTCGCCTGATCACCGAAGTTGGTCGTCTCCGCCACCAGCGTCTCGCCTTCCCAGTGGCCTCGCGAATCGCCCAGCCATTGCCGGACGCCCGAGTTCAGATGGGCTGTTCTGCTGATGGGAATAACGCGCGTCTCGTGGATCTGCTCCTGATAGATCGCGACGAGCCCTGGCGACTGAACGATCTCGTAATTATTGTCGTAGCCAGTAGGGACCCTCGGCAGCGGCGCGCGAATGATGCAGCGAGGATACAAATCCACCGATTCCGGTCCCGCGTAAACGCCCGTTCCCGGCTGACCCTCCAAGGCGGTGTCCAGATGGGGCATTGCCGCGATCCGCTTCTTCGCTGCGGCGGTCAGCGGCGGAATGAGACCATCGGGCGGATCGTAAATCAGGGACGTGCGCCCGTCGCTGCGCCCGCGATCCCACCAGGCGCCGTTGTAGGCGTCCTCGACATCTTGCGGAGTGCCGCGCTCGTGACGCTTATCGGTGGCGACTTCGGTCACTTTGTCTTGCGCCGCGCGCTCCTCCTTCGTCAGGAATTCGCGTCCCATATATTTCGCGGGACGTTCCAGCGGAGTCGTGGTCGCGTTGGTCCACGTGCCTTGCAAATCGGGATCGCCCCACGGTGTGTGCCACTTTTGCGCGGGTGCCTGTGTCGAAACCTTCGCCAGAGCCGGCGCCGCAGCGTGCCCCGGAGTTTGCTGCCCAACAACCGATGCCGCGCAAAAACACGTCGCCGCGAAAATCCGAATCGTCACACGGGTAGACATGGGACCTCCTTCGACCGCGCGCGCCGCAGCGCCGGCTGCTTGATCTTTATGAGTTACTTAATCTTTACGAGTCACTTGATCTTCTTATTGACCCACGCGTCGATGTACTTGATCACATCCTGGCTGTTGCGATCCAAAAACATCTCGTGCATGTTGCCCTTGATACCGACGTCTTCCAGCCTCACGAAATCGTCCTTCGCGCCCGCCTGATTCAGCCATTTCGGGATGCACACGTCGAACACGCGATGATAGGTGCCCTCGGCCGAAAGCGAAAGAATCGGCATATTTTGATAGCTCACCAGCTTGTGCACGGGCTCGTCCTGCATGTAGCAGCCGACCTCGTCGCCCGGCCGTTCCGAAGGCTCCAGATGAACTTTGATGTCGCTCGGCTTGGCGAACGGCGGATCGTACTTCATCGGATTCGGCGTCAGCCCCCACGAGTTCGGATTCACTCGAGTGTAAGCGACCTTCGCCGTATCCACATTGCCGATCTGCGGACCGCCCGGCTCAATCGCCACCATGCCGGCGATGTACTGCGGACGCTGATCGGCGACGTTAAAGGCGAA
>Ga0302320_10030470_pt1 | contig 10277 bp, 8 predicted proteins | sample Bog_T0_3_FD_202130 | JGI IMG/M metagenome (GOLD analysis project Ga0302320, IMG submission 202130) | Peat permafrost microbial communities from Stordalen Mire near Abisko, Sweden - Bog_T0_3 | ecosystem: Environmental > Terrestrial > Soil > Wetlands > Peat | place: Sweden: Abisko, Stordalen Mire... | reverse complement strand
CTTCCCTGCACTCAGCCCGGCATCATGAAGAGAAAGGTCTCCCTCTGCACTCCCTCTCAAAGAGAAAAAAACTTGCAAATCAAGAGAGAATCTTAGCCGCAAAAGACGCGGCGAAGGTGGGGCACCCGTAGGATTCTGTTCTGCCATCGAACTGCTGAATCGGAAGCAAATGCAGGAGCAGGAGCAACCGCCCCACCAACGAAAAACGCCTTGAATGGACCACCCGGGCGCTTCGCGCGGCTCTACTTGCACGGCAACTTAGCGCTCCCGGTTGCTTGGTTGCCGCTCTCCGCTTACCATTCCATCCATGAAACGCAGGGCCTTTCTTCTCTCCACTCTTGGAGCTGTTGCTGCCTCAGAGGTACCGCCTCCGAAAATAGCGCACGGCTTGGCTCACGATGCATCCCCGAAAGACCGACGCCGAAAGCTGCCTCGCTTCCCGCGCACATTCCTTTGGGGCGTGGCTACTAGCGCTTACCAGATTGAGGGCGGAGTGCATGAGACCGGTCGCGGGGAGAGCATTTGGGATCGCTTCTGCCACACTGCTGGCCGCATTAAGACCGGGGAGAACGCGGATGTTGCCTGCGACCACTTCCATCGGTGGAAGTCTGATATTGCGCTGATGAAGTCGCTGGGCATCCAGAGCTATCGCTTCTCTCTGGCGTGGCCGCGTATACAGCCGCTGGGCTCAGGGGCGGTCAACCAGCACGGCATCGACTTCTACTCGCGCATTGTCGACGAGCTGCTGCTAAACGGGATTCGTCCGCTGCCTACGCTTTATCACTGGGACCTGCCGCAGCCTTTGCAGGATCGTGGAGGATGGGATTCCAGGGAGACCGCCAGCCGCTTTGCCGACTACGCCGCCGTTGCTACCCGCGCGTATGCCGATCGCTGTCCGCAATGGCTGATCTTCAACGAGCCCAGCATGTTTGTGAACCTCGGGAATCTCAGGGGAATCCACGCTCCCGGAATCACGGACCCGGCTATTACGATGCGCGCTGGTCACATTGTGAACATTGCACAGGGCAAGGCGTTCGCTGCCATGAAAGCTGTGTCGCTTAAGCTTCGTGTGGGCAGCGCTTTCAGTATGTCGCCTGCGCATCCGGCGACTGGATCGGACGACGACCGCAAGGCTGCGGAGCGATTTCACGCTTGGGAGAATATCTGGTATCTGGAGCCTGCGTTGCGCGGTCACTATCCTGCCGCGGTTGGTCCTACGCCGGAGAAGCTGCTCGACATTCGCACGGGGGACATGGAGGCGATTCGCGCGCCATTCGACTTTATTGGCATCAACAACTACTCGCGAGCGGTGATTGCGCACGATGACGGCTTCCCTATTCCGTTTGTGGCGATACGTTGGCTGGGTGGCGAGTCCGGCACTAAGACCGATGTGGACTGGGAGGTTTATCCGCGCGGGCTTTATGAGATCACTATGCGGATTTGGAACGACTACCACATTCCAATTGAAATCACCGAGAACGGCGCGGCCTACAACACTGCGCCGAACAGCGCGGGTGAAGTGTTGGACCAACAGCGCATTGACTTCTACGACGGATACATTCACGCGCTTGCTGCGGCCATTGCCGAAGGGGCCGATGTGCGAGGCTACAGCGCGTGGAGTCTGCTGGATAACTTTGAGTGGAACGAGGGGTTCACGCCGCGATTCGGCCTTGTCTACATTGACTACAAAACTCTAGCGCGCATACCCAAGGCCAGTGCACGGTGGTATGCGGAGCTTATTACGGCGCAGAAGAGGAAATAATAATGGACGCGGAAAAGCTGAAGTCTTTGCTGGGCCTTGTGCCTCTTAGCTTTGAGGGCGGCTACTATTCGGAGACTTATCGCTCGGCGGATGTCATACCGAGGGAATCTCTGCCGGGGAATTACAGCGGTCCGCGCTGCGCTTGCACTGCTATCTACTATCTATTGGAGCCGGGAACGTTCTCGGAGCTGCACCGCGTAGGGTCGGACGAAATCTTTCACTTCTACTACGGTGATCCGGTGGAGATGCTACAGCTATGGCCGGATGGGTCCGCGCGGCGGGTTGTGATTGGTGCGGACTTCGAGCGGGGTATGCGTCCGCAAGTGGTGGTGCCTCGGGGAGTGTGGCAGGGTTCGCGGCTTGCGGCAGGAGGAACGCTGGCGCTGCTGGGGTGCACGGTTAGTCCCGGCTTTGAGTACGCGGATTATGAGAGTGGGATGCGAGCGGTGCTTACTGGACAGTTTCCGGCAGAGGCCGGGATGATCGGCGAGCTGACTCGCTCGTGAATCTGCGGGAATGTAGGCGACCAGCGCTTCCCTTATTGGATTTGATCGATTTAATTCCCGAATTGTTGCTGCAGATTTTTCCACTGATGCTCTATCCGCCCCGGAAGCGCAGCGAGGGCCTATGCTGAAACCCGGTTGTTTTCTTGGCAAGGGGAATCGCAGTGGATAAAGAGCAGTCCGATAAAAGAAGAGAAGTCCGTTATCTCATTGAAGCCGGTGCGACGGTTGAGTTGAACAAGAACGGTCAGATTGCTCATGCTACTACGCTGAATGTGAGTGGCTCAGGCACGCTTCTTCGCTTTGATGAACCGGTTCAACTGGCCGTTGGCGACGAGGTTACTTGCGATTTCAAGGTTTCGTACGAGGCCAATCAGCCGCTCCCCTATTGGGGTATAGGAAATGTAGCTCGAGTGGACGGCTGTTGCGTTGCAATAGAGTTCGCCTTGGGATGCTTGACCCCTGGGGTGTCGGAAGTCAGTGTCCCGGCTACCAGTGCTAAGTCCTAAGCACGGCTGAATCTCTGCCTACTTGTCCACGCCGAAGTCCCAGACTACGCTGGCGTCTTCGGCTCCGACTGAGATTACAATCGCGTACTCGCCGGGGGTTAGGTCTTCTAAGGGGATCAGCTTCCACCAGTCGCCGCTGAACTTCTCGGCGCGCAGGTGAAGGAAGTGCTCTGTCGCGCTTTGCTCTCCGGCGGCGGACACCTTGTTTCTTGACACGACTCGTACGTCTCGCTTGCGATCCATGCGCACGATTCGGAAGTTTTCTGCGGGGACCAATCCCTGTTCGTTGTCTATGTCCACGAAGATTGATGGAGTGGCCGAGTGCAGGCGGACTTTGGCGGCTGCGCCTTTCAATTCGATTGTCTGCGTCTGGCTGGAGATGGGGTTGATGGAGCGTTTCAGGATGTTCTTTCCTATGTTGTCATCCACCTGAATCTTGTTTGGCTGGAGTTTGGATAGCAGCGACTTTCCGGCTGCTTCCTCCATCATGAAAATGCCACCTTCGGCGGGTAGGCGCAGTCCGGGCGCTACCTGGGGGGTGTTCAGCATTTCTTCCTTGCGCGCTGCGACCTCTTCGGGAGTGACCTGCTTGAGCTCTTCGGTGGGGATTTTTGAGCGCTCGGCGTTCCATTCATCAGTGGCTTTCCAGTCCACCAGTGCTACGGGAAGTTCTTCCCATTCGCCACGCTCGGCGCTGAAGTACCTGAGGCGATCTCCTACTTTTTGCCACTCTGTGGCTACCTGGTAGTTGCCATCTGTCAAAATTAGCCGCTTTGCCGTCTGGGGCTGCGCGGAAGCCGAGAGCAACATCCACATGGCTACCGCTGCCGCCAACCCCTTTATCGCGCGTAAGATAGTCTGCATCATGACAACACACGATACCACCGTTCCATGGGCTTCAGATGGTTGTTGCCGACTGGAGATTCCGAAATGATTCAAATTCTTGTGCTCTGAGTCTTGCCCGCAGCCCCGTTTTCATAGAAAATTGATTGTGCACCCCTACGAGATTCACCAAACAACACACAACCTGGTTACGAGGACGATATGACGGCAAAGTACATCTTTGTTACGGGAGGAGTCGTGTCTTCACTTGGCAAGGGCCTTGCTGCTGCAAGCATTGGCTGCCTGCTGGAGAGTCGCGGATTGCGGGTCAACCTTCAGAAGTTCGATCCCTACCTTAACGTCGATCCCGGAACCATGTCGCCTTTTCAGCATGGCGAGGTCTTCGTTACCGACGACGGTGCGGAAACCGATCTGGACCTTGGGCACTATGAGCGGTTTACTCATGCCAAGCTTACGCGCGAGAACAACCTGACCACGGGCCGCATCTACGAGCAGATTATTGCCAAAGAGCGGCGCGGCGACTATCTGGGGAAGACCGTGCAGGTGATTCCGCATGTGACGAACGAGATTAAAGCGGCGATGAAGAAGGTGTCTCACGATGTGGATGTCGTGATCTGCGAGATTGGCGGCACGGTTGGCGATATTGAATCGCTTCCCTTCCTGGAAGCGATTCGCCAGATGCGGCAGGAGCATGGACGCGAGAACACGTTGTTTGTCCACGTAACCTTGGTGCCCTACATTGCCGCCGCTGGAGAGTTGAAGACCAAGCCTACCCAGCACTCGGTGAAAGAGCTGCTCTCGATTGGAATCCAGCCAGATATTTTGCTTTGCCGCACAGACCGCTTTTTGCCGCAGGAGATGAAGAGCAAGATCGCGCTGTTCTGCAACGTGGAAGAGCGCGCCGTGATTACGGCTCGGGATGTGGCTAGCATTTACGAGTGCCCGCTGGCGTTTGCGCAAGAGGGCGTGGACAAACTGGTTCTGAAGTATCTCCACATTGACGCCAAAGACGCGGACATGAGCAAGTGGGAGTCACTTGTGCATCGCGCATACAATCCGCAGGACGAGGTGCTGATTGGGGTGGTTGGTAAGTACGTGGAGTATGAGGATTCCTACAAATCTTTGAAGGAAGCTCTGGTTCATGCTGCCCTCAACTACAACCTTAAGCTTAATCTGCAATGGATTGAAGCTGAAGGGCTTGAGACAAAGGATAAGAATGACCGCAGCTACGAATCGCAACTCACGGGATACGATGGCATCCTGGTTCCGGGAGGGTTTGGCAAGCGCGGAATTGCCGGGATGCTGAACGGCATTCGCTATGCGCGCGAGCACAAGGTTCCCTACTTCGGCATTTGCCTTGGCATGCAGACGGCATGCATTGAATTTGCTCGCAATGTATGTGGACTGGATGATGCTAACTCCAGCGAGTTTGACCCTGCCACGCAGCACCGCATCATCTACAAGCTGCGCGAATTGCGCGGTGTGGAAGAGTTGGGCGGCACGATGCGTCTGGGCGCATGGGACTGCAAGATTGACGGTGACTCACAGGCCTTCAAGGCTTATGGCAGCACGGACATCAGCGAGCGCCACCGGCATCGGTATGAGTTCAACCGCGAGTACGAGGCACTGCTGACCGGTGCGGGACTTCGCATCACGGGAAACTCTCCGGACGGGACTTACGTTGAGATTGTCGAGCTGCCCGATCATCCATATTTCCTGGGCTGCCAGTTCCATCCCGAGTTCAAGTCAAAGCCGCTGGAGCCGCATCCGCTCTTCCTTAGCTTCATCCATGCCAGTTACGAGCATCGCGCCAAGCGTCTGGCTGAAGCTCAGCCGGACGAGAGCAATCAGTATCTTCGCCCGGAAGGTGCAGGGAAACACTGAGAGATTCAAAGGCAAAAACCGCAGAGCTGGAGGGCGTCGTTTCCCACCTTAGCCGCAAGGAACGCGGCGAAGGTGGGGCACCTGAGGTTCGCGGATACGGTCGTGCCGGACCCCACCTGACTCGGATGGGGTTCGTTATTTGAGTGCGCCCGGCCCAAACGAAAGAGGCCCGGCGACGGGCCTCCTGATGCACTGCATGATGGCGAGTTTTAATCTTCGCCCACTTGTTTCGACAAATACCGCTCGTAACCAATGTCCTCGATCAGGTGCAGTTGCGATTCCAGCCAATCGACATGACGCTCCTCATCGGCCAGAATGCCCTGCAAAAACTCTGCTGTTGCGTTATCGCCTTCGTCGCGTGACAGCTTAATAGCACGGTTGTAAAGTTCCACCGCACCTAGTTCCAATTCCAGATCGCTGGCAATTTGTTCCTTCACGTTCTTGCCAATGTTTAGTGTCGCGGGACCGGTCACAGACGGCGTCGCGTCCAAGAAGAGGATGCGCTCGATCAGCTTTTCGGCGTGCTTCATCTCGTCGATTGACTGCTTTTTAATGAACTTTGAGAGGACTTCGTACTTCCAGTTTTCGCACATCTCGGCATGGAGAAAATATTGATTGATGGCCAACAGTTCTTCCTGCAAGGCTTCATTCAACACGGCAATTACCTTGTCGTTTCCCTTCATCGGTCGCACTCCTCTGTAGCCCAAACAGCGGGACCATTTAGATTACACTAATGCTTTGAAATTGCGAGTGCCGAGACTGTGGAAGAGTCACCTACCCACCGTGCTCATCATGCTCTCCGGATAGCGAGTCCCCGCTACGGTGCCCTTGGGGGCGATGGCCTCGATAGCCTTGAGTTCGGCGGCGGTGAGGCGCACGTCGAGGGCTCCCAGATTTTGCTCGAGATACTTTCTGCGCTTGGTTCCGGGGATCGGCACAATGTCGTCTCCCTGGGCTAGCACCCAGGCAATTGCCAGTTGCGCGCTTGAGCAGCCCTTGTTTTCAGCGAGCTCCTCGATCTTCTTTACCAGCTTCAAGTTCTTCTGGAAGTTTTCTCCTGCAAACCTAGGATGGTGCTTACGATAGTCGTCCTCTGGAATATCCTCCCAGCTCTTGAATTCACCGGTCAAGAAACCACGTCCCAAGGGACTGTAGGCTACGAATCCGATGCCAAGGGCGCGACAGGTTTCAAGTACGCCCTCTTCGGGATCACGCGTCCATATGGAGTATTCGGTCTGCACGGCGGTGATGGGATGAACCTTGTTGGCGCGACGAATTGTCTCCGGTCCCGCCTCGCTGAGTCCGATGTAGCGCACCTTGCCCTCGCGCACTAGATCCGCCATTGCGGATACGGTTTCCTCAATGGGAGTGTTGGGATCTACGCGATGCTGGTAGTAGAGATCGATGGTATCGAGCCCGAGGCGTTGCAGGCTGCCTTCACAGGCCTGCTTCACGTACTTTGCAGAGCCGTCGATGCGTCGGTCCATCGGACCTTCTCCGGTGCGCACGATGCCGAACTTAGTGGCGATCACAACGTCGTCGCGATGGCCGCCCTGCCAGCTTTTTACAGCCTTGCCGACCAGCACTTCGTTGGTGTGGGGGCCGTACATGTCGGCTGTGTCCAAAAAGCGCAGGCCGCGATCGAGCGCGAGGTGAATTGTTGCGGTCGATTCTGCGTCATCCCGCGATCCGTAGAAATCGCTCATTCCCATGCAGCCCAAGCCCAGGGCCGTTACTTTCAATCCTTGCGAACCAAGATTGCGCGTTTGCATTAAATCTCCTTGCTGTTTTTGCTGGGTACTGGTCCATTGGATGACCGTGGGCGGGCCAGCGACTCCAACTTGGAACCTACAGCTTGTTCTACAATCCCTTTCTATGCCGCTCAAGCAATCTGAGGCAATCGTTCTTCGCACCTATCCTCTGCGCGAGGCTGATTTGCTTGTGACGCTGTTTACTCGCGCGGAAGGCAAGGTGAAGGGCGTGGCCAAGAGTGCGAAGCGCTCGCAGAAACGCTTTGGCGGCGCGCTGGAGCCGCTCACCTGCGTCCGCGCGCAATGGCAGGATCGCGCGGGCAGCGAGCTTGCACGACTGGACTCGTGCGACCCGCTGCTGTCTCCATTGGCGGCGCCGATGGATTATGCGAGGGCCGTGGCTCTGGCGCACGTGGCGGAAATGTTGGACGAACTTCTGCCGGACCGCGAAGCGAACGACACGATTTTCCGACTTGCGTGGGCGGTGCTTCAGTCGCTGGAAGGCGGGGCCATCTGGCTGCCAGTTACGTATTTCGATTTGTGGATGATTCGGCTGCTTGGCTTTCTTCCGCCGCTGGATGAGTGCATTGAGTGTGGTGAATCGCTTATTGGGCAGCCTGCGTTTTTCCATGCGCTGCGCGATGGGCTGACTTGCCAACGCGACCGCCGGATTGCCACCTCCGAGCTATCCGTGGAGTCTCGCGCGCTGGCTGCACGGATGTTTCGCAATTCCGTCGATCACTTTGCGGAGGAGCCGCTGCCGTCGTCGCGGCTGGCTGATTTGCGGAAGTTTCTTATGCAGATTATTGACCGGCATCTCGACCGTAAGCTTAAGACATCGTCGCAGTTAGAGCGGTTGGACTAGCGGCGCTTTGGCAGTTGGAACGGCTGAATTAGGGACTGAGCGGCTTCTGTGGGCCATCTCCGCGTTGGTAGATGTTGTGTCTATTCCTGCTGTTGCCTGCTCCGGAACCCGGCAAAAGAATTCAAAAAACGTTCATTTGAAACTAATTTGTTATTCACCATTCCGATCTTCCTCCAGAACTAGACTTCGCTTCACCCTCTGGAGGGGGAGTTGAATGGGGAAGCAATTTGAATCAGTAACACGGAGCGCTATCGCCTACGCCAGTGTCGCCACGTTGTTGATGCAACCAATGTACGCATCCACTGAATCAGTGGACAACTCCGCGCGAACCAGAACTAAAATCAAGCATGTGATTGTGATCATCGGTGAGAACCGCACCTTCGACCACATCTTCGCTACCTACAAACCGAAGCCTGGAGAATCCATAGACAATCTTCTGTCCAAGAAGATCATTCACGAAGACGGTACGCCCGGCGTGAATTACTTCCAGGCATTTCAATCGTCGGCAGTCGATTCCAGTTCCGATGGGTATCTTGTTGCTCCCGGATCTAAAGCACAGTACGCGACACTGCCTCCGCCGCTGACAGGCAGCGCGCCAACCAAACCCTACTTTTCGGACGTGGCCACTGCGAAGGCAAACGAGACTGATCTTCCGAGCAGCTATTACAAGTATTTGACGACCGGCGGAACCGGACTGCCAAAGTATTCGCCGGATACGCGCATTCCGCATGTAAACGCGTTGCCGCCGGGACCGTTCCAGCTTACGTCGGCGACGATGCCCTATGACTCCTACGCGGCCAGCCCAGTGCATCGCTTTTACCAGATGCGACAGCAACTCGACTGCAGTGGTCTGAACTCTACCAAAGAGAATCCGACCGGTTGCGCAAATGATCTCTTTCCGTGGGTGGAAGTCACGGTTGGCGCGGGAGCCAACGGCATTCCTGAGCCGGTCGGCTTTAACGACGCAAGCACCGGGGAAGGCTCCACGGCAATGGGCTTTTACAACGTGCTGCGCGGCGACGCGCCTTATCTCAAGTCGCTTGCAGACCGTTACGCGATGAGCGACAACTACCACCAGGCAGTAATGGGCGGCACCGGAGCAAATCACATCATGCTGGGTACGGGGGATGCGATGTACTTCAGCGACAGCCACGGTAACCCGGCCACTCCTCCTCATCACCAGCTAGTCTCCGCAGGGCCAAACACGGGCACCGTGGACGAGATCGAAAACCCCAATGCACAACCGGGCACGAATAACTTTTACACCGAAGACGGTTACGGAGGCGGCGGATACGGTTCGCTTGCAAACCCTTCTCCCTCCTATGGCGGTGGAAGCTATAGCAACTGCTCCGATTCCAGCCAACCGGGCGTTGGTCCAATTTTGGGGTACCTCAGCTCGCTTCCGTATTCGGTGTCTTCGCGGTGCGCCTCGGGTGCCTATTACCTTTTGAACAACTACGACCCGGGCTACTACGGAAATGGAACCAGTGAATATGCCGACATTGGTAACCCTAACGAGGGAGGACAAACGGTTTTCACCATCCCGCCTTCGACGTTGCCGTCCATTGGCGATGAACTGATCAAGCACAGCATCAGTTGGAAGTACTACGGCGGCCAGTGGAATACTTACGTTGCCGATCCGCTGAATAACTATGTGACCTTGAACAACCAGTATTGCAACATCTGCAACTGGTCCCAATACTTGACGTCGATCATGACGAATGCCAGTGTTCGCCAAGGACACTTGCAGGATACGCTGAACCTTACCGACGACATTGCGTTGGGTAAGCTTCCGGCAGTCTCCTTCGTCAAGCCCGATGGATGGCTCGATGGCCATCCGGCTTCGTCGAAGCTGATTCTGTTCGAAGGCTTTGTGAAGAAGATTGTGGACGAAGTGAAGGCGAACAAGGAGCTGTGGGACAGCACGGCGATTCTTGTCACCTTTGACGAAGGCGGAGGGTATTACGACTCTGGGTACGTACAGGCCTTGGACTTTTTCGGCGATGGCACCCGTATCCCTCTACTTGCGATCTCTCCTTACACCAAGCCGGGACATATTTCGCACGAGTACTCTGACCATGTCTCAGTCTTGAAGTTTATTGAGGCCAACTGGAACCTGCCGCCGGTCAGCAGCCGCAGTCGCGATAACTTCCCCAATCC
>Ga0302320_10030469_pt1 | contig 10277 bp, 7 predicted proteins | sample Bog_T0_3_FD_202130 | JGI IMG/M metagenome (GOLD analysis project Ga0302320, IMG submission 202130) | Peat permafrost microbial communities from Stordalen Mire near Abisko, Sweden - Bog_T0_3 | ecosystem: Environmental > Terrestrial > Soil > Wetlands > Peat | place: Sweden: Abisko, Stordalen Mire... | reverse complement strand
AAATTCGAAATTCGAAATTCGAAGTATTTGCTGCGCGCGACGCGCACTTTTCCAGGAATCGTGCTGTTCCACCCTCACCCGCGCATACGGCAACTCTGCTCTTTCGAATTTCGAATTTCGAATTTCGAATTTGCCCCCTGATTGCTTGGCGCCGCTATTGGCCGGTCTTGCCCCCCTCCCCCTCCGCGGATTCTCCCGCCTCACTCCCAGCCCCCCGGGGCGTCTCCGTCATCATCCCGGCGTACAATTATGCGCAGTACCTCGAAGGGGCCGTGCGGTCGGCGCTCGCCCAGACGCATCAACCCATCGAGGTCGTCATCATCGACGACGGCTCGACAGACACCACCCCGGAGGTGGGCAAACGCCTCGCCTCCCAGTACCCCGGCGTCCGCTATTTCCGGCAGCAAAACGCCGGCCTGTCCGCAGCGCGCAATACGGGCATCCGCCTCGCTTCCCATTCATTCGTGACCTTCCTGGATAGCGATGACGAATTCCTGCCCCGCATGATTGAGACCCTCATGCGCGCTTTCGATGCGACGCAGCCCGGCACGGGGCTCATCGCCTGCGCCACCATCCGCGTGGACCGCGACGGCCGCCCCATCGGTGAAAAAAAGGTCCGGGGCCGCGGCAGCCGCTCATTCGCCGCGGCGGACATCGTGTTGAAAACGCGCTTCCCCTGCTGTGTGCTTGCGCACCGCTCGTGCTTCGATGCGGCGGGCTGCTTCGATACTTCGCTGCGCAGCTCGGAGGATCGCGACATGTGGATCCGCATCGGCCTCCACAGCGGCATCTATTACGTGGACGAACCCCTGGTCCGCATCCGCCGGCACGATAGCAACATGAGCCGCAATACCGACCGGATGCGCGCGGCGATGCGCCGGGTGCGGCGGAAGGCCTTCCAGGCGCGAGTGGTCCCGGCCACCCACGCCGCCTTTTGGCTGCGCGTGCTGGCCATCGACCACTTCCAGGGAGCGTGGATGTATTGGGACGAAGGCTCGACGGCTCGTGCGATTCTCCATTCGATCGCCTCGCTCTGCCTCTGGCCTTTCCCGCTCGACCACAACGATCTCCATGAGCCTCCTTTCTTTCGCCTCAGGGCCGCCGGCCGCTTCCTGCTCTGCGGCCCGTTGCGCCGACGCTGCGCGCAAACTGGCTCGACCGCTTGAGTTTTTGTGGACGGAGTGGACTTGGTGGACCTCGTGGACTTGAAAAATTTCAACCGCACTAAAGGCTAAATCGGTATTCTCCATGGCTCCGCTGCGCATCCTCCACGTCGTCTTTTCCCTGGATGCGGGCGGCATGGAGAACGGCGTGGTCAATGTGAGCGCAGCTCTTTCGCGGGCGGGATTCGACATCCATGCCTGCTGCCTTGCCCGCGGAGGCCGGTTCGTCGAGCGCTTCCCAGATCCTGCCCACGTCCGCGTGCTCGGGAAGCGGGAAGGGTTCTCTCCCGGGACCGTCGTGGCCCTCGCCGGCCACATCCGCCGACTCTCACCGGACGTGATTCACACCCACAACTTCGGCCCGCTCATCTATGCCGTCCTTGCCGCCCCGTGCGGTCCCATCCTCCACGGCGAACACGCGGAACTGACTGCCTCTGAATTGGCGCCGCAGCGCCGCCTGATCCGCAGGCTGCTTTACGGCCGCGCGCGCCGCGTCCACACGGTCTCGGAGTCGCTGCGGGAAAGCCTGGTGCGCCAGGGGTTCCCTGCCGGGAAAATTGAGGTTGTCGTCAATGGGGTCGATACAATGCGCTTCGAACCCGGCCCCAGGGAGGAGGCCCGCCGCGCAACGGGGCTGCCGCTCGACGCCACGATCCTTGGCCTCGTTGGGCGCTTCGGCCCGTACAAGCGCCATGCCGAACTGATCGAGGCGTTCGAGCATCTGGCCCCGGCACGAGCCGGGCTTGCCCTTCTCTTTGTCGGAGGCGGTGGTCCTCTCGAGGATGCCACTCGGCGGCGCGCGGCCGCAAGCCCGTTTGCCTCGCGCATCCACTTCTCAGGTTTTCAGGCCGATCCCCGCCCCTGGTATCGCGCGCTCGATCTCCTGGTGATCCCTTCGATCAACGAGGGCCTGTCGAATGCGCTGCTCGAGGCGATGGCTTGCGGCGTCGCGGCCCTCGGGCACACCGCCTGCGGCAACCGGGATGTGATCGACGACGGCGCCAACGGTTTCCTGCGCGATCTCGCCACCTCGGAACAGCTTCGCGACACCCTCGCCGGCATCCTGGCCGATCCGGGCTCCCTGCCGGCCCTTGGCCGCGCCGCCCGCGCCACAGTCGAGGCCCGGTTCAGCTTCCCTGCGATGGTGGCCGGCTACGAGCGGCTCTACCGCCGCATTGCCGGCGCACGCCTGCCGCCGGATTGACTGGAAAAAGATATTACCTAGAATAAGGGGTTCCCCTCCCCGCTTCATGGACTTCTTCGCACTCATCGCTTTCCTGGCGCTTTACTATTTGCGTCCCCAGGAGTGGTTTGCGTCGTTCAATGCGCTCCATCCAGTCCAGTTGCTTGCGGTGCTGGCATTTTGGGCATTGTTCCAGAGCCACAAATTAAAGCTGCGGACACTCGTGCGCACGCCGCTGGACTGGCTGGTGGTTTTTTATTTCATCGCGACCTACATCTCGGGCCTGCAGTTCTCGCTCGGGAGCAACGAAGCGGTGATGATGTTTTACTTCGTTGCCGTATGCAGCCTCGATAGCATCCGGCGGCAGGAGATATTCCTTTATTGGTGGTGCGCCTTCATCCTGATCATTGTGCTCCTGGCGCTCGGCACTACGGTCGGATTCGATCCCTTCGGCTCGATGGACAAGACCGAGGGGGTAATGAAGGGACGCCTGATTCTCAACCTGTCGATTTTCAATAATCCCAACGGCCTGGCGCACAGCATCGTCCCGGTCCTTCCGATGGTTTATTACCTCTTCTTCTGGCGGCGCATGGTGATGAAGGCCGGCGTGCTGCTTCTTGTGATTCCGCTTTACTGTATTTTTCTCACTCAATCCAAGGGGGCCTTTCTCTGCTGCTTCGCGACGCTGCTTGCCACCCTCACCTTCGGACGCTCGGTGCTGTACCAGTGCCTGATTGTAGTGGTTGCACTGCTCTTTGGCTACGGGGCTCTCTTCGCGCTGCCGCGGATGAACGAGTTGAAGAACACCAAAACCGACCCGGCGATCCAGGGGCGCGTCGCGGCGCTGACCTTCGGCCTTCACCTGATGCAGACCAACTTCTTCGGCGTCGGCGCCAGGAATTTCGAAGACGCATTCCTCCGTTATGGACCGCTCGAGAAACACGTAACGGTTCGCGTGCTTCCGGCGCGCGAGATCTCGGGCGGGCCGAATCGGCCGCCCCGCACCATCGACGCCCGTGTCCTGCGGATCGTGAGATGGACACACTTCTCGAAGGCGCCGCACAACGCTTACAACGAGAATGGCGCCGAATTTGGCTACCCGGGGCTCTTCATCTTTATTGGCATCCTCTATTGCTGCCTGCGCACGCTGCTGCTCGTGAAATCGGATAACGATGACGAAGAGCGCATCCGGCGCGTCCTCTTTGCCATGGTGGTCGCTTACGCCGTCTCCTCCTGGATGGTCGACTTCTGCTATCGTCCCACTTTCTTTATGCTGATAGCGACCATCAGCGCGTTCCATCGCCGCCTCATCGATAATCAGAACGCGCCCGAGACGGCCGTCGCAAAGCCCCTCCTCGCCCAGCGCCCCTGGCTGCGCAACCTCCCTGGCTTCAAGCTGCCCGAGATCCCCGTGCCCGCTCTTGCCGCGCCCCTGCCCGCCGGCTCTGTCGCCTGTGTGGCCCAGGAGGCGGCGCCGGGCCCCGTCGTCCTCCGGCCATCCGGTGTCCCAGCCAGCCCCCTGTTGCCTCGCAGAGCTTTGGCCTGGCATAAGCCCGACTCGACGATCGAGGAAAAATTGCGCAAAAATTTCATCTGGACCCGCCTTGGCATCTGGGACTTTCTCATCACGCTCGCTTTGACCTATGCCGCCGTCGTTTTTTGGAAGCACCTCATCTCCACGATGTAGGCAACAATGAGCGGCCAGATTGTCTTTTGGATTTGCGTTGCCCTGCTGGCCTACACCTTCCTCGGTTACCAGCTCTGCATCGGCTTGCTCGCCCGCATGGCTCCTGCTCCGGCTCCCGCGTCCGGCACGCCGCCGGAATGCGTCGCCGTGCTCGTCGTTGCGTGCGAGGAAGAGGCTCGCATCGGCGCGCGCGTTGCCAATCTTCTCGCAACTCCCATCGTTCCGGAAGTGATCGTTTGCTCCGACGGCTCGACCGACGGCACCGCGGCCCAGGCCCGGCTCGCCGGCGCTCGCGTCTTCGAGTTTCCCAAGCGGCGCGGCAAGGCCGCCTGCCTCTCCGAGGTTATCCCCGCCCTCGAGGCTCCCCTCATCGTCCTGACCGATACCCGCCAGGAGTTCACCCCGGAAACGATCCCGCGCCTGGTGCGCCATTTCGCTGATCCGGCCATTGGCGCCGTCAGCGGCATCCTTCGCATAAAGAACTCGAGCACGAGCGCCGGCGCCGGTGTGGACATCTACTGGAAAATGGAGACGACTCTCCGGCGCTGCGAGTCCGACTTCGATTCCTGCATCGGCTGCACCGGGGCCGTCTACGCCATCCGGCGCTCACTCTTCCAGCCCATCCCGTCCGATACCATCCTCGATGACGTCGTTATCCCCATGCTGATCTCGTTGTCCGGCAGCCGCGTCATCTACGACAGCCACGCTGAGGCATTCGATCCCCAACAGCTCGACCCCGCCGCCGAGACCCGCCGCAAGGCCCGCACCCTCGCGGGGAATTTCCAGATGCTCTTCGGCCATCCCGCGTGGCTGCTTCCGTGGAAAAACCGGCTCGCCTGGCAACTGATTTCTCACAAGTACCTCCGGATCGCGGGGCCCGCGCTGCTGCTTTCCGCGCTCGCGTCGAGCGCTTGCCTCGCGCGTGCGCCGTTCTATCGCGCCTGCCTTGGGCTCCAGGTTTTTCTTTACCTGCTCGCCGCGGCGGGGCTTGCGTTTCCGTCGCTGCGCCTCCGCGTGTTCTCAATTCCCGCGGGATTTCTCTTTCTCAATCTGATGACTCTCCGAGGGGCCGGCCGGTTCTTGTTCGGACCCAAGGGCGGGGCCTGGGACGCAAGGCACGCAACTCAGGAGCCGGGGTAAGCAATGTTTCAGTCGTATTACCTCCTTCCACTTCTGCTTCCGCTTCTCTTCCTGAAGGGCGACTTCGCGCAGTGGCTCTTCAAGCCGTTGGGGCGATGGCTGGATGCGATTGGCGCGCGCCCGTGGCGTGCGGTTGTTTTCGTCGGAATCGCGTCGCTCCTCGTTTGCGCGGGGCTTACCCTGGCCACCGGCGTCCCTGTACCGAAGGTCGAAGACGAGTTTGGCTATCTCTTGCAGGGGGACACATTCGCGCATTGGCGGGTCACAAATCCAACGCCCCCGTTTTGGGAGCACTTTGAGACGCTCCACGAAATCATGCGCCCCACCTACACAGCCAAATTCCCACCGGCCCAAGGGGTCGCTCTCGCAGCGGGGCAATTGCTCGGACTGCCGATCATCGGCGTATGGGCAACGGCCGCGCTGGCCTGCGCCGCGATATGCTGGATGCTGATGGCATGGGCGCCCACGCGCTGGGCCATCGCCGGCGGCTTGCTGGCGGCATTTCATCCGCAGGTGATCGAATGGAGCCAGGATTACTGGGGTGGCGCCGTAGCCATGGGGGCGGGAGCGTTGCTCATCGGCGCTGCCAGCCGGTTCGCCCGCGCCCCTCGCGTGCGGGAGGCGGCGCTTCTGGGCCTGGCGCTGGCAATCCTGGCCAACAGCCGCCCCTTCGAGGGATTCGTTTTCAGTCTCCTGGTCCTCGCCGTCCTCTCGTTGTGGTTGATTAGAATGCGGCCCGCGCCCTTCCCCGCCGCATTCTCGCGCCTCCTATTGCCGCTCCTTGCCATACTGGCGCTCACAGGCGCGCAGATCGGTTATTACAATTGGCGAGTCACCGGAAATCCTACGCTAATGCCCTACATTCTGCATGAGCAGACTTACGGGATACCCCCCCCATTTATCTTTGAAAATCCGCGGAAGGAGCCGGCATACCGGCACCCCGTAATCCGGGACGCTTACGAGTATTGGCTATGGACATTCGATACCCAGCGGGGATCGCCGGCCAGGCTGTTTTGGGCGACGATGCGGAAACTCTCCATTCTGGCGAAGGGGTACCTTTGGTCCGGCCTGATGGCGGCGGCCCTCCTGGGACTTCCCGGCGCACTCGCGCAAAATCGCTCCCTGTGGATTCCAGTCGGCGTCGGGATTCTCTTCATACTGGCTCTGCTGATCGAGACATGGATACTCCCCCACTATGCCGCTCCCGCGGCGGGCTTATTCTTTATCGTCGTGATCCAATCATTGGCGCAACTGCACCGCTGGCGTTGGGGCGCCCGGCCCGCAGGCAAAAATCTCGTGCGCGGCTTGGCCATTCTCTGCCTGATCTCATTTTCGCTGCTCGGCCTCAAAATGCGGGGAGCGGATCGCACAGGGTGGAATTACAGGCGCCAGGCGATTTTGAATCGTCTGCGCCAGGAGCCCGGCAAGACCCTCGTCATAGTACGCTACCCGCCCCACCACAACCCGAACCGCGAATGGGTTTACAACGAGGCCGACATTGAAAACGCGAAGGTTATCCTCGCCCGCGACATGGGGCCGGATGAGAACAAGGCGATCATCGATTTCATGCATGACCGAAAGCCGCTCTTCCTGGACGCGGATTAGATGCATTTCCATCAATGCTGTAGCCCGCCATCTCATGGTTCGGATTCTTGCGCGCTCCCGCTCAGGCAAAAACGTCCGCGTACGCGACTCGGGCGGCGTTGAAGCCGCACACGCCGTGGACGCCGCCGCCGGGCGGAGTCGAGGCGGAGCAAAGGTAAATGCCGGGCAGCGGGGTGCGATAAGGAGTTGGGCCGGGGACGGGACGGGCGAGGAGCTGAAAAAGGGTATTGGCGCCGCCGGAGATGTCGCCGCCGGCGAGGTTCGGGTTCCACTCCTGGAGCCTGGCCGGGCCCATGACGTGGCGGGCGAGGATGCGCTCGCGGAAGCCCGGGGCGAAGCGCTCGATCTGCCGGTCGATGCGGTCCGCCATGTCAACGTCCGCGCCGAAGGGGATGTGGCAATATGCCCAAAGGGTGTGTTTGCCGGCGGGGGCGCGGCTGGAATCAAAGAGTGTGTGCTGGGCGGCGAGGACGAACGGACGGTCGGGGATCTCGCCGTTCGCCACGGTTTGCTCCGCGGCGGCAATCTCCCGCGCGGAGCCACCAAGGTGGAGGGTGCCGGCGCGGCGGCAGGCGTCGTCCAGCCAGGGAACGGGGGCGTCGAGGGCGTAATCGACCTTGAAGACGCCGGGCGCGGGCCGGAAGCGCTCGAGGGCGCGGCGATAACGGCTCGGGAGGCGGTCGCCGGCAAGCTGGAGGAATTGGCCCGGGGAAACATCGAGGAGGATGGCGTGGGCGGCGGGCAGATCGGCCAGGGAGCGGACGGGGCAGTTGCACTCGACCTGGCCCCCGGCCTCGCGAAGGCAGGCGAGCAGCGCGGAGGTGATCGATTGGGCGCCGCCGCGCGGGAAGGGCCAGCCGACGGCATGGCCCATCGCTCCGAGGACGAGGCCAATTGCCATCGAACCGGAAGCCGTCAGCGGGAGAAAGGAGTGGGCAGCGAGACCGGCAATGAGGGCACGGGCGCGCTCGCCGCGAAACCAATGCCGGATGACCGATTGCGCCGGCCAAAGTGCGCGGACTCCAAATTGCGCGAGGCAAAGCGGATGCCGGGGAAGGTGAAGGATGGGCTGGAGGATCTCCGCCACGATGTGCTCCCAGCTGTCGGCGAGGGGCTGCATGAGCCGCCGGTAGGCCCCGGCATCATCTTCTAGCGAGGCGGCAGTCGAAGCGAGGGATCGCAGCAGCGATGCGGCCGGGACATCGCTGGAAACAGGATGGGCGAGCGGGATGTCGGGATGGACCCACTCGAGGCCGTGCCGCTCGAGGTCCAGAGAGCGAAAGACTGGAGAGCCGGCCGCCATCGGGTGGATGGCGGAGCCGGGATCGTGAATGAAACCGGGCAGCGTAAGCTCGGCGGAGCGGGCGGCGCCGCCGGGAGTTTCCATGGCCTCGAGAACGAGTACGCGCAGGCCGGCCCGTGCCAGGAAGATGGCGGCGGCGAGGCCGTTGGGGCCGGAGCCGACGACGATGGCATCATGGGCGCCGGAAGAATGCCGCTTCGTATCCACGGCGGCCATTGTAGGGGCAAGCACCCCTCGTGCAAAGAGCGCTTGCTACAATGCCAGCGCGCAAAGAGCAGCGGCGATGCCACAGATGGCGAAGACCGCGGGCGTTATCCATACACCCTGGTCAAAAAGCGGCTCGTGATTCATGGTTTTGGCAATTACTTTCACTGACTGGAAATAAAGCACGCAGCATGCCAGTGGGACGTCTGCCGGAGGGCCAACGGCCCGACCCAGATTCTGATTTCGCGGTAGTTGAACTTGAACCCGGTCCCTAGTCGTGGCAAAGCACCCATCCATGCACATCGGCTTTATCGGCAGCGGCAGGATGGCCTCCGCCCTCCTCGAGGGCATTCTCCGCGCAACCATCGCCCCGGCGACGGATATTCTCGTGACCGACAAAATCCCCGCGGCGGCGGCGGAACTCGCGCGGCGCACCGGCGCGCAGACGCGCCCGACCAACGCGGAAGTGGCGGCGAACACGGAAGCGCTCATCCTTTGCGTAAAGCCCGGCGACGTTGCGGAGGCGCTTCGCGAAACCGGGGACTTGAGCGGAAAACTGCTCGTCTCGATCGCGGCGGGCGTGCCGCTTCGCCGGCTCCGCGAATGGGCTCCGGGCAATCCACGTCTGATCCGCGTCATGCCGAACACGCCGGCGCTCATCGGGCACGGCGCGGCCGCCTATGCCGCGGCCGAGGGCGCGACCGACGGGGACGTTGCGTTTGCGGAGCAAATTTTCGGCGCGACGGGAATCGTCGTGCGGGTAAAGGAGGAGCTGCTCGATGCGGTTACGGGCTTGAGCGGGAGCGGACCGGCGTTTGTCTACACAGTGATCGAGGCGCTGGCGGACGGCGGTGTCCTGATGGGACTGCCTCGCGACATCGCGCTCAAGCTCGCCTCGCAAACCGTCCTGGGCGCGGCGGCGATGGTTCTTAAGACCGGGCTGCATCCCGCGCAGCTTCGCGACCAGGTGGCCAGCCCCGGCGGCACGACCATCGCCGGGCTCGAGGCGCTCGAAGACGGCGGGATGCGGGCATCGCTCATTGGCGCAGTCCGCGCGGCGACGGAGCGATCTGAAGAATTGGGAGCCGGATAGGAAAGGCTGAAGGCTAAAGTATAAAAGCAGATTACAAAGCGCCCATCTCCCCTTTAGCCTTTTAGCCTTTCCCTATCATGTCCATGCCCCGCTCAATCATTGCCGCCGCGGTGTTCTGCATCCCGCTGGCATGTGGCGCGCAATCGGCGGCGCCGATGGCCGCGGAGGAGCCCGCCATTTCCGAGCTAGCGAACCCGGCTGCCTCTTCGGCAAAGCTCTCGCCGGAGGCGAAGGCCGCGGCTGAAGCAGGTATCGCGGCCATTGGCAAAGACAAGTTCGACGCCGCAGAGAAAGCGTTCCTTAAACTGCTCAAGCTCTCGCCGGATAACCTCAACGCGCTCGTCAACCTCGGGCTGGTGGAGTTCCGCCTGGGGCGGCCCGAGGAGGCGCAAAGATATCTCGAACGCGCGATTCGCCTGAAGCCTGACACGGGGCTTGCGTGGACGACGCTAGGGCTGGTTTACAATAATCAGGGCAACCTCGAGGGCGCGACGGCGGCGTTCGCCCAAGCCGTATATCTGAGCCCAAAGGATCCGCGGGCGCACAATTACTTTGCGGTGACCCTTTCGAGGCGCGGCTGGTACTCGGGTGCGGAGGAGGAATTGCAAAAGGCTATCGAGTTGGCGCCGAACTTTGGCGAAGCCCACTTCAACCTGGCGCTCGTGTACTTCACGCGGCAGCCGCCGGCCGTCGAGCTGGCGCGCCGGCATTATCAGAAAGCGCTCGACCTGGGTGAGCCGCCCGATCCCGATTTCGCCGCGAAGCTGGCCGCTGCGCCGGTGCAAACGGTTGTGCCGTAACCGCTCGCTGCGGTTGCAACTCCTTCGTGTTTCGCCGGTTCAATAGAAACCTCGCGTGCTTTTATGAAAAAATTTTCCCGCATCGCTTTACTCCTCGCC
>Ga0302320_10030468_pt1 | contig 10277 bp, 7 predicted proteins | sample Bog_T0_3_FD_202130 | JGI IMG/M metagenome (GOLD analysis project Ga0302320, IMG submission 202130) | Peat permafrost microbial communities from Stordalen Mire near Abisko, Sweden - Bog_T0_3 | ecosystem: Environmental > Terrestrial > Soil > Wetlands > Peat | place: Sweden: Abisko, Stordalen Mire... | reverse complement strand
GGCCGCCGTTCATTCCGTCGATCCGCAGATCGCCCTTGCCGAACCGCACACGCTCGATGAAATCAAGAGCCGCAATCTTGGCGGAGACCGCTTCATCATGACGCTGCTCGGCGGCTTCGCCTTCATTGCTCTCCTGCTCGCCGCGGTCGGCATCTACGGCGTCATGGCGTTTACCGTTGGCCAGCGCGCGCACGAGATCGGACTGCGCATGGCCCTCGGCGCAAGCCGGGGCAATGTAGTCAGCCTCGTCCTCAGGGAAGCGCTCATCCTTGCCTGCGTCGGTCTCGGTATCGGCCTCATCGGAGCGTTCTTCATCGGTCGAGCCCTGCACAGCGCGCTCTACGGCATCGGCTCGGTCGACTACCCCGCCATGGCGGTCGTTTCGTTGGTGCTGTTGAGCGCGTCTCTCGTTGCCAGTTGGCTGCCCGCCCGCCGCGCCGCCTCCGTCGAACCCATGCAAGCCCTGCGCAACGACTAAGGAAAGGAAGACAACCATGCGATCCGTTCTCCAGGACCTCCGCTACGCACTGCGCCAGTTGCGCAAGTCGCCCGGCTTCGCCATTACCGCGGTCGCCGTGCTCGCGCTTGGCCTCGGCGCAAACATCGCCGTCTTCACCGTCCTCAACGGAGTCATCCTCCGCCCGCTGCCCTACGCGCAACCCGATCGCGTGGTCGTCCTCACCCCCGGCGGCGCGCACCAGTACTACGCCATCACCTACGCCAACGTCCTGCAATCGCGCGACGCGGTAGGCGCAAAGCTCCAGTTCGGCGCAACATTGGGCAGCGCCCCGGCCAGCATCGTCGGCCCCGCCGGCCGCTTTCAGGCAATCCATGAGGTCATCACCCCTGGTTTGTTTCCCATGCTCGGGGTGCATCCCGTAATCGGACGCGCCTTCCGCGAAGACGAAACCGATCCCGGCCGCAACAGCGTCGTCTTGCTCAGCGAGCCCGTCTGGCGCAGCCAATACGCCTCCGACCCCAACATCCTAGGCAAATCCCTCACAGTCAAGAGCCATGCCTACACCATCGTCGGGGTAATGCCCCGGGGCTTCTCCTTCCCGCTTCGCGAAGACGTCCAGATCTGGTCTCCGGCCACGCTTCCCGCCGCCGGCCGCACCGCCATGGACGGCAAGCAGGCCGTGTTTGTCGACAACTTCTATGCCCGCCTGCCCGATGGCATCACGCCCGCGCAACTCACCGATATCCTCACCCGGACCCAGGCCGTCATTGCCAAAGAGGTTCCCGACGGCGACCTGCCCACCCGCATCACCGCCGTCGGCTATCAACAGTCGCTCAACGAGCGGCTCCGCAAGCCCCTTCTGCTGCTCTACGCCGTCGTCTTCGGCATCTGGGCCCTCGCTTGCCTCAACGTCACCAGCCTCATGCTGGCCCGCGCCGTCACGCGCATCCGCGAGCAGGCCGTCCGCGCCGCTCTCGGCGCAAGCCGCGCGCGCCTGCTCCAGCAAACCGTCGTGGAAAGCCTCCTGCTCAGTGGAATCGGCGCCCTCTTCGGCCTGCTCCTCGGTCAATCCGCAATCAAACTCCTGTGGCGTCAGATTGATCGCAACCTGTTTGGGCTCTCCGGCACCGTCCACGTCGAAGGCCGCGTGGTCTTGTGCCTGCTCGCTCTCACCCTGGTCACCGCCGTTGTCGTCGGCGTCTTCCCCGCGCTGCGCGCCACGCGCCGCAACGTCCAGGAGGGTCTCCACGGCGTCACCACCACCGCATCTGCCAGCCAGAGTCGCACCCGTGAAGCGCTGGTGGTTGCTCAACTCGCGCTCACGCTCGTCTTTCTTGTCGGCGCAGGCCTGTTCCTCCGCACCATCCATGCGCTGCGCTCAGTCCCCCTCGGCTTCACCCAGCAGAACGTGCTCACCGGCGGCATCATTCTCAACGCCGGATCGCATCAGTTGGAAGAGAACGAGGGCCTGCCAGGCCAGCAGAGCAACATCGTCCGCACATCCTATCTCCCTCTGCTTGACCGCCTTCGCGCCATCCCCGGCGTACGCGATGCCGCACTCAGCTCCGTGCTGCCCTTGCGCGCGGAGTTTGCCGTGATGATCTCCGGGAACCTCGACCACAAAGAGGCGCCGAGAGGACAAACCCCGGTCTTTGCGGGCCGCCTTGCCTCCTCCGGCCTCGTCGATGCGTTGGGGATTCCCATGCGGCGCGGACGGTTCTTTACCGAGGACGACTCACCCACCGCGCCTCCTGTGGTCGTCGTGAACCAGGCCTTTGTCGACCGTTTCCTGCCCGGCCAGGATCCCATCGGCCACACCTTCGGCATGGGCAAGGGACGATTCGCCGAGATGCGCATAGTCGGCGTCATCGGCGACGTGAAGCAATCCAAGGTCACTGACCCCACCTACCCGGAGATGTACTTCTGCCTGGCGCAGACTGAGCCCGGAACGCCGCTCTACGGCATCGCCACTGCCTTCATCCAGGTGGCCATTCGCAGCGCGGTTCCTGCCGATACCCTCCGCTCTCAATTTGACAAGGTCCTCCACGAGGTCGCCCCCGACGCCACCACCACCGGCGTAAAAACCATCCACGAAGCCGTCGAAGACTCCTTCGGCTCGCAGACCCTCATCGCGCATCTGCTGGAGAGTTTCGCCGGCCTCGCCCTGCTCATCGCCTCGGTCGGCCTCTACGGCCTGCTCTCTTTTGCCGTCGCCCAGCGCACCCGCGAGATCGGCGTGCGCCTGGCCCTTGGCGCGCCACAAGCCAGCATCGTCTCGCTTGTGCTGCGCCGCGCCCTCCTGCTGGTGGCCGCGGGACTCGCCATCGGCGGCGTCCTCGCCTGGTTTGCCGTTCGCTTTGCCGGCAGTTACATCTTCGGCGTCCAGCCCCATGACGCTCTCACCTTCACCGCGGTCGTCGTCGTCCTTGCCGCCGCTTCTCTAATCGCCGCCTGGCTGCCCGCCCGCCGCGCCTCCGCGGTCGACCCCATCCTCGCTTTGAGATCGGAGTAACTTCATGATTGAACTGAAAAACGTAGAACGAAGCTACAAGACAGGCCACACTGAAACCTGGGTCCTGCGCCAGATCGGCCTCACCATCCGCGAGGGCGAGTTTGTCACCGTCATGGGCCCCTCCGGCGCGGGAAAATCCTCCCTGCTCAACGTCCTCGCCCTGCTCGACGACGGCTGGCTCGGCGAGTACTGGTTCGGCGAGACGCCGGTCCACAAGCTCAATCGCAAACAGCGCGCCGACCTCGGCCGCCAGCGCATCGGCATGGTCTTCCAGAGCTATCACCTCCTCGACGATCTCACCGTCGCCGAAAACATTGACCTGCCGCTCTCCTACAAGAACCTGCCCGCCAAAGAACGCCAGGGCATGGTGGCCGACATCCTAGACCGCTTCCGCATCGTCGCCAAGAAAGACCTCTATCCCTCGCAGCTCTCCGGCGGCCAGCAGCAGCTCGTCGGCATCGCCCGCGCCGTGGTCCACGCGCCCGCGCTCCTGCTCGCCGATGAGCCCACCGGCAACCTCCACTCCACCCAGGCCCGCGAAATCATGGACATGTTCTGCGAACTCAACCGCGCCGGCACAACCATCGTCCAGGTCACCCACTCAGAAGAAAATGCACGCTACGGCAAGCGCATCCTCGAACTGCGCGACGGCTGGATGACGCGCGACGAAATCCTCGAACCGAAAGCAACGGAGGTCAGCTCCAAGTGATCAGATCAAAGACCCATTCATTCAAATCCATTCAGGCCGCTGTGGCCATCGTTCTCTTGCAGGCCAATCTCGCCTTCGCCGTCGAGCCGCCCTCATCCGCGTCCGTGCAAACCACCGCGCCCTTGACCACCGGCCAGCCGCAGCAGAGCCGCGTGCCGTTTGACCAGTTGCAGCGGCGCTCGCTGAATCCGATCGACGCCTATCGCGGCAAGACCGTTCCCCCGCCCAGCATGGCAAACTCCGCGCGGCTCGGCTCTTTGGTCCGCGACGGTAAAATCTACCTCTCGCTGCGCGACGCCATTGATCTGGCTCTTGAAAACAACCTCGACATGGTCATCGCGCGCTACAACCTGCCCATCGCGCAAACGGATATCCAGCGCACCGCCGCCGGCGGTTCCGTGCGCGGCGTCAACACCGGTGTGGTGCAAGGCACGCCAGGCGGCGGCGCGGGCGGCTTTGGCGCCGGCGGCGCCGGAGCAGGCGCGGGTGCAGGCGGAACCACCGGTGGCGCGGGCGGCGCTGGCGCTGGCGCTTCAGGTATCGTCTCCTCCACGCTGGGCACGGGAACCTTCGTCTCCAGCTTTGACCCCGCCATCAACGTGGTCACCAACGTCGACCACACCTCCTCGCAGCTCACCAACTTCCAGGTGGAAGGCGTCTCCATCTACAAGGTCAACTCCGAACAGGCCAGCGTCACCTACAACCAGGCATTTGCCACCGGCGGCAGCCTGCAGGTGGACTGGATCAACAGCCGCCAGACCTCAAACGGCATCTACGACTACTTCAGCCCCGAGCTCTTCACGCGCGTCCGCGTGCTTGCCACGCAGCAGTTGCTGGCCGGCTTCGGACTCGGCCCCAACCTGCGCTTCCTGCGCATTGCCCGCACCAACAAGAAGATCTCCGACATCGCCTTCCGCGCGCAGGTCATTGCCACTGTCACGCAGATATGCGACATGTACTGGGACCTGGTGAGCGCCTATGATAACGAGCAGGTGGGCGAGCGCTCCGTGGCCTTCGCTACAGAGACGCTCGGCACCAGCCGCAAGCAGCTTGAGTTGCAGGCGCTGCCCGAGATGGATGTGTTGAAGGCGGAGGCGGAGCTGGCCAACCGCGAGCAGGACCTGACCGTGGCCCGCACCAATCTCGAGTTGCAGGAACTCCTGATGAAGAACGCCATCACCCGCACCCTCGACGACCCCATCCTCGAAGAGATGCCCGTGGTGCCCACCGACCACATCGGCAGCCAGATTGATTCCACCCTTGAGCCGGTGCAGGACATGATCGTGGCGGCGCTCAAAGACCGCACCGAGCTGCAAGAGTCGGCCCTGGACCTCAAGAATCGCGAACTCAGCCGCAAGACCGCTCGCAATGCCCTGCTGCCCTCGCTCACCGCCTACGGTTTTTACGCTGGCACCGGAACCGCCGGCCTGCAGAACCCCAAGTATGCTGACCCTTCCGTGCCCACCACGCTGCCGAAAGGCTACGGCGGCGCCCTTGAAAGCGCGCTCGACAACAACTCGCCTGAGTACCAGGTCGGCTTTCAGCTCAATATCCCCTTGCGCAACCGCATCGCCAAGGCCGACCAGTATCGCACCGAACTTGAGTATCGCCAGTCCCAGATCTATCTTGAAGAGTTGAAGAAGCGCATCCGCATTGAGGTGCGCAACGCGCGCTATGCTTTGGAGCAAGGCGCAAGCCGCGTGGATGCCGCCCGCCACTCCCGCGACCTTGCCCAGCGGACATTGGATATCATGCAGAAGGAACAGAAGCTCGGCGCAGGATCGAACCAGCAGACGCTTGCGTCGGAACACGACCTGGCCCTGGCCGAGTCGGCGCTGGTCACCGCGGAGACCGCCTACGAGAAGGCGCGCATCGAGGTCCGCCGCGCCACGGGCTCGGTGCTTCAGCAGTACGGTATCTCGATTGCCGACGCGCAGTCGGGAAGAGTGGAGGCCGATCATCTCCAGTAATAGCGATCCAATTCGTGTCTTGGTGGCCGACGACCAGCCGCACATTCTAGAGGCCATCGAGCTCCTGCTGCGCCCGCAGGGCATCCACGTCGATTGCGTCCGCTCGCCCAATCTCCTGCTTGAGGCGCTGGGCCAGTGCGACTACGACGTCCTGCTCATCGACCTGAACTACACCCGCGACACCACCTCCGGCCAGGAGGGCCTTGACCTGCTCGCGCGCATCCAGGAGTTCGACGCGCGCCTGCCCGTCATCGTGATGACCGCGTGGGGCAACATCGACCTCGCCGTCGAAAGCATCAAGCGCGGCGCGCGCGACTTCGTTCAAAAGCCCTGGGAAAACGAGCGCATGGTCTCGCTGGTCCGCGTCCATGCCGAGCTGCACCAGGCCCTGCGCCGCGCCCGCCAGCTCGAACTCGAGAACCGCCTCCTCCGCGCCGAGGGCATGCCGGAGTTCGTCGCCGGCGCGCCCTCCATGCAGCCCGTCCTTGAGCTCATCGCCCAGGTCGGCCCCTCCGGCGCAAACGTTCTCATCACCGGCGAGCACGGCACCGGAAAAGAAATCGTCGCCAAGCTGCTCCACGCCGCCTCATCGCGCGCCCGCATGCCGCTGGTCGCCGTCAACGCCGGCGGCCTGCCCGAGGGCACCTTCGAAAGCGAAATCTTCGGCCACGTCAAGGGCGCATTCACTGACGCGCGCATGGATCGCGTGGGCCGCTTCGAGCTGGCCAATGGCGGCACGCTCTTCCTCGACGAGATCGCCAACGTCCCGCTGCGCCAGCAAGCCAAGCTCCTGCGCGTGCTTGAAACCGGCGAGCTGGAGCGCGTCGGCTCCTCGCAAACCCGCCGCGTCGACGTCCGCGTGCTCTCCGCCACCAATGCCCTGCTCCACGAAGAGGCCGCGGCCGGCAACTTCCGCGAAGACCTGCTCTTCCGCATCAACACCGTCGAAATTCACCTGCCCGCGCTGCGCGAACGCCGCGAAGACATCCCGCTCCTCGCGCAACACTTTCTCACCCGCAATCGCGCCCGCTATCGCAAGCAGGTTGCCGGCTTCTCGCCCGCCGCCATGCAGCAGATGATGCAGTACGCCTGGCCCGGCAACGTCCGCGAACTCGAACACACCGTCGAGCGCGCCGTGCTCCTCTGCCGCGGTGAAGAGGTCGAGCCCGCCAACCTCGCCATCACCGCCGCCCGCTCCTCCGCGCAGTCCTTTGACAACATGAGCATCGACGAGGTCGAGGCCCTGCTCATCCGCAAGGTCCTTCGCCGCTGCGACGGCAACATCACCCAGGCGGCCGAAGCCCTCGGGCTCAGCCGCGCCGCCCTCTATCGCCGCATCGAAAAATATGGCATCTAGCAAGATGGCCCGCCGTAACCGCCGCTCGGTCGTGCGCCGCGCGTGGCTCTATTGCCTCGCGCTCTCGCTGCCCACGCTCGCCTTCGGCGCATTCCTGCTCTACGACCGGCACATCTCCTTCGCGCCGGCGTTGCTCATCTCCCTTTGCCTGCTGTCCTATCTGTTGCTGGTGGCCGCCGCGCTCATTGACGCCACCATCCGCCCCCTGCAAACACTCTCTAACGTCGTCTCTTCTCTCCGCGAAGGCGACTACAGCTTCCGCGCCCGCGGAGCAGGCACCCAGGACGCCCTTGGCGAACTGGCCGCCGAAATCAACGCCCTCGCCGACCTCCTGCAAAAGCAGCGCGTCCGCTCGCTTGAAGCCACGGCTCTCCTTGCCCGCATCCTTGAAGTCATGCACGCCCCGCTCTTCGCCTTTGACCGCGAGAACCAGTTGCAACTGGTCAACAACGCCGGCGTGCAGTTGCTCGCCCTCACCCATGCCCGCTGCTTTGGCCGCACCGCCCGCGAGCTCGGCCTTGAAACCCTGCTGGCCGCGCCCGACCAGAGCGTCCATCTCTTCGGCGGCAAGCCCACGCGCTGGCTGCTGCGCAAGGCCGCCTTCCGCCAGGATGGCGTGCCGCACACCCTGCTGCTGCTGGCCGACGTAAGCCTGCCCTTGCAGGAAGAAGAGCAGATGGCATGGAAGCGCCTCATCCGCGTGCTGGGCCACGAGCTGTCCAACTCGCTCGCCCCCATCAAGTCCATCGCCGGCAGCCTGCTTGCGCGCATCGAACTCATCGACCACATGGAAGGCGACGGCGCAACCCTCCAGGACTTCCGCCGCGGCCTCGGCGTGGTCGAGAGTCGCGCCGACTCGCTGCATCGGTTTGTCCAGTCTTACCGCCTGCTGGCCCAGTTGCCGCCGCCGCGCCTGCGCCCTGTCGCGCTCGCCGCACTCATTGAGCGCGTGGTCCTGCTGGAGCAGCGCCTGCCTATTCAGCTCGATCCCGGCCCCGCGGCCACGCTCCATGCCGATCCCGACCAGCTTGAGCAGATGCTCATCAACCTGCTTGCCAACGCCGTCGATGCCTCCCTGGCCAACGGCGCTCAACCGGTGCGCGCCACTTGGCGCATCGCCGAGGGCAGCGCCCACATCGCCATTGAAGACAGCGGCCTCGGCATCGCCAACGTCGAGAACCTGTTCGTCCCCTTCTACACCACCAAGCCCTCAGGCAGCGGCGTCGGCCTCGCTCTCGCGCAGCAGATTGCACGCGCCCACGGCGGCGAGATCCGCCTCGTCAATCGCGAAGACGCCCCCGGCGCCCGCGCCATCATCCGCCTGCCGATAGCGCAGGGTTAGACATTTATAGATATTCGCAGTACGATATTAGATAAATGGAGATCGAGCCTTGAAAACAGCACTTAACCTCGACCAGTTCCGTACTGCTTTTCGAGCCGGCGGATTTCACTCAATCCTCCTTAAGGCCTCGGGGGGGCAATTCTATGTCACTGCGAAGCCCAGAACAGGAAAACGGGTAACACTCGCCACGACGCATGGAAACAAGCTCCGCTCTTTTCGCAACCCGGCAAAAGCTATTGAGATTCTGCATCAAATGGGAGCGCACATCGTGGAGATCGACACTTCCGCGTGGTCCCCTGCTCAGGCTGATCTCGAAGCGCGCAAGCGGCCCGATACCGCTGAAAGGCAGCGCCGGGCACACCAGGCTGCGGCACATGATGCGTGGTTTCGCCATGAAGTTGAACTCGCCGTGCAGCAGGCCAACGGACCGAATGCAGAGTGGGACACTCAGTCAGACGTGAAACGGCAGAGCGCGATCAAGCGTGCAGCATGGCTTGGTAAGACCCGCATCGAGAAGAAGGCTGCCAATTGACCGTTCGTTGGCTCAAGACGGCCACAAAGAACCGGTTTGAGCAACTGGACTTCATCGCCGCTGACAACCCAACGGCCGCCATCGAACTCGATGAACAAATTGAGCGCCAGACAGACCGCCTCGCCGAAGACCCGCTGATGGGCCGAATTGGTCGCGTCAAAGGTACACGCGAACTTGTGATAAACAGGTCCCCGTTCATTGCGGTCTATCGGGTCAAGAGGAATCGAGTCGAGATCCTCCGCATCTTGCACGGCGCTCAGGAGTGGCCGAAGGTCTGAATACTGGGCACCCGAATTCTGTGTGACAATTAGCGGCGCCTAGTCGCACACCATCAAGTCCGCCGGAAAATCCGTCGCCGCATTGTCTTCCGGCTCCTCCGCGGCGTCCCCACCCTCCGCCATCCGCGCCCCAAAAAACGCATCCACCTCGGCCAGCACCTCAGCCCCCGTGCGCTGGTGGTAGATCGCCCCCCGCAGCTTCGCTCCGCCCGGCACGCCATGCGTAAACCACGTGGCAAACTGCTTCATCTTGCCGCTCGTCTCGCCCATGCGCGCGTCGCGCGGCAGGTCCTTCGTCGCCTCAGCCTCGTCCAGCAGCATCTGAAAGTACGCGCGAATCATGCGATAGCGATCTTCCAGCGTCGGCCGCTCGTACGCGCCCGTCGCCGTGTACTGCGCAATCTGCCGAAAAATCCACGGGTTCGACGGCGCGGCCCGCCCAATCATCACCGCGTCGCAGCCCGTATGCGCCACCATCGCCGCCGCGTCCTCCGGCGTGCGAATGTCGCCGTTCCCAATCACCGGAATCGTGACCGCCTGCTTCACCTGCGCAATCCACTCCCACTGCGCCTGCCCGCTGTAGCCCTGCTCGCGCGTCCGCGCATGCAGCGCCACCGCGTTTAGCCCCTCGGCCTCGGCCATGCGCGCCAGCTCCACGCACACAATGTCGCGCACGCTCCAGCCCATCCGGAACTTCACCGTGAACGGAATCGTCACCGCTTTGCGCACCGCGCGAAAGATCTCGCCAATCCGCGGCAGGTCGCGCAGCAGGCCCGAGCCCCCGTTCGATCCCACCACCCGCTTGGCCGGGCAGCCCAGGTTCAGGTCCACCGTATCGAAGCCCGTCTCTTCCACAATCCGCGCCGCCTCGGCCAGCGTCTCCGCGTTCGCCCCAAACAGTTGCGCGCCGATCGGGTGCTCGTCGTCGTAGAACGTCAGGTAGCGCTTGCGCTTCACCTCCCGCATCCGCGCCAGCCCGTCGGCCGAAGTGAACTCCGTCATCAGCAACCCGCACCCCGACTGCGCGTTGCTCACTACCGCATCAATCGAGGGACCCGGCTGGTAGGTCAGGGATTCATCCCTGACATTGAACTCAGCCAAATCGGCGCGGGCTTTA
>Ga0302320_10030466_pt1 | contig 10277 bp, 10 predicted proteins | sample Bog_T0_3_FD_202130 | JGI IMG/M metagenome (GOLD analysis project Ga0302320, IMG submission 202130) | Peat permafrost microbial communities from Stordalen Mire near Abisko, Sweden - Bog_T0_3 | ecosystem: Environmental > Terrestrial > Soil > Wetlands > Peat | place: Sweden: Abisko, Stordalen Mire... | reverse complement strand
ATTTCATTCAAGGAGAAACCAGCATGAATGAGTATGATTCTTCCGAACGGTCGCGGCTTGCGCGGCGGGCATTTCTAAAGACCACGAACATCGTAGGCTTAAGTGCGGCGGCGGCCACGCTGATGGGCGCGAACCGTTTGATGGCGGCGGCTACCCCCAAGGGCATCCCGGTCGACACGCCTTCCCAAATCTTCACCGCCGCATTAGTGGCAGAAGATCTGGCCACCACCTTCTACTACAACGGCTTGGTTGGCGGGGTGATTCAAGATCCCAATCTTGCGGGGCCGGGCGGTACCGCGAATGATCCAAATCCAACCGACAGTAACCCGGGTAACGTCAACTATCTGCAAGCCGCACTGTACCAGGAGATCCAGCACGCCAATCTACTGCGCAGCCTGCTGGGGATCAGTTCTCCCTCCAGCGATCCATACCAGACCTTCTACTTTCCTGCCGGAGTCTTCGAAACACTCACGCCATTTATCAACCTGCTGGAAGCGCTGGAAAATGCATTCATTGGCGCCTATTCCATCGCTGCGTTTGAATTCGCCCAGTTAGCTGCATTTACCGCCGTGGAGCAGATCACTTACAAGAAAATGGGCATGTACACCCCGGACGACCTGGAGTACTTCGCGGAAGTGGCCGCCACTATTCTGGGCGTGGAATCCGAGCATCGGGTACTGGGCCGGGTGATTTCCAGCGCGAACCCAGCGAATAACCTGAACTACGAATCTACAGACGGATTGACCAGTGTTTACAACGGCGCGAATTCCGCCGTGGCCGCGCTGACTCCGTTTCTGACATCGAGCACGGGTCCGGCTTACTCCCTAGCGAATGCGCTCTCCGGTGCTGCTTCGGTTTACATTGTGACGAGCGGTTCGCCGCCACCGCAAATGTAGGGCCAGCCTCGCTTTGGCCGGGAAAAAGGCGCGCTCACCGGCGCGCCTTTTTTAGCATGCGATCAAGTCACGCTTTCGTAAGATCGCCATGGCAAGATCGCCGTGACAAGATCGCCGTGACAAGATCAATGCTGGAGCAGATTATGGCAAAAATGCGAGTTGTTCAGGTTCCCCGGCCAAACGGGCCTTTTGAAATCGTGGAGCGCGAAGTTCCCGAACCCGGTAAGGGCTCGGTGCGGATCAAAGTGGAGGCCTGTGGAATCTGCCACAGCGATTCACTGACAAAGAAGGGGCTGATGCCTGGCCTTACGTATCCGCGGGTCCCAGGACATGAAGTAGCCGGAGTGATCGATGCGATTGGTCCCGAAGTGAGCGGGTGGAAGGCCGGTGAACGCGTCGGGGTGGGATGGAACGGCGGCTATTGCGGGTACTGCGATTCGTGCCGGCGCGGGAACTTCTTCGCGTGCCTCACCTCCACGCGCATCACGGGGGTCACTTACGATGGCGGATACGGGGAGTATATGATCGCCACCATCGAAGCGCTCGCCAGGATTCCGGTTGAGTTGCCCGCCACCGACGCGGCACCTCTGATGTGCGCGGGAATCACGACTTTCAATTGCTTGCGGCATTCGGATGCGGGACCTGGAGATCTGGTCGCGGTATTGGGTCTTGGCGGACTCGGTCATCTCGGCGTACAATACGCTGCGAAGATGGGCTTCAAGACGGTGGGCATCGCGCGCGGGCGCGACAAAGAGGAACTCGCCCGGAAACTGGGAGCGTGGCATTATATCGACAGCCAAGGGCAGGACCCGGCCACGGAACTTCAGAAACTGGGAGGAGCGAAGGTGATTCTGGCCACGGTGACGGCTGCGGACGCGATGAGCTCTGTGCTTGGCGGGTTGGGTGTCAATGGCACGATGATGTTGATTGGCGCGGTTCCCTCGCTGGAGATACCGCCGTTGCAGTTGCTGGGCGCGCGACAGGCGGTAAAGGGGTGGTATTCGGGCACGTCTATCGATTCGCAGGATACGCTTGGGTTCAGCGTCCTTACCGGAGTCCGGTCCATGAATGAAGTGTTCCCGCTCGAAAAAGTAAGCGAAGCTTACGAGCGGATGGAGAATGGCAAGGCGCGTTTCCGCGTGGTGCTTACGATGGAGAACTAAGTTCGAGGAGCTTCAGGACGGTGCCCCAATTCCGGCCTGTACTTCTGGTGGAGAGTTTCGAATCGAAGTAAGCGTTGGTCAATTTCGAATTCCCGGCGCCGTTCGGAAGATGCAGGTAGACTTCGTGTTCCAGGACGTGAAACCGGTCGCCCGGGGACCGGTTCGCATCGAGGCTTGCAACGGCGTTCGGGTCGGGCAGATCTGCCAGGAATAGGACATGCAGCATCTTTTCGGCTTCGCCGGCGTGAAGGAATGGGTTGGCTCGCACGGTTTTGGCTAACTGTTCGGAACTGCGAAGGATTACGGGCGCTTGAAAACCGAAGCGGGCCGTAATTTCCTGGGCGATCAATGCGGGAAGCTTTTTCAGAAGGGCTTTCGGCGCGTTGAAGACGACGTTCCCACTTTGGATGTAAGTCCTCACGTCGGCGCAGCCGGCCCCTACGAAGATTTCCACAAGATCTTTCATCGGCAGGCTGTGCTTCCCGCCGACGTTGACTCCGCGTAGCAGTGCGACATGCATCATAAAGTGTCATTCTACTTTCATGAGTGTGCATCATCAGATTCGCTGCGCCGAGATTTGGGGCGGCATCGAAGCGGTGGATCAGGATGTCTCCACATCGAGTCTGGCGATCAGCCTCTATAGCGCGCCGTGCAAAGGCGCGGCGGGTGGCGACATCTATTACGTGAGCGTGTGCGGCGGAGATCAACTGACGCGCATCGTGGTCGCGGATCTGCAAGGACATGGCGAAACGGTGAGCGCGATGAGCCGGCGCATCTATTCGAGTCTTCTGGATCATCTGGGCGATCTGGACAACTGCTTGGTCCTTTCAGAGTTAAATCGGTTTGCGATCGAGCAGGGATTCGAGGCAATCACGACGGCGGTGGTGGTGAGTTTTCTGCTTGACGGCGCAGAGATGTCTTATGGCTATGCGGGGCATCCGCCCGTATTGCTCCGTCAAAGCCGGGGCGCGTCGTGGTCGATGCTGGAACCGAAACGGTCGAAAGCAAACCCTGCGCTTGGAGTGTTTGAAGATGCAGTCTTCGAGCAGTGGACCATCCCGCTGAGCACGGGCGACCGGTTCTGCGTGTATACGGACGGGATTATCGAGTGCCCGGACGCTCGCGACCAACCTTGGGGCGTGCGGAGATTTCGGGAAGCGCTGGCGCGACAGGATGACCGGCCGCTGCCGGAGGCGAAGGCGGGCGTGCTGGCGGAGGTGGAACGTTTCGCCGGCGGTAAGATTGCGGCGGATGATGCGACTCTATTGATGGTGGAAGTGGGCCGCTCTACAACGTAGCGGGCTTCAACTGTAGATCTCTCGCCCGCGCATCGTCAATGCAATATTTGGTTGCGGGCACCGCATCAAGCCTCGCGGAATCAATCTCGCGCCCACAGACCTCACACTTCCCGTAAGTCCCCGCGTCGATCCGCTTCAGCGCGTCACGAACCTCGACGAGGTCCTCATAATCGCGGTTGCCTTCGGCGTACTTCGCGTCACGCTCTTCATCGGCCACAGCCTCATCGGTGGCATCCGACACCTCGTCAACCGGCACTGCGGTGCGGGCGTCTTCCTCGGAGGAATCGAGATCCTGGGACAAGTCTTTTTCCCTCTTCAGCAACTGAGCGCGACGGGCTTTCAAATCGATGGGCATGACTCTTTCATGCTATCTTGCTTGAGCGTGCTTTGGACATTGGCTGCATTCGAAGAAGAGCTGGATAGTGTGTTACCGAACGATTTGCCGGAACGCCAGACCGTAATTCGAAAAGCCGCGAGGCACCTTGAGTCGATCGAGGAAACCAACCAGCTCTTCAACCTGACGCGGATCACGGGACCCCGCGATGCTGCCATCAAACACGTCCTGGATTCGGTTTTGCCCTGGGCCCGTTTTGACGGATCGGGGCGCGTGCTCGACGCGGGTACCGGCGCCGGATTTCCCGGACTACCGCTGGCGCTGGTGCTGCCGCACGTATCGTTTACGCTCGCTGAATCCACGGGTAAGAAGGCGCGATTCGTGGAGTTGGCCGCCGCGGAACTTGGACTCGGGAACGTGACTGTGGTGCATGCGCGCGCCGAGGATTGGCTCCGCACAAATCGCACGGATCTGATCACCGGCCGCGCTTTGGCGCCGCTCGATCGAGCTTGCGGTTTCTTCGCGAGCGCCATCCGAAGCGGTGCGCGCGCATGGCTTTATAAGGGTCCGGATGTGGATCAAGAGATTTCGGAAGCGGCGCCAATGGCGCGCAAGTACAAGCTCCGATTGAGTGTTTTGGAACGCTACGAACTGCCGGATGGCGCGGGTGCCCGCACTCTCGTTGAGATCGCCTGATAACGTAATGACGTGCGACTCACGCGCCTTTCCGGAATTCTTCTTCACCCGACCTCGCTGCCGGGTCGTTTTGGAATTGGTGATCTCGGTCCCCAGGCTTACGCTTTTCTGGAGTGGCTGGAGAGCGCCGGGCAGACTTTGTGGCAAGTGCTTCCGCTGGGACCCACCGGTTACGGAGACTCGCCTTATCAGCTCTTTTCCGCTTTCGCCGGGAACCCGTTACTGATTAGTCCGGAACGTCTGCGTGAGCAAGGGCTGCTCTCGAGCGCGGACCTGAATTCGTTCCCGCAGTTCCCCACGGATCATGTAGACTTCGGGCCGCTGATTCCGTCGAGGCTGGGTTTGCTAACGCGCGCCTATCAGAACTTTCAACGCGCGGCCACGCCGTCCATTCGCCGGGAGTTCGAACACTTTTGCGAAGAACGGCCGTGGCTGGAGGATTACGCGCTCTTCATCGCGCTGAAGCAACAGCATGGCGTGGAGCACGTCTGGACGGAGTGGGAACCCCAACTGGTTTCGAGGCACGCGGGCGCGCTGAATCTGTGGCGCAGACAACTGCAGGGGGAAGTGGAAAAGCAGAAATTCTGGCAGTGGGAATTCGCGCGCCAGTGGCAGTCCCTGCGAGCGGATGCGCGCGAGCGCAACATACGCATCATGGGCGACCTGCCGATCTATGTGGCGCACGACAGCGCGGACGTGTGGTCGAATCCCGACCATTTCCAACTGGATGAACTGGGGAACGCGACGGTGATAGCCGGCGTACCGCCAGACTACTTCAGCACGACGGGCCAAAGGTGGGGGAACCCGATCTACAACTGGGAGCGGGCGCAAGCTACCGGATTCGCCTGGTGGGTAGATCGCTTCCGGGCGACAATGGATCAGTTCGATCTGTTCCGGCTGGATCATTTCCGCGGGTTCGAAGCGTATTGGGAGATTCCGGCGAGCGAACCGACGGCGTTGAATGGCGCCTGGAAGCATGCTCCGGGACAAGAACTTTTCACGGCTGCGCGCGCCGCGCTGGGCGAACTGCCAATCATTGCGGAGAATCTGGGGGTGATCACTCCGGAAGTGGAGGCGATCCGCAAAGAGTTTGGGTTTCCCGGCATGAGCGTTCTGCAATTTGCATTTGGCAAAGACCCGCAGGCGCCGGACTTCAAGCCGCATAACTACCCGCGCGATCGTTTTGCCTATACCGGCACGCACGATAACGATACGGTGATGGGTTGGTGGAACTCATCGGGCGGGGACAGCACGCGAACTGACGAGGATATTGCCAAAGAGAAGGCGTATGCGCAGGCGTACCTGGCGGTTGAAGAGCCGCGGGAGATGAACTGGGTGATGATACGCGCGCTGCTTTCGAGCGTAGCCGCCGGCGCCGTGATGCCGGCGCAGGATGTGCTCGGGCTGGGCAGTGAGACGCGGTTTAATATTCCGGGTACACTGGGCGGTAACTGGCGCTGGCGCATGCGCACCGGTGATTTGACTCCAGAAATCGCGCGGCGTTTGAAGAAGCTTGTCGACCTATACGACCGCGGAGGCACTGATGACTAAGCCGCGCCTGAATTACTGGCAGATCTGGAATATGAGCTTCGGCTTTCTGGGGATCCAGTTTGGATGGAGCCTCCAGATGTCTAACATGAGCGCCATTTATGAATATCTTGGCGCCAAACCCGATCAGATCCCCATCCTATGGCTGGCTGCTCCGCTGACCGGCTTGATTGTGCAGCCGATCATCGGCCACATGAGTGACCACACATGGAACCGGCTGGGACGCAGAAAGCCCTACTTCCTGACGGGCGCGATCCTGAGCTCGCTGGCACTGATCGTGATGCCCACTTTGCCGGCCCTGTGGATGGCGGCAGGCCTGCTTTGGATTCTCGACGCGTCCATAAACATCAGCATGGAACCGTTCCGGGCGTTTGTGGCGGATATGCTTCCCGATGAGCAGCATACGCGAGGGTTTGCGATGCAGAGCCTGATGATCGGGCTCGGTGCAAGCGTCGCGTTCGCGCTGCCGTGGATGATGTCGCATCTATTTGGAGTCAGCACGGCTAGTTCGCAGGCCCAGGCCATTCCGTTTTCGGTGCGCTTTTCATTCTGGATTGGCGCGGTCGCATTTCTGGGAGCGGTGCTGTGGACGATATCCACCACGAAGGAATACCCTCCGGTCAGTGGGACGGCGCCCAAACCAGTGGGCGGTCCGGGCGCCCTGGTGAGAGAAGTGATGCTGGCTTTGGCGGCCATGCCGCGTACGATGAAACAACTGGCACTCGTGCAGTTTTGCACCTGGTTGGGGCTTTTCTGGATGTGGCTCTACTTTCCCGTGGCCGTGGCGCACAATGTCTATGGAGCGGACAACCCACACTCCTCCACTTACACCGAAGGCGTGGCTTGGGGCGGTATCTGTTTCGGATTTTACTCTGTGGTGACATTTATCTATGCCATGGCGCTGCCGGCGATTTCCGAGAGACTCGGTCCGCGGCTGACACATGTGTTATCGCTCAGCGCGGGGGCGTTGGGACTTATGTCTGTCGTGGTGATCCATCAGCCACTGTTATTGCTGTTGTCGATGGTGGGAGTCGGAATCGCATGGACCAGCATCCTTTCCATGCCCTATGCGATTCTGGCGGGCGCCATACCGAAGGAGAAGACCGGGATCTACATGGGGATCTTCAACATGTTCATCGTACTGCCGGAGATTTGTTCCGCGCTATTTTTTGGGTGGGTCATGTCACACCTGCTGGGCAATAATCGAGTGCTCGCGGTGTTCGCAGGCGGCTGTTTCCTGGGTCTTGCGGCATTACTGATGCTCTTTGTCCGGCAATCTTCCGTGCCGGAGAACACGATGGCTCCCGTTGCCACACCTGCGAGCGTATGAGAGTTCCGGCCTTAGTTCTCTGTTGCGCCGCGATGGCTTCCGCGGAGCCGAGTGTCAGCAAAGTCGAACCGCCGAGTTGGTGGACTAACTCCACGCTGAACCCTGTGCGGCTGCTCATTAGTGGGTTGAACCTGCGAAGTGCGACGGTGGAGTCTGCCGATCTAAAGACAAGCAACGTCAAGACCAATGAGAACGGAACTTACCTGCTCGTGGATGTGCAAATTCCGAAAGGCCTGCAAGCCGGTCCTCATACCCTGACGATTCGGACCGCGGAAGGAACAACAACCGCGCCCTTCGAAGTGATGGAGCCGCTTGCCCGGGACGGCCGGTTCCAAGGCTTTTCGCAGGACGATATTATCTATCTGATTATGCCGGACAGATTCGCAAACGGCGATCCGGCTAACGATGATCCTGAAATATCGAAAGGATTGTTCGACAAGAGTAAGCCGCATTACTATCATGGCGGCGATTTGAAAGGCGTTCGGGACTACCTTCCTTATCTCAAAGGCCTGGGAGTTACCGCGATCTGGCTGAATCCCTGGTACGACAACGTAAACCATCTGAATCAGAAGGAGAAGGATCACGGCGAATCGGTGACGGACTATCACGGTTATGGTGCGGTGGATTTCTACGGCGTTGAAGAGCACTTCGGCACTCTGGAAGATCTGCGCACTTTGGTGGACGCGGCGCATGAACTGGGCATCAAAGTCATTCAGGATGAAGTTGCAAATCACTGCGGACCCTATCATCCGTGGGTGACGGATATGCCAACTCCGACATGGTTCCATGGGACGCAAGAGAAGCATCCCAATGAGACCTGGCAGCTATGGCCACTGATTGATCCGCACTCGACGACGGCGCTCCGCCGGCAAACGCTGGATGGATGGTTCGCGGACATCCTGCCGGACTTGAACCAGGGCGATCCCGAAGTAGCGCGTTACCTGATCCAGAATACGCTCTGGTGGATCGGGGTTACCGGATTGGACGCTATCCGTATGGATACGCTGCCCTATGTGCCCCGCACTTTCTGGCATGAGTGGATGACGGCGATCAAACGCGAGTATCCCGCCGTCAACGTGGTGGGCGAAGTCTTCGATGCGGACCCGGCGGTAACCTCCTTCTTTCAAGGCGGTGCGGAGACTTTCGACGGAATTGATTCGCGCGTGGATGCGGTGTTTGATTTTCCGGATTACTTCAAAGTTCGCGAAACCATCGCGCGCGGCCAACCCATCCGAGATCTCGCAGGCATGCTGGGGCACGATGCGTTGTATCCCAATCCGAACTTGCTCGGGACCTTCATCGATAATCACGACGTGATCCGGTTCATGAACGAGCCGGGGGCGACGCCCGACCGGTTGAAGTTGGCCTTCACCTGGCTGCTGACCACGCGAGGCGTGCCGACGATCTATTACGGCGATGAGATTGCTATGCGCGGCGGTGCGGACCCCGATAACCGGCGCGACTTCCCAGAGGCGGCTTTTGCGAAAGTGGGGCGCACCGAGGAGCAGCAGTCGGTGTTCGAGACGGTGGAGGCGCTGACGCATTTGCGTTCCGCCACCAAGGCACTTCGTCGTGGGAAGACCGTGACGCTTTGCGCGACCGAGCAGCAGTGGGTTTATGCGCGCATTCTTCCTGAGCAGACGGCCGTGATTGAGTTGAATAACGGGGACGCGCCCGCGGCAGTTGCGTGCAGCGCGCCTGCACCGAATTTGAGTACGGCGTTTGGGGAGGGTAAGTTTGGGGAGTCGGTGGCGGCGCATAGCGCGCGGGTGAGTGTGACTGGGGGCCAAACGCGTTAGAAGCCATGTCCACTGCGCGAAATCTGACCCTCGAAACCGCCGACAAAATGTTCCGCGGGTTGCGCAAGATTAGATCGGCAGCCAGCGGCGCCTGATCCGCTCGCGGTCAACAACTACCACCGATTTCGGCAGATCGTCGTGTCCAATGGCAGAGAGTACGCGACGGACACAGTCGACACTTTCGGCATCAATGTAGTTGCCGCCCCGACGAGGCATGAGCGCCGGACCGCTCGTGATAATTTTCGCGAAGAGTCCCGGAAAATCAAGGTCAGCGGTTATGATGACCGCTCCTCGTCTACCGCAACGGGCGAGGATCTCTTCGTCAGGTGCAGACTCAACGCTGATTCATCCGCGTGCACTGCGTCGTGACAATTGCCTATCGACGAGGAATTTCATCTCGCAAGTTCGACTGTCTCGTCTTCAGCGAGGCACGCCGCATACCGAAGAGCCTCGGCTATATCCGCTGGCTCCAAAATAGGGGATACTGTCGAAGAATGGATTTCCAGAGACTCTCCCGAGGCTAACTGCCCGAGCAGCCGCGACACAGGGAAGCGCAGGCCTCGAATGCAAGGCTTGCCAGTCGCAACAGCGGAATTGATAGTGACCCTCTCAAATCGCATGTGACTTAAAGCTCCCCACTAATCATAGACAAAATGCAACGTGGTCTTCAAATCTTCCCAAGCCTCGCGCTTCGCATTCTGATTATACTGCCGTAGTAAGTAACTCGGATGGTAGGTCACCATCAACGGAATATCATTCCACTTATGCCACTTACCGCGCAGCTTGGTGACGCCGTCTCTACCGCCCACCAGCGCCTTCGCCGCAACCGACCCTAACGCACAAATCGCCTTGGGCTGGATGGTCCGCAATTGCCGGTAGAGAAACTGTCCGCAAATCTCCATTTCATCCGGCTCGGGCGTGCGGTTCTCCGGCGGGCGGCACTTCACGACATTGCAGATATACACATCCGCGCGCTTGAGGGGAATGCCTTCCTTCGACGCCGTGCCCTCGATCATCTGTGTGAGTAACTGCCCCGCGCGCCCCACGAACGGCAATCCGGATTCGTCCTCATCCGCGCCCGGACCTTCACCCACGAAGACCAGCTTCGCTTCCGGATTTCCCGAGCCAAACACGATCTTCTTCCGCGCGATGTGCAGGCGGCAGCGCTTACAATCGCCGATGTCGTCAATGATCTTAAGAAGTGTATCGCCGT
>Ga0302320_10030465_pt1 | contig 10278 bp, 10 predicted proteins | sample Bog_T0_3_FD_202130 | JGI IMG/M metagenome (GOLD analysis project Ga0302320, IMG submission 202130) | Peat permafrost microbial communities from Stordalen Mire near Abisko, Sweden - Bog_T0_3 | ecosystem: Environmental > Terrestrial > Soil > Wetlands > Peat | place: Sweden: Abisko, Stordalen Mire... | reverse complement strand
GCCATTACTGAATTCTGCCATTCTTCAGTAACCTCTGGTGCTGATTTTCTGGGCTAATACGTGCTCGCGACCCGCAACCGAGCGCTCTGCGGACCGATATGAATGTGCGCGCCGGTCGCCTTGCCCTGCACGGCCATCCGAAACGCGAAATACGGAATCCGGTTCTTCTGCAAATAACCCATCAGCCACACTCCCTCGGGCTGATCAGGATTCACCGCAACATCCACGCGCCCGCGATGATCGAACCCTAAAGCCCGATGCGTGGCCGTTTCGCCGTCGGCGCTCACCGGCATCGCTTTAGAGAACTTCGCCGAATACGCCAGCGAAACCTTCTGGAAATCCGATGCGGTGAAAATCCCGCTGCCATCGTACTTCGTGTAGACCTTGCCCGCCCACTCCGGGTGCGACTCGGCTTCGTTCTCCAGGCTCGCGATGTTTTTTTGAATTCGCAGCGCCTCCGTCATCTGCACAATCAGATTGACCCGCGTCTGCGCCAGATGCAGTTCTGTCTGCGCCCGTGAAAAATCTGCGCCCGACGCTTCCGCCTCCGCCCGCGAAATTACGCCCGACTGCACCAGTTGCTGCATCTCGATCATCGACTTCTCGCGCCGCATCACCAGCCGCTGCGCGATGAACAGCATTTGGTCCGCCTGCTCCACGGTCAGATCTTTACCGAACAAATTTCCCTGGAGAATAGAAAGATCCTCGGCGTTTTCCAGATCTTCCTGAGCCTTGCGCAAACGCATCGTCGGCAAAGCGCCCTGTCCAATCAGCACCTGAACACGCTCCAGATCGCGCTGAGCCCGAATCACGCCCGGATCGTTCATGTCCGGCTGAAGTCCACCCGATTCCGGCTTCACCTCGTTCGATTCCGGCTTCACCTCGGGATCCGGAACCGTCTCCTGCCCGAACACCGCTGCCGCCGCCAACGCCGATATAATTGCAAATCGATAAAACACGCTTATTTCATAGTACGATGGAGACGGAGATAAGTTCTGACCGAAACGGAAACCGACCTCACATCCGGTACCACTGCCGAATCCACTCCCGAGCCCAACTGGCTCATTGCCGTACGCGCCGCGCAGTCCAAAAAAGCCACCGATATCAAGGTCCTGGACCTCACGGGCGTCACCACCTTTACCGATTATTTCGTGATTTGCAACGGCGCCAACGCCAAACAGATGCAGGCCATCACGGATGAAATCGCACTCCGGCTGAAGAAAATCGGCGAACGCCCCACCAGCGTGGAAGGTTACGACCAGGGCGAATGGGTCCTGAGCGATTTCTCTGACCTCATCGTCCATGTTTTCTCGGAAAAAGCTCGCGGCTTCTACGACCTCGACCGCCTTTGGCGTCAGGGCAAACCGCTCGAGATCCCGGCCGATACAGCGCACGCGTGAAGGTTTTTCTCTACTTCGCCGGCAAACCTAAAGACGCCCACGCCAACGCCCTCGCCGAAGAATACATCCGCCGCGCCGCCCGTTACACGCCCTGCGTCATGTCGGAATACCGCCCCGACAAATTCGATCCCCACGCCAAACATCCCACCGCCCGCAAGATCCTCCTCGACCCAGCCGGCAAGTCCCTCGACTCCAGCCGCTTTGCCGAATTATTCTCCGACGCTGAAATGCGCGGCCACGACCTGGTCTTCGTCGTCGGAGGCCACGACGGCCTTCCCACCGCCTGGCGCGAACGCGCCGACCTGCTGGTTTCCCTCTCCGCCATGACTATGCCGCACGAACTCGCCCGCGCCGTCCTCGCCGAACAGATCTACCGAGCGTTTACAATATTGCGAGGGCACCCTTACCCGCGCTAATGCCAAAAATCCCTACCCATGTCCTGGTTTAAGCGAGATCCGAACAGTCCGTCCCCGCCCGACGGCTCCGAAAAAACCGTTCGCACCGAAGGCCTCTGGCTCAAGTGCGAAGGCTGCAAGGAGATCATCTGGAAGAAGGATCTCGAGCTCACCCATAACGTCTGCGGTAAGTGCGGTTTTCACTTCCGTCTCGATGCCCGGGCACGCCTCACGCTGCTCTTCGACGACGGCGTCTACGAAGAACTCGACCCCACCCTCACTTCGTCCGACCCCCTCGACTTCGTCGACCAGAAAGCCTACAAAGACCGCCTCAAAGCCATGCAGGCCGCCACCTCCATGAGCGACGCGCTCGTCTCCGGCTCGGGCCGCCTGGAAGGACGGCCCGTCAATATCTGCGCGATGGAGCCGAAGTTTATCGGTGGCAGCATGGGCGCCGTGATGGGCGAGAAAATCACCCGCGCGGTCGAACATTCGATCGCTGCCCGCATGCCGCTGATCGTCGTCTCGGCATCGGGCGGCGCGCGCATGCAGGAAGGCGCCGTGAGCCTGATGCAAATGGCAAAAATCTCCGCCGCGCTCATGCGCCTCGACGAAGCCGGCATCCCCTATATCAGCGTTCTTACCGACCCCACCACCGGCGGGGTCACCGCCAGCCTCGCCATGCTGGGCGATCTCAACATCGGCGAGCCCGGCGCCCTTATCGGTTTCGCCGGCCCGCGCGTCATCGAACAGACCATTCGCCAGAAACTGCCCGAAGGCTTCCAGCGCAGCGAGTTTCTGTTGAAGCACGGTATGCTCGATGCCGTGGTCCCGCGCGGCGAAATGAAGGCCTGGATCGCGAAGTCGCTCGAATTCTTCTGCGGGCCGGTTACACAGTCGGCATGACCTACGCGGACACCGTCCGGTTCCTCTTCTCCCTCGGCCCCGAACTCAAGACCGTCAAGTGGGATCTCGAACGCATCCGCACGCTGCTCGGCGAACTCGGCAATCCTCAGGATCAATGCCGTTACGTCCACGTCGCCGGCACCAACGGCAAAGGTTCCACCTGCGCCATGATCGCCGCAGCCCTGCGCGCCGGCGGATTCCGCACGGGACTCTACACGTCGCCGCATCTCGTCAGCCCTCTGGAGCGCATCGATATCGATGGCAGCACGATCGGCGAAGCCGCCTGGGTGGCCGCGTTTGAACAGACTCACGCAGCCTCTGAACGCCTGCTGGCGCGCGACGCGATCGAAGCCCACCCCAGCTTCTTCGAAACCGTCACCGCCATGGCGTTCATTGCGTTCGCGCAGGCGAAAATGGAAATGGTGGTCCTTGAAACCGGTCTGGGTGGCCGCCTCGACGCCACCAATGTAATCGTCCCCGAAGTTGCCGTCATCACGCCCATCGATTTCGATCACGAAGCCTTCCTCGGCTCCAGCATCAAATCGATTGCCGCCGAGAAGGCCGGTATCCTCAAAGCCAATCGCCCCGCGGTATTCGCGGCGCAGCGGGCGGATGCCCTTGAGGTTCTCGAACAGAAGGCACTCGATCTCAGTATCCCGGTGGTTCACAGCTCATCGCTGAGGATCGAATCACTCGAACTCGATCGCTTCGGCAGCCGCTTCACCCTGATTTCGGACGAAGACCTCAACATCGTTTGCCCGTTAGCCGGAGAGCATCAGGTAGAGAACGCGAGAACAGCCGTAGCGGCGCTGCGAATCCTGCAGATCCCCGCGCCCGCCATCATCGAAGGAATCGCCGAAGCGAAATGGGCCGGCCGTCTCCAACGTATTCGCCCGAACCTGATCATCGACGGCGCGCATAACCCCGCCGGCGCCAGAGCGCTCGCCGACTACATCAAACGCTTCTACGCAGGCGAGCCGGTAAGAATCGTCTACGGAGCCATGCGGGACAAAGCCGTCGAAGAAGTCACCAATACACTGTTTCCGCTCGCCGCCGAAGTTATCGTCACAGAGCCGAATCAGCCGAGAGCATTAAACCCCGAAGCTCTGGCCGAAATGATTGACCACCCCAACCTTCGTACCGCGCCAAATCTCACCGAAGCCCTGCGAATCGCCGAGCAAAACCCCATGACCACCTTTGTCACCGGTTCGCTCTTCCTCGTTGGCGAGGCCAGAGCAAGTCTCGACCGCCAGCCGTGAACCGAACGGTTCGCCAGGCTTGAACACCCCGGTTCAGAAAACAGTCTCGAACCGATTCCTGCCCTTTGTTTTCAACAAAAAAGTCCTGGCCCGGCGAATGCACGTATAGCGGCATAAGCCTTAAGGAGGCAGCCAAAGTGAAGACCACCGCCTACCGCCTGATCGTTCTCGCCGCCAGCGTTATCGCTGCCGGAACCAGTGCTTTCGCCCAGACCCGGATGACCGTCCAGGTTCCCTTTGAATTCAAGACCGTGGCAGGAACCCTGCCCGCCGGAACCTACGAGTTTTCCAACGCGTCCAGCGCAAGCCTCCGTAATTCCGTAGCCCTCCGCAACACCGCTACCGATAAGGCGGTTTTCGCCGGCAACGCCATCTTCAATTCCAATAAGGCAGTAGCCTATGCCCCCGTTGTCGAATTTGCCTGTGGCGCAAAGGGCTGCGCCCTCAAAGCGATTCGCACCCGCGACGGTTCCAACGAATACCAGGTCCCTCATTCGAAGGACCACGAAAAAGTAGCTGTGATCTCCGTCCCCATGAAGCCGCTGAGCGCCGACTAAACATCGGTCCCGCCCCATATCCGCCCGCTTTCCCGCCTAATAAAACCGGCGGTATTCCTTCACGGAATGCCGCCGGTTTCCTCAATTTCCCGTCGGAACCCGGTTCGCGCGTTCCACCACCACCACATCTACAAGACCCTTACTCGCGTCCAGCCGCAGCCCCAGTTGTTCCTGAATCAGCGTCGCCCGAAATGGCGCGTCCGGATCGCCCCGCTCCATTCCTTCGAGACTGCTCTTCAACCCTGACGCATTGTCCGCCAGTCTGAGTTCAAAATCCCACGCCCCATCGAGCCCTGTCGAATCCAGAACCGGCCGGTCCAGATGCAGCGGCCGTCGCGCCAGCCGATCCGCAAAGTCCTGCATTGAAACGGCTCGGAACTCCAGCGCGCCTGCGCTCGGACGCATCGCCGAAGTTCCACCGTTTACGGACCGGCGCAGTTTATGCCCCGCCTTCGTCACCACAAGCTTGTACACCGGCAGTTCTCTCCGCTCCCGCCTTACCGCCAGCCGGAATCGATCCGCCAGCAACGTTTTCATCATCGCCCGCAACGCTTCTTCGGAAACCTCCGTTCCGGTCTTCGCAACAATGTCAAAGCCCTGCTCGGAAAACCACCCTGGAGCTCCCACGATCTGAAACTCGCGCACGTTGTAAGCCCATTCGATGCACGTGGGGAGTGAGACATTACTCATGGTCACGCCCACAGGCGAATGGTCGATTTTCTCGCCTGCACGCTCTCCGCCCTTGCTCCCCATCGGGCTTACCTTGACCGAAGCCACCTCGAATGACTGATCTGCACAGCTTGCCGCAAACCCCATCGCCAGAAAAAGCAAGATCGTTCTCATAGCCTGATTCCTTCCACGGGACCTTGAAGTTCCCCGATCTGAACCGAGCGGTTCGGGTGCCTGAACCTCCCGGTTCACAAATCACCCTTCAAAGCCACTCTTCCCCTTTATTTACAATAGATTGCAGACTCAAAAACTCTGGCCACCCGCCTGCACTATAGGTCTTCGTAACCGACAGACAGCCGGTTCGACAAAGCCTTAAGGAGGCACCCAAAATGAAAAATCGCCTGATCGCAATCGCCGCCGGCGTCATCGCTCTCGGAACCACCGCTTTCGCCCAGACCCGCATGACCGCCGATGTCCCCTTCGCCTTCAAAACCGCCACGGGAACCCTGCCGGCCGGAACCTACGAGTTCACCCCCCGCGCCTCATCGCTCAGCCACTTGGTCGTCGTCCGCAACAAAGCGACCGGAAAATCCGTTTTCGCCGGCACTCCGCTCTTCAACGCCTGGAACAAAGCCGCGGGCGACCCCGCCGCCATCTTTGTATGCGGCGCCAGCGGCTGCACGCTGAAGGCCCTCCGCACCCGCGAAGGCTCCTCGGAATACGCAGTTCCGAACGCGAAAGGCAAAGAAAAGCTGGCCGTGATCGAAGTCCCGCTCAAGTCCCTCAACGCAGATTAACCGACGTCCCCCGGTTAATACCGGCGGTCGAAAGGCCGCCGGTTCCCCCTTCTGTAACTAAACCGTTATTGAGTCTTCCCCCCGAAACACGAGATCATAACGAGTTGCAGCCACAACCCCTCATCGAAGCTCTCGCCATCGAGAAGTTCTACGAAGCCCCGGGCGAAAACCGCATCCAGGTCATCGCCCCCCTCGATCTCGCCATTCGGCCCGGCCAGATCGTCGCTCTGCTCGGACCCTCGGGCTCCGGCAAATCCACACTACTCCGAATGCTGACCGGCCTCTCACAGCCCTCCGCCGGGAAAATCCTCCGCAACGGCGTCGAGACGAAAGACCCAGGTAACCTCGCCATCGTCTTCCAGAGTTTCGCCCTCTTCCCGTGGCTCACGGTTCAGGAAAATGTCGAAGCCCCTCTCGAAGCCCGCGGCGTCAACAAAATCGAACGCGCCGAACGCTCCCGCCGCGCCCTCGACGTCGTCGGTCTCGACGGCTTTGAAGCCGCCTACCCCAAGGAGCTTTCCGGCGGCATGAAACAGCGTGTCGGCTTCGCCCGAGCCCTCGTCGTCGAACCCGAAGTCCTTTTCATGGACGAACCCTTCTCCGCCCTCGACGTCCTCACAGCTGAAAACCTCCGCAACCAGGTCACCGAGCTCTGGGCCGACAAGAAACTCCCCACCCAGGCCATCTTCATCGTCACCCATAACATCGAAGAAGCCGTCCTTCTTGCCGACCGCATTATCGTTCTCGGCCGCAACCCCGGCCGCATCCGCACCGATTTCGAAGTCGAGCTCGCCCAGCCCCGCGACCGCAAATCCCCGCCCTTCGTCGGTTATGTCGATTACATCTATCGCGTCCTCACACAGCCTGACGCCGATCCCGGACGCCTCCCCTCAGCCTCCCCCAAACGCGAGCTCCACCAGATGCTCCCCCACGTCCGCCCCGGCGGCATCGCCGGTCTGCTCGAACTCCTCCCCGACCCCGGTCAGCATGCCGACCTATACCGCCTCGCCGACGACCTCGGCCTCGAGCTCGACGAGATCCTACCCGTCGTCGAAGCCGCTGCTCTCCTGGGCTTCCTCACCGTTAAGGAGGGCGATGTCGAGATGACCGCTCTCGGCTACCGCTTCGCCAATGCCGACATCCTTCATCAGAAGGTCTTCTTCCGCGAGGCCGCCGTCCAGCACGTCATCCTGATCGACCGCATCCGCCGCGCGCTCGAAACCAAATCCGACCACCGCGTTCCCGATGAGTTCTTCCACGATTTCCTCGACGAACACTTCAGCGAAGACGAAACTAAACGCCAGCTTGAGACAGCCATCCTCTGGGGCCGCTACTCCGAGCTGTTCGATTACGACGCCGCGCAAAAACGCTTCTTCCTCACCGAGCCCGATCCGCCGGCGGCTCATGCATGACCATCAAATTCGCCCAGTCGTTTGACGCCGAGCGCCGCCGCTCGCTCTCGATCGACCTCGCCATCTTCTCCCTCATCTTCGCCGGCTTCTACGGCTTGCTGTCGCTCGGCCGGTACTGGACGTCCGCCGCCGTCCCCGAAGTCGACATCTCGCTCTCGCCCTGGGCGCTTCCTGGCTATGCGTTCTTCTCGGTTGCCCGCCTCTTCGGCGCCTATTTCCTGAGCTTGATCTTCGCCGTCGTCTATGGCTACGTTGCCGCCACGCAGCCGCGCGTCGAGCGCGTCATGATCGCTCTGCTCGATATCCTGCAATCCATTCCGGTTCTCAGCTTCCTGCCCGGCGTGATGCTTGCGATGATCTCGCTTTTCCCCGCGCGCCAGCTGGGAGTCGAGCTCGGCTCCACCCTGCTCATCTTCACTGGCCAGGTCTGGAACATGGCGTTCAGCTTCTACACTTCGATGAAATCGATTCCGCGGGAGCTCGGCGAAGCAGGAAGGGTTTATCACTTCAGCGGGTGGCAGCGCTTCATTCAACTCGAAATGCCCTCGGGCGTGATCGGACTGCTCTGGAATTCCATGGTGTCCGTCGCGGGCGGTTGGTTCTTCCTGATGGCCTGCGAGATGTTCCCGCTGGGCAACCGTCAGTTCCGCCTGCCGGGTCTCGGCTCTTATCTGCAGACCGCCGCCAGCGCGGGCGACGTCCGGTCCATCATATGGGGAATCACCGCCATGATCGTTATCATCGTGGCCACAGACCAGCTCCTTTGGAGACCCCTGATTGCCTGGTCCGATAAGTTTAAATTCGAGCAAGTCGAGAGCAACGCGCACGGAGGCAATCCCATCCTCCGAATGCTCCAGCGGTCGCGCCTCGCAGCCGCCATCGGACGCGTCGCCGGCAATGCACTGGAAAGCATCATGCTCCGCATCGCAAAGCGCGAAGCCGCTCAACCGGCCGATGCCAGGGAACCTTCCGCATGGCCCGCGCGCATCGCAGCCGCCATTGTGCTGGGAGTCGTTATTTTCGCGGCTCTGCATGCCTGGGAAATGCTCCGCGGCATTGCCGGACACGAATGGCTCTCCACGCTCGGCCATGCAGGCATCACACTACTGCGAGTCAACGGAACGCTGCTCATCGCTTCTCTCTGGACCATACCAGCAGGAGTCGCCATAGGCTTTCAGCCGAAGCTGGCACGCATCGCCCAGCCGCTCGCGCAAATCGCCGCCTCGGTCCCCGCCACCGCATTGTTCCCGATCGTACTTCTCGGAATCATCCAACTCGGCGGAGGGCTCGGCATCGCGTCCATCCTCCTGATGCTCCTTGGTACGCAATGGTACATCCTGTTCAACGTGATTGCGGGCGCGCTCGCGATCCCTTCAGAGCTTAAAGAAGCAGGCAGCGTTTACCATTTCAACCGAACCCTGCGCTGGAGAGTGATCATACTCCCCGGTATCTTTCCTTACCTTGTGACCGGTCTCGTCACCGCATCGGGAGGCGCATGGAACGCCAGCATCGTCGCCGAATACTTTCATTTGAAAGGACAAGTCTTCATGACCACGGGACTCGGAGCGCAAATCAGCCAGGCCAGCGACGCGGGTCGGTTCGACATCCTGCTGCTCTCCACCGTCGTCATGTCCGCGATGGTGGTCTGCATCAACCGCCTCGTCTGGCGACCGCTCTACCGCCTCGCCGAGTCCCGGTACCGCCTCGATGCATAATTGCGAGGGCCTGTAACGAGCAACTGAAATTTGCCACTTAGTGAGCGTAAAGGGTAGATTTCGGAGGCAGTTTTGACGCCGGGCGGAAACCTCTTCCCGCAAGTGGTGTCACGGCCGGGGGGTCGGAGGGTCCCCCGGCCTTTTGTTTTTGAGCCGGCTGCCGCGCTTACTTCTGCGGTTTGACGGTTCCGTCGGCGCTGACGCGAAGCTGAACGAATGTTCCCTGGGCATTATCCTTCACAAGCGCGCCGTAGCTGACCTGCCCGCCTTCCGTCACTTTTTCCACCGTCATGATCTTCGCGGCGGCCGCCTGCTTCTCAAGCGCCGCTTTGGCCGCCGAAGGCAGGGACGCTAAGTCGGTTTCGTCCTTCACCGCCACCAGCTTGCCCTTCTCATCGATCACCAGGTCGTGGTACTTACCGTTGACCCGCGTGTTGACCTGGTAATCCCAACCCTGCTCGCCTTTGGCGGAGTTGATGCTCACCGGAAATGCGTCTTCCATGTGAGCCTTTGCAGTCTCCCGCACGGCCGTAGGGAGCGCGTCGAACTTTGCGGCGAAAGTGTTGCCGTCATAAGCAATCGCAAACACCGGCACCGCCAGGACTGCTAGAACTACTTCGACCATCGCCATACTAAGACAAACCCTTCAGCGCTTCTGTGCTGTCACCGAAAGTCTTATCCCCAATCCCCATGCGATTCAGCAGCGCCAGATGAAGATTACACATCGGCGTCAGCGGGGCCGAGCGAACGCGGCGCCCGGGGCGGAGCGCGCCCTTGCCGCGGCCGGCCAAAATCAGCGGCAGATCTTCCTCGCGATGCAGATTTCCGTCTTTCAGAGACGACCCGATCAGCACCATCGAGTTGTCGAGCAGCGAAGTTCCACCCTCATCAAGGCTCTTTACCCGCCCAAGGAAATAAGCCCATTGCTGCGTGTGCCAGTTAATGATCCTTTCGTACTGATCGCGCTTCGCGGGAACGTCGCCATGGTGCGAGAAGCCGTGGAAACCGCCCGAGACGCCGTTCGGGAGCCAGCCATAGTCCTGGCTGGTCTGCGCGTCGCCGAACATAAAGCTGCTGACGCGCGTTGTATCGTTCCACATCGCGAGGATCATGATGTCCAGCATCAGCCGCACGTGCTGCTCGTGCGTATCGGGCTTTCCGGCGGAGG
>Ga0302320_10030464_pt1 | contig 10278 bp, 9 predicted proteins | sample Bog_T0_3_FD_202130 | JGI IMG/M metagenome (GOLD analysis project Ga0302320, IMG submission 202130) | Peat permafrost microbial communities from Stordalen Mire near Abisko, Sweden - Bog_T0_3 | ecosystem: Environmental > Terrestrial > Soil > Wetlands > Peat | place: Sweden: Abisko, Stordalen Mire... | reverse complement strand
GGAGTCCGAGATTTCCTGGAGCGCATTCACCGGGTGTTGAATTTGATCGACGCAGCGCCGTTGACTACGATTGCGGCAGTGCATGGAGTGACGTTCGGGGGAGGGTTCGAGCTGGCACTGGCTTGTGATTTGATTGTCGCCGACAAGATGGCGCGGTTTTGCTTTCCGGAGCTGAGGCTGGGGTTGATTCCGGGATTTGGCGGGATTCCGCGGCTGAAGCGGGATTTGGGCAACGCGGTGGTGAGGGATCTGTTGCTGACGGGACGCAGCTTTAATGCGGCCAAGGCGCAGCAGATTGGTCTGGTGAGCCAGTTGGTGGGCGAGGGGGAGGCGTTGCGGGCGGCGCGGGCTACGGCGGCGCAGTTGAGGAAGTTCGATAAGGCGACGGCTGCGGCGGCGAAGAAGTTTATCAAGCCGATTCCGCACGAAGAGTTGCGGCGGGAGATTGACATTTTTTGTGAGCTGTTTGCGCGTCCGGCGGTGCAGGCGGGATTGCGGAAGTTTGTGGAGAGTGTGGATGCGCTGCCTTATTTGCCGTAGGAGGTACCCAGTACGCAGTACCTAGTACCTAGAGAGAGAAGCAGGTTCCCTTCGGCTCCGCTCAGGGCAGGCTCTCACCGGGCTTTCGCCCGGTTCGGAATGACAACAGGAAGTGGGAGTTGGTTTCGATGAATACTGCAGAGCAGACACTGGATGAGATTCTGACGCTTGCCGCAACGCATTTTAAGGTGCCGAGGGAGAAACTCGCTCCTGACGACGATTTTTTCAAAACTCTGGGGATTGACAGCTTGCAGACGCTCGATTTGCTGACAAAGCTAGAGAACCACTTTCGCGTTGAACTTCCCGATTATGAGTTGCAGGGAGTCTCCGATTTTCGCACGCTGGCGGGGAAGATTCAGGCGCGACTGTAGAAGAAATCCACCACGGAGACACTGAGGCACGGAGAAAACCTGGTTAGCCTCTTTAATTTATCTGCCTTAGTGTTACGCATGTGGGTAACTGACTCATTAACATGGTATTCTCCGTGTCTCTGTGCCTCTGTGGTGAAATAAGTCTTTGATGCTCGATCTCCAAAAATATAGTTGTCTGGGCGCGGCGTTGCGGGATGCGCTGGAGCGCTTTGGGGGAGAGACCTGCCTGATCGAGGCGGACCGCGACCGAGAGAAGACGCAGCTTACCTATTCCGACTTCAAAGAAATCAGCTTGCCGTTGGCGCGGGCTCTGGAGGATGCGGAGTTCGATGCGGGGGATCGCGCGGCGATCCTGATGACCAATCAGTCGAAGTGGCTGATCTCGGCGTACGCGATTTTCTATAGCGGCGGCGTGCTGGTGCCGCTGGATTACAAGCTGACGGCGGCGGAGCAGTTGCAGTTGCTGGCGCACTCGAAAGCGAAAGTGCTGGTGGTGGAGTATTACCTGTGGCGGGCGATCACGCAGTCGGCGGAGTTTCACAATATCAAGACGAAGCTGGTGCTGGTGACGGAAGCGCCGCTGGGCGCGGACCTGGCGGGAGGATTTCGCTGGGAGGATTTCAAGCGCAAGGGCGCGCCGGATTTCGTGATGCGGCAGCGGGAGGACGTGGCGTGCATCGTGTATTCGTCGGGCACGGGCGGGCGGCCCAAGGGATGCGTGCTGACGCACGAGAATTATCTGGAACAGTGCCGAGCGTTGACGGCGTGGTATCCATTCTGGCCGGGGGTGCGGTATTTGAGCATTCTGCCGACGAATCATGCGATTGATTTCATGGTGGGATTCATTGGACCGTTTGTGTGCGGGGCGTGCGTGGTGCATTTGCGGACGTTGCGTCCGGAATTTGTGCGGGACGCGTTTGTGCGCTACCGGATTACGTACGTGGCGCTGGTGCCGATGATCGTAAAGAATCTGGAGCGGGGGCTGCGGGCAAAGTTCGACGAACTGCCGGGGTGGAAGCGCGCAATTCTGAATCGCATGATTGCACTGAATCGCGTGCTGACGCGGAACAAGCCGCGGGTGAAAGTGAGCCGGATGCTGCTGCCGCAAGTGCACCGGGCGTTTGGCGGGGAACTGCTGGCGCTGATTACGGGAGGGGCTTTCATGGAGCCCTCGACGATGCAGTTTTTCTACGACCTGGGAATTCCGGTGGTGAACGGTTATGGACTGACGGAGGCGGGGACGTCGCTGACGTTGAATGACCTGAAACCGTTTCGCGCGGATACGGTGGGCAGGCCGCTGCCGGGGGTGGAACTGCGGATACTGAATCCGAATGAGGAGGGGATTGGGGAAGTTGCGGCGCGGAGCAAGACGGTGATGTCGCAATATCTGGACGATCCGGAGTTGACGCTGGAAGCGATTGTCGATGGATGGCTGCTGACGGGGGATTTGGGGCGATTCGACAACAGCGGACACTTGCAGCTTTTCGGGCGGAAGAAAAATATGATCGTCACCGAGGGCGGGAAGAATATTTATCCCGAGGATATTGAGACGGTCTTCGACGGGCTGCCGGTGAAGGAGTACTGTGTGTTCGCGGCGAACTATGTGTGGCCGCAAAAGGAACTGGGACGGGAGATGCTGGTGATGGCAGTGCGTCTGGAGCAGAATCAGCGCTTCGACAGCGCGCTGCTGGGAGAGATTACGACGCGGAACCGGCGGTTGCCGGATTTCAAGCGGGTGGGCGGGTACATCATTTGGGAGAAAGATTTTCCGCGGACGGCGTCGATGAAGATCAAACGGCAGGCGCTGGCGGAGGAAATTGGAAAGACGGCGGAGCGGGGAGCGGTGGTGGAGTTGTGAGTGGGCGGCAAGGGTATCTGGCCATTGTGAATCCTGCGGCGGGAGGCGGCCGGAGTCGCAAGATGCTGGGTGCGGTGTTGGAGCGGCTGCGAAGTGGCGGGATCGCGATTGAAGTAGTAGAGACGCAGAGAGCCGGGGATGCGACGAGGATCGCGCGCGAGGCCTACGGTCACGGGCAGCGGAAGTTTATTGCGGTGGGCGGGGATGGGACTTCGTATGAAGTGGTGAACGGACTTTTTCCGGAGGCGAGTGCGGGGGAGCGTCCGACGCTGGGGTTTTTGCCGCTGGGGACAGGGAATTCTTTTCTGCGCGATTTCAGCGACCGCGGGGTGGAGCACGCGATCGAGTCGCTGATTGCGGGGCGGAGCCGGAACTGCGATGTGCTGCGGCTGCGGCATCGCGGCGGGGTTATCCACTACATTAATCTGCTGAGCGTGGGGTTTCCGGCGGATGTGGCGACGCTGCGGGCGCAGCGTTTCAGCGGGCATGGGGAGTTGGGATACTTTATTTCGATTTTCTTGGGGTTGGCAAGATTGCAGAGAAGACCGTTTCCGGTGAGGGTGGAGGGAGAAACGGAATTTGACCGGCGACGCTGTTTGTTTCTGACGTTTAACAACAGCAAGTTTACCGGCGGGACGATGATGATTGCGCCGAAGGCTGAGGTGAATAGCGGGCTGATTGAATACGTCCGGTGGGGAGCGATTGGGCGGCTGGGGTTGATGAGGAACTTGCCGGGACTCTATGATGGCACGCACATTGAGCATCGGCTGGCGGAGCGAAAAGCAGTGAAGCGGGTGGAGTTCGATTTAGATGCGCCGGTCGATGTGATGGTGGATGGGGAAGTGCTGACGCTCGAGTGCAAGGAGTTGGATGTGCTGCCGGGAGCGTTGAGCGTGGTGGCGTGAAGCTGTGTAGCGAGAGCCCGTGATATAAGAAGTGAATCGCGCGGGAAGGACATCATGTCTGAAGAACGGCGAAAGCGGCAGCAGGAGCGGGGACCAGGGGCAAGCCTGTTGTCTCGGGATCGAGTGATCTGGGCGGGGATTGCGGTGGTTCTCATCGCGTCTTATGCGGGGTTTTGGTACCACAACAACCACCGCTACGACGAGTTTGCGAAGTGCCTGTCGTCGAAGCAGGTGAAGATGTATGGCGCGTACTGGTGTCCGCACTGTGCGGAGCAGAAGGAAGAATTCGGGAAATCGTTCCAGTATGTGGACTACGTGGAATGCGCGATCCGAGGCTCGAAAGAGTTAACGTCCGCGTGCAAGGCAGCAGGAGTGCAACATTTTCCCAGTTGGCAGTTCGGGACGAATCCGCTGGTGGAAGGAAAGTTTCCACTGCAAGAGCTGAGCGATAAGACTGGGTGTAGTTTGCCGTGAGCGCGAAGGGAGATCGACGGGGAGGAGCCGACGCAACCTCCACAGCGCACAACCGAGGGTTGTTCGTAGCGATCGCAGTTCTGGCTGTGGCTGGAATCGTGGTGTCCGCGATATCGTTGGAGCGGCACTATGCAAAATCGGCAACCGCGTTCTGCGACGTAGGTCAGCAGTTCAATTGCGACATCGTCAACCGGAGTGAGCAATCGACCTTGATGGGAATTCCGGTGGCCGGGATTGGGGTTGCCGGGTACGGAGTGTTGCTGGCGCTGGCGACCGTTTATCGCTCGCGGTCGGGGGCGCCGAACTGGTTGTTGGCGCTGGCGATGGTGGGACTGGGGTTCTCTATCTTTCTGACGTTGATTGAAGGTTATGTGCTCCAGACATGGTGCATCCTGTGTCTGAGTTCGCTGGGCCTGATTGCGGCGATCACTGTATTGGCGGGAATTGCGATTGTGCGCGCTGCACTCCACGGCTGAAACTCTTCTGATGGCAAAAATCCAAAAAATAAAGACTGAGGCAGGGCCCGCTTCCCCGGCGATTCGTGCCGGTGGGGCTACGGGAGATTTGCGGCTGCATGAATTTTCGAGCCGCATCTTTCGCAACACACGTTTCTTGCGGGTGTGGCTGCCGCCGGGGTACGACGACGCGGGGAACGCGGGACGGCAGTATCCGGTGTTTTATTTGAACGATGGGCAGAATCTGTTCGAGACTTCGACCGCGTTCGCGGGGGTGGAGTGGCAGGCGGACGAGACCGCGGACCGGCTGATCCGCGAGGGCGCGGTGCCGCCGATGATTGTTGTAGGCATGGATAACACGGGCAGAGATCGAATTCGCGAATACATGCCGCACCGGTCGATGCATCCGATGATGCTGCGGGCGCAGGGGCGGTATTATCCGGATTTTCTGATGAAGGAAGTGATGCCGTTTGTAGAGCGGCATTACCGGGTAGCGACGGGGGCGGAGAATACGGGGCTGGGCGGATCGTCTTTGGGGGCGCTGATTGCGCTGTACACGGCGATGACGCGGCCCGGAGTAATTGGGCGGTTGCTGCTGGAGAGTCCGTCGCTGTGGGCGTCGGGCCGGCAGGCGATCAAGGAGAGCCGGGCAGTCAGAATTTGGCCGGAGCGAATATTTCTGGCAGTGGGGACTGACGAGGCTGGGAGCTCGGAACGGAGCCGCTCGGTGGTAGACGATGTGCGGGAGCTGGCGGCGGTGATACGGCGAGCGGTGCTAAGTGAGAGCCGGTTGCGGCTAGTAATAAAGGATGGAGCGGGGCACAACGAGGCGGCGTGGGCGGAGCGGTTTCCAGAGGCGCTGCGGTTTTTGTTCGGGCAGTAGAACAGATTGATAAGGAAGCGAGCCAAACGAGCCCTTCGGTCGCTTGCGCTCTCTCAGGGCAGGCTCCGTTGAGTCGCGCGGCTCGCCGTGATTCCCTTCGGCAAGTTCAGGGCAGGCTCTCACGGCGCAAAGAGCGCTTGTTCGGAATGACAATCCGGGAGTGATTTCCTGCCGAGGTTCCATATCCCATACAAGAGGGCGGCCATGACGGGGACGGAAAGCTGGAGGTGCGTCCAGCGTGCGAGAGGGCCCAGCAGGGGAAGTACGAAGGCGAGATAGAGAAGGAGTTTGAGATAGGGCGTGGCGGGGCGACCCGGGTGAGTGACGATCCAGTCGGAGAGTAGGAGGAATGAGGGCGCAAGGATGATGAGATCATAGACGGTGAGGTGCGGGGCGAGGAGGACGGTGGCGAGCAGCAGCGCCGAGTAGCGCAAGGAAAGCGAGAGGCGGCTTCGGTAGCAAGCGACGGTCAGGGCGCAGACAAGGAGTGCGCTGATTACATAGAGCGCGAGAGAGGCTGAGGGCCAGGGGATGAGCATGGTCCAGAAGGCGCGCAGGGAGTGGGTTTGATAGAGGCGGGGCTCGAGCAGCGGAAGCCGGCGGGGTGCGTCGAGGAGTGTCCGGATCCATTGGCGAAGTGGGCCGGCGCCGTAGTAAAGCCAGGCTGCGATTAACTGGGCGGCGGCGGAGAGAAGAGCGCCGACGATGATTCTCCAGCGAAGTGTTATCAGAAAGACGAGAGCGGCGGCGAGGGCGAGTTGCGGTTTGAAGACGAGGCATCCGAGGGCGAGGCCGGTGAGGAATTCACGCTGGGCGCGCAGGGCGAAGAACGCGAGGGTGAAGCAGGCGAGAGCGAGGGCGGAAGTTTGTCCCCAGGCGATGAGGTGCCAGAAGGCGGGGAAGGCAAGGGCGAGAATCACGATTGTGAGTTTGTGGTTACGGAGGTTGGGGCATGCGCGCCAGACGCTATGGCAACACAGGGCGTAGATGAGCGTGCTTATTGCAAGCCAGAGGATTAGTGCGCAGGGATAAGGCAGGTGGGCAAAGGGCGCGAAGAAGATTGAAACCTGCGGCGGATAAAGCGGCAGATAGCGGATGCCGGCGGCGGCCGGGATGCGCTGGGCCGCGAGTTCGGATTGTGCGGTTATGTTGTAGAGATCGGCGCCGCGGTGAGCGAGAGCCAGCGAGCCGAAAGTGTAGAAGTGCAGAAAGTCGGTGCCTTTGAAGTTGCGGGCGCGATCGAAAAGGCCGGGCGTGGCCATATTCCAGATGTAGACGGACCAGAGGCAGAGAGCGAGGATGAGGCCGTGGGCGCGCAGGCGGCGGGAGGTGAGGAACGAGGCAGCCGTCGCTGGAGTCATGGGCTCGATCATGATAGGGGGTTGACACTCATGAGGGGTGCGAATCCGCGGTCGCTAATTGCAGTGCGGCAGTATCGCCGCGTCTGGACAGGAGCAAGAGAGGCAGGATCAGCGGGAAAACCAGAGTTAGGACTGAAGGCAGGGAGGCCAGTTGACTCGGAGAATCCAACCGCGGCGGGAACACGAGCAGCACTGCGGAAACAATCCAGGGCCAGCTTACGATGACTGCAAAAAGTATGCGGGAGAAGCGGGGCAGCAGCTTCCACTCCTGTAAGAGGAGCATCACGGGAAGGATCAGCAACACTTGGTTGTAAGGCGTAAGCAACGGGAAGGCTAGTATGGTGCCCGCGAGAAATGCGGCAACGATCTCAGTGAACTTGCGAGAATCGGCCGGCGCTGACCGATTTCGCCACGCAAAAAGAAGAAGCGCGAACACGATGATGCCGCCCAGGAGTTCCCCCAGAGCATCCCCAAGAACCATGCGAAGGGGCGAGGTTGGGGGTGCGTATTTTCGGTAGGCTGCGATACCCGCGAGGAAATATCCGAGCCATCCCGGCAGAAGAAGCTGGCCAGCCGCGCACAGTACAGCCAGTGTTGTTATAAAGCCCGCAGCAAGCCGCCACCGCTTGGGCCAGTCTCCGAAGGCCCAGATCGCAAAACCGCACAATGGAAGGAGCGCCATCTGCGGTTTGATCGTAGAAATGGCAAGCAGAGCTCCGGCAGCCACTAAGTAATGTTTGCTCGCGCACCATGTCCCCGCGATTAGAAGGAAGCCGACCAAGAGTGCGAGTTGCTGAAATCGAAGGCCCTGGATAATCTGGGGGCTGCTCAAAGTGAACAAGAGCAGCGCCGCAACGGTCTCCCAGGGTAAGCGCTGACGCAGGAGGCTCAGGCAAAGGAGCGCGCTGATTGCGGTCAACAGGCCCAGAGCAAAACACGCCCAACGGCGCACATGCGCAAAATCAGCGTATACCGTGGGCGCCAGGATGAAAATTGTATAGACAGGGTAGGCGAAACGCTGTTCGTTGATCACAGCGGTTGCCGGTTCGGCGTAGTTCTGGCTAATCGCGTGGCCGTAAAAGACAATCTGGATCTGATGGGTTACTTCCTCGCCATATGGGTTGCGGTGGTGGAGAAGAAGTTCGCGTGCCCCTACCCACGGGGAATATAAGTCACCCATCTGAGCTTTGATGCCGTTGTGTATTTCGTCGCGGTATCGAGCCGATGGCAGCAGAACTCTTACGGCATAGAGCGACGCGACGGCGACCGCGAACAAGCTTAAGACGAGCCAGATTCGCGGTTTCATCTGGACGAGCCCTCATAGGGCAGTAGTTGGGGTGGGGAGTCGTCGCCATTCACTTGCCACACCCGGCGATCTCCGAAGTAGCTCAGCAATTCCTGGTTCTGAGTGGCCCCCATGTCACGAGCCCACACGATCCTGGAGCTATCGATTTCCGCGGCATTCCAAACCCATTCCCGATCGAAGTTATGATCCGGGCCGTAGCTTACGAAAAGTAACTGTTTGCCGGGGAAGCGGGAGATCTCGCGGTTGATTTCGGAGCGCTCCAGATTACCGCGGGGCCACGCGGATTCGATCTGGACATGAACTACCAATGCCGTCAGGCGTAGAAGGACCATCGCGCATGCCAACACTGGAATCGCGCGAACCAAGGCCCGGCCTATCGGACGTTGCCGGGGAGACCAGTGGCGCAATTGCCGCATGCCTTGCACGATGAGCAGGTAAAGCGCTCCGGTGGCGGGAGCGAAGTAGTGAGGAATGGCCCAGGTTTCTACTGCAAGGGCGGCGGCCATGGCGCCGCATATGAGAAGAGGCAGACGCATTTTGCGCTGGCGAACGAGACAAGGAAGCGTCAGCAGAGGGAGGGTGAGAAGCGGATCCAGGTAGAATTGCCACCAACCGCTGAGCCTTTCCGCAGCGCGGCGTCGATATCCAGTGAAGGTGCGGCTTATATGGAACACCGTACGTTCCCAGCGATAAAAATCAGCCATGACCGCGTGGTGATACGCCACGGCGGGACGCGGTGTTTGCCAAATGAAGTAGGGAACCGCGGCGTAGGTGTCGGCCTCTACCTGGTAAGTCATCCGGAACGGGTTGCCAGTTACGCGATAGTAATAGTAGCCGGTGGCCAGGGACGCGACGAGCAAGGAACAGAAGATGGGCAGAATCACCCGCGGCATGGATCGGCTCAACGGAGGACGATCTCTTCCCACGAGCCAGAAGAGCATGGTGAGAGCTATGGGGACAGCAAAGACCAATCCTTCGTAAGGGCGGCTGTTAGCCAGAATCACCAGTCCCAGAGCCATGAGCAAAGAGTCGCGTACTCGAAGATGCTTGCGCAAACGCGGCCACGCACCCAGCACGAGTGCGCCGCCGAGGGCGACAATCGACGTTGCCCAGTAGCCATTCATCCAGTAGCTGAGGATGCCGAGGCGGAGCACGGCCAGTGCCGCTCCCAGCAAGGCCCACGGTGGAGGCAGCCAGCCTTGGAGCATCCAGCACAAGGCCGAACACATGAGAGCGGTCACGAGGATTTGCCCGATCCAGGGATGACCCAGCAATTGTCCGGCTGCGAGCACAAGACCCTGCGCGGGCGGGTACATCGACATATAGGTGGGCTGCTGAATGACGTGGAAAGTTTCGAAGTGGATCCACATGGGATGAGTGGGATTGGCGAGCCTGCCGTGAGCGAAGGTATCGGCTGCGAGCAGGTAACTGAACTCGTCGTGGGCGTAGGGCTGCGGAACCCCGAGGATCGGAATGAGTGCGACGCGAATGGTGATCACGCTGAGACCGATGAGCAGCACGCAGAGGCGCTGGCGACGTGCCAGGCGGGCAAAGGCGCGCTCGAGTGAACGGAAAGCGGCAGGCTGATCGAGGCCGGAGGGATTTCGAGAAGAGACAAGAATCAACGCCGCAGTGGCTCCCAATAGGAGGAGTTCGATCAGTGCCAGGGAGAACGGGGCGAGGCGCAGAAGTAGGTTTTGCATCGTGACCGGCCGAGCAATTGCTGGCGAGGACTACTTTACGTCAGTTGCCGCACGCAAGGAAGGCGTATCACGGGTAGTGTCTTAACGCCGGTAGTGGCTCAGTTTGAATTTATCCTCTTTCGTGAGAGATCTCCCGCGGATACAGCCAATGGGAGATCCTTCGCTGCGCCTGAAAAACGGCTGCGCTCAGGATGACGCCGGAATCTGAGCCGAGAATTCAGATTGAGCCACTACCCAAACGCCTTCAGGCTGGTGCTTTTTCTTTGTCGGCGGTCTTCTCGAACAATCCGTCGACGATTTGGATCATTTCGTTATCCACGGTGCGGTTGCGGGAGATGGCCTCGAGCAGGGGGATCGAGACGATCTTGTTGGAGCGCAGCGCGGCCATGCATCCGAACTCGCCGCGGTGCACCATGTCGATG
>Ga0302320_10030457_pt1 | contig 10280 bp, 5 predicted proteins | sample Bog_T0_3_FD_202130 | JGI IMG/M metagenome (GOLD analysis project Ga0302320, IMG submission 202130) | Peat permafrost microbial communities from Stordalen Mire near Abisko, Sweden - Bog_T0_3 | ecosystem: Environmental > Terrestrial > Soil > Wetlands > Peat | place: Sweden: Abisko, Stordalen Mire... | reverse complement strand
ATTGGATTTTTCCGATCCACCGTTTCGGAAAACCAGAATTCCCGGTTGGTGCTCCACCAGTTCCTTGCGGTAAGATGCTTGATCCTCGTCCGTCAGCCGGAGATACGCCTCCTCTTTGTTGTCCCATGGCAGCCAAGAAGCTTCATAGGAATAGTTTTCATCCTGCGCTGCCTGTTGAATAACCTCCGCCATGCGATCGAACATCAGCGGCAAATGAGTGTGAATGGGATCGGGCAATGTCGCAATGACAAACTCGGGGTCCACTGCCGGCCATAGCTTTACGGGGGCGTTGGGAGTCGTCTTTGCCGACTTATTCGAGGAAACGCCGGCAAGACAAGAGTCGGGTCTGGGCACTTCATCGATAGTTAAGAAAGCTTCCAGAACCTGAGCGAGGTCATCGCAAGCGCGTTTCCTCTCCTCAGTGTTCGTATCAGAGGCCTTCGGCTGGGGTTGTTTCGCGCTAATCCGGAATGTGCCAGTCCCATTGTCTCCACCAGACTTAGTTCCAGATTGCAAGGAGACGCTTACGACGCCCGCAAGCGCGAGAGCACCAACGAACCCCAATGTCCCTAAATTTTTCATTCTGCAACTCTGGATGGATAGGTGAGCCGTTCGTACCTCCAATATCCGAGGTTAACCCACCTTCCGCACAATTTTCGAGTAGATGTACGCAATGAAAATGCCGACATGAAAAAACCCCAGCATCAGGAAGAAAGGAGTAAACCAAAGGATCCAATCGACCCGAAGGTGACCCACTTGCTTTGGGTCTAATAACTCGTGCGCAGTGTCGGGAGGATGAGCGCTAATGAAATTTTCGACAGCATGGAAAAAGGCACTCCCGACATGACGCACGATCGTATCGGAACCTTGGATGGTGCAGAAGTAAAATACAGTTCCTACTAACAGCCATACGACGATTGCAAAAAGGAACCAACCAAAACTGTTTATCAAAGTTTCTGCGTACCATCGCGGCAGCCCGAAGAGCTTCGACCACTTCCCGCTCGCCAGCGAAAGGTGCCGTCGGAGTGATCGAAGCTTCGTCATATACTCCTGCTCCTCGTCGAAGCGATCGTTGGCGCGCAAAATCGCAATCAGCCGATTGACGATACCGATTTCAGCATCAAGCCTCGCGCGCTTCCGGCCAGCGTAGTGGAATCTGCGCGAAATCTCTTCGACATCCCCATCCAGTTCTTTCCAGCGGTTGGTCACGTCAAGGTCCGATCGTAAACCGTAAAACATGCACTCGGCGGAAAGTTCCAGCTCATGTTTCAGGGCAAGCGCCTCAATCGCAAGCGTGGGAGTCCGATTGCCCATGAGCGTCAGAGCATCCATCGCCAGGACGGAGCCGTGAATGCAGTCCTCCACGGACGTGCCCTGTCTCAACAACGTCTCCGCCCTTCGCGTCAACTGTTCAGCAATCAACAGGATCCGTCCGGGCACGCCGTGATGACCGGCTGGCGCTTTCTCTTCTGTTGCCGCGCAGCGGGAAGGAGCAATGTAAGGCGCCCATCCATAGTCCTCGCCCAGTTCCGATTGACGCCACAGATCGAAGAATCCGGACACAGGTTTGTAAATCAACTTCATATGTATTCTCTTGCCCTCACATCGTGAGTCTGCTACTAGCCATCGTACGTACTCCTCATTTGTTTGCTCCTTGCCCTTGTCTTCAGCTCCTGCCGTCACGATGATCCGGGCCTCTGTCTTTAGCAGCGCGGGCAAGTATTTGTCACGATCCTTTAGTTTGAAGAAGTGTTTCTCTGGCGGCTTGTCGGCAAACATCAACGACAAGTCTTCGAACGCGAGAGCCACATGTTCCGGACTATCTGGGCCCCCAAACAGTCGTTGCAACATTCTGTAACTAGTGACTACGTGGCTCCGATAGCCGAACCGGTACGCTGTGTGGGCCGAAAAAAATGCGAAGTGCTCTTCGTCATCGATGGCGGCGGCCAATTTGTCGCGAACCCGAACATCAGGTTGAGGCTCGTTCTTACCGATCGTGGGCTCTCGCATCTCTCGCCGGACAAGATCTCGCAAGCCAGTCGGGTCAAACAGAGGCAAAAAACCTTCCTCTCGCAATTCCAACGCGACCTCAATGTCCGGGAGACCAAGGTGCACCTCTCTGAAAAAAGACGACGGCAAATCTCCGCACGAATAGTCACTACAATTGAAGATCCAGTGAATTTCGGGAAATGCCAAGATCAGCATGGAAACGATTATGGGCCACGACCCAGCTTCCTGCGAAAGAGGGTTGAGTTTGTTTAAACCGCTCCACTCATAGTCTCTCAAGTCAACGATACCAACGGAGTGCCTCAGACCTTCCGCATCCCGCATCAACTCCGCTTCAATAAGCAAACTAAGGTCGCGGAACCCAGTAATGATTGTCCCAGGGTCGTTGGTTTTCTTGGAAACCATCGCGCGGTGCTTGAGCCATGCAACAGCTATCTCCTGCTTGTCCCGAAGAGCACGATACACGCCCTCGTCATGGGTGAGGTAGAAGAACGACATAAGGGGCGATTCACTTGTCAGCTATCTGCTTAAAAACCGGCGGCGTCGAAACGGACGCAGCATTATCGTCTGTTTCTGGAACTTCAGCAAGCAGTGACGGGAAAGCGCGTCGAATTCTCTCCAAGCGTCTGCGGAGTCTGAACCTATTGCCATAGCCAAGGATTTTTCCAGCTTCGCTAACATTACCCCTGGTTTTCCGCATCGCGTCCTGGATATACGACAGTTCAGTCCTGGCTAGAGCTTCATCAATACCGAAACCAGCGTCACCTACCCGTTTAGCCGATGATTCTGGCGGCGTTTGCTCCAGGACATACGAAGGCAGGTCGGGCACGTCGATGCGGTCACGGTTCGCTATTCTCGCGTGAATCAACGCAGACTCGATTACGTTCTTCAATTCACGCACATTCCCAGGCCAATCGAACCTTTCCAGTGCTAATTGCGCCTGACCTGAAAGTGCCGGGACCTTGAGGATACTATCCCTGGGGTTGCCCTTACGTAAGAGACCCAGGAAATGATTGATTAATAGGCCAATATCCTCTCTATGCTCCCGAAGTGGGGAGAGGATTATTTCGAATACCTTAAGGCGTTGATACAGATCGGCCCGGAAACGGCCATCGCGGACGCGCTGCTCCAGATCGGCATTCGTCGCAGCCAGAATCTGAACATCAACCTTGATCGGCTTATTGCTTCCGATGCGATGCACTTCTCGTTCTTCCACGAACCGCAGAAGCTTCACCTGAATATTCGCATCCGCTTCCCCAATCTCGTCTAGAAACAAAACCCCTCGATGAGCCTCTTCCGCATACCCCAGCCGTCGTTCATTTGCCCCTGTGAAGGATCCCTTTTCACTGCCAAACAACTCAGATTCGATAAGGCCCTCCGGAACTGCCGAGAGAATAACGGGGACATATCTGCCGAACTGACGGGGACCTCCCCGATGGATCGCTCTGGCCACAACTTCCTTCCCGGTTCCCGTTTCTCCTCGGATGAGAACCGTTATACTACCGTCCTCGGAAACGGCTTGGATTGTCGTGCGGAGCTTCTCGATATGTGGCGAGCAACCGATCAGCGCGTGAGGCTCTACTCTATGCCTGAAAGTTTGTGCATCCTCGCTCTCACGAGCGCGTTTGAGCACAAGGTCAAGACGAGCTTTTATCGCCTTCGGGCGCGACCTGCCCTTCTGCAGAAAGTCCACCGCCCCTAACTGCAAACAACGCACCACGAGGCCGACATCGCTGTCGCCTGTTGCCATTAACACCGGAACGTGCGGCAGGAGTACCCGCAATTCCTGCAACATCTCTACTCCCTCTTCATCGGGCGAACCTTCACCACGGAGATGCACATCCAGCAGGATCGCTTGCGGCGGTGGAGATAAGAGAGCGAGAGCCCCGGTCTTGGAGATAGCTCTTCTAACCTCATACTCCTCCTGAAGCGCTGCCTCAAGCGAATCAAGATATTCCTTATTATCGTCGACCAGCAGAAGGACTGGTTTCGACGACAGACTCTTAGAACTCATCGTGCACTCAACCTTTGGTTCGGAAGCTCGCTAAAAACTCCCATGCGGACGTACGTCAAGCGCCGAGCGCTTATGCGACCTTTTTCGGTTTTGGGACGCTCTCGGAAACCGCCAGTTCGTCCAGAGCGCCCTGAAACGCGCTTTGCCATTCGAGGAATGCTTCGACATGCAGTTTGGCGACCTCGGAATTACCGCTTCCGAAAGCATCGAGAAGAGCCATGGCATCGGTGAAGAGGAGGGCATTCGATTCATCGGACGCGGGCAACAAACTCTGCAATTTCGTGAGCGATTCCTGGATCCTGTCCGAATCGATGTGGGCAGGTGACTTGTCGCATTCGCCAAGACGGGCTGCGACCGCCTTAGCCACTCTCACCAGGTTAAACGTTCTTTCATACATCAGGGCGCGAGCGTCTTTGAGAAATCCTTCCTTACCGCCCTTGGATCTGTTCTGAATCCCACACAGATATTCTCCGCAGTGACTTCTGTCTACCCACTCCTCGGCGTCCGTCACGAACGGCGAGAGTAAGCCCACTAAGTCATGCCTTATCCCTGAAAGGTAGCGAAGCAAAGGTTCGGTCTCTATATAAACCGGTCCTGTGTTGGACCTGAGAAGGTGATAGAGGCGGTCGAAGGATTTCTGCATCATCTCCGTGCTTGGAGAATCCTGGCGGAGATCCTCGCACCAGGTCTTAACAAACCCGTATTCAGGGGAGCCCGTCCCGTAATTCTGTATGGCCTGGCATTTGCTCTTGAGCTTTGCGACTTCGAGAACTTCGTCTGGCGAGTTCGTCTTTGTATGTGTTCCGACAACACAATCGAATGCGTGGCACTCATCTAGGACGTCACCTACGCTCCCAGTAAGGTTTATCCTGGATTCTTTTTTATTGTCCTCCAGTTTCACCAGACACAAAAGCCGGTTAGCTGAGATGGGCGTTTCGCTCAACGCCGTTCCAGTGTCGCAGTTTAAATAGCTCGGGGATCTCCCAGGCCACCCCCTCTTCATCTTGAGGATGCCGATATCAAAGCCGCTAGAACTGACGAGGATTATCAATTTGCACATTCGATGCCTCCCGACGATTCCCCGAAAGCAAGGTCTGCACCAGGAAATACTTGCTCATTTCGCCATGGGTGAACCACGGTTCGATGGCTGAAAAAGGAACAAAACGCACGTTCGATGGCAGCCTGGGCAAAAGCCCCTCTCCACGATCGGAGTGCACCACGACAAAGGGCACGGTTTTCTGGAGACGATCCACCCAGTCGCCGATGCTAGATTCCTTGGTATTAAACGCTTTGTCAAGCATCCCTTGATGAACCGCGATGATTCGAACCCCTGCTTCTCGGCACCATAAAATGAGGCTCTCCATTGCGCTCGCGTCCGGAGCCGAATACTTCGCAATTTCCTCGTCGGGAAGCAGAATCCTTGCCTTCCGCAGATCTTGTATTCTTTTGTCGGACATACCGCTGAAGATACGCTCATCTACCACTCCAACCGTGGCGACCGCAGCTCCGATGAGGCCCATCAGTATCCGCAGACGGATCCACGAATCCCCAGGAGGATTGAAAATCAAAGAAAATGTGGTACTCTTCCCCGAAAATGGCTCATAGAAATAACTCTCGGCGCCACCTTCGTGTGCCGAACGCCAAGTACTGTGGTAATCGTAGATGAGTTCTTGATCTCCAGCTTGCCCAGCGCAATACTCGTCTCCGACGCAGATACTCCATCGCGTCGACCCCGACTGCAGAGCGCGGAAATCCGAGGCCAAGGCCGTCCACGCAAGACGTACCGCTTCCTCCGGCTTGACACCAATCTCAGAACTGATCTGTAGGATCAGACTCAGCTCGTCCGGGGCACCGAGCATTTGCCGTTGCCATACTTGATAAGCTTCCAAGATCGCGCCTTGCTGTGCGGCAACATCGGAACCCACAAGTTTTCCATAGATGGCAGAGGAAATCGGTACCAGCCCGATATCGGTATCCGTGCCCACATCACCGCGGACCATTACTGCAGCCGGCAGTTGTTGGCGGAGCGCCTTCATGGTTTTCAGCCATTGGCTGGCCTCGGGCTCGGACGGCAGCTTGACGATCCACAACCGGTGCGGTGTTCGTTCGTCGAAGGCTTGCATCAAATCATGCATCACTACCACGCCCGCGCTGGCGAAAAGAGATTCGCAAGGTAGATCCTTGTCTACGATCAGAATGTCCCTTGGTTTTTGCATGTAAAACTGATACCCCATGTACAGGGGAGATTTGCTTTCGAAGCCTCCCGCCTCATCGAATACGATCGCCTTCCGAGTGGCGGCCTCGACTACGACCGGCGCGAGAATTGGGGGAAGAGTGTCTCCTTGCGCAAGCGTTTCAAGGGTTCGCTCTTTGCGAAGCCAGCCGGCTGTGATGCGCATCTCTTTGATCCCCCAGCCTCCCTGGACCAGATGGCCCTGATCGTCGATGATGCGCCACTTCCTCTCATCCGGCTGGAGCCTGAGATACTGCGGCCGAGCCGATGGAGGGCAGAATCCGCAGATGGTCTTAAAAATGTCCGTCGTTGTGTCATCAAAAATACTGTGGTCATCCCAGACCGTTACCTGCAGGAAACCTTCGCGACCCTTCTCTAGTTTTGTCTGCACATCAATCGTCAGCTGTAGCTCTTCGCCATGGTTTCTGCCATATTTCGCTCCATTCCGAATGACATTTTCGAGGATGCAGTAAAATGCATGGGCACCAATCAGGCCACCTGGAATGCTCACGTATAGATCGAGCGATTCGTGCGTGCCATCAGGTTGAATACTGCCCAGTACGACACTCTTCCGAGTGTTGCTCGGAGGCAAGTTCAAGTAAGCAACCTGGGAGCCGTCCAGAAATACGTTCACTTTGATTTTCTGAACATTTTCCGACTGCGCCAGATGCTTGCTCAAAGGACTCGGTTCGAACCCACGCCAGCCGTCAGGGAGACCAGGAATAGGGCCTTTTCGCGCTTCGTTGGTTGAAGTGAATCCCTGCACTACTTGGGAGACAAAAGGGAGCGTCGCGGACCATACCGGGTCTCCTGTGGCTGCCTCGGCGCCGAACACCATCAGGCCTCGCAAAAAACCTGTGAGATGTTCGAAATATGCCTTCTCTTTATCGTTTGCGGACTCGATCTCGGCGTGGGTCAATACGTGGCCAAAATCATGCGCGTTCACCCTCCCCATAATCGCGGCGACCGCGCTTTTCATGGATTCAGTAATGAGATTGTTGCTCTCTTGGGCAACGAGGACAGTATAGAGATAGGACTGAAGTTGGTACCTCGACTCTAGGATCTTCTTGATTAGTTCCTGGCAACCTGGTTGACGTCTGTCGAACACAATGGAAATCGAAAGCCGACTAGCTTGCGACGGTACCGGTGGTATGTACATCACCGACGCAAAGTCGGGATTCAACCGACGGTATTCATCAAGATAGGCTTTAAGTTCAGGCAGGGCCTGCCTCTGAGCGGGAGTTTTCCCGCAAGCAAGGTTTTCCCACGTGAGCACATCCCGAGACCCGGGAGGCGCGTCAACATTGAAAATGTAAAAAAAATCCCCGCGCGTCTTCCAACTATCTACGAGATAGTCAAGCGTTGATCGGCTGGCGGTTGTAACGTGCTTCAGGTAAGGATCTATCTCGGTCCGACGCAGGATGTCATGCAAAAAGACGCTCCTGATCGTTTTCCGCTCATCCTTGATAAACACGCCGGAAAAGAGACACTTAGGGGTGAAGGCAAATGCTGGCCGTTCGAAGTCGTGGCTCCGCATGACAGCGAGAAGCTTATGTTTTTTTCAAGATAAATACAATCATGGTCTCGCGGAGCGTGTCATTCACTGACTCAGGTTGGAAGGATTCTCTCAGATTCCGGTCATCACTGCGCGTCACCCCAACCCGCGCGATGTTCCAATAAGCCGCACCCTGCTCGCCTGGACAGAAATGCTGCCGCAGGACTTGGTATTCTCGCTCGTTACTAACTCGTACCATCTCTTTCTCTTCAACTCTGAAGCCCAATTTCTCTGCAAAGCGAATGCTCTCAACCGGAGAGATCACGTTATACATCTGCTCGGAATTCCTGACGCCACTCCGCAATCTCGCGTCCCAATAACCCTGCATCGAATTCTTCACCGGGCTCTTTGTGCTGTCATCGAATATTCCATGCAGCCAATTGCAAAAGTTGTCGTCCCGGAAACTAAGGACCAAATACCCGCCAGGCTTAAGGAGTTCATAGGCGCGAAAAATGAAGAATTGCCAGAACTTAACCGCGTGCAGAACAAAGAAGAGGAAAATCGCGGAGTAGTCATGGGTTGCGGCGCTTGATCTAGACTTCTTCCGGCCGGGATGGCGCGGTCCCACTGAATTGACGCTCACGATGTCCTCGCTACAAGCCTTGTGATCGTCGTTCCATTCCGTGCAGAAGAAGTTTGCGTTCAGTATCGCATCCTGCAATTTGCCGCGGGGTGGACGCATATGGGGGTCGCCTGACATTTCCAGTCCTTTGTAAGTCCAGCCTTTGTCATTGCACTTGTCGAAAATATACTCAGAGAACCTGCCGTCGCCCGTTCCGACATCGAGAACGCGCGCTTCGTTGTCCAGATCCAAACGATCGATAGTCCTCACGACCGCATCCTGGCAGGTCTGTGTGTCAAATATCTTGGTGCGGTCCGCTACGCTTCCCCTACGTCCTTCGTAAATATTACGTTCGTTGTACCATGTCCAAACATCGTCTGATGCAACAGAAGCCCCGGTACCACGGTTCTCTTCCATGAATTTCGAAAGCGGCGGCAGCGCCGTCTCGACTGTAACCAAAATGCCACCGGGCTCAACAAAATGAAAAACGTTGTTCAGAGCGGCGTCAAGTGCTTTGTTCTGCAATCCGAAGTCAGATAAAAAGTGGTCGCTAATAATAATGTCGGGCCAGCCAGTCCCGAAGCGCGCTTTGATGCTTTCCATCTGGACGACGCTCAGAGGGGCTGAACCTCCCGGCAGAGGAAATTGTGTATCAAAGGTCGTGACCTCTACTTTGCCGATTTTTTCCTCGAAACGTTCATGGATCGGCCCCGCTGGAAAACGATACCAACGAACGGGGATCGTAGAGGCTCGCAGAGCCAAACAGAGTTTACGGTGGTTTAATACTGAGGAAGGACCTGCGATTTCCCATACCGTAAGAAAAACGCTGTCTCGGGTAAGTCTTTGTCTTTGGAACCTCCGGGCCGTGTCGCAGTACAACTGGTGCCCTTTTAGCGCGCGGACATAGGCCTCCAACTCCGCTGACACCCTGTTCAAAGACTCCGATTGACGGCTTAGTTTGCCAGCCCTTGGCTCGATCACCACCCCGGTAGCTGCTGTTCTCATGATCAATCGACGTGCAATATCCCTACCAAACCCAGTTAATATTCCTAAAGTATTGTATTTGTTGCACTTATCGATCTCAAACAGCGGGCGGGCAGGAGGTTCTCCTGTGACAGTACTGCAACTTCCGAGTAATTAATGTGACGAAAACATCACATTGCGACCGAGCAAACGGCTTTAGGTGGAAGCAGTCCTAGGCGCCAGGAAAAAGGAGAGCGAGCGGAACTACGACCGCACGACTATTCCCTCCTACGTTCTGTTCGCGCCAGGATGCCTTACCGGCTTGGCCGGCCAGTTGTTCGGTGTGGGTTGCTCCAGCCGAATCGTGATCGCAGTGGCACTAGAAGATCATTATGTTCCAACCTGAAGGGCATTGAGCGGATTTCCGACAACCGACTGGAACCATACACGTAAGCCGAATTCATCGGCGAACCTAGAGTACTGCGTTTCAATGTTCGAAAGTATCGGGTGAGTCCCCCATTGGCATGGGAACTGCGAATAAGATTTTCGGTGCCGAAACGCCCACAACGTCCCACCGAACCGCATTTCGATGTCGAGACCCGTGTTCTGCGTGCGGTTATCGTCCTGGCTGAACGGCTGAGTTTTACGGAAGCTGCGCGCAAGTTACACATCAGCCAGCCAGCCCTAAGCAAACAAATTGCTGAACTCGAAGAACGCTTTGGCTTTCGGCTGTTTGTTCGAAAAAACAAGCGTGGTGTGGAACTGACGGAGGCGGGACGCGTGTTCGTAGAGAAAGCTCGATCTTTGTTAACGCAGATGCAGCTCGTCGTTCGTCTCGCGCAAACTACCCACGAGGGGCATAGCAATCTGTTGTTGATCGGGCACTCACCTTACGCCGATCAGACTTGGGTTTCGTGGCTCATCAATATTCGTCTTCGTTTGTTTC
>Ga0302320_10030456_pt1 | contig 10280 bp, 6 predicted proteins | sample Bog_T0_3_FD_202130 | JGI IMG/M metagenome (GOLD analysis project Ga0302320, IMG submission 202130) | Peat permafrost microbial communities from Stordalen Mire near Abisko, Sweden - Bog_T0_3 | ecosystem: Environmental > Terrestrial > Soil > Wetlands > Peat | place: Sweden: Abisko, Stordalen Mire... | reverse complement strand
AGGGCCGCGCATGCAGGTACCATGGAGTCTAGAGGTACCAGTCTTTATGTTTACGCCGCAGCCGATTGGATTTGTCAGCAGCCCATTTACAGACACAGCCGCGGTTCCCAAAGGCCTGGGCGCGCAGCACCCTGAGGAGGGCGCTCTCAATATTCTGCCCGCCTTCGAGCCTGGACTTACCGATATTGAAGGCTACTCGCATCTCATCGTGCTCTGGGTCTTCGACCGGGCCAGAGATCTTGACGGCTTTGACTTGATGGTCACGCCACCCTCCGACGACCGCCCGCACGGCGTCTTCACCACACGCTCACCCCGCCGCCCCAACCCCATCGGCCTGACCGTCGTCGAGTTGCTGCGCCGGGAAGGCAATTCGCTCCATGTGCGCGGGGTGGATATGCTCGACGGTACGCCGATTCTCGACATCAAGCCTTATCTCTCCAGCATCCCGCCAGAGAAGCTGCGCCGTGGCTGGCTTGCGGAGGCGGAGGCGCGAAAGAAGTAAATCCTCAACAGATCTCCTTTTTTCGATCCATCCTCGTCGTCTGCGCTAACCTAAGAAGCTATGGGCCGGATCCGCGTACTTCCCGACCAGGTCGCCAACCAGATCGCCGCCGGCGAGGTGGTGGACCGGCCAGCTTCGGTGGTCAAAGAATTACTGGAGAATGCCTTGGACGCCGGCGCCAACCGCATCCGCGTCGAGGTCGAGGCGGGTGGGCGCAAGTTGATCCGCATCAGCGACGACGGCTGTGGCATGAATCGCGATGACGCTCTGCTGGCCTTCGAGCGCCACGCCACCTCGAAGCTCCGTACCGCCGCCGACCTGCTTTCGATTGCGACGCTGGGTTTTCGCGGCGAGGCGCTGCCCTCAATCGCCTCGGTAGCCCGCGTGACGCTCGAGTCTTGCGCGGAAGGCGAGAATCTTGGAACGCATATCGAGATTGCAGGCGGCAAGATTCTGCATGTGGACGACGCAGCCCTGCCACACGGCACCACGCTCGCCGTCGCCGATCTCTTCTTCAACACCCCGGCCCGCCGCAAATTCCTTCGCGCCGAATCCACCGAGCTGGCCCATGTAACTGCATTAGTCACCCACTACGCACTGGCTCACCCGGAGAAGCACTTCGAGTTGCTCTCAGCCACGCACACCGTTCTCTCCGCGCCGCCCGTTGCCCGCACCGCCGAGCGCATTTATCAGATTTTTGGCAAAGACACTCTAGCCCAACTGCTTCCCGTGGCCGCAGAGCTGGCACTGGCTCACGTGGGCCTGCCTGAACCGCCTCCGTGGAAAAAAGACCCTGGCGACCCAGCCCGCAATCCCGGCGCCTTGCGGCTCAGTGGTTTTTTCTCCAAGCCCGAGCTGCAAAAACTCAACCGCAATTCCATCTATATCTTTATCAACAAGCGCCTTATCCGCGACCGGCTACTGCTGCACGCCATCACTGAAGCTTACCGCAACGTGATTCCGCCCACCAGCTTCCCAGTGGTACTGCTTTTTCTGGAAATGCCGCCTGAAGAGGTGGATGTCAACGTTCATCCCGCCAAGACTGAGGTGCGCTTCCGCCAGCAGAGCCTGGTTCATGATTTTGTCCGCGACAGCTTGCGCACAGCTCTGATCAAAGCCCGCCCTACCGCCGGTTTTCTAGCCGCTCTGGACTCTGCCCCCGGCGCCAGTCCCTCCCTGATGCCTCCCGCCGCATCGCCTCTACCGGGCGCACCACAGGCTGCGCCAACCCATCCATTTCCCGACTCCGAGCCCACCACCTATCAGGCCGCCCGGTCAGACGCTGAAGCCTTTGAACTGACGCCGCGACGGGCCACGCCGGTTCCCGGCAAGCTTTCCTTTGGAGCGGAGATTCTGTCCATCGGCGTCGAGCCTGATCGAAATGCATGGGGCGAAGCCGAAGCCGCTCTCTTCCAGACAGTTAACCTGCCTCCCACCGGCGACTGTTCTCCCGACCCCAGTGATGCCCTGGGCCTGAATTCCGCCGCCGAAACGGCCGCTCATACCAGTCGGATCGAGGCCGAGCAGGCTGCCGCCAACCTGAATCAATTGGCCTCGCTCCGCCCTCTGGGCCAGTTACGCGAATCCTTCATTCTGGCCACAGGCCCCGACGGACTCTGGATTATCGACCAGCATGTGGCACATGAAAGAATTCTTTTTGAAAAAATTCTTAGAGATCGCCAAGTGGAAAAAGTTCAGCGCCAAAGGTTACTGATGCCCCTATTGGTGGAACTCAAGCCCGCGCAGATGGTGGTCTTTGCGCGCATCGCCGAGGAGTTGGAACATAACGGATTCGAGGTAGAACCCTTTGGACCTCAGACTCTTGCAGTCAAGGCTGCTCCGGTTGGCCTGGAAGGAGTGGCTCTGGAGCGCATGTTGGCCCAGGTGATCGAGCAATCCGCCGCGGATTCTGATGATTTACCGCAAAATCAAGATTTCAAAACACTTCAAGCCAGAATAGCCGCATCGATCGCCTGCCATGCGGCCATCAAGGTCAATACGCCACTTGACCCGGTACGTATGGAATGGTTACTGTTGGAATTGGCGAAAACCAGCCACCCAACCAGTTGCCCGCATGGACGTCCAATCGCTTTGATGTATTCTTGGAAGGAGATCCAGCGGGCCTTCCATCGAATTTGAGACTGGTGGAAGGTGGCAGCCCTCCTCTTAGGGGACAGGGCAGCCCGGCGTAAGCGCCAGCCTGGAAGTGAGGTTCTTCTTTGACATTGGAGCAATTGGAAGCATCACGCGCTGAAAGAATGCGCCTGAACGGTAACGGGGCACTCACCTTGGAGGACGCCCGGACGTGGATTGAGGAGACCGGATTGTGTCTCTTCTTGCCCAAGCGGCAGTTTTCCACTTCGATTGCGCCGTCGTTTGTCGAGGCTGTCGCCGGCAAACGCGACACCACCCCTCACCCCGATCACATTGCGCTGGCTGAAGAGTTGCTGGTGCGCCTGGAGATCGACGGCGTGGCCGTGCGGCTGAATCTGCTGGGCTTGCCCGGCGAACAGCCCGACTTCGTGGTGGCTAGCTGGGTTCTGCCCTACGTCTATGCTCTGCGCGGCGACCGCGATTGGCGTCGCAGCCCACAACTAACCGGCTCCCGCCAGGTTTCGCAACTGGCCGTCCAGGCATACAAACTGCTCGAGGCGGGCGACACTACCATTCCAAAACTCACCCACGCTCTGGGCAGGGAAGTCACCGAAGGCGCTGTTCTGCGCGCAATCACCGAACTCTGGCAGCAATTGCGGATTATCCCGGTTATTTCGGCTCCCGGCGAGACTGCCCAGTGGCAACTGCTCCGGCTGCGCTTTCAGAAGGCCATTGCCGAAGGCGCTTCCACTTCCCAAGTTACTGCCATCTCAGTGCTTGCCTCTATCTACCTGCAAGCGGTCATCGCCGCCGGCATGGAAGAGGTCGAGCTGTTTCTGGCCCCGCTCACTGCCCGCAGCAAGGTGCGAGAAGTGCTGCGCGGCCTGGTCGCCACGCGCCAGGTCCATACCATCTCCATGGGCCACGCGCCGCTTTATTACGTAGCCGGCACTCTGCCGGAGTTCGCAGTAGCTCCCACCGTGTATGCCAGCATTTCCTTGCCGGCCTCTGCGCACTATTTACACTTCAATGATCGCGAAGAAGATCTGCCGGAAGAAGTCGAACCGATCATGGAAGCAGCTTCGGCCGCTACGCCCAAGCCCGTCGAGGCTCACGCGCCCCGCGCCGCCGCGCGCAAGCCTGCCGTGAGCGGCAAGTCTTCCGGGGCTCGGCCTCACTTCAGTCGTCCGGCCACTCAATCCCGCGATCGCAAGCCAGCGCAGTCCTCCTCCAGCAGCCGTCCGGCACGGCGCGCCAGCGTTGATTCGCGGCCAGCCGGCTCACGCACAGGTAGCAGCGCGCGTCCTGCCTCTGGAACTCGCTGGAGCCCCAAGCCAGCCTCGGGCACAACGGCCAAGCGCAATGGAACCCATCCCAGCACTGCCGCAAGCATCGGAAGCGGCCACAAGGCATCTGCCCGGCCAGCGGCTCGACCCTCTAGCGGAGCCTCGGGTGTGCGCTCTGCCAAATCTTCCGCGCCCGTCTGGAGCCAGCGTAAAGGTCCGTCGAATGGCGCCAAGAGCTTAGGCAAGCCCGGCGCAGTCTCTCGCAACGGCAGCAAGCCTACCCACGCCGTCAGCGCCGCCCGCAACGGCAGCCGCAAGCCCACCCTTGCCGCTGGCACCAAGGCCGGCAACAGCAAGCAGTTCGGTTTTACCGCACGGCCCAAGCAAGGAACGAAGAAGCGCGGATGAGTGTAGACGAAAGCCCCGCCGCTCCCATCGATCCGGCGCGCAAGATCATTGTCGCTATCGACGGTCCAGCCGGAGCGGGCAAGAGTACCATCGCCCGCCATCTGGCGAGGCACTTTGGGCTGTTGAATCTTGAAACCGGGGCGATGTACCGCGCTTTTGCCTTGCGGGCGTTGCGTACCGGACTTGCGCTGGACCAGAGCGCCGGCTTGGAGAGCCTCGCCGCCGAGACCATCATCCGCCTTGAAGCCACCGAAGAAGACAATCGCGTCCTGCTGGATGGCGAGGACGTAACCGGCCTGATCCGCAATCAAACCGTCACCGACGCCGCCTCGCGGGTCAGCATCTTTCCGGCCATCCGCGCCTGGATGGTCCGCTTGCAGCAAGAGATGGCTGCTCAGGGTGGAATTGTGATGGAGGGTCGCGACATTGGCACCGTGGTTTTTCCTCACGCCCAGGTCAAGATCTTTCTGGATGCCGCTCCCGAGGTGCGGGGAATGCGCCGTTATGACCAACTCGGCCCCAAGCCGGCCCAGCAGCCTGAAGAGGTGATTCGCGACTTGAGAGCCCGCGACGAGCGGGACCGCAACCGCGCCGATTCGCCGCTCAAACCCGCCGCCGATGCCGTCATTCTGGACTCGACCAACTTGACGCTGGAAGAGGTGGTCGCTGCCGCTGAGGCCATTGTCGCCGCCAAGCTCACGCAGCCTGACTCATTGCTCCCGGTGTAAACTTTCTTTTCGCGCGCAAGTTTTGATTCAACGGCGCGAACAGGAAACCGCCATGCGCAAATCCGCCTTATCTTTTGCCTTTGTAATCGCCGCTGCTTTTGCTCCGTTTTGCTTTTCTCAGGGCACCCAACCCGCCGCGTCTGCCAAACGGCCTATGACTTTTGAAGACATGATGAAAATGAAGCGGTTGGGCGATACCGCTGTTTCGGCTGACGGTAAATGGCTGGCCTACTCCGTAACAACCGTGGACCTGAACAAAAACACCAAAACAGCGGAGCTGTGGGTGCAGGCGGTTGCGGGCGGTGAGCCGCAAAAGCTGGCCGTGGGGCAGCCCGGAGATTCGGGCATTCAGTTTGCCCCCGACGGGCACTCCGTGCTCTTTCTCTCTGGTCGTAGCGGTTCGCAGCAGGTGTGGCTGGCAGGCTTTGACGGCGTGACGGGAGCGACGGCCAATCCCAAAAAGCTGACGAATATCTCCACAGGAGCTGGCGATGCCATCTGGTCACCCGACGGAAACTCCGTTCTCTTTACTTCGACTGTGTTTCCGGACTGTCCGGCAATTTCAGCAGCCGACGCGAAGACAGGCGACCAATGCAATGCGGATCGGGATGCAGTGGCAGCGGCCAGTAAAGTCAAGGCGCAGATTTTCTCGCATCTTTTGTATCGTCACTGGGACCACTTCACGGGCGAGAAGCGGAGCCATCTCTTTCTGCTGACGATTGCCAGCGGCGCGTTGAGCGACCTGACGCCGAATGATCCGCACGATGTTCCGCCGTTTTCGCTTGAAGGCAGCGGCTGCGGCTGCGCCTTTGCGCCGGACTCGAAGGAGCTGGCCTTTACCGAGAATCTCGACGAAGAGCCGGCGATCAGCACCAGCGCAAAAATCTTCACTCTCGACCTGACCAGCACGGCGGCGAAGCCGGTGGCGATCAGCACCTCTGAGACTATGAAGGGCGGCAACTTCAACCCCGCCTACTCGCCGGACGGCAAGTATCTAGCCTGGCGTTCCCAAGCTCGCAACGGCTACGAGAGCGACAAGTTCCGACTGATGGTCTACACCCGCTCGAAGAGCAGCAAGTCAGCGAGTCAGCAGGTCAGCGAGTCAGCGGTACAGAATTTGCTACCCAAATTTGACAATTGGGTTGACGAGTTTGCGTGGGGTGAAGATTCGACCTCGATCTACTTTGTGTCCGGCGAAGTTGGGCGTGCCCTGTTAAAGCGAGTTCGAATATCGGATGGCGAGTCTTGGAACATGTCGGTCATTGGAGACAATCGCGGTAAGTTCTCCGATCTTCATGCATTGAAGGATTCGTATCTTCTGCTTGCTGTCAGGATGACTGTCGATCAACCGGGCGAGATCGTTCGAATCGGCCAATCGGCGGCGATTGTGGAAGGCAGAAACTCGAAAGGCGAATTTGGCCCCATAGGAGTTGATCCAATCGATGTGCGAGATGTCACCCATCTCAACGACGCCCTGCTCGCCCAGTTCGACCTGCCGAAGATGGAGGACTTCTGGTTCACCGCCTTCGACAAAGCCAAACTCCAAGGATTTCTCATCCGGCCGCCGGGCTTTGATCCGGCGAAGAAGTATCCCGTAAAATTCCTCATCCACGGCGGCCCGGAGGGCCACTGGGGCGACTCATGGAGCTATCGCTGGAACGCGGAACTTTTTGCCGCCAACGGCTATGTCGTTATCATGATTAACTTCCGCGGTTCGAACGGGTACGGGCAGGCCTTTGTGGACGCCATCAATGGCGACTGGGGCGGCAAGCCCTTCACCGATTTGATGACTGGCCTGGACTACGCCGAGCAACATTATCCCTTCATCGACAAAACCCGCGAGTGCGCGCTGGGCGCAAGCTACGGCGGCTACATGGCCAACTGGATTCTGGGCCACACCAACCGTTTCAAGTGCATCGTCACGCACGACGGCATGTTCGATCCGGAATCGGCCTACGGGACGACGGAAGAACTGTGGTTCAACGAGTGGGAGTTCAAAGGCAAGCCCTGGGATTACTACGGCAAGCCGGACAGCGAGAATCCCTACCGCCGCTGGTCGCCTGCGCTCTCAGCCAAGAACTTCAAGACACCTACGCTCGTCGTCCACGGGCAGCTCGATTACCGGCTCGATGTCAGCGAGGGCTACCAGCTTTTCACTACGCTGCAGCGCCTCAAAGTTCCCAGCAAGATGCTCTACTTTCCCGACGAAGGCCATTGGGTGCTGAAGCCGCAGAACTCCCGCCTCTGGTACAAGACGGTGAACGATTGGGTGGATGAGTGGACAAAGCAGGGAACCGGGACTAGGGACTAGGGACTCGGGAATAGGGCAGATAAAGCTGATCTGGAGCATTTTTTCGCAGTTTTGGAACAACAATTGTGCAAAATTGAACAGTCGTAAGTTTTTTTTAGAGCCTATACTCTTGACGTGCGGTCGCCTGTGGGTTGTGCACGGTGGCTTGCGGGGATGGAAATGGCGGACTGTCCGCCGTTCCGCACGATCAGACTTTGGGTTGAATTGCCTCGTCGGAGTTTTCGCTATTCTTGCGCAGGATTTCTCTGGTGAGCTGGCTGAATCAAATATAGTTGGTCCCCAGTCTGCGCAAGATTGCTAGTAATGTGCAATCCCGCAGCTAAATGAAAGCTGCGGGAATTGCACAGCGGGCCATTTCGCCCCCAGCATAGCTACCCATAAGAGTTGAACTGTTTTTTCAGTCGTGAAGAATCACATTCAAAAGCGACTTATTTACTTTTATGCCGCCGTTATACTCGATAAATCCCAGCTTGCGAAATCGATTCATGAAGAAACTCACGCGGGAACGCGTGGTTCCGATCATTTCAGCCAGTGTCTCCTGAGAAATCTTTGGAATCAGCGCCTCCGGTTCGCCGGGCTGGCCAAACTCCGCCATCAGCAGCAGAATCCGCGCCAGGCGCTTTTCGCTGGAGTTGAAGAGTTGATCGACCAGGTCCGCCTGGGTTCTCATGCTGCGGGCCAGCAGGAACTTCAGGAAGAGGTCGCTGAAGGTGTGCTCCTCATGCATGACGCGGACCATCTCCGCTCGCTCAATCTTGAGCACCGTGCATTGGGCGATGGCCGTGGCTGTGGCCATCCGCAACCCCGGCACTCCCGCCATGGACTCTTCGCCGACGAAATCCCCGGTACCGAGAAGAGCGATTGTCGCCTCTTTGCCGGTGCTGGAGAGCGCGGTGATCTTTGCCCGGCCGTTCTGGATATAAAAAACGCAATCGGCTGGGTCGCCTTGTGAAAAGAAAATCTCCTTTGGTTTAAAGCGCAAAATCCTTCGCCCCAGCCCAGCCTGCGCCAGGAAGAGAGCCGGATCGAACTGTTTCAGCTTCAGATCCACCATTCGAGTTTCTCTTACCATTCCGCGATCCTGCCGGGAACCCTTTCTTAGAATCTCCGAGAGGCACCACCTTTCCCAGCTTGGGTTCAAGAGCCAATCAATCCCTATTCCAATACCAAAATCTCTTGACATGAAACAAGATTCTGTTCACTTTTGCACACATTTTAGATTTTATTTTACGGGAATAAAAATTGTTTTTCGCAAATCCACAATCAAAAGTACTCTTTTCTGAATGCAGTCTTGGTTACCGCGAAACCCGCGGCGCATTCCTCCCTCGCCGGACCTGCTTTAAATAAATGCGAGAATGAAAGGTACAGCCGATTGGTTGTTTTATGCATCCAACCGAAGCGGGGGGATCCTTTGACCAAGCTGCGAGTTTTGTCGACGCACCTATGGATGAACCAGCGGCTGCACCCAGGGCTGCTAGAGCTTGCCGCCCGCTGCGGCGCGCAGGCGGTGGAGATCTTTGCCGCGCGCCAGCACTTTGACTACAGCAGCCGTGAGCACGTGGCTGAGCTGGCTAGCTGGTTCCGGTCCAATTCTCTTTCGGCCTGGTCGATGCACGCGCCGCTGTATCCTGACCGCGAGATGGGCCGCGCCGGCGCGCCCTCGGTCAACTTGCTGCACCCGGAAAAGGCCCGCCGCATCGCCGCCATGGACGAGATCAAGCGCGCCTTGGAAGCCGCCGATTCCATTCCCTTTCGCAACCTGGTGGTGCATCTGGGGGAGCGCGACGACGAATGGTCGCCACGCACCATCGAGTATGCCTTCAGTGCCTTGGAACATCTGGGAGCTTTTGCGCATCCGCTGGGTGTTCGTCCCTTGGTAGAAAACCTCACCAGTAATCCCACTACCCCTGAGCACCTGATGTATATCCTCGCATCCGGCCATCAGGATTCAATCGGCGTCTGCCTTGACCTGGGTCACGCGCACATGACGGTCGGCATACCCGAGGCCATCGCCACGCTTGGAACGCGCATCGTGCAGGTACACGCACATGATAACCACGGCGTGAAAGACGAGCATCTCTGGCCCGGCGATGGTGGAATCGACTGGCCAGCAACGGCCGCGGCTCTCAACGCACTGCCCGAGCCGCCCGCGACAGTTCTGGAAATCAGCTCGAAGCTGCCCGACGAGCCAGCGACGCTGCCGGATCGCATTCGACGGGCTTTTGAGTTGCTTGACTGAACAAGTGCTGGTGACGGGCTCCTGGTGCTGTTGATTCCAGCAAAGCGATCACTCCGCGCCTCAGCAGATGCGCGGCAACTGCTCGCCAATTTGGGTGGGGATGACGCGATTGGCGCCCATGGCGGTGCGGGCTACCAGCATCCGTTTGTGCTCGGCGGTGACTCGGCCAATGCGGGCTGCATCGCGGCCAAGCGGATGGGCGCGCAGTATTTGGAGGATTGAATCCGCGGCCTCGGGGGCGACAAAGAAGACGGCCTTGCCTTCGTTGGCGACGTAGACCGGGTCGAGGCCGAGCAGTTCGCAGGCCGACTGCACTTGAGGCCGCACCGGCAGGCTGGGCTCGTCAATTTCGACACCGACGCCGGAGGCCTGGGCGATTTCATTCAATGTGGAAGCGAGACCGCCACGCGTGGGGTCGCGCATGGTGTGAACGGCCGCGCCCGCCGCTGCGAGAACCTCAGCGATCATGCCGTTCAACGCCGCGCAATCTGAGCGGATTTGGCTCTCGAACTCCAGGCCTTCACGCACACTCATGATGGCCATGCCGTGGTCGCCGATGGTGCCAGAAACCAGAATTGCATCTCCGGGCTGTGCGCGATGCGGACCGACGGTAATTCCCGGACGAAGTAGGCCGATGCCCGCCGTATTGATGTAGCAGCCGTCACCATGGCCGCGCTCGACGACTTTGGTGTCGCCGGTCACGATTTTGACG
>Ga0302320_10030455_pt1 | contig 10280 bp, 9 predicted proteins | sample Bog_T0_3_FD_202130 | JGI IMG/M metagenome (GOLD analysis project Ga0302320, IMG submission 202130) | Peat permafrost microbial communities from Stordalen Mire near Abisko, Sweden - Bog_T0_3 | ecosystem: Environmental > Terrestrial > Soil > Wetlands > Peat | place: Sweden: Abisko, Stordalen Mire... | reverse complement strand
TCAGAGGAGAAGGCCTCCCACCGGGAATGGCGCAGGGCTTCCAGCTGCCCGGCGGTGAGGGCCAGCCCCCGGGGCAGGACGAAGACCGAGGGGCGGTCGACGATGCGGGGGGAGGTCAGCCCCACCCGTTCCCAGAGCGGCTCGGTCAGGCGCCAGTAGGCTCTCTCCGCCGGGCCCAGCACCGCGGCGGCCAGTTCCGGGAGCAGCAGCGACTGCATCAGCGGGCGCAGGGCGGCGCCGGGGCTGAGCCAACAGTGCCGGGGACACGGGTCCCCGGGTTCCAGCCGGCGCCGGAGCCCGCTGGCGGGATCCAGGGAGAACCACGCGGCCTGCTCCCGGGGATCCAGCGGGAGCGGGATGCCGGCCTGCTCCAGGCGTTCCGCCTGGCGGACGAGATCCCGCTCCAGGCCCAGGGCGCGCCAGCGCTCCAGTTCGCCTTGGATGGGCCCGCGCGCGGCCGGATCGGTGGGGGAGAAGGGGGTGAGGCCGCGCCGCCACAGGGGCGCGCCCAGGGCCAGGGCGTGGCCGCGCAGGGTCGGGGCCCGGGGTTCGGGCAACCCGCCCCACAGGGCTTCGGCCTCCCGCTGCTGGGCTGCGGTCCAGGGCAACCAGCCGGCGGCGGTGGCTTCCGGGGCCTGGAAGCGGAACCGGTGGCGGACCAGGCGCTCGCCCTGGAAGCCCACGGTGGCCGCCACCTCCAGCCGGTCGTGGTCCTCGTCGGCCAGCCAATAGACGGCCTTGCCCCCCAGGCGCCGGGCCTCGGCCAAGGCCGCCAGGGCCTTCACCACGGACAGGGCCGGGGTCCAACCCGCACCGATCTGCTGACCGGTTGCCACCAGGGGACAGGGGGAGGATGTCATGCTCAAAGCCTATCTATAATCGACCCATGGAGTCACCTTCATTCACGCCCATCGCCCCCTGGCTCCCTCCGGAACAGCCGGATCTGGCCCGCCTGGCCATGGCCGCCGCCGACGCCGCCGGGGTCCGGGAGTTGCGGGCCTGGCCGGAGCTGCGCAAGGGGGGCATCGGCTTCGGGGATCTGCCGCCGTTCCTGTCCTGGCAGGGCCAGGAGGGCGGCCGTCGGCACCTGGTGCTGGTCCAGCCCCGGGAGGTGGGGGCGCTGGTGCCGGGGGCGCGGGTGGCGTCGCTGCCGGAGAGCTGGCTGGACGGTCTGGATCTGGAGAGTCTGGCCAGGCCGCTGGCCTGCCACCCGGATTTCCCCGGGGGGGCGTCGGTGCATGTGGTGCATCTGGCCAGGGCCGGGCGGGCCCAGGTGCGCACCTGGGGCGAGCCGGGGCCGGCCGTGGTGGGGGCGGTGCTGGAGCGGCTCACGGGGGTGGAAAGGTGGGACTGCGCAATCCAGTGAGGGAAATGCTAGACCTCCGCCAGGGTCACACCCGCGGCCAGGGCAGGGAGTAGGACTTCAGGTTGGTGAAGCTCTTCATGGCCTCCAGCACGCCTTCCTTGTAGCCCAGACCGGAGTCCTTGATGCCCCCGAAGGGGGTGAGCTCCAGGCGGTAGCCGGGGACCTCGCGCACGTTGACGCTGCCCACGTGGAGTTCCCCCACCAGCCGGGCCACCACGTCCAGGCGGTTGGTGCACACGCCGGAGGAGAGGCCGAAGGCCGTGCCGTTGGCAATGGTTATGGCTTCGTCCAGGGTGCGGAAGCGGATCACCGGTGCCACCGGGCCGAAGGTCTCCTCGCGCACCAGGGTCATGCCGGGCTGCACGTGGTCCACCACCGTGGGGGCGTAGAGGGCACCCCGCCGCTCATTGCCGAGCAGCAGCCGCGCGGCCCCGCCCACGGCTTCGTCCACCCGCGCCTCGAAGAGCTTCGCCGCGGCCTCGTCGATGACCGTGCCCATGTCCATGGTCTCGTCCATGGGATCCCCGTACCGCCAGGCCCTGGTCTTTTCCACCAGGAGTTCAACGAACCGGTCGGCGATGGGCTCCTGGACGAGGATGCGTTTCACGGCTGTGCAGCGCTGGCCGGAATTCTTGTAGGCGCCGGTGGCGGCGAGGGTGGATGCCTCGTCCAGATCGGCGTCGTCCAGGACGATGAGCGGATCGTTCCCCCCCAGCTCCAGGACCGCGCGCCGGTATCCGATCCGGGCGGCGATGGCCTTGCCGATGGGCGCGCCGCCCGTGAAGGTGACGAGGTCCACCTCCGGGTTGGTGAGGAGCTCGTCGGCGATCTCGGCGGGATCGCCCGTGACCACCTGGAACATTTCCGGGGGAAGCCCGGCCTCGTAGAGGATGTCGGCCAGGAGCAGCGCCGACAGGGGCGTCTTCTCCGAGGGCTTGAGCACCATGCGGTTGTTGGTGGCGATGGAGGGCACCACCTTGTGCGCCACTTGGTTCATGGGATGGTTGAAGGGGGTGATGGCCGTGATGACGCCCAGGAGTGGGTCCCGCTGGGTGTAGACCCGGCGATCGCGGCCGTGCGGGGTGATGTCGCAGGAAAAGATCTGCCCGTCGTCCACGAGGGCGGCCTGGGCCCCGAAGACGAGCACGTCCCGGACGCGGCCGGCCTCGTACCGGCTGTCCTTCCGGCACAGGCCGGCCTCGGCCGTGATGAGCAGGCTGATCTCCTCGGTGCGGGCGACCACCAGTTCCGCGGCCTTCAGCAGGATGCGGTGGCGCTCGTAGCGGGAGAGCCGGGGCTTGAAGGCGCTGGCGGTCTGGATGGCGCGCCGCACATCGTCCACGCCCGCGCTGGGCACGGTGCCCACGCAGGTCCCGGTGTAGGGGTTCAGGACCTCGATGACCCGATCGCGATGGACGCGTTGGCCGCCGATGCGCATGGCCTCGTTGCGGAATTCCATATCCAGGCTCCTTTGATTCAATGTACGGCCAGGCCGGGCACGATGGCGGCGCGGAGGACGCGGCGCGCCGCCGCGTCAGCCATGGCCTGGCCAACCTGGGCCAGGGGATATTTGCCGTCCACCAGTTCACCGAAGGGGTATCGCGTCCGGTTGGCCACGACGAAGTCCAGGGCCTCGACCAGGTTGCGCGGATGGTAGTTGTGGACGCCGCGCAGGGTGAGCAGCTTCCGGAGCAGAAGGTTGGCGTCCAGCTCCACCATGGATCGCGGATTCACCACGCCGCCCAGCACATAGGTGCCGCCCGGACGCAGCAGCTCGAGCCCGAGGGGGATCGCTTCAGGGGCGCCGCAGACCTCGATGACCGCATCCGGCCCCTCGGGGCCGCATTCGGCGCGCACCTGGCGCACCAGCGACGCCGGGTCCCCCGATGGGTCCAGGGCCAGGTCGACGCCGAAGCGGCTGGAGAGGGCCCTGCGTTCGGGCACCCCGTCGAAGCCGATGACCAGGGAGGCGCCCCGGGCCTTGGCGATGGCGGCGCCGTAGAGGCCCAGCAGGCCCAGGCCCTGCACCACCACCCGGTGCCCCAGCCGGATGGAGGCCGCTTCGGTCACGGCCACCATGGTGGCCACCCCGCAGTTGATGGGCGTGGCCTCCTCGTCGCTCAAGCATTCGGGCAGGCGCAGGATCCAGGACCGGGGCAGGATGTAGCAGTATTCCCCGAAGCCGCCGTGGTGGTGCGGCGGCGCGTCCATGGCCATGTGCCCGTACTTGTCCACCCCGGGCGATTTCTGGGGCAGGTCCAGCACCTCGGAGAAGTAGTTGGGGCCCGGAATGAAGTACTCGCTCCAGGTGACGCGGTCGCCCGGGGACAGGGGCGCTCCGCGCATGTCCACCGTGATCCCCTCGCCCAGGGCGACGATCTCGCCGATGATCTCGTGACCCAGCACGCCCGGGCAGGGGTTCGGCCGGCGCCCCTGGTAGGAATGGATATCCGAGCGGCAGATGGTGGACATGCGGATGCGCACCAGCGTCTCGCCCGGTCCGGGCGCCCGCAGGGGCAGGCTGACCAGGCGGAAGGGCGCGTTCGGGGCATCATACACGGCCAGGCGGCCGGTTGCGGGCAGCTCCATCCTAGGCCTCCACGGCGTTGAGGGCATATTCGAAAATCTGGTGGCTGCTGAGCCCGGCCGCCGCGCGGTCCCGGTATTCGGCACTGAGCGGGCGGTTCAGGATGAAGGGCACCCGGGCCTCGGAGAGCCCCCCGTGGCTGCGCAGGCGATGGCCGGCGAGCTGGGCGAGGTCGTGGTCGGCCTCCCCCGCGCCGATGACGGTGCGGGCATCGGCCAGGACGGCCACGTCCCCTTCCCGGTCCGGCGGCAGCTGGAAGCGGCGGCAGGTTTCCTCGCGGTCCAGCGCCAGCTCCACGCCGGGCAGCTGTCCGGCCAGGGCGATGATCGCCTTGGGCGTGGCCTTGCCGCCGCGGCACCACACCCGCACGAAGCCCCCCAGGGCGCCGTGGTGGCGCACGAAGGCGTCGGTGATGGGGCAGATGACCCGGGTGTCGCCCACTCCGAACTCCCGGTCCAGGAGATCCTGGAGGAAGATGACCTTGGGCCGGCCGTCCACGAGACTCTTGTCGTTCATGCCGTGATCGGCGATGAGCGCCACCACGGCCCCCAGGGCCTCGATGCGGCCGAAACAAGCGTCCAGGCTGGCATAGAATGCGTTGGCGGCCGGGGCGCCGGGGGCGTGCTTGTGCTGGATGTAGTCGGTCAGGGACAGGTACATGAGATCCGGGCGGCGCCGCTGGAGCAACTGGATCCCGGCCTCGAGCACGAAGAGGGAAAGCTCCCCGGAGTACATGTCCGGCTGGGCCATGCCGGCCAGGTCCAGCACGTTCTCGATGCCGTTCTCCGCCAGGGTGCACTGGTCGGCGAATTCAGCGGAGAAGCTCACGCTGCCGCGGGCGAGGTCCAGGTCCTTGCCCAGTTGGCGGCGCAGCTTGTCCTTGGCGGTGATGGACACCACGCTCGCCCCGGCGTCCGCGAACTGGGCCAGGATGGTGCGGCTTCGCATCAGTTCCGGGCCGGTCATGACCACGGCCTCCCCGGCTTCGTTGAGGTAGAAATTGCCGGAGATGCCGTGCACGGCGGGCGGGGCGCCGGTGATGATGGAAATATTGTTCGGGCAGGTGAAGCTGGGCATGGTCCCTTGCGCCACCGCGCCGAAGCCCTCCCTTTGGAACCGCGCGATGGTGGGGAGGAGGCCTTCCGCCAGGCCCTGGTCCAGGTAGGCCGGATCGCCGCCATCGATACAGACCACCACCACGGGGACCCGGGGGCCGCGGTAGGTTACGCCGTTGAGGTGCACATGCTCCATGGTTCAGTAGGCTCCTGGTGTGGGGGGTTCAGATGGCCCACCTGCGGATGCGGGCGGAGATCAGATCGATGAGGGTCACGGTGAGGACGAGGATGATGAGCAGGGCGCAGACCTCCGCGTAGGCGAAGCTGCGGACGACGTCGGTAAGGATGACACCGATGCCCCCGGCCCCCACCATGCCCACCACCGCCGCCGAGCGCACGTTGGATTCGAAGCGGTAGAGGGTATAGGAGATCCATAGCGGCAGCACCTGGGGGATGACCCCATAGAGGATCTCCTCCAGGGCGTTGGCCCCCGTGCCGCGCACCCCTTCCACCGGGCGGGGGTCGATGGCCTCCACGGCCTCGGAGAAGAGCTTGGCCAGCACGCCCGTGGTATGCACCCAGAGGGCCAGCACCCCGGCGAAGGGCCCCAGCCCGACGGCCACGATGAAGAGCATGGCGAAGACCATCTCGTTGATGGCCCGGCAGGCGTCCATGACCCGGCGCACGGGCTGGTAGACCCAGCGCGGCACCAGGTTGGACGAGGACAGGATGCCGAAAGGGACCGCGCAGATGACGGCCAGCACCGTGCCCCAGATGGCGATGTGCATGGTTACGATCATCTCGCTGAGGTAGATCCTCCAGTCATGGAAGTCAGGAGGAAAGAAATCCTTGAGGAGTACCGCCATGTTGCCGGAGTCGTGGATCAGGGCCAGGGGATGGATCTCCGCGCCGTGCCAGGACCAGACCAGCAGCATGCCGAAGAGTCCCCAGGAGAGTGCCCTCAGGAGGCTTGACTTGGGCGGACGCGGAGCGTCCCTGAGTTTCTGCAGGTCAGTGTTCACGCCGGAAACTATTTCAACTGCTTGTCAAGGGCGGCCAGCCTGGTGTCGATCTCGGCCACGCGGGCCCTCTTGTCCGTGTCGCTCATATGCTCATCGTTGAGGAACTTGGCGCGGTCCCTGGCGAGTTCGAGCTGGCGGGTGGAGATGAGCTGGGCGTCGGTGGAGGCCCTGAAGCCGGAGAGCCGGTACATGTTCTTGAGGATCAGCTTCTCCCGCGGGGTCTTGCCGTAGCTGACCACGAAATTCTGGATCCGGGCCTTGAGGTCCGCGGGCAGGTCCTTGCGCCAGACCAGCGGATCGCGGGGGATCAGGGGCGAGGTCCAGAGGATGCGGATCTGGGCCAGCTTGTCCGGGGCGGTTTCCTTCATCTTCTCGGTCAGTTCGCTGTTGCAGGTGGCCACGTCCACCTGCCGGTTCAGGACGGCCAGGAAATTGCCCTCATGGTTGGAGATGCGCATGACCCGGAAGTGCGTCCTGGGGTCCAGGTGGTTCTTGGCGAAGACGTAATACCCGGGCACCAGGGTGCCGGAGGTGGATTGGGGATCGCCGTAGCCGAAGCTGTAGGCTTTGCCGTTCTTCAGCACCTGGTCGAGGGTCAGGATCCCGCTGTCCTTGTGGGTGATGATGTAGGAGTAGTAGCCGGGGGTGCCGTCCAGGTCGATGAACTGGGCGAAGACTTCGCCGCCCGCGCGGTCCACGGCGTCGATGGCCGACTTGTTGCCATACCAGGCGATCTGGATCTTGTTGAAGCGCTGGGCCTCGATGATCCCCGTGTAGTCGGTGGCATAGAAGCCGTTGACCTTCACGCCGGCGGCCTTGCCCATGTCCTCCAGGAAGGGCTCCCACATCTGCTTCATGGCGCCGGCGTTCTCCGTGGCGATGATGCCGAAGTTGAGTTCCTTGACTTCAGCGGACCGGGCGGCGCCGGTGAACAGCGTGAGCGCCGCGAGGGCCGCGAACAGGCGTGTGCGAAACATGGAGCCTCCTGCTTTCGTGTTGGATGGAATGGAATCGGGTTCAGAAATCGACGGCGGCCAGGCTCGGGAACATGCGCCGCGGTTCGGGCGGGCCGGCCTGCACACCGCCGAAGAGATCTTCCACGTCGGAGCCGTAGAGTTCGGAGAGCATCTGTGGCGTGAGCGCGGCCGAGGGGCCGTCGTACACCACCCGGCCATGGTTCAGCGCCACCGTGCGCGGACAATAGCGCAAGGCGAAATCCACCTGGTGGAGGGAGACCACCACGGTGCAGCCGCGTTCCGTGTTGCAGTTCGCCAGGAGTTCCATCACGTTGCGCGAGGCTTCCGGGTCCAGGGAGGCGATGGGCTCGTCCGAAAGAATGACGTTGGCGCCCTGCACCAGGCAGCGGGCGATGGCTGCGCGCTGCTGCTGGCCGCCGGAGAGCATGTCGGCCCGTTCCCATGCCTTCTCCGCAATGCCCACCGCCCGCAGAGCCTCCAGGGCCTTCCTGCGGTCGGTCCTGGAGAAGCGCATGAGCAGGCCGCGCCACAGGCTCATGTGGTGGAGCCGGCCGATCAGGACGTTGGTCATGACCGAGAGCCGGCCGACCAGGTTGAATTGCTGGAACACGAACCCGATGCCTGCGCGGATGCTGCGCACATCCCCGGCGAGCCTGCCGCCGGCCTGGACCTGGCGGCCGAAGACGGAAACCTTGCCGGAATCACCGGGAAGGAATCCGGCCACGTGCCGGAGCAGGGTCGATTTGCCCGAGCCGGACGCGCCGATGAGGGCGACCATTTCGCCCTCGCTGATGCAGAGATCCACGTCATTCAGCGCCTGATGCGCCTTGAAGCTCTTGTTGAGCCCCTGGATCTGGATGGCATGACACATGATGAGCGCTCCTCGGGGGGTGGGGCATTCCGGCTGCCGCTCGACACCACGGATCCTGGCCCGTGAATGGACTTCCGAATTTGCTGTTTGATTCTAATCACGCGGGCATTACGATTCTGTGACGGCGCCGTAAACTTGCCAGTTCGGGACCGAACGTTCCATCCGCCGTCAGGCGGGCCTTCCCAAAAGGTGAGCCCATGCGGAACTACATCGCCATCATCCACAAGGACCAGGACTCGGACTTCGGCGCGTCCTTTCCGGATTTTCCGGGATGCATCAGTGCCGGGAGCACCCTGGATGAAGCCAAGGCCATGGCCCAGGAAGCCCTGGTCGGTCATATCGAGGTGAACCGGGAGTATGGCGACCCGATCCCCGAGCCCATGAGTCTGGAAGATGCCATGGCCCACGAATTCGCGGAGGGGGCCTTGGCCTTCCTGGTGGTGGAAGGGCCAGGTGAGGAACCCTTCATCCGAGCCAATATCACCGCGCCTCAGGGGATCCTGCGGCGGATCGACCATTACGCCAAGGCCCATGGCTTGAGCCGAAGCGCTTTCATGGTCCAGGCCGCACGCCAAGCCATGCAGCGCGGCGCCTGATTCCCTAGGGCGCAGTCCCGTCGGCGATGGCGCCCACCTGCGCCGCGGTCAGGGCGGTGGCGTAGACGCGCACGTCGCTGAGGGTGCCGAAGGGCTGGCCGCCCAGCTGGAAGTTACCGATGGCGTAGACGTTGCTGGTGGACTGCCAGGGGATGGCCCCCACGGCGCGGCCGTCCATGCAGAACGCCGTGCGCCCCCCTGAACCCACCGCGGCCACGTGGTGCCACCCCGGGGTGAGGGTGTTCATGCGGAAGCCGCTGTCCCGGAACCCGGTCTGCTCCAGGGCAGAGCGCGGGACATGGGGCCTCCAGGTCAGATGGAACCCTCACATTTTATATGGGTTTCGTACCTGGACGGGAATTTCGGAAATCCCAGGACCATGAATTTAACTTTCATCAAGATCGAAATGACATTTTTTTCCCATCTGTGCTAACGTCTCGCCACGGTTTCTGGTCCACCTCCCAAGTCCCCCATAGGAGCGCCCGCCCCATGCGATTCGAAGGCAAGTGCATGCAATGTTCCATGCTGGAAGGCGGCGTCGCCGAACTGCGGCTCGACCTGCAGGCGGATTCCGTCAACAAGTTCAACCGGGACACCTTGGCCGAGCTGACCGAGGCGGTGGCCCTGATCAAGGCGGAGCCCGGCGTGCGCGGGCTGCTGGTGACCAGCGGCAAGGACTGCTTCGTGGTGGGCGCGGACGTCACCGAGTTCCTCGCCTACTTCAAGTACCCCGAGGAGCAGCTCACCCGCTGGCTGCTGCAGGTGGACCAGCTCCTGTCCTCCATCGAGGACTTCGACTTCCCCACGGTGGCCGCCATCAATGGCTTCGCCTTCGGTGGCGGGCTGGAGTTCGCCCTGGCCGCCAGCTACCGGGTCATGGCCGACGACACCCGCATCGGCGTGCCCGAAACCAAGCTGGGCATCTTCCCGGGCTGGGGCGGCACCGTGCGGCTGTCGCGCCTGGCCGGGGCCGACAACGCCATCGAGTGGATCGCCAGCGGCGAGCAGTACGGCGCCGACGCCGCGTTCAAGCTGGGGATCGTGGACGCGGTGGTGGCCCCCGGCCAGGTACGGGCGGCGGCCCTGGACCTGCTGGGCCAGGCCATGGCCGGGCGCCGGGACTGGCGGGCCCGGCGGCTGGAGAAGGTCTCCCCGCTCAAGCTCAACGCCGCCGAGTCGATGATGGCGTTCGAAGGGGCCAAGGCGTTCGTGGCCGCCAAGGCCGGGCCGAACTACCCGGCCCCGGTGGCGGCCATCGAGGCCATGCAGAAAGGCGCCGGCCTGGGCCGGGACGCGGCGCTGGCCATCGAGGCCGCGGCCTTCGCCCGCATGGCCAGGACCCCCACCGCCTTCAACCTGGTGGGCATCTTCCTGGGCGACCACGCCGTCGCCAAGGCCGCCCGGAAGGTGGCCAGGGCCGGGAACCCGGTGCGGGCCGCGGCCGTCCTGGGCGCGGGGATCATGGGCGGCGGCATCGCCTTCCAGTCCGCGCTCAAGGGCACCCCCATCGTCATGAAGGACATCCAGGAGCCGGCCCTCCAGCTGGGCCTGGCCGAGGCGGACAAGCTGCTGGTGCGGCGGGTGGAGCAGGGCCGGCTGACCCCGGCGGGCATGGCGGCGGTGCTGAACCGGATCCGTCCGACCCTGGGCTACGGCGATTTCGGGGACATCGACCTGGCCGTGGAAGCGGTGGTGGAGAACGAGCAGGTGAAGCAGTCCGTCCTGGCCGAGCTGGAAGGCCAGGTGAGGCCGGACGCGATCCTGGCCAGCAACACCTCCACCATCTCCATCACCCGCCTGGCCGAG
>Ga0302320_10030451_pt1 | contig 10280 bp, 6 predicted proteins | sample Bog_T0_3_FD_202130 | JGI IMG/M metagenome (GOLD analysis project Ga0302320, IMG submission 202130) | Peat permafrost microbial communities from Stordalen Mire near Abisko, Sweden - Bog_T0_3 | ecosystem: Environmental > Terrestrial > Soil > Wetlands > Peat | place: Sweden: Abisko, Stordalen Mire... | reverse complement strand
CGGCAAGCTCATGTTCGAAGACGGGGGCTATGCCGAAGCGCTCGATTCGTTCGACGCCGCGCTGGGGCTGACGCCGAAGGCCGCCGACCTGTGGAACAGTCGCGCCGGGGCTTTGCGCAAGCTCGGTCGGTTGGAGGAATCGGCCGCGGCGGCGCGCGAGGCGCTGCGGCTCAAGCCACGCTTCGCCGAAGCCGCGCTCAATCTCGGCACCGCGCTGCTCAAGCTCGACCGGGTCGAAGAAGCGCTGGCGGCTTACGAAGCGGCGAGCGAGGCGCGGCCGGGTTACGACGAGGCCCTCAACGGCCAGGCGCTCGCTTTGCGCGCGCTCGGACGACTCGACGAGGCGGCGGCCGCCTTCGACGGGGCGATTCGTCTCGGCAACGACGAGGCGATCGCCAACGCGGGATGTCTTGCTTTGTCGCTCGGCGATTTCGAGCGCGGCTGGGAGGGCTACGAAGCGCGCTGGCTTGAGGGCAAGTCGATCTCCGAGACGCTCGGGGCCTGCTTCCCTGCTTGGGGCGGCCCGGGCCGGTCCGGCGAACGCGTGCTGGTGATGAACGACCACGGGCTCGGCGACACCATCCAGTTCTGCCGCTACCTGCCCTTGATGGTCGCCGCCGGCGCCGAAACGACCTTTCTGTGTCCCCCGCGGCTGCACCGGCTGATGTCGTCGATCACAGGGATTCGACTGGTCGCGCAACGCGACGCAAACGAACGCTTCGACGCGCAGATCGCGATCAGCAGCCTGCCGCACGCCTTCAAGACCCGGCTCGACAGCATCCCGGCCTCGGTTCCCTATCTCGCCGCCGAGCCCGATCGGACGCGCCGATGGCGCGAACGGATCGGCGGCGCCGGTTTCAAGATCGGCATCGTCTGGCAGGGTAATCCCAATCCGGAAGTCGACATGTCGCGCTCGGTTCCGCTCGCCGCCTTCGCGCCGCTCGCGGCGATTCCCGGCGTGCGTCTGATCTCGCTGCAGAAGGGCCACGGCGTCGAGCAGCTCGCCGATCTGCCCGCGGGCATGCGGGTCGAGACGCTCGGGGATGACTTCGACGCCGGACCCGACGCGTTTGTCGACACGGCGGCGGCGATAGCTGCGCTCGATCTCGTCGTCACCTGCGACACCTCCGTCGCTCATCTCGCTGGCGCGCTGGCGCGGCCAGCCTGGGTCGCGGTGAAGCAGGACGCTGAATGGCGCTGGCTGCGAGAGCGCGACGATTCGCCATGGTATCCGACCCTGCGCTTGTTCCGTCAGGCCCGCCGCGGCGACTGGCGCGACGTCTTCGCCGCGATGTCGGCCGAGCTCGAAATGCGCGCCGCGTCGCGTGAAGCGTCGCGCACGATTGACATCCCCGGCGCGGCCGGCGAACTGCTCGACAAGATCGCGATCCTGAACATCAAAGCACGCCGGATCGACGATCCCGAAAAGGTCGTCAACGTGCGCCGTGAGCTAGCGTTGCTGACGGCGAAGCGCGACGAATCGGGTCTCGCCCGCGCCGGCCTCGCGCCACTCGAGGCCGAACTCGCCGTCGTCAACGAAAAGCTGTGGGACGTCGAAGACGAGATCCGACTGCGCGAAAAGGCGGGCGACTTCGGCGAACGCTTTGTTGCACTGGCTCGCGCCGTCTACGTCACCAACGACCGCCGCGCGGCGATCAAGCGCGAAATAAACCGTCGTTGCAACTCGTCGATCGTCGAGGAAAAGCACTATGCCTGATCAAGGCCGTCGGCGGTTGACGGTGGCCGGGCGAGACCGAAAGAGCTGAGGAACTGCGCTGCGGGACATATTGTTTCAGTCGAATGGGAAGACTTCAAAGACATGTCCATCGAAGCGACGTCGCTGTGTCGGACGGGAAACGAACTTCATCAGCAGGGCAGGCATTCGGAAGCGCTGGCCGCCTACGACCAGGCGCTCGAGCTGAATCCCCACTATCCGGCGGCGTTGCACAATCGCGGCGTCGTCTTGTTGGCTTTGCGCGAACCCGCAAGGGCGTTGCAGAGCTTCGAAAGAGCTCTTAGCCTTCAGCCCGCTTTCGCCGAAGCGTTGTACAACCGGGCGAACGCGCTTACGGAGTTGAAGCGGATTCGCGAGGCGCTCGCCGACGATGAAAAAGCGATCGCAGTTCGGCCGAACTACCCCGAGGCCTTCAACAATCGCGGCAACGCGCTCCAGCAACTGGGCCGCCCCTTGGAGGCGCTCGAGAGCTATGACCGAGCGCTCGCGCTCCGGCCCTCGTATGCGGACGCGTTGGAGAACAAAGCGATCTTGCAGGGCGAATTCGGGGACGTCGACGCGGCCCGCCAAACTCTCGAGGCGCTCATAAGGGTCGAACCGCGCCGCGCCCGCGCCCACTTTCACCTCGTCCGGATGAAGCGGGTGACCCGCGACGATCCGCAGCTCGGGATTCTGGAGAGGCTGCAGCGAGATCGCGGGGCGACGGAACAAGAAGAAACCGTCGATATCAACTTCGCGCTCGGGAAGGCCTACGACGACATCGGCGAATATGAGCGCGCCTTCGCACACTTTGCCGAGGGCAATGCGCTGAAGCGCGCTAGGATAGCATACGACGAGGCCGACACCCTTGCGCGCTTGCGGACTATTGCGGCGGCGTTCACAACCGAAGCGATGAACGCCTACCGCGGCTTCGGCGATTCAAGCGCCGCGCCGATCTTCATTTTTGGCATGCCACGATCTGGGTCTACACTCATCGAACAGATCCTCTCTCGTCACCCCGATGTTTCGACGCGCGGCGAAGTCGACGCATTCGAGAAGGCGTCGGCAAATATTGTCGATGCGGTGGTCGGCCGCTTGTCGCTGCCCGAGATGTTTTCGCGGTTGACGCCTGAGGAGTTACAAGCGATCGCACAGCGCTATTTGCAGACAATCAAGATCGAAGGCGAAGGCGAAAGACGCACGACGGACAAGAATCCGAGCAATTTTCTTTTCGCCGGTTTGATCCATCTGGCGCTGCCTCGCGCGCGTCTGATCCATACGCGGCGGGATCCGATCGACACGTGTTGGTCGTGTTTCTCCCAACGTTTCGGAGACGGCGGACTTCCGAGCGCCTACGACCTTGGCGAACTCGGCCGTTTCTATCGCGCCTATGATTCGCTCTTGGAGCATTGGCGACGCGTGCTGCCCGAGGGCGCGATCCTGACCGTCGACTATGAGGACGTCGTCGCCGATCTCGGAGGGCAAACGCGTCGGATTCTCGCCCATTGCGGCCTCGACTGGGACGACCGCTGCCTCGAATTCGAGAAGTCTCGTCGACAGGTGCGCACGGCAAGCGCGGGGCAAGTCAATCAACCACTTTACAAGACCGCCGTCGGCCGTGGGAGACACTACGAACGCTTCCTCGGGCCGCTCATGAACGAACTCGCGGCGCAGTCGCGTCCGTGCCCGTCGGGACGGGCGCCGGCCGCCGTGGCGTGACGATAGCCGCGACCTCCGCAAGTCACGCGTCCGTCGTCACGGCCGGCGATCAAGCTCAAATTGATCGACGGCGTGCCGGCGCGCCCAGGGTTCAGCCGCGCACGGCGTAATAGCGGCCTCTGAGCGCGGCTCGCTCGCTGGGCTTCAGCGTCGAGGCGCCGTAGCCGCAGAAACGTGCGCCAAGGGTCGCGCCGCGCCGCCAGACGGTCGCCACCAGTTCGATCGCGCCGGTCTCGTCGTCGTGGACCTGAAACTGCGGCGGCAGGCCGACGTCGCGCGCCATCGTCAACCTGAGCCCGGTCGCCGAGCGGTCGTAGATCAGGCAGTCGGAAACAAACGTATTGGCGGCGTCGAGGATCTTGGCCGAGCGCATCCGGGTGCGGCGCCGCCCGGCCAGGCGCAGCTCTCGCCCAATGGCCTTCGGGCGCGGCGCTTCGGGGCGCGGCGTCTCTCGAACGGGATCGAAGACGGCGTAGGCGACCTGCCCCCGCCGCGCCAGAACGCGCGCCAACGCGCGGTCGTCGCGCGGGTCAGCGCTGCGGACGCCTTCGAGAAGATCGCTCATGTCGCCGTTCTAACGCGTCGCTCCTTGCCAATCCGTTGCCGGCTCAGCCGTCGCGGACCGAGAAAGTTTCCCTAGCGGAAATCGGATTAAGGGGTTGTTAACCATGCTCTACGTAAGTTTCCCCTTGGGAATTGGGGAACAACACCGGCGATTCGTGACCGCCGCCGACAAGAGTGACGTGAACGGCGCCAGCCGCGCCGCGCTCGTTCGAATGCGACGGCGCCACGCTTTTCCACCTCGTTTTTCGCGGCCATGGCCGGGCGACGTCTCTCGCCCGATCGCCGGCGCGCGCGTGGGTAGCGTCAGTAAGTCCAGCGTGTAGCTGATCGACTTCATGGGGCATTTGCATGTACATCATCGTCGACGAACGCAACCTCGTTGCGGGAGGTTACGCGTCGGGTTTCGACCGCGAAGGCGTTTCAACGGCCGGCATCGAACCCGGCGAATTCCAGGAATGGATCGGCAAGGTCAGCGACGTCGACATGGGTGCGGTCGAAGCGTTCCTGATCGGCGACTGCACAAATCGCGAGACCTTTCCCAAGCTCATCCGCGAACGCTCCAAGGCGCCGGTTCTCTGCCTCAACGATCGCCAGTCGCTCGACGAGACGCTTGAGCTGTTCGCCGCCGGCGTCGATGACGTGTTGCGTAAACCGGTGCATGTGCGCGAAATCCTCGCCCGGGTCGGCGCGATCTCTCGCCGCGCGCTCGGCGAACAGAGCCATGCTACGATCGGCGAACTGCGCGTCTATCTCGACGGGCGCGAGCCGGAGGTGAAGGATGTGCCGCTGCCGCTACCGCGGCGCGAATGCCGCATCCTCGAATACCTCGTCCGCAATCGCGGCCGCCGCGTCACCAAGACGCAGATCTTCAACGCCGTCTACGGGCTGTTCGACGAGAACGTCGACGAGAACGTGGTCGAGAGCCACATCAGCAAGCTGCGCAAGAAACTCAAGCATCGCCTTGGCTACGACCCTATCGATTCGAAGCGCTATCTCGGCTATTGCATCGAGCGGCGTTGAGCCGGCGCTGCGTCATTCTCTTCTCCCCGCTTGCGAGGAGTGGGGGGCAACGGGCGTGGCGATTCGCCGCTCCGCAGCCAATCCCTCAAAACCACTCTCCGCCGACATGGCGGGCAAAGCGAGGCAATCCAGATTTGAGGATTGCGGTTGCGGCTGGGTTGCTCTTCGTTGTCGCTCGCGATGACGGCAGACGGCTCTTCAGCCTGAAGGCGATGCGCTCGCGCGGGTGAAATCGGCTTTCATTCAGATGACGAAACGCCCGCCGCGTGACTGCGCGGCGGACGTCTCTCTTGCGTCGCGCCTGGCGCGCGCCGACGTCCCTTCGTCGGAGCACTTCGAGGGACCGACGACGCGGGCGGCCAGGAAGCGAATTCTCGGTAGTGTTTGAAGGGCGCGCGACGACCGAAGGGGCGGCCTTCCGTCGTCGCGCAGGGCTTGAATTGTGGCCGGGCGAACGCCGCCCGCCCGCAGCGCGCCTGCGGCGCGCATTTCTCGTCAGCGACGCCGACACCGGCCTTGCGATCGCCGGCGCCGTCGCGCGTTCTCGATTCAGCCGTTGAAGAGCTTCAGAATCAACTGCGAGTTCTGGTTGGCGATCGACAGCGACTGAATGCCGAGCTGTTCCTGGGTCTGCAGCGCCTGCAGCCGGGTCGAGGCGGTGTTCATGTCGGCGTCGACCAGGGAGCTGACGCCGTTCGAGTAGTTGGTGGTCAGCGCGCTGTTGAAGGTCGAGGCCGCGGTCATCGCGTCCTGGGTCGTGCCGATCTGCGCGGCATAGGACGTCAGGCTGTTGAGCACCGAGGAGACGCCCGCGAGCAAGTTTTGCGCCTCGTTGGCGGCGTTGGTCGAGCTGGTTGTGGCCGCGGTGGCGAGCGAGGAGCCGAGCGTCAGCAGGTTGATGGTCGTGCCCGAGGTGCCCGATGTGACGCCGCCGGCGCCGGTGGTCGTTGCGACGGTGGTGTAGGTTGTGGCGCCGTCCAAGATGCCGTAGCCGTTTGTGCCGGCGCTGCTCGAACTCGTGTCGGCCGTGCCCGAGTTGACCAGCCCCTGGGTGGTCAGGGTGATCGTGTTGACCGCGCCGCCGGTTGACGTGGCGTTGAAGCCGGAGACGAAGGCGAGGCTGCCGGTACTTGCTGCAGTGGTCGAGGTCAGCGTCGAATTGTCGAGGACATTCAGGCCGTTGAACGACGCCGCCTTGACGGTGCTCACCAGCTGATTGCTGAGCCCGACGAGCGTCGTCTCGATGGCGCCGAGATCGGCGCCGGGGTTGGTCGCCTGGGTCAGCGCCGTCTCGATCTGGGCGATCGTCGAGGTCACCGATGAGATCGCCGAGGAGGCGGTCGACAGCACGGCCTGGCTCTGCGAGAGCGCCGAGTTGGCGGCGGTGACGACGCCGCTGTCGGCGTTGAGCTGGGTCGCAATCGACCAATAGGAGGCGTTGTCGGCGGCGGTGGAAACCGCGAGGCCGGTCGAAACCTGGTGCTCGGTCGTCTTCAGGGCCGACTCAGTCTGCGACAGCGACTGCAACGCGTTGAGGGCCGAGGAATTCGTCAGAATTGAACTCATAAGGGTGCTCCTGTCCGTGAAATCACGAAACTGTGTGACATTTCGGATTTGCACCGAGACGACGAAGCGGCCTTATGCCTTTAGCCCCTAAAACGCAGGAACTAATCGCCGTGTTACCCCGAAGCCGGCGCCCGCGAAACGCGGACCGACCCAGTTCAGTCCCGGCCAACCTGCAACACCTGTCTTAAGATTGCGTAAAAGCGAAACTTCGGCGCGCCAAAATTGGGCGCCTGCGACAAGGGCTCCGCATTCCGACCTGAAAATCGAAGGCGACGGTTCCCGGCGCTTGTAGCCGCGGTCGGCGACCGCGGCTACAGCGCTCCGCCGCGCGCAATGCCCGCGCAAGCTCCGTCGTCGAATCTGCCGCGAGGCGTCGCGACCCCGACCGGCTTTACCGGGGCGATCGCGACGGCAGGGCGTGCGAGCGCGGGCGAGATGAACAACGCATTGGCGCAGGTCGAACGGTTGCTGGCGAACCTTCTCGCCCTCGGCGCCAAGCGCCTGATGGCGCTGGCGATGATCGGCTTCGCCGTCTTCGCGGCGACCGGCTTCGCCGGCTATTATCTCAGCCGGCCGTCGACCGAGATCCTCTATTCCGGCCTCGACCGCGACGATGTCGTCAGCATCGGCTCGAGCCTGCGCGAAGCGGGGGTCAATTTCGACGTCAGCGCCGACGGGGCGACGGTGACGGTGCCGGTCGGGCAGGCGGCGTCGGCCCGCATGATGTTGGCGGAAAAGGGCCTGCCGCATTCCGGCAGCATCGGCAACGAACTCTACGACAAGCTCGGCTCGCTCGGCCTGACCTCGTTCATGCAGGAGGTGACGCGCGTCCGCGCGATGGAAGGCGAACTCGCGCGCACGATCCAGATGATTCGCGGCGTCAAGGCGGCGCGCGTCCATATCGTCATGTCCGACGAAGGCTCGTTCCGCCGCGAGAAGCAGGCGCCGTCCGCCTCGGTGATCATCCGCACCGACGGCGACGACGACCGCTCGGTCGGCGATGCGATCCGCCACCTCGTCGCCGCGGCCATCCCAAACATGAAGACCGACGAAGTCACCGTCCTCAACGTCGACGGCCGGCTGCTCGCCAGCGGCCCGGACAACCTCGAGAAGTCGCCCGACAACCTGCTCGGCCTCGAAAAGGAGGTTTCGCAGGAACTGCGCGAGAAGATCACCACCACCCTCGCGCCCTATCTGAGCCTGCACAATTTCCAGGTCAGCGTCGCGGCGCGGCTCAACGCCGACAAGACCCAGACCAACGAGACGATCTACAATCCCGATCAGCGCGTCGAGCGCTCGGTGCGGGTGGTCAAGGAGAAGCAGAACTCGCAGAACGCCGCCGGCCAGCCCGCGGCAGGCGTCGACGCCAACCTGCCCAAGAGCAAGCCTCAGGCGACCGACACCAAGCAGTCGAGCGACGCCACCGACAAGCGCGAGGAGCTGACCAACTACGAGATCTCCTCCAAGCAGATCACCACCACCAGCGCCGGCTTCGTCATCGACGGCCTGTCGGTGGCGGTGCTGGTCAACAAGGCGTCGCTCACGGCCTCGCTCGGCGACAAGCCAGCGCCCGACGCGATGGACAAGCAGGTCAAGGAAATCGAACAGTTGGTGACGACCGCCGCAGGGTTGCGTAAGGACCGCGGCGACACAATCAAGATCGCGGTGGTCGATTTCGCCGCCGATTCCGGGCGCGATCTCGCCCCGGTCGAGCCGCCGTCTCTGCTCGAGACGCTTGCGCGCCAGGCCGGGTCGTTCGTCAGCTCGGGCGCGATCGTCCTCGTCGCGCTGCTGCTGCTGTGGTTCGGCCTGCGGCCGGCGACGCGCATGCTGCTCGCGCCGCCCGCCGAGTCGGGCGCGGCGTACGCCGGCTTAAGCGAACTCCCGCCGCCGATGTCGGCGCTCGAGAGCCTCGGCGGCCCCGGTGGCCCGGCGATTGCCCTGGGCGGCCTCGGCGGATCGGAACAGAACTTCCTCATCGACGCCAACGACGAGCGCGACGACTTCCTCAAGGAGCTCGTGGCGCGCAAGGACAAGAGCCCGCAACGCCATCTCCAGAAACTTGTCGACTTCGACGAGGAGGTCGCGGCGGCGATTCTCAAGCAATGGATCCGTGAGGGAGCGAACGCATGAAGCCGGTTCCGATCATGCAGTATCTCGACCATTTCGGTCGGGTCGGCCAGGCGGGCGCTCAGCCGGCGCCCCAAGGGCCGACGCCGACGCTGTTCAAGCCGCGCACGCTGCGCGCCGTGCCGGAGCCCGCCGCGCGCCATTCGGTCCTCTTGAGCCGAACCTTGCGGGAGATCGGCCCGCCGCGCGACGAGAGCGCACCGGCGCCGAGGCCGCGGCCTCGCGCCGCTCCGAGCGAAGCGGAGATCGAAGCGCGGCTCGCCGAAGCCTACGAGCGCGGCCGCCGCGAAGGCGCCATCGCCGCGCGCGCCGAGGAGGAAGAAAACATCGATCGCGAGGTCGCCGGCGAACGCGAGCGGGCGATGCTCGCGCAGCTCGACTTCCAGCTCAACGAATACGCCCAGGTGGCCGAGACGGTTTCGGCCGGGCTGCAGGAGATCGAACAGCGGATCGCCGAGGTGGTGGCGCGACTTGTCGAGCCGCTCGTCACGCGCGCGACGGCCGACCGGATCGTCGAGGCTTTGTGCGACAATCTCGCCAGGCTCCGGGTCGGCGGTTCGCCCGGCTTGATCAAGATTCGCGGGCCGGAACGCGTTCTCGCCGCGCTGCGCGAACGCGTCGCCTATCTCGCCGTCGAGGTCGAATACGTCGCCGATCACGGCGTCGAGGTCTCGATCGAGGCCGACGAGACGACGATTCGCAGCCAACTGCAGCCCTGGGCTGACCTCATCGCCTCGCTTGCCCGGTAACCCGCTCCTATGGAAGAGGCCCAGCATCCCGAGATCATCATCGTCAGGCGCCGCGGCGGCCACGAGGAAGAGCACCACGGCGGCGCCTGGAAGATCGCCTTCGCCGACTTCATGACGGCGATGATGGCGTTCTTTCTCGTGCTGTGGATCATCAACGCCACCGACAAAGACACCAAGACGATTATCGCCCGCTATTTCAACCCGGTGAAACTCGAGGAATCGTCGCGGACGCCCAAGAGCATTCATGGCGACGGCACGGCCACCCCGGCTGCCGACGCGCCCGACGGGAGCCAGGCGCCGAAGTCGAAGGCGCCTGGCACGGTCGGCTCAGCCAATCCGCCCGACAAACCGCCGCCGCCAATGCCGTCAAGCGGACTCGACAAGCCGGACGGCAGTCCGCCGGGCGCGGCGGCCAACCTCGGCGATCCTGCCAGTCCCAAGGCGAACATGAGCGAGGGCGTGCTGTTCGCCGACCCCTACCGCAGTCTCGATTCGATCGCCGGACCGACCTCGCCGAACCTGCTCGCGATCATGCAGCGTGACGCGGCGAACGCCGCAGGGCCGCCGAGCGACGGTCTTCCCGATCCGTTCCGCACGGCCGCGCGCCAGGCCGCGCCCGAACCCGACGCGACCGAGCCGTCGAAGTCGCCGGCGGTCGAAGGTGCGTCGCCCCCGCCGACCACCGTTGAGCCGCCATCGCCTGCCGCCGCTGACAAAGAGGCCAAGCCGGCGGCCGCCGCCTCCGAGTCGAAGCCGTCTGCGTCGACCGCCGCTCACTTGCAGAAAGAGCTGGAGTTGCAGATCGCGCCGCCGGGCGC
>Ga0302320_10030449_pt1 | contig 10280 bp, 5 predicted proteins | sample Bog_T0_3_FD_202130 | JGI IMG/M metagenome (GOLD analysis project Ga0302320, IMG submission 202130) | Peat permafrost microbial communities from Stordalen Mire near Abisko, Sweden - Bog_T0_3 | ecosystem: Environmental > Terrestrial > Soil > Wetlands > Peat | place: Sweden: Abisko, Stordalen Mire... | reverse complement strand
GAGTTGAGCAGCCAGCCGGAAATGAGCGAAGTCCCCAAAATTATCCCCAGACTGCTCCAAAGGAAGGTGGTGAACGAACAGTGCGAAAGCCGCACAATGCCGGCGCGATAACAGCCATTCAATGCCAGTTGAAAGGCCACGGCCACCAGTCCAGCCACAAAACCATACGCGCACGTTTTGAGAATCGTGCGCGGGCGTTCCGGCATTTTTGCCAGCCATGCAACCAAAAGCTTCACGTCCCAATGATGCCCCTAAACTTGGTAGCTGGAAAGTTTCAACCGCCCCGCGACCACAAATCGGTGTGGGCAAAACCAAAGCTTAACAACCGGCGATCTGACAGCTTAAAACCGGAATTCGTCAGAAGATTGTCTGGCGGTGTGAGCCAGTTTGCCGACAGCGAGGTCATGAGTTTGAAAAACAGATAAAGCGAGGCGAGAATTGCCCCCGCCCGCCAGCGCCGCCACCCGCGTTCCGGCACGCGGAAATCGGCCAGCAACCAGATGGCATCGTTGATGGCGCTTTCGGCCAGCCGTGGAACTAGTTTTTGAAGTTGTTCGGCACGAAAGCAGTCGAGAAAAAAGTTGGTGACGATCAAATCGAATATTTCTTTTGGAGGCGTACAGTGCAGCACATTAATTTGTTGGAATTTAATCTGCGAATCATCCAATCGTTCACGGATAAGTCGCTGACGCGCCTGCTTAATCATGCCTTCGATACTAGCGCGGCACGAACGTGGTGGTGCTGGAGCCGGACGCGGCCAAGTTTTTTCCAACGCTGAAACCGTCAAGTATTTACGGATTCTGGTTAACCCGAATCGGGTCGTTTGCTAAACTGGTCTAAGAATTCCATAAATGATGCAGTTGAAGCCTGAAGCCATGCAAACTTTTATTTCCGCCGGCGGCGCTGTTGCCCCACTTTTCCCAATTAAGTATTTTTCAAAACAATTGCCAATGTCCATAATGTCTCCGTCAATTAAAACAACATGAAACAAATCATCCACCTCACATTGTTCGCGACAGCCATTCTTGCCATCACGTCCTGTTCATCCACTTACTCCACACCGTTCAGTCATAAAAACCCGAACGCCATTTATCAGCCAGGAGTGCCGGGCGGGGTTGTGGTCGAGACCGAAACAATTAACGCCACTCTCACTGATATTGATGTAAACACCAGGCAAGTGACGCTGCTTGTTCCTAGCGGCAAGACGACCACAATTACCTGCGGCCCAGAGGTGATTAGTTTTGATCAATTGAAAGTCGGTGATCAACTTCAAGTGACATTAACAGCCAAGCTTGCAGCGGCAATGGCAGACCCCAACACCCCGATGAGCGATGGTGTAGCGCAAGCGGTAGCGCTAGCTCCCCAAGGGACCAACCCAGCGGGATTGGTGGCTGAAACCGAGCAAGTGACGGCTCAAGTTACAGGAATAGATTTGACGCGGCATCAAGTGACTCTGCAATTCCCGAATGGAACTGTGCGGACGATCACCGCCCGGCCGGATGTGGATCTAACCCAACGAAAAATTGGCGATGAAGTGGTCATCCGCGCTACGGTGGTTGCCACAGCGATATTAAAGGCAAAACCGTAATTTATTCTGGTTCAAGTTGTCGTATTTATATCGTCACAGCGGCACTAAGAATCTATAGGAATTACTTCATGGCCGGCGAAACCGATTCTGCAACACGCTCTGCCGGGGCGTCAGCGGCTTTGGCTGCGGCTGGCGCGTCGGATTTCTCCATTGCTTCCAGACGGGCCAATGCCTCGTCCATTCCCTGAATGTTTTCTGTTATGTCTAGGCTCATCAATAGAAAATAACCCAAGGCGCGGAGCGATGTATGGCTAGGATTGGGCAACGCGCCTTGGGCCGGTACAGAACCAAAGCAGTTGCTGGTCGTTGTCCAAACCCCACCCGGCAGCCAGGTGTGATTGGACTCGTCAAAGTCGGACAACAGAATGTCCGGACCGAAAGCCGTGCAGAAACCGGATAGAAGCTACAATAGGAAAGCCAACCTTGATATATTGTGTGTATCTGGTTGGGGTCATACACGGTGGTTACTGCGCCAATATGCGATAGAAACTGGCAGGACCGGTCAACCGGTTGGCATTGGTGTCCACAAAACTGTTCATTCCATCGGCGCTGGTGAGGGTGGCGATGGTTAGCCACGCACTTCCCAGTTGGGCCCCCCATTGGACCAGAAAATTGTTCGCCGCCGCCCCGTTCCATTGGAAGCTCACACCGTTGGTTCCCGCTGAAACTCCGCTGATTTGCGGGTAGTTGTCAATGGACGGAATCTTGCCAATGCGCCAGGTGTCCGGCACCACCCCGGCCGTGATCTGCACTTCGTCAATAAATCCTCGGAATGTCTCTGGGTTCACGCTCACCGGATAGCTATTTCGTCCGATGAACAGGTTGCCATTATTTTCGGCCGGTAACGGGAGGAATCCCGCCGGCAAATCGTTCGTCGCGCTGGCCTGGGATCCGTCCTGATTCACAATCGTCAGCCGGAGTTGCCCGTTCGTCCCGCTCAACGTGTCGCACACCGCCAGCAAATAATGCCATTGCCCGTCGGCGTAATTGCCCCCCGTCAGGTCAACAATGTCGGTCAGGGAAAGACTGCTGTTCGCCACCTTGAACCGGATTCCGCCCGCGGTCGATTCGTTCACATTTATGCCGTAACGAAAGATCTGCCCAGTGTCCGTCCCCTGCGAGATCAACTGCATGACGCCCGAACCGCTTTTGTTGCCGTCGGTTTTGAAAAACAGTTCGATCGAGAAGGGACTGGCGAAATCAAACTCATCACCATACTGGTCCTGGGGAAAGAACAGCGCCCCGTCCACGTTGGTAATCGCTTCCGCGTTGTAGGAATGGCTACCGGCACTGTGGCCATTCACAAACATCGAAGCCGGAGCCACGTTGGTGCTCAACGTCACCGGCCCACCTGTCAATCCGTTGAACGTGATCAAATCATCAATCGACGCCGGCAATGTGCCGGTCTTGTAAATCCCCTGCCAGCTGTTGGTGTCGGAGTCGGCTATTCCATTAAACGTAGGCGTGCCGGCACTGTTCGGGGCAGTGATCTGCGATTCCATCCGCCAATAAGAAACCTTGTAGGGTGCGGTCACGGTCAGCGGAGCAACACTGCTGGTGACTGAACCGCCAGCATTACTGACGACAACATAATAACTCACGTTGGTCGCCGGAACGGGAAAGACGGAAAGCGTGCGGTTCGTCGCCCCAGCCACCGGCTGGCCGCTCAGATACCATTGGTAAGACAATGGCAGGGTGGTTCCAGTGGCCGTGACGCTGAAACTGGCGGACCCGCCAAGATTAACCGTGGCGGCCGGGCCGGGTTGGGTGGCGATGTAGGGCGGCACGGCGGGCCATGCAGAACCTAGATTATACAGATTCATGGAAACCAACTGCGCGCCGGTGCCGCTGGCAACTAGGCTCAATGGCTGTTGACCGGCAACCGGAGTTGTGCTCATGGGCATGTAAAGCAATCCAGCATTGGCATAAATCTCAAGGAATCCGCGATCCACCAGAAAATGCAATTCGACCACTCCATTGCTGGGACTCAAGGCATTCGTTATTCCTTCACAATCAATCCGCTGGTTGATGTTGTTGTAGGTCGCCGGGGTTCCACCTAAATTGAAAGTCACCTGGGCACTCGTGCCCGGTTGAAACTTTGCATCCAGTTCAAAAGCCTCACCGGTTGTATTGGACATCACGTTCACACCATTGGGAAGCGCTTGCGCCGGCCAGACATTGGTGCTGTTACGAAGTAACGCAACTTCATTCACCGGGTTGACGTAAATCAGCGGCGTCGAACCTGTGGTCTGCAAGGTTAATTGCACAGGAAAATCCATGCCACAGTTAAAAGGCATGTTGGGATAATTTCCTGTGGCATTCGCCATGAGGATGCGACGTCCGTCCGAGGCCGGCATATTGTTGAACGTCTGTCCGGCGGCAAAACAGTTTCCGCCGCGAATACTAAAGGGACCGTATTGCGCCGTGAATGAACTGCCATCAAACTGACCCACATAATAATGCCCCGCGCCGGCGTAGAAAATCCATTTGAGATTATTCGTATTGCCGTCCAGGGGCAGTTGGAAGAGTTCCGGCACCTCGATGACATTGGGGAAAGTGAACGTGGAGGTCTGGGTCCAGTTAAGCAAATTGGTCGAGGAAAAAAATCCAAAATTATTGTTGGCGAGCCAGAACACCATGCACCACTTGTTGGCGGCCGAATCCCAAATTACCTTGGGATCGCGATTGTCGCCCTGCACATTCGGCACGACCGGATTATTGGTGTATTTATTCCAAGTTCGTCCCAGATCCAAACTGTAAGCCAGACTCTGGCTGAAAAGCTGACCCTCGGACATGAGGTTATTGTTGCCGTGTCCGCCCGCACTGGTGTAGAAACTCACCTGAGCATTCGTGCCAAATCCGGCGCTGTCGTTCAAATCCACTACCGACGAACCAGACCATGCCTGCCCCAGCGCGTCGCCGTAAATCGCCTCCGGCAACTCCTGCCAATGCACCAGATCCGTGCTGACGGCATTGCCCCAATTCTGGTTGCCGACAATCACATCGTAGGGGTTGTGCTGATAACACAGATGATACTCGCCATTGAAATATACCATTCCATTCGGATCATTGTTAAAGCCACGCCGGGGAGTAAAGTGATAAATCGGGCGCAAGGCCTCCTGATAAATGGGCACGGTCGTCACCGGGGCACTGGATAGGATGAAATCCGAAAGTTGAAGCCCGTTGGTGGCATCCTCCCGCACCACCATCTGCGTATTTTGGTAGGCGGATAAATCCAGGAAAGCATAAAAGTCATAATTCGACGCGGTGCCGAGGGCGATGTTGAATTCCTGAACTGCCAACCCATTCACCAGCAAAGCCACCACATGGTAAGAGTTGGTCAACTTGACTGGAAAATTAATGAATTGGTTGGTGGGAACGATAATACCGGTGGTCAGCGAAGCGTCTGACTCCACAATCTGATCCAAATTTATATGGCCCCAGCCACCGGTGGACGAATCCACAATGCGGATCTGGGCAGTCTGGCCCAAGAGGTTGCTCACGTTCCACTGCTCCCAATCCAAATGTTCCCACTCACCCGGGCCGGCCGCGTGTTGAACTACCTGCCCATTCACCAAAAGATCAACCCTGGTTTCGCCGCCATATCCGCCTTCGGCCCGATAGCTGCCGCCACCAATAAGAAATTTGATGTAATTCCGCTGAATCGTGAATGGCGGTGACAATAATGTGCCCGTATTGGTGTCACCGTTCAGATAGGTGTTCACCAAACCATTTCCAAGATAGCCGTCCACGGTATTTTGACCGGCCAATGTGCCTTGCGCCGGGCCGGAACCAAAACAAGCGCCTGACACCGTCCACACGCCTCCCGGGAGCCAGGCGTAATTCGATTCCTCAAAATCTGACAGAACAATGTCCTGACCGTAGATGAGAGGAAGGCCGATCAGCAGCAGCACCCAGAAAACAAGTTTGTAAATATAAATGCGCATGAAATTCGCGGTCTTATTCGTTCGTTATTGGGATAATATCCGATAAAAACCTGCCGAGCCCTTCGCGCGGCTGGCATTGGTGTCCACAAAGCTGGTTACGGAATTGGCACTAGGAATGGTAGCGATGGTCTGCCACACATTCCCCAATTGCGCGGCCCATTGCACCAGAAAATTGTTCGTCGCCGCCCCGTCCCATTGAAAGCTTACTCCGTTGGTTCCGGCGGATACCCCTTGGATTTGGGGGTGGTTGTCAATTGATGGAATCTTGCCAATCCGCCATGTGTCCGGCACCACTCCCGCCGTGATCTGCACTTCGTCAACAAATCCAAAAAATGTTCGCGAGTCGCCGCCATCGGCGGCATCCGGATAATTGAAACGACCGACAAATGCATTCCCCTCATCTCCCGCCGGCAACGGCAGGAATCCCGCCGGCAAATAGTTCGTCGCGCTGGCCTGCGTGCCGTCCTGATTGGCGATCGTCAATCGCAGTTGTCCGTTCGTCCCGCTCAACGTGTCGCAAATCGCCAACAGATAATGCCATTGACCATCCGCATAATTCGCTCCCGTCAGGTCAACGACGTTCGTCTGCCCCTGACTGCTGTTGGCCACCGCAAACTGCAAACCGCCCGGTGCTGACTCATTGACGTCAATGCCATACCGGAACTGCGCCCCTGCATAGCCCGTCGCGTCCGTCCCCTGACAAAACAATTCCATCTTGCCAGCCCCACTGCGGCTTCCGTCGGTCTTGAAAAATAGTTCAATTGAGAATGGCCCGGTGAAATCCATCTCGTCCCCATACTGGTCCTGCGGAAAGAACAGGCAACCATCCACATTGGTGATTGCTTCTGCGTTATAGGAATAGCTACCTGCGTTGTGACCGTTCACGAACATTGAAACTGGAGCCACATTCGTGTTCAAAGTCACCGCATTGCCAGAAAGCCCGTTAAACGTGATCAAATCATCAATCGCCGCCGGTAATGTGTCGGTCGTGTATATCCCCTGCCCGGTATTGGTGTCAGAATCAGCAACCCCGACAAAGGTGGGTGTGCCGCCGCTGTTCGGCGCAACAATCTGCGATTCCATCCGCCAATAAGCGACAGCATATCCACCAAGGACAGTCACGGCTACCACACTGCTTGTCTCCGAACCTCCGCCGTTGCTGACCACGACGTTATAATTCAAGTTCGTCCCGCTGGCGGGAAAAAGGTTCAACACGCTGTTGGTCGCGCCGCCCATTGGCTGACCGTTTTTAAACCATTGATAGAATAACGGGCCGATGCCCGATGCGGTTACGCTCAACTGTGCAGGCCCGCCAAGATTTACAGCTAATGGTGCCGGAGGAGTGATTATTGTTGGCGTGGCGGATGTCGAGGAAAAGCCCCAGGCCGAGCCCAGATTGTAAAGATTGAGTGCAACCAATTGCGCTCCGGTTCCACTGGCTACCAGGCTGATCGGCAAAGCACCGGCGGTGGGGTTCACATTAGCTGGCATATAGACCAAGCCGTCGTTGCCAAAAATTTCCACGAAGCCACGATCCACCAGAATCCGCAGGTGAATCGAGCCGTTGACAGGATTTAAAGGCTGGCTGTTGCCGGCGCACGAAAGCTGATGGGCAACATTGTCGTAAACCACCTGATTCCCGCGCACCGTCAGGATGACCTTACTGGCGCTACCCGGTTGAAACATAGCATCCAATTCGCAGGCTTCCCCGGTCATTCCCGACATGACGTCCAAGCCGTTGGTCATCGACTGCGCCGGCCAACTGTTTGTGCTGGTGCGGAGCAGTTGGATTTCACTCACTGGATTGACATACATCATCGGCGTGCCGGCGGTCGTGACGAGTGTGAGTTCGATGGGAAAGTTGACGGCTTGGTTAAACGGCATACCCGGATAGGATTGCGTCGTGTTGGCCATCATAATCCGGCGGTTGTCCGTGGCGGGCATGTTGTTGAAAGTCTGGGCGGCTCCATTGTTGTTCGGGCCGCGAAGATTGAACGGGCCGAATTGGGGCGTGAAAATGTTGCCGTCAAACAGTCCAACATAATAGTGTCCATTATTCGTATAAAAAATCCATTTCACATTGTTGGTATTGCCGTCCACAGGCAAGGCAAACAACTCCGGGCATTCAAATGCGTTGGTAAAAGTGAATGTAGAAGTTTGCGTCCAATTCCTTAAGTCGGTGGATGAAAGAATGGCAAAGTCATTATTGATCAAAAACAGGACCATCACCCATTTGTTGGCGGGTGCATACCAGATCACTTTTGGATCGCGGTTGCCGGCCGCGATATTGGCTACGATCGGATTGTTTGCATATTTTGACCAGGTCCGACCAAGGTCCAGGCTGTAAGCAATGCATTGGGTTGAGGGCACACCAATCGACATGCGATTTTCATTGCCGGCTGAACAATAAAATGCCACCAGCGCATTGGTGCCAAATCCGGCCGAATTATTCCAGTCCACAATCGCGGAGCCGGAAAATTCCGTGCCCAGGTTATCAGGGTATAACGCTTCGGGAAGTTCGGTCCAATGCACCAAATCCGTGCTGACGGCATTGCCCCAGTGCATATTGTCCCATGCCCAGCCATAGGGATTATGCTGGTAACAATAATGATATTCGCCATTGTAATAGACCATGCCGTTGGCATCGTTAACCCAGCCGCGCCGGGTGGAATAGTGATATATTGGCCGCAATGCTTCCTTATAAATGGGGATATCCGCAATAATGGTGTTGGTCTGGATAAAATAAGTGGCCAACTGATTGGAAGTGGCTAGTTGTGAATCCACGCGCACCAGCAGCTCTTGTCCTTGGAACGGAGTAAGGTTCATAAACGCCCAAAAATTGGTGGCAGTGTTGGCCAGCTCGACATTCATTTCCCGGACAACCAAACCGTTCTGCACAAGTTCCACCAGATGATTCGTGGCACCGGTTTGAATTGGCAGGTTAAGATAGTGTTGATTTGGTGTGAAGACACTGGATAATGACGTATCCGTTTCCGTGATCTGATCGACGCTGATATGGCCCCACCCGCCGGTATAGGAATCCACGATTTGAATTTGTGCTGTTTGGCCAAGATAAGCGCTCACGTTCCATTGCAACCAATCCAGGTGTTCTCGATCGCCCATGCCAACGGCTGAGCGAACAACTTGTCCACCCACCACCAAATTCATGCAGGTTTGTCCCAAGTGATTTCCGCCACCGATGAGAAACTTGATATAGTTTCTCTGAATCGTGAAGGCCGGCGAGGTCAGTGTGCCAGTGCTCGTATCGCCGTTCAAATAGGTGTTCACAAAACCGTTTCCGAGATAACCGTCCACGGGATTTTGATTGGCCAATGTGCCTTGTGCTGGACCGGTGCCAAAGCAGGTCCCGGTCGCAGTCCATACACCTCCGGGAAGCCAGGCATAATTTGACTCCTCAAAATCGGACAGAAGAATGTCCTGGGCGTGAAGTGAAAAACAAGCAAGCCCGACCGTAAAAACTAAAAATAATTTCTTCAAGTATTGCTGCCTTTAAAAAATAGGATTTTAACCGCATTAAGTATCATGATCTGAAATTGGCAATTAAATTTCGACGGGCCAGTTGAAGTAAAAATTAATTCTTTACCGTCATTCTGCCGACCTTACCCAACACACTCACAGCCAAACCAAGCAGCATTATCGTAGACATGCCCGGTTCCGGAACCACACTCACCGTCAAATTGTCCATGACAAATATGGACGTCCCATCCACCGGCGAAAAAACGGCCTGGTTGATTCTGTCAAAATTGAAATTGATCAAAGCAGGCCCAGTTTCCTGAAGCGTATAAATATGGTCGTAGGTTCGATCGGTGCCAACAAACCCCTGAACCTCGATTTGCATCCCATCTGAAAAGGCGGAAGTCAAATAGGCAGAATTCAAGTTGAAAGTTCCGCTGCTGCTGACCGAGGCGGATCGGCCGAACTGATCATCATTGAAGGCAACATTATTGGGTGAAACAATTCCGTTGTTATAGCCGGAAACTGGTGTGATCAGCGAACCGTTCAGCACGCCAAAGCCCAGCCATTGGAGATTTTCATAGCCATTCGGAATGTTGATATAGCTGCCACTCCCGGACCCCGGCGAAAGATCATCAAATGTCACCAAGGACTGCGCAAACGCATGTTGAAATGGCGCGGATGATAAAACCGCGGCGCATAATAGTTTTAGTAATGTTTTCAAAAAGTCGGTCGTTTTGGTTTGGTTTTCTCTGAAAACCAAACCTCGCATCCTCCAACGACTTTGCAACGTACACTTGACCGCCTACGACTATGCCCAACCTGCGAAATGTCAGGTATTCGATTCAATTTCTTTGCCAGGGTGTATTCAAGGGCCAGACATTCAGCGAATCAATGGTGGTGCCACGTTCAGGTCCAAAAAATTCAATGCCGCGACTTCCGGCGGAGGGATAGACCAGAACAGTGAAAACTTTTTCGCCGTCGTTCACGAACACTTCCACTGAACAGGCGTCCACGAAGACGTGCAGTTTCACCTTGCCGTCGCGCGTGGCGAGAGGCGCTTCATACTTGCCGGAGAACTTCGGGTTGAAACTCACGTTGCCCGAGTGAGTGCGATCCACAAACACGGTTCCCTTGTCGCGATCCACCCCAATCACCGTCTCCTCGCCGGCACCTTTCAAAAGCTTGATGCCTTCCACCCCGGCGCTCTGCGGATCGAGCTCCACCTCAAACTCAAGCTGGTCGCCTTGGATGTGATTCTTCGCGAGCCA
>Ga0302320_10030448_pt1 | contig 10281 bp, 4 predicted proteins | sample Bog_T0_3_FD_202130 | JGI IMG/M metagenome (GOLD analysis project Ga0302320, IMG submission 202130) | Peat permafrost microbial communities from Stordalen Mire near Abisko, Sweden - Bog_T0_3 | ecosystem: Environmental > Terrestrial > Soil > Wetlands > Peat | place: Sweden: Abisko, Stordalen Mire... | reverse complement strand
CGCTCACACCCCTGTATGTTAAGATTCATGCGTCACAGAGCGGGTTTGATCGGTGTGTCATGTGCAAACAACCGGATGGTAGTGATACGGGACCATCGTTTTCGAAGGCGGAACTATCATAAAAAATTCAACCGTTGGACAGATGCGCGTCTATGGCAACGTTGTTTTTAACAGTGGTGCCTATCATCCGGCAGTGTTTACTGCCGTGGACGATAATACCGTTGGTGCGGCCATCAGCGGCTCGACCGGCACGCCCAGCGGAACCTATGGCTCCTACTTGCGGCTGATGGGTTCCTCGGCGCAGGTGACTGACGCACGGTTTTCGTACGCCTCGTTTGGGCTTATAATATCGGCCAATACGGTGTGCATCGTTCGCAATGTGCAGTTTGTTAACTGCGGTGAGGGGATATTTGCCCTAGCTAATACCACCGTGAACAATGGGCTGTTCGCCAATGTGGTGGAGGACTTTTGGGGCACTTCTGCCACGGTGTTAGCGGAGCACTGCACCTTTGCCAATGCGACCGGCGTGGCCCCCATGACCATGACGATCCTCATGACGAATTGTGTGCTGGCCAATATAACCTATGTGTATTCGACAGAGGGCGGTGGCAACAACGGCTTTTACAATTGCCCGGAGTTCGGGGCCAATGCCATCACCAATACGACGTATCCATTCCAAGCGGTTGGGGCGGCTTCCTACTATCTGCAGACCAACGGTTGCGCTTTTTTGTATGCAGGCACCACGAACGTGGACGCCACCGTACTCGGCAATATTGCCAGGAAGACCGTCTATCCGCCAATAGTCTATTCAAACACTGTTTTATCCGCAGCCACAGCCTTCTCGCCACAAGCCGGGCGGGACTCCGGCACCCCGAGTCTGGGTTACCACTATGATCCTTTGGATTATGTGTTCAGCGGCGTGAATGTCTATTCCAACATCACCTTCACGCCGGGCACAGCCGTGGGATGGTTTGAATTACCCAATTCAGGTGGTGCGGGTTATGGCCTTTCGATCTACGACAAGGTGGTGGCGTCCTTCAACGGTACGGCGACGTCGCCATGCACGTTCGCCCGCTACTGCACCGTGCAGGAGGGCGGCGACGGCTTATGGAGCAATTTGGGCTATATGGGGGGCATTGTGTCGCAAAGTTTGAGCGGCGGTTATGGCATGAACCCCACCAATGCCGCCCTCATCAGCCTGAATTTCACCCGGTGCGCTCTGCTATCGGAGGGGCCCAATCAGTTTCGCGAGAACAACGCGTTGAGCCAGGTGGTGGCCCGGAACTCGGAAATCTGGAACGGTGACGTGGGTACCTATTGGGACAACCTGAGTGCCACCAACTGTTTGTTTGACCGGGTGAGCTTGAGCGTCAATGGCGGCAATCCTGGGCTATATTGGTTGCGGAATTGTACGATGCACGGCGGCGCTTTATCCTTGTCCAAGAATGGCCAAACCTGGCCGGTTTGGATTGAGGACTGCGCCTTTGACGGCACCTCCATTGCCGTGGATGACAATTCCGGTGGAAACATCAACATTACCTATTGCGACTTCAACGCCTTTTTGACCAACGGCAGCCAGTTACCCCTCGTGCCAGCCAAACATAATGTAACCAATCTTCTGAGCTTCAACTGGCAAAGTTCCTGGTTTGGCAACTTTTATCAGACCACCAACAGTCCTTTGATCAATGCGGGCAGCACCACGGCGGACAAGTTTGGCTTGTACCACTTCACCACTCAGACCAACCAGGTGCCCGAAACCAACAGCATCGTCGATATCGGTTACCACTACGTCGCCACCGATGCCAATGGCAACCCATTGGACACGAATGGCGACGGCATTCCGGATTACCTGGAAGACGCCAATGGCAACGGGATTTTTGACGCCGGGGACCTCGGCAACTGGCTGATCAGTCCCTATAACGGTTTGACCAGCGCCAATGTTTTGAGCGTGTTTACCCCTCTAAAATAGCAATCACAATTTGTGAAGCAATAAATGTTATGAATATGATTCCCGGAGCGCCCACGGTGCCGTTCAACCGGCAGGCTAAAGGTTGGATGCGATGGTTCCTCTGTGTTCTGTCCATGGCGGGGTTGATTTGGTCCCGGCAGACCGCGCCTGCGGGATGTTACTGCATGATGGATTCCATGTCCGCGTCCGCGAGTTATAACAAAACCGGATTTGCCGAATGCCAGCCCAGCACCCCGCCAAAACTGTTCCTAGCGCGCAAGACGATGACGAGCAATTCTGGCGGCGGGGCAGCGTCGCCCTCTGGCACCAGCACGACCTGGGCAACGTATGATTTTAAAACCGAAACCTATGATCCGGCGATTATCTTTCCGGCTTACAAACCGCTCAACTGCCAAGGATGGACGCTCGGCTATTCCAGTACTGATTATTCGGGGAATAGCGGTGATGTGAACTCTGGCGAAGACGCGGTCTTTTGGCAGCAAAATTTTAGCTACATTCAAATCATTGGGGCTACGCCAGCCACTAGTTTCTCGACCAATACGTGTAACGGTTGGTGGCAGGACAGCTATGGTGACACCGGGGATATCTGTGCCGATCCGGGTCCGGTTCTCGGCATTCTAGATCCGTATTTCAAAGACTCATTCCCGACGCTGGATGAGGATGTGAATATCTGCACCTCCACCATGTCCGAAACGCATACCACCGATTCAATCCACTCCAGCAGTACCGATGGTTTTGATGGTGAGGTCGGCTACTACAACCAGCAGGATTCCTATGACACCATTGTCACCCTCTCCCAGGAATTCACCGAAAGCATGTTGACGGGGCAAATCAAGGCTTGGTTGACCAATTGGCCACCCACCTGGGTGGGAGGCACCGGCACCGCCTATTTTGGTTACAATGACGACAATCATTTCTGCGCCTCCGGCGGCAAAATGAAATACCATGTCAAGGTGCCCAATTCAGATCTTGGCACCACTTATGTGCTGCACTGGCAGGAAATAACCCTGGTTACTGGCAGCACCAATACCATCGCCGTGGATCAACAGGAGCAAATCCAGGGCACCGGCGACCCGGTAAATCCTGCAGTGGGCAAAGAACATGATGTGGACATGCCCACCGCGCCGTCGGTCATTTATGAGACCGCCCCCGATATTATCCAGACCTTCAGTAATAGCGGCGGTGGCGGCAGTGGCGGCGGTGGCGGTAACGGCCGTGGCCCATCGAAACCAGGGCCATGAACCAGAAGTCTCAACCCTTGCTCAACAACTTCATTATGAAAACCATCATTTTTTTGCTTCTGGTTGCTTCCAGTTTGCTGAACCAGGCCCAGGCCGCCTGTTCGGCGTGCAGCAGTGGCGGCGTGAACGCGTCCGGCCCTGAAACCGGTCCTTCATTACGCCTCTCCCTGGGAGGCGCGCAGCCCGGCCTGCCGTCCGGAAATTTGATTTTCGGTTCCAGTTTACCCTCTCCGGTTCTGTTCACCCCGACGGCGCTAGGTTACGATGCGCCCACCTTGGCCAATGTCACCGTTGTTTCCACAAATATTGTGAGCACAAACGCGATCTCGTCCTTGGGGGCGGACGTGGCCATCGTCACTAACATCACCTATGTCACCAACAACCTCGACGGTGCCACGACGATCTTCACCAACACTGTTTTTACTCTCACGGCTATAACCATCACCAACACAACCTACGATTTGGTCACCAACTCGGTCATCCGGCAGGTCTATGCGCCATTGGCGTTGGCGGATGTGCCACCACCGCCAACCCCCAACGGTTTTGTCATCAACTTCTATTGGCCCGCGCAGGTCGGCCCGGCCAAAGGTTATGGCGTGTATGCGGTTTCCGGCACCCCCTTTGCCACCGTCCTGGTCACCAACCCGGCAGCCTCCGGCATCAACCAGTTGTTGATTTCGGAATCGACCCTGGCGGATGGGTTGCTCAAGCAAACCACGTACTCCTACAATACCAACACCGGCACTTGGACCGCGCAGAGCCTGGGAGGGATTGTCAAGAGCATGACGGTCACAAATCTCGATGCCAATGATTATCAAGTCATCGACACGGTCCAGTATGCCGGGGGGCCCGTGGTGCAGCAGACCGCCACCACATATACAAATCTGGGCTGGACCGTGGCCCCGGGGCAGATCGTGGCCGGGATCGGCAGCAATCCGCAGGTCACCACCTACAGCTATTGGCCCCAATCCTCGTTCAATACCGATTCCCTGGCTTTACGGGAATATGTCACGCATCCAAACGGCTCTTGGGAATATTACGCTAATTATACGACCAACGGCATTCCCAGCGACGTGTTTTACGGATTCGGCGATGCCGCCGTGGGGGACACTGGCAATGCCCGCGAAATCCAATCCACCTTCGACCTAGACTCGGTCGGCCAGACCGGCTCCGGTGATAATACCGCCATCAACCCCACCGTCCCGCGCATGGTCGTGCAATATCTGCAAGGGACGGAAGTGTCACGACAATATAGCGTGTTCCCCACGGTGGGGGTCCGGTTGGACATCCAGTGCGTAACGGCCGGGGCTTCCTGGAACGCGCCCGATAATCTGGTCACCACCAACCTGTATTACACCAGTGGACCGAACCAGTTCGCCCTCGAATATGTGCTGCGTCCGGACGGCACCATGACGTTTTACAATTACCTGACCAATGCGTTGGCCCAGTCGCAAACCAATGTCGTCGTGACCGGCCAGCCCGACCCCACCGCCAGCTACATTGTGGATGGCATCAGTAATCAGGTGGTGATCAATCAGGCCGGCAGCTTGGTGTCCAGTAGTTCTTGGGACGTCAAAAGCCGCCTGACCTTGTCGCAAGACAATTATGGTAACTACGACGCCTATGGGCGCCCTCAGCAGGTGACGCATCTGGATGGCACCAGCGAGACCAATGTTTACGCCTGTTGCGGGTTGAGCTATACCATCGACCGCGATGGTCTGGAAACCGCTTATCTTTATGACGCCGACCGCCGCCAGGTGGGCTACGAAAGAATTTATAATGGCCAGGTGATTACCTATGATAATACATTGGACGCCGCCGGGCGCCTCGTACAGTCCTCGCGCCTCGGGACCGATGGCGGCGCAGATATCATTATTCAAAGCCAGTCGGCCTATGATACCGCCGGCCGGCTGATCGCCCAAACCAATGCGCTGAACGGCGGAACCGCCTTTGTTGAATCTGCCGACCCGGTCACGGGTGCCTTGGTGCGGTCCATTACCTATCCTAACGGAACCACGAGAATCGAAGCCTACTACGTGGACGGTTCCCTCAAGTCAGTCACCGGCACCGCCGTGCATGGCCAGGCCTACGGTTATGGGGTGGAATACAACTCTGATTTGGGCGCGGATTATTCCTACACGGTGGTTACCATGCTGGATGGTGCTGGCAACCCCACCTCCGAATGGGTGAAAACTTACTCCGATCTGGCGGGACGCACAGTGGAAACGCTCTATGCAGGTAATGGCTACAGTGACGCCAGTGGCCAGTTCCACAGCGGTCCCAATACGATTTCCTATTACAACAGTGTTGGGCAGAGGTGGAAACAGGTGGATCCGGATGGGGTCACCACCCTGTTCACCTACAACGCCAAAGGGGACCAGGATTTTGCCATCACCGCCGTCACGGCCGGCACCCAGTCCATCAATGATTACTCAGCGTTGTTGAATGGCCTGAGCGGCATCCTGGGCGGGACGGACCGGGTGATCCAAACGACCAATGATGTGACCTTCGACTCCGCTCACGGCGTAACCGTCCGCCGGTCGCAGACCTTGGTCTGGTTGGATGGCCAAAGCAGTGGCACCGTGGCAGCGGTGTCGGAAAATTCTGCTGACGGCCTGGGTTCCTGGCAGACCAAATATCGCGATCGTGCCACGCCGGTTACCACGACCAACGTCACCAGCTATGGCAATGGCAGCCGTACCGTCGTCAACACCGCCCCTGACGGCTCCCGCACCCTGAATCTGTATTCCTGGGGCCGGTTGGTTTCCAGCACGCGCTTCGATGCCAATGGCGTGCAACTGGGCGGCACCAGCTACACCTACGACCCCCACGGACGGCAGCAGCAGGTGACCGATGCCCGCAATGGTGCCACCATCTATGGCTATAACGCCGCCGACCAGGTGACATCCGTCACTACGCCCGCCCCCGGCAACGGTCAGGCTCCTGAAACGACCACCACGCTTTACGATGCCATGCTGCGGCCAGACTTCGTCACCCAGCCCGACGGCACCACGGTCACCAATGTTTACCTGCTCACGGGCGAACTGGGGCTGCAATACGGCTCGCGCACATATCCCGCGGCGTACGGTTATGACTACGCCGGTCGGATGCAAACCATGACCAACTGGAGTAGTTTCAGCCTCGCCAGTCCCGCCGGAGCGCGAGTGACCACCTGGACCTACGACGGCCAGCGCGGCTGGCTGCTCAGCAAGGCTTACGCTGATGGCAACGGCCCGGCTTATACCTATACCCCTGCGGGACGTTTGCAGACCCGCGTCTGGGTTCGCGGCGTCACCACCACCTACGGCTATGACCTCGTGGGCGACCTGACCACGGTTGCCTATTCGGACCCCACCCCTGGAGTGGTCTACAACTACGACCGATTGGGAAGGCAAAGCACGATTTCGTGGAACGGTATCACCGATACCCAGGCCTACAACTTGGTGGGCCAGCCGTTGTGTGAATCCTTCGCTGGTGGTCCTTGCTCCGGATTGGGCATTACCAACCGTTACGACCCCGATCTGCGGAGAACAAATTTGTCGATCCTCAATTTGCCCTCCTCCGCTCTCTCCGCCACCTATGGCTTTGACGCGGCCTCCCGGTTGTCCACCGTTTCCGATGGCAATGGCAACACCGCCACCTACAACTACCTTGCCAATTCACCGCTGGTGAGCCAGATTGCTTTCAAACAAAACGGCGCAACCCGGTTGACCACCACGAAAACATACGACGACCTGAACCGGCTGACGCAAATTGCGTCCCAGCCCGGTGCCTCGGGTCTGCCGCCGCTCGCCTTCAACTACAGCTTCAACAGCGCCAACCAGCGCACCCAGGACAAACTGGCCGATGGCTCCTACTGGATTTACAACTACGATTCGCTGGGCCAGGTCACCAGCGGGCACAAGTATTTTTACGACGGCACCCCCGTGCCAGGCCAGGAATTCGATTACAGCTTCGACACCATTGGGAACCGCACCCAGACCAAGGCCGGCGGCGACCAAACCGGCGGCAACCAGCGACTGGCTAATTATTCGGTCAACAGCTTGAATCAGATCACCAGTCGCGGTTTTCCGGGCACGAGCGATATCGACGGTGTGGCGCTGGCCACGAATTCGGTGACCGTCAACGGCCAGCCCGCGTGGCACAAGTGGGAATATTTCTGGGCGCCCGTCCAGACAAACAACACCGCCGCCCCGGCCTGGCTGAACACGACGGTGGCCAGCGGCGGCGCCAGCAATGCGGGCAGCTTGTATCTGGCGCAGACGCCGGAACAATTCAGCTACGATCCGGACGGCAACCTGACCAACGATGGCCGCTGGAGCTACACGTGGGACGCCGAGAACCGGCTGACTGGCATGGCCGTCAACACAACCGCCGGTCCGCATTACCAGTTGACCTTCGCTTATGATCCCAAGGGTCGGCGCATACAAAAGACATCCTCAACCAATGGCATCTCCACGACCATCAACTTTCTTTACGACGGTTGGAATCTGGTCGCCATCCTCAATCCGCAAGCTTCCCTCCTCCAGTCTTTTGTGTGGGGGAGCGACTTGTCAGGTTCAATGCAAGGTGCTGGGGGTGTCGGTGGCTTGTTGGAAGTAAGCTGCTATGGAACTTCAAATACGAACTGTTTCCCGGCTTATGATGGGAATGGAAATGTTTCAGTGCTAATCAATGCTGCTGACGGGACACTGGTAGCCAATTATGATTACGGACCATTCGGGGAAGTCATCCGTTCCACCGGGCCGATGGCAAAGGCCAATCCAATCCGGTTTTCGACCAAGTACCAGGATGATGAAAGCGACCTCCAGTACTACGGTTATCGGTATTACAAACCGTCAACGGGGACGTGGTTGAGCAGGGATCAATTAAGTGATTGGGCCTTCCTAAGCAGTTATATTAAAGGCAAATCAGAAGATGACGCAAAGGACCTTTTCCAGCAATCGGTTCTGCCTCCAAGTCTGTTCGTTCAAAATGAGCCGATTGATGCGGTTGATTTGTTTGGGCTCGCCAGGGGAGAACCTATACCTCCAGACTACTCAAAAGAAACATTCATTGACCTAAGGTGGAAATGCACCTGTTTCTGCAAAATTGCTTACAAAGATCACCACAAAAAGCATACGGCTATGGAAGAGGCGATTTTTGACTCTGTGGTAGACCAAATAAGGGGGCGGCTTTATCGTCAGTGCGATCCCGCAAGTTTTACAATTCATGCGAGGTTGTGTGACCAACTGCAAGACGAATACCGAGCGTACTACTAATGGAACTATCGCCGCACAAAAAAGACTTCAAGCCCCCTGGCTGGTTCCGAAAACTTTGGAATGGCAAACTTTTCGGGAGTCGAAAAGACAAGCTGATTTTGAAGATCATAAAGCTTGGAGGAAGGGAGCTTCTGATGTCCCGATGTGGATTACAATTGCATTTTGACAGGGATACGATTGACGTGGCTCCAGCGCCATCTATGAAACTGCTTTTTGAAGTCTTGCGCGAAGCTGAGTCAGAACGGAGAGAGGTAGAGGAGTCTTCCGCAAAAGCAGAGGTAGCCATGGCCCAAATTTTGGCCCATCCCGAAGATTACAACGTACAACGAGCGATCATCCCCAGCAAGACTGGTCCGCCCTGTGAGACGGCGATGTGGACCCCAAAACAACCGGACAACCCTGTAAAGGGTCGTGTAAAGGGTCGGTCCTAGAAAAATGACAGTTCGCGGTGGGGTAGCTCCAGCGGAGCGACCTGTTTATAGCTCATCGTCCCCCGACCAACCTCATGCGGGGGCAGAGGCTACAGCCGACGAGGGAGCCACCTTATTCCAGCAGCGCGCTAATGACATTAATAATTTGTCGCAATGAAATCCGGAAATCAATGTGGAGGTGCTAGAAGAGATCAGTTTCTAATCCTAGCGTTAGCGACTGGTTCGATTCTAATCTCGTTGGCAACTGCTACTATCGCTTGCCAAACCAATCTCGTTAGCGCACTAATTGGAGAATGGGATACTCGAGATCAACTTGACGACGTCATTCCCTATGTGTGGGGGGCCTAACCATCTTCATGCAAATTATATTTACTTTAATCTTATGCATCTACACGAAGCGGCGTGCAAAGGTTCGGTCGGTCCTAGAAAAATAACAGTTTTCTTGTATTGCGAGCCGTAACAGTTTAGCGCCTGCGGCGGGTGATTTTGGAACCGCCTTTGGAAAAGGAGTCCGTCAAGAGTCAGTCAATAGTAATATTGATATATTTGAGTGGGTGGTTGGCGTGTGTAAAGCGTCAGTCCTAGAAAAATGACAGTTCGCGGTGGGGTAGCTCCAGCGGAGCGACCTGTTTATAGCTCATCGTCCCCCGACCAACCTCAAGCCCCAGCGGGGCGGCATGGTTCCGGTTTTCATCAAACCGGTGTCGGCTCTGGTCCATGTCGCTCCTTCGGTTATGCTTACGCAGGGCGAGAATAACGACGAGTTGTACCTGATAGTAACTTCGATAGACAGGGCGGTGCGGGATTGGGTTTAAAAGGGTTAACCCCAAAATATGGTCCATTCAACATTTGAGCGAAGTAGTGGAAGTGGGGCATGGTGAAATGTCAGTGAATAGCGCCAGAATCCTTTGTTTTTCGGCAAGGTTTGCCGTGTTTTGCTTTTGTCCTTGCGATCTTTCGTGGCCCAATTCGCGTATCTTCAACCGGGATGGATGCAGCCGAAAAACTTTTTCATAAAAATATTTCATTGGGCCATAACCGGTTGCGAAAAATGCGTTAGCCGCTAACAACCTGGTTTTCCGGAAACCTGCCATACTGGTGCGGTTTATGGGCTGCCACCCACAAATCACCGCCCGGGCCGGGCCCCATCCTCCGCCCCCGCAACGCCGGCCCGGCCCCGCGCCTCCCCGCGAACGCTCCCTCGCGCCAACAAATCCTCCTCATCGTCATCCTCTCCGTGGCCGCCAAGCCATGGTGTCGCCGCCATTTCATCCCGGAACGATGCCATCCGCGCCATCCAGCCTCCTAGGGTGGACAGAGTCGCGCTGCGACTCTGTTTGCCTGCGGAGCAGGCACTTAGTGGCGTGGCTTCGCCCGGG